>SESC01000068.1_pt1 | contig 45250 bp, 22 predicted proteins | sample 3171431 | NCBI WGS metagenome assembly SESC01 (sample SAMN06051868, study PRJNA518727) | freshwater metagenome | biome: subpolar coniferous forest; feature: holomictic lake; material: water; isolation source: holomictic Lake 227, 8 m depth | place: Canada: near Kenora, Ontario | collected... | reverse complement strand
AAGATATTAAGGATTTGATCAATGGTTCCTGATTTTTTTCGACGACCACTCTCTTTTCATCCAGCATCAATACATTTATTCCTGCCCATTGACTCACCAGTAGCAAGGGATCACGGGTGATAATAGGTAGATTGTCTGGCGCCACCAGCAAATCCCATTTTTTGAGAATTGAAGGCAACTGCTTGAAATCAAGATACTCAGGATTGACCAGCACTTTTCCAGGAGCCAGTGGCATGAAAGTGGTATCAATATGAATGGCTTCTGGACACCGGGAAACCAATGTATGTATCCGGTAATCTTCTCCCAGGTGCCGTTGCAGCCACTCTATGCCGAAATGATTGGTTACGTTGCTTGTTTGACAGAATATGTCCCGGCCGCAGCGTACAAAATCTGCCGCGTCAAAGACTGGCTCAAACTCATTCACCATAAAATGCATCGGTTCACCTGGTTCGGGAACAGTATAATTCCAGTCGTACAGATCATCCAGTAATTGCGGTTTGGGCGCCGCTGTCCACCTGGCTCCAGCCTTGAAATATTCCTTGAAAAGCTTGCGGTAAGACCATGCTTCAAAATAACGGCAGCGGTCGGCCATCGGGGTTTCGATAATTTCGTTCCCAATCACGAGAAACGGATCGCGCGGATTGGCCGCACAAAAACCGCTGGGAATCCTCCAATCGGGGCTGGCAAAGGGAGCCGCAAAATTAACAGTCTCCAGGTAGCGAATCGTTACCCCTTCCGCTTCAAGAATATGGACAAATTCAGCTAAATCCTTCCGGGCCGGTTCAACAATCTCCGGCGGATACGGAGCACCCTCACCTCCAACCTTTCCAGTGGCCGAAGCCCATTCTCCAGGCGGCACGGTAGCATGGTTGATGACATTCCACGAGGGAAACATCGCTCCACCCAGGCTGCCGATAATTACTTCCTCCAAGGGATCCCATTCATTGAAGGAATTGACGGGACAACTGTTGTATCGTGTAACGGTCATGGAATACCCTCCTTGTCAGATAATTTGGTCAGGAATTGGAACGGACGGATATGCCCGTTCGTGTTCGCGCATAAAACATTGCAACCTTGCTTGGTTTTCGCCGGAAGCTATCTGGTAGCGCTCGTCAAACATATCCTGATAACGAGACTGTTCGGTTTTCAGGAAAAAAAGGGCTTCGTGACCGTACCGTTTTGCGAACATCCGATAGGTATTATAATGCCCTGTCGCCACATCATCGGCGTATTCAGTCATGTTCGCCTTCAAGTCCAGCAGGTTTTCGAGGGGCCACAATAAAGCAAACAACTCCCCGTCCAACGGCTGATCCATAAGTTTGGCCAACAACGTATGTAAAAGACGAATATCCGAGGGACGCAACTCCGCCGTCTTCACTATTTCTTCATGGGAAGGAACGTCTTGATTCATCAGATAACGAACCGATGCAAAATAGTATCCAATCCCGATCAGATAGTTTTCCACAGTGGAATCCACCAACCGGTGCTCATGCAGAAAGCTCAAAACCCTGTTTTTTTGTTCTTCCCACTGGATCACCTCTCCTCTTTCCAGGGCGATCTCAACCTGATAGATCAATCCTTCAACCAGGGCCAATACCGGATAGAATGTGAAAAAACCCTCCCAGGTACGGCCATATAGGGGCAAGTAAAACGCCGCCATGTCATAGAGCACCAGACTCGATTTTTGCATTTCAGGATAAGCTATTTCAGGCTGTCTCATTGTGTCCCCTGCGTGGTGTCGAGGCTGTAACGGCGCTGAAAATAACTGAAGCGGGCAGGTTGATATAATCATGCCAGAACGCCTCCCCAAACAGCTCCATCCCTTGGGGATCAACTTCAGGGGCAAACCATTCAATGTTCCCAAACCCGGTAACACGTAATGTTTCCATCCAGGTATCCTGACTAAGATAGGTTTCCTTAACCACGATATCTTAATCAGTTACCCGGAGAGTACAGGTCACAACCGAACCGGCCTGTAAAGGGCCGTCTATTTCCTTCATGAACCCATATTTTTCAAGGGCACTGTATTTGTCAGGCGCCAGAAACAAGTTATCATCGGCAACAAGAAGACGGCCTCCTAGCTTCAGATTTGCTTGGACAGCCTGACATATTTTTAAAAGATTATCCCTGGTATGAGCCAGACTGAAGATAAATGACGCGATTACCAGATCAAATTGACCAATGGTCTCAAGCATCCGGAGATCACGACACAAATACTCCACACCCGATCCCTGCCGGTTTTCCTGTTGTTTTGCCAGATCTATCATACCTTCCGACAGATCCACGCCTACTACGCGGGAAGCCCCCTGACTCTTCAGGAGACGCGCCAGTGTTCCTTCACCACACCCCACATCCAGAACAGACAGGCCCGATACATCTCCTATTTTTTTTATAAGCGTGTAATCATCTCCATATTTAATATGAGGCAGTTCAAAAATACTCGAATATTCATTGGCGCAAAAGTCAAAGTTGGTACTGGGCATGGCGTTATCCGACTCCTCGATATGTATATTGAATTATTTATGGATATCATTTTAGATTAAATACGCTCCAAATGAAGATCCGTCTCTTTTACTTTTTCGACAAATAACCGGCATTTCAGCATATTCTTCAGCCTTCTCCCGTCGGGCATTCGAGTACTTACCCCGTTCTCGACATCCACACCAAAAGGCCTTACCTGCTCCATAGCACTCGCTACATTATCAGCCGTCAGACCACCAGCCAGAAACACCGGCGAGTTGCATTTCCTCACAATATCGGCACAATGTTCCCAATTGCCGATCATCCCGCTCCCCCCAGACCAACAACTGTCCAGCAGAAACGCATCCACGTAATCATCGTAAAAAGCTATGAAGTCATCATCCTTACAGGGGTTCTCTTCAGTTATTTCCGACATTACCTTGATAATTTTTACTTGTCCCCCGGTTTTATTGCGGATTTGTTGAATATCTTCCCTGGTTACATGATTATAAACTTGAATTGCATCTACCTGGATAGTGTCCAGTATCGGAAACAGGAGGTCAAATTCCAGATCCGTCAACAGAGTCTTAACTATCCACTGAGGCAGATAGCTGAAAATCTCTTTAAATTTATTGGTCTTGTCCCAATAATCCTGATCGCTGAAAATATGAAACCCAAGAAGATCGGCATTGATAAAACTGACCTCATATGCAGCATCCAGTGACTCAAATTCGCACAGTTTAATACGCGTATAAGATTGTGTTCGATCCCAAACGTTTTTCATAAGCAGTCTAAAAAGGAATATTACTCACATTTTGAGCTTTAATGCCAGTAAAAGAGTGTCCAGATACCTTTGTACAGCATCCGCGCCTTGAGACATGATCTCCAAAAAAGCTGTGCCAATGATCACACCGTCCAACCCATCAATTGTTGCCAAACAACGGATATCCTCACTGTTTCGCACACCAAAACCGGCAAGAATCTTGGCGGCGGGACGATACTTTTTTACTTTTTCAAGGCAACCGGTCAAATATTTAGTATCAAAGAGTGTCGCCCCCGTCATGGATGCCGAGGCCAGATAAATTAACGGTTTTTCTTCTGTTAATGCCAGATAGCCATACAATTCAGCATCACTCATATCAGGTGCGGCACACTGAATTAGCTCCAGATTATAAAGAGCCGTTTGTTTAGCATACTCTTCCATATTTTGAGCTTCCCATTCAAATAACACACCATCAATTTTTTCTTGAAGTTTAGCCAGCAAAGGTTGGTAACCTAATGCGTCCATAGTTTGTTGGTAAAGGACCAAAATGGAGGGTTTGGAGAAGGGCTGCAAGTCATTCAACAAACTTAGCCCATCTCCATATTGCAATGCCTCAGTGTGTGCATGCCGGATTATCTGATTGGCATATCTTGAAAAACCGCTGGTGACAGGTAGAGTAGTTTCAATCAGGGTGACCGCTGGATGCGTTTCCAGGATAGAGAGTATCTTCCGGTATACAGTGGGATTGGGAAAATTGGGAATAGCGTAAATCATTAGGGAAAGATTTCCATCTTTATTGGCAGTCTGAACCGCCGTGTTAAGAATTGACATAAAGTCTCCTGTCATAGGATGTGGTTAAGGGCATAAATTGCATTGTTCCAGCAACTTTCTAAAAACATGTAATTCATACAACGCCAGTTTTTCAATACGTGGTTGACCGGTTTTCTTAACGGAAATTTTATTATTACAAATGGTATCCAACTGAAACAGATAATTTTGTGCAACAGTAGTTTCCAAATCACGAAGATAATTATAATTACGATGAAAAACCCGCTCACTGTAAATATCGAATAGCCATGGCACTGTGTTATACAGAAGAAATGTCCCCGGATTATCACATTGAGTTAATACCCATAATGGCATTGTGCCGAACATACCACTTTCAACAATGAAAACAGGCCGCGTGCCGACTAAACTATGTAAATAAGTGCGGGTTTTTTCTTGAAAAGTAGTAGGGAGCCTGTTGTTTTTCAAAGCATGAGCATATTTTGTAAAAAAAATATCGGCGTTCCGTGGTTGTTCATTCAACACATGATAAATTGTATCAATAAGAAGCGATTCATAACAATCTTCATTGCCTTCGGCAATACGTAAGAAGTTGCGGCTCAACAATAGAGGTTGAGGTGTTTCCGGCAATAATCCTTTTCTATACAGCCATACATACCCCAAATAAAGAAATAATGTATCTCGCAACATAAAGACGGGCGCCCAACCTGAAGGGCGCAGGCGATATTTTTGGAGTGTCCAAGCCATGTATGCCAGCATTTCGCGCATAATACAGGTTGTCTTGGCTTGCCACTGTTGCATCTGCAATGAAGTTTCAAAACAGTCGTTGACATCCACCGGAAACTCCGCCTGTGCGTCCAGCCATTCAAGCAGAGCTCTTAGCTCAAATGTCTCACCATCAAACTGGGCGGTCTGCAATAATGGCAATTCTATTGTTTCAGGATAAAGGTAAAACAGGGCTTGTTCTGAAGTTTCTCCCAGGTATTGCATCAAACGCCGCAGAAATTGTTGTAAGCGTTCCCTGGCATGGATTGGAACAGCAACTTGTTGAATAAGATCATGATAGTTTTCATCTTCAAGATCAATCAGGAGTTTATTCAGCGAAGATGCTTCCTGCCCAATATCCAACAACTGGTTCTTTTGATATGCAGAGAATTCAATTTGTTCTAAAAATACGAGGCGTTGTCTATAATAACGCGCCAAGAAGCGAATCTCTTGATTTTCTGACTCATAAAAAGAAGTCGCCGTCATCTTAAACATCCGCCAATATACAGACAGAAGCTTTCATTTCCATAATTCCAGCCGCTCCCGCACAGCCTGAAGCGAAGCCAGGGCGCGGTCAATCTCTTCTTCAGTATTGGCGGCAGTGATGGAAAAACGCAACAACCCGCGATCCATCGGCACAATCGGAAATATCGCAGGGGTTATCAGAATACCGAACTCCCATAATATTTTACAGGCTTGAATGACCTGTTTGGTCTGGCCAATCACGATCCCGACAATGGGGAAGTAATTCTCGTTCACAACCTCAAAGCCAAGTTTTCTGGATTCATTAACCAGTCTGGAGGTCAGTTGATAAACCTGCTTCCGCCACACCTCACCCTCCAGCGCGTTGAGTCGAATCCCTGCCAACGCGCTGGCCAGACTCGCCACCGGCGATGGTCCGGAAAATATAAAGGTGGAGGCGGACATGAACCTGTTTTTCATTAACTCATCCGTACAGGTAACAAAGGCGCCAAAGGAAGAAAATGATTTTGAAAGTCCCGCCACATAAATCATTCGATCGTTTCGGTAATCCAGCCCGAAATGTTTGACCATTCCGTTACCCTTGGCGCCATATGGCATGTCAGGTGTCGGATTTTCCCCAACAAGCCCGATGCCGTGGGCATCGTCAAGGTACACATGAGCGTTATGGGTTCGCGCCAATCGGGCGTATTCCGGCAACGGAGAATATGCGCCGGACATGGAATACACACCGTCTATGGCAATAATTTTGGTTTGTTCGAGTGGACAACGTTTCAATTTCTCTTCCAGATCACCAACATTGTTGTGCCGGAACTCAACCAATTCCGCGCCACCGGCTTGCGCCAACTGGCATCCTTCGAAAATGGAACGATGGGCAAAGATATCCTTGAAAATAACCCCATCTTCACCGGCCAGTACCGGCAATACACCCGCGTGAAGGAGCGTAACAGCGGGAAACATCAGTACCGATGGGGCTTCCACCAAGGCGGCCAGGGATTGCTCCAATTCCTCATAGATGGCAGGTGAAGCTACGGCACGGGTCCAACTGGGATGAACTCCCCATTTTTCCAGCGCGGGAGGGATGGCTTTCATCACTTCCTGGTGCAAATCAAGCCCCAGGTAGTTACAAGAGGCAAAGTCAAACACCCACTTTTCTCCGATACGCAATTTTCGCCCCTGCTGCTCCGACACTATCGCGTGAATCTGGGGGATCTCACTGGAGGCCTGATGAAAATCAATAAGCTCCGATGACTGTTCAAAGGGTTGCGTCCGATTCACATCTGTTGATTCAAGGGGCTTGCAGGGGTGTTGTTCTTCAGATGGTATTTCCGGTTCAGGAGTCGGCAAGGTGACTTTCGTTAACAGCATTTTCGTCAGACTCTCAAAATTCCCGAGACGAACCAACCGTTCCAAGGGGGATTTGATCTTCAATTCCTGTTCAATCAACGTATTCAACTCGGTCAGCATGAGGGAATCAAAGCCCAGTTCCTTGAAGGAACTCCGGAAAGAGATCGAATGTTTTGAACCCACACGCAAAATGCGTCGAATCTTGTTCTGGAGAAATTGTGTTAACAGCTCTTTTTGCTGGGGGGATGTCGCCTGTGCCATCCGAACCAATAGCGATGGCTGTGGAATTGTCCGGGCAGGAACCGATTGCCGGCTATCCAAACCGCTAATGCAGCTATCCTGTCTATCAGGGGTGGTTTGATCGACCTGCTCGCCGGTTGCAACGGCAGGAAGCCAGAAGTGTTGGCGCTGAAAAGGATAGGCCGGCAAAACAACCCGTTTCCGTTGATGCCGGCGAAACTGTTCAAAACAAGGCCAGTCAATTGATACACCCCGAACATACAGTTCCGCAACACTTTGCAGGATAGTTTGCGCATCTGAAAAATTCGGCTGCAAACTGGGCAACCAGGCTCCCCACTCAGGGAGACAAAGCCGCCCCATCCCAAGTAGTGAAGGTTTGGGGCCAATTTCGATAAAGACATCAATGCCCAGGCGCTGCAAGGTATTCATCCCATCGGCAAAGCGCACCTGGTTGCGCAAGTGGTTCCGCCAATAGGAAGGATCCGTCAACTCCGACACAACCGGTTGTCCCGTCATGCTGGAAACGACTGTCATCCGGGGTTCAGCCAAAGCAATAGCAGAGACCTCCGACTCAAATTCATCGAGTGTGCCGTCAAGCATGGGAGAGTGCGCAGCCATGGGAATCTGCAATTTATTGGTAGTAAATCCCGCCTCATTCAAACGCCTGGCAACAAAGGCCGTATGCTCGCGTTCTCCCGAAATCACCACATTCTTCGGGCTGTTTATCACTCCAATGACGACATCATCATACGGTGCAACAAATGGGGACACATCTCTTTCCGATGCATTCACCGCCACCATCAGCCCCTGACCCTGCTCCATCAGTTTTCCACGTATCGTTACCAGGCGTAAGCCATCTTCCAGGGTCAGCACTCCCGCTGTATATGCGGCGGCAAAATCACCCAGACTGTGTCCAAAAACCACATCGGGCATTACCCCCCAAGAGCGCCATAAATCAGCCAGAGCACATTCGATGGCAAAATTAACAACCTGGCCACACGTATGAGACTCAAGCAAATCGTTGTTATCCGGTTCAACCGCGGGATAGATCAACTCCAATAATGAGCGGCCCAAACACTCTTGCAAAACCGCGCCGCATTTGGCGATGGTCTGACGGAAAACAGGTTGTGTTTCATAAAGTTCACGTCCCATGTTGACATATTGGGAACCTTGACCTGTGAACAAAAAAGCAATTTTAGGGGCAGGGTTAGTTGAAATCTGTTGTGAAGCGATGACCAGAGTCCCTTGTCCTTGAGTTAAGGCAGCGAGCTCCTCCCGTAGCTGCCCCGTTGAACTGGCTACTAAAGCTAAACGGTGATCAAAATGCGCCCGGCCCAGATGAGTCGTAAAACAGATGTCCGCCAATGGCTGATCCGGATGTGCTGCGCAGAAATTCAAATACCTTTCAGCAAGCTCGCGCAGGGCTGATTCATCCTTGGCGCTGATAGTTAATAGTTGATGATTAGTTTCCGGGATCTCCGCCGTAGCTTTCTGCAGAGGTACCGGAGCTTCTTCTAAGATTACATGAATATTGGTCCCGCTAAACCCAAAGCTGCTCACCCCTGCCCGTCTCGGTTTGTCATCCGTTGATCGTTCCCAAGTTAAACCCGTTACCGGGATGGTCACCGGCCAGCCATTTAATTGAGGGTTTAAATTTTGAAAATGCAGATGGGGAGGTATATATTGGTGCTTCAGGGCGAGGACTGTTTTGATGATCCCAGCAATCCCAGCCGCCGCTTCCAGGTGGCCAAGATTCGTTTTGACGGAACCAACTACCAATGGCGCCATCCGGTTCTCTCCATAAACATTCCAGATGGCCCGGCCTTCAATGGGATCGCCGACGGGAGTTCCGGACCCATGCCCTTCCACATAAGAAATTGCCCCTGGTTCAAGATGGGCGCAGGCCAGCGCTTTTTGGATGACTGCTTCCTGGGCCACCTGGTTAGGCACTGTCAATCCCAAAGATGCCCCGTCCTGGTTCATCGCCGTTCCCTTGACGATGGCCAGAATACTATCGCCCGAGGACAAAGCATTGGACAGGCGTTTCAAAACTACCACGCCGCAACCTTCACCCCGGGCATAACCATCGGCAGAAGCGTCAAAACTTTTACAACGGTTATCTGGAGAAAGCATGCGGGCGTTTGAAAAAGCCAGGCTGGTTTCGTAGGACAAGATCAAACTTACCCCCGCAGCCAGGGCCAGGGGACATTCTTGGTTCCATAGGCTTTGGCATGCCAGGTGAAACGCCGCCAGCGAGGCGGAACTGGCAGTGTCAACAGCTATTGCCGGCCCATGAAAATCCAAAAAGTAAGGAATTCTTCCAGAGGCCGCGGCATGGGAATTACCTGTCATATTAAACAGGGAGTTATATTCATGATGCTTAATCTGCAGGGACAGATAATCCGATGAATAAATCCCCACAAATACCCCGGTATCCGTGCCTGCCAATGACACCGGATTGATACCGGCATTTTCAAGGGCTTCCCAGGATACTTCCAGTAAAAGCCGCTGCTGGGGATCAAAAAGCATGGCTTCTCTGGGGGACATGTGGAAAAAAGCCGCGTCAAACTGGTCCACTTGTTCAAGGAATCCGCCCTCGGTGAGCAATCCGGGATACCGGGGCATCAACCGCCGACGTCCCTGCGGCAATCGCGTAATCGCGTCTTGGCCATTTTTCAAAAGCGACCAGAATTGACCAGGGGTAGAAGCGTTTCCAGGAAACCGACAGCCGATGCCGATAATCGCCAATGGTTCTGGAGGGAATGAGGGTGTTGAAATATTCATAATAGATTAAATTTGACCATACGATTATTCTTTAATCGTTGTAAAATAATCAATGTCATTGACTCACCATAGATACTACCATACTTATGTATTTTAGCCCTGTTCTTTGCTCTTGCCTTCCGTCAACAAAGGAAACAAGGCAGAAATTGTTCCCATTGCAATGCTTGCGACATATATTGTCAGTGTACCGGTTACTGTAAAACCAAAAAACATCGCGCCACCCATACAGATAATACTGGGAATAACCGTACCGGTGGATATGCCCATCTTTTGGTTGATATCAAAACGTTCCGCCAGGTCAAAGGCATATAATAGTTGTGTCAGATTCTTGTTCATCAGCACGATCTGTGCACAATCCATGGCTATATGTGAAGCGTCTTGCAGAGATACGGAAACAGCCGCCTTTTTCAAGGCAATGGAATCATTAATACCATCCCCGACAAAACAGATAGTTCTGCCGCTTTGCTGCAGTTCATCAATTATTCTCGATTTGTCTTCAGGAAGTGTATCGGCGAAGTAATCGTCCACACCCAATTCATCTGCAAGATTCTTTACCGACCCCATATGATCGCCGGAAAGAATGTATACTTTCAGACCGCGTTTCTGCAAACGGCACACCACCTGTTTTGCTTCCCGGCGTAGGGTCGGTCGCAGCTCAATCACACCGCATAATGCCTCATTCACCGCCGAATAAATCAGCGAATAGCCTTTAGCGTTTGCAGTTTGCTCAACTCCTTCAATAGATGATGGGATGGGAATATTTTCTTCGCGCATGAAACGTCTGCTGCCAACCCGAACCAGTTTGCCGTTCAAGTTGACGCTAATCCCGTAACCAACCTTGTAGTGAGCATCGTCTATATCCGGTAGTTCCAGTCTGCGTTTTAACGCCGCTGTCAGTATGGCCTTGGCAATGGGATGGCTTTGGCGATACTCCGCCGAAGCTGTGTAATAGAGAACGTCTTTCTCGGTAAATACATTAACGGGATAAATTGTGCCTACATGCGGTTGATCCAGGGTTAAGGTGCCGGTTTTGTCGAATACCACCGTATCCACTCGGTTGAATTGCTCCAAGGAACGCCCGTCCTTGATGAGCAAACCATTCTGGGATGCGATATGCATATAATTAAGAATTGTCATCGGCACGGTGAGGCGCATTACTTCTGAAAAGTTGGAGCTTAACACAACCCATGCAGACATGGGGCCGGCGGCCAGCAGAGATACACCGGCAACACCCATCGTAGGCGCTACCGAAGCATTGGCATAACGCTCACTGCGAGTCTGGAGATGTGAGATATAGTCGTCAGTTTTATCTAATATTACCGTAATATTTGCAGCTACTGTGTCAGATCCGGTTTTTTCCACACAGATGGTAATCCGCCCTGAAATCACCATGGTCGCAGCAAAGACTTGTTGACCAATGGTCTTTTCCTCGGGCTGCGCCTCGCCGGTCAGCATTTGTTGATCAATCCCGGCGACGCCATCAACGATAACGCCGTCTATCGGGATTATTTCGCCTGCGTTAACAACAATCAGGTCGCCTTTGCATACTTCGTTCAGCGGTATACTTTTTTCAGCCCCATCTTTCAGCAACCAGACCACCGGCGTATAACCGCTGAAAATATCGGCAATCTTATTGCGGGTATTATTACGCGTTTTATAGAGCATCTTGAGAGAACCAATGTAAATGATATTGGCGACGCCACTCAAAACATAACAGCCCGTGACCAGCCCCACACAAATGGCTGTGGAATCGAGGACGGAAATATGCAATTTTTTCTTTTTAACATTGTCTATAGCAGCTTCAAATACCATCAGCGTTGTATATCCGATTAGCGGAAGGCTTAACAATGACAATGGCGGAAACAGAAGATTACCCGCAACCGCCATCCCCAGCCCCACACCCGATACTTTCAAATGGTGATCAACATCGACTTCTTGCTGAGCGTAAGTTTTATCGACAGGTTCCATAACGTCAGGTTCCAACTGACTCTGGTCGGCGGATTCAGGCGTTTTATTGGATTTTTTTTGAACTGAGGATGGTTTCTGCTTTACCCCCCCCCCTTGGGTGGCCTGTTTATAGAGATAAGACGCTCCAAGAAAACCGCTGAATATGACCATGCCTGTAATTAAAAACATTTTACCCTCCGATTTCTTAAGTTGAAATAGTGTTCAGCCGATCCTTCAGCGACAAGGTGGAGGAGGCCGTTTTCACATTTTTTTGCATGGATGGATTTCCTTATAAGAGCATTCAATTTATCAATACGAAGGCATCTCAAATAGTTCCATAAATACCCCGAAACTAAGCACGATCATCAGCAGGTCATCCTCGTAAGGGACATTCAAATGGAAGCCGGGACTGGAATAACGTTCCACCAGTCGTTCCACCGTATCCGGATTGAAATACCCCTCTTGGATTATCGTCTCCCGCGAGAGCAGATCCCGCACCCAGGGAAGCTGCTGCCTCAGAAGATAGGGGCTTCCCGGCGCAACAAATCCGAACTTCTGACGATCACGGATTGGTGCGGGCACGTATCGTTCTCCCAGGCGTTTCAGTAGATATTTTTCGGTCAGACCCTTCAATTTCAGCTCCGGAGGAATTTCCTGCACAAACTTCATAAGATTAATATCGAGGAATGGATAGCGGGCCTCGACCGAATTGGCGAAGGCGGCCCGATCGCCGTGGTCGGAGAGGAGGTGAGAGGCCAGTCTAAGCTTCAGGTCGACGTAAGAGCGACGATGTACCGGGTGCCGCTTCAGAAGTTTCGACTTGTCAACAATCCCTTCCCGCACCGAATTGAAATCCTGGAACTGCTGTAGCACTCTGTTCGAATAGAGCGCTTCGCGCACCCCATGAAACTCGAAGAGATTCTTTTCATAGATAAACGAATCATCCCCCCACAGCTCCTCCCGCAACTCCGCCTCCAGCATCGCCTCCGGATCGAACGAATTGTCCCCTCCCTGCTCCAGGCGCTGCCGGTCGAATTTGTAGCCGAAGTACCCAGCAAACAGCTCGTCCGCTCCCTCACCCACTAGCACCACCTTCATCCCCGCCTCCCGCACCGAACGGGACAGCGCAATGGAGCAGGTGTCGTAGCTCTCCCTGAGCGGGCTTTCGGCATGGAGGATCATCTTCCCGAAATCGTCGCTGATCTCGGGCCAGTCGAAGCGCATCTCGTGATGGATGGAGCCGACATGATCAGCCATCAGTCGCTGAAAACAGGTTTCATCGATCTCCTGCTGTGCAAAACCGACGGAGAATGAATGCCGCCGTTCGTCCGGAACCAGATGGCGCAAGATGCCGGCGATCATGGATGAATCCAGCCCCCCCGAGAGATAGTAGCCTACCGGCACCTCTCCGAGAAGCCTCAGCTTTACGGCACGTTGCAGCTCATCATCAAGACGCTCAAGGTAAAATCCTTCGTCCCTGTACTCTAAGGTATCTTCTTCGGGGTATTCCATGTCCCAGTACTGGCGATCCGTGATCCCATGCCCGTCCACCAGAAGGAAATGCCCGGCCTCCAGACTTCTGACCCCCTTGAACATGGTGCGGGGCGCCAAACAGCCGGGAAAGGAAAAGACCTGATCGAGACCGGTCAAATCAACCTCCCGGCTTATCGAAGGATGTTTCAGCAACCCCTTGATCTCGGAGGCAAACAGGAACAGGCCGCCGGCATCGGCATAAAAGAGCGGCGCGATTCCCACGTGGTCCCGCGCCAATAAAAGGCGCTTTTTACTTGTATCGTAAAGAGCAAAGGCGAACTGGCCGTTCAGTCTTGGGAGAAAGTCAGCACCCTCCTCTTCATAGAGGTGAAGCAGCACCTCGACATCGCAGTTGGTCGTGAAATGATGCCCCTGTGCCTCCAGTCTGGCGCGCAATTCCCGGAAGTTGTATGTCTCGCCGTTACATACAATTACGACCGAGCGATCTTCGTTATATAGCGGCTGATTGCCACCTTCGATATCTACGATTGCCAGCCGCCTGAAGCCGAGTCCAAGGTTCTGTTCCAGATGGTAGCCTGAATCGTCCGGCCCCCGATGAATCATGGCATCGGTCATGGAGAAAAGATTATGCTTCTCCACCCTGCCCGCCTGCCGACGATCAAATATGCCCGCTATTCCGCACATGACGCGGGCTCCTTTCGTTTTTCCCTATGTTCTCTTAGCGGATACATGGCGTTGGCAATAGCTGAGCTTCTTCCGACAAGCTTGATCATTATCGCGGAGAGTAAGCTGTAATCCGGAAAGGAAACAAGACCTATGATGTTGAAAATCGATGGCGCCATGGCCAGACCAAGACTCTGTTTGAGATTGGTCTTAAGTTCCGTGGCAATGTCAAAGAGCTTGTCCAGGCTCTCGAACCCGCCGGAAAGAAGTATAATATTGGCCGAATCAGCCGCCGCAGTTGATGCTCCGGAGAATGATATGGAGGCATCGGCCTGCTTCAGGGCAATGGAATCGTTGATGCCGTCCCCCACGAAACAGACCGATCGGCCATCATCCTGGAGCATCCTGACAATATCAGCTTTTTTTTCCGGAAGCACGCTATGGTAGTAGCTGTCAAAATTTAGAGCCTTGGCGATTCTGCGGGCTGAATATTCATGGTCGCCGGTCACCAGGCCGAAATTCTTGATACCCCGCGCCCGTAGGGCCTCGACCTGCACAATTATTTCAGGCTTGAGCGCCTCCTCCAGGATGATGAAACCGCACGGCTCGCCGTTTCTGGCCACACATATGACGTTGTAACCGTTGAGCATAAACTGTTCCAGCATGGCATCATGATCCGCAAGCCCGATCCCTTCAGTGCCAAAGAACCTGCGGCTTCCCACAGTTATTACATTGTCGCCGAACTGTACCGTAACCCCCATGGATATAGTGTAGCTCTTCTCTGAAATATCCGGGATTACCAGATGCATTTCCTCAGCTTTTTCAAGAATAGCGTTGGCGATTGGATGCGCCATCTTCTTTTCCGCCATTGCTGCAAACTCTATGATGCGCTTCGCGTTATATGAACCGAGAGGTATCACCTCCCGCACCACCGGTTTCCCTTCAGTGACCGTGCCGGTTTTGTCGAAAAGGATGGTGTCTATTTCAGACAGTTTTTCAAGCTCCCTGGAACTCTTTACCAGAATGCCCTGCCTGGTCAGAATGGTCATATAGTTCAGGGTGCCGAGCGGGCAAGCGATCCTGATGGTATTGCCGATAGCGAACTTCAGTATGATGATGCCGTGCATTATCTGGCCGGTGGCTGCGACTACCGTACCGAGAATCATTATCGGGAGAGCGGTTTTGTCGGCCCACTCCTCTCCTTTCATATTCAGCATGGTCTTGCTGTCAACAGAATGCTTCAGTATTTCGTTCAACTGATGGGCAACTGTATCACTCCCGGCACTGAGAACCTGGTAGGTTATGACGCCGGAGACAACCATGGTGGAGGCAAACACCTTGTCATTAATGGTTTTTTCCGCATACTGGAATTCGCCGGTCAGCGTATGCTGGTCAATCTGGCACGCCCCACTCACAATTACCCCGTCGGCCGGAATTATTTCGCTCGGATGAACCACAAGAATATCATCGACTCTGATTTTTTCCAGGGGCACCTCGACCTCCACGCCGTCTTTCAGCATCCATACCTTTGCAGGCATGGTGGAAAATAAATCGGATATCTCTTTCGCCGACCGCATCTTGGCTTTGTACTGTATCCAGCTTCCAAAGAAGTAAACCAACGTGCTCACTGTTAAAAGTATAAAATGACCGCTAAACAACAGGAGACCGTTGACGAAAACCATCAGCATGTCGTTGGTAAATTTTTTAACCCCCCTTCGACTGCGAAACTGGTGAAGCGCTCGCTTGACTATCGGATAGAAAACATAAACGTTTATAGCCGCACCCGAAAGCGCGAGAACAGGCACCGACGAAACGGTAAGCGCCAGCGCTCCAGCAGACAGAATAAGGCTTTGTTCATCCTTCTTGGTTCCGACTACAAGGTCTGCATCTGATTCGGTTGAAATCGGTCGGCACTCTGGCGATTCGGCACAAGGGTGATCCGGCAAGTCACGATCCCGCGTGGTTTTAACAAGAAAAGTATTTACTGCTTCAAAAGCCTTATCTCCGATTTTTGCCGCAATACTGACTCCTGTTATATATTCAATCAGTGAAAATCTCATTGCCTACCCATATCAGAAATATTAGAAATCATCATCAATATTCACAGCAGCCTTCAGTAAATCCGTTTGTGCCTGAATATCCTCTTCACTCGCAAGCAGTATGCAGAGCCTTGCCACTGTTAGATTAGGGTTTTCTGCAATGGTGTCGATGATTTTTTTCAGATCTTCACCAATAGCAGTTACCGTTTCAGGCAAGAAAAGATCGGTGCAGTATTCGATATTTCCCAAAAGTTCCGGCAAATCGTGAAAATCGAACATTAGATCGAACTTGCTCATCAGAGCTTCTTCCATAAAAGGTTCGGCGCGTAGTTCCCCAAGTGTAATATCTTTATCGGCACTGTCCTGCAGTACGAACAGGACATCGAAAAGTGGATTTCGGGCCGGGTCCCTTTCAATTACTAAATCCTCCAGGAGCCTGTCAAACGGATAGTACTGATGGGCAAAAGCATCCGTTGCGGTGCTGCGTACACGATCCAGCAGGATGACAAAGGTGTCTTCCCCCCTAACATGATCCATAAGAGGAAGAGTATTGAGGTAAAGTCCTATCTGGTTTTCCAGATCGGGGTGATCACGACCGGCAACAGGCGATCCGATCACAATATTCTCTTGCCCGGTGCGGTGGTAAAGGAGTATCTTCAGCACCGCAAGCAGAATCATAAAGAGCGTTGCATTTTGTTCAGCAGCCAACCTGTTGAGATTCTGAGTCTGCAGGCGGTTAAGGCGGAACGGCATGCTCGCGCCATTGAAACTCTTTTTTTCAAGGCGGGGAAAATCGACCGGCAGACTTAGTTGTTCACCCACCCCGGCGAGAGCCGAACGCCAGTATTTTCTACCCTCCTCACCAGCCGCTCCTGCAAGCAGGGCATGCTGCCATGATGCATAATCTTTGTACTGTATCCTCAACCCTGGGAGTTCTTCTGGCATAATTCCGCCATAGAGAGCTGAAAGTTCGCGGACCATGACCCCCACCGACCAGCCGTCACTGATGATGTGATGTATGGTAAATACAATTATGGATCTGGAAGTTCCATCTGTACCAGCGTCAAGCCGAAGCAACCTAATTCTGAGCAGCGGACCCTCGGCTAGGTCAAATGGAGTTCTTCCTTCCTCCCGAATTATGCTCAACGCCGCAGGTTCAGGATCGGGCTCCCCGGTCAGGTCGCACTCCCGGAAAGGTATGACCATCCGGTCATGGATCTTCTGTTTTGGCTCTCCGGCAACCACCGCGAAGGTGGTGCGGAGAATTTCATGACGCCGGACAATAGACTGCACAGCATACTGCAAACGTGGGACATCAATCTCCCCGAACAGGAGCCACGCGCCTGTCATATTGTAGGCAGCCGTCCCTCCCTCCATCTGGTCCAACAGCCACAAACGCTTCTGCCCATGGGAGAGGAGATATTCCTCCCGAGCTTCAAGCTTTTCAATGGCACCCAGTCCGGATTTCCCCCTTGTAACAGCAATAGATGCCAATTCAGATATGGTAGGCGCATTGAAGATGTCACGGAGTTTCAGGTCTTGCCCAAGTTCTTTCTGGATCCGACCAACGACCTGTACCGCTTTGAGACTCTGCCCACCAAGGGCAAAGAAATTGTTGTTAACCCCTATCCCGCAGCGTTGCAACACCTGCTCCCATATTACGAGAATTGCTCTTTCAAGATCGTTGCGAGGAGCAATAAGAACCTCTCCAGTGCCGGAATCGTCATTTTTGCCGCCAAGCTCCAGCAAGGCAAGGGCCTTGCGATCAACCTTGCCGTTCGGGGTAACCGGCATCCGCTCCAGAATAACCAGATACGGAGGGATCATATACCCCGGTAACTGCTGCATCAGAATTTTTCGTATTCCGCCACTTTCAAGGGAGACGCCGTTGATGAACGCGACCAGTTCCCTGGAGGAGCCGACCTCCCGTACCATGACGACAGCCTCCCTGATTTCGGGAATTCCGAGAAGAGCATGTTCGATCTCTCCGAGTTCAATGCGGAAACCGCGGATTTTCACCTGATCATCGCATCGCCCCAGGCATTCGAACATCCCATCGCTATGACGTATGCCAATGTCGCCGGTCCGGTAGATCCTCCCTTCGGGCCTGAACGGATGGGAAACAAACTTCTCAGCCGTCAATTCCGGCCGGTTGAGATACCCACGGGCGATGCCGACGCCTCCAAGACATATTTCGCCCGGCACGCCGGTCGGCAGGGGGCGTAACTCGCCATCAAGGATATAGACTTCGGTTCCGTTAATGGGGCGGCCAATGACGACACGTGTATCTCCAGGCAAAATCTCGGTGGCAATGCATCCCACGGTGAACTCGGTCGGACCGTATGCGTTATAGATACGCATGGCCGGATTCAGGCGGCGAAGTATTCCCACCTGTTCCATGATAAACGGCTCTCCCCCCACAATGGCAACCCCGACATTGGTCTGTCCCAAATTGAGATGCTCGATCATCGAGATATGGGATGGGGTGATATTGATGGCGTCGATAACTGTGCCCGGATCAAAGGTATGCCTCAGAATGTCGGTTATCTCCATGCTGTCGGGATAGATGAAGAGCGGCCTGCCGATCATGAGCGGGGGATATATGCTGGCCAGGGTCATATCGAAGGCAATGGCGGTGAACAGCCCGAAGGCGCCGAACGGCGTCCCTGCGAGGAAGTAATTCAAAAAAAACGAGCAGTAGTGCAACAAGCTGTCATGCTCGATCAAACACCCCTTGGGTAAACCTGTTGAGCCGGAGGTGTAGATGACATAAGCAAGGTCATCCGGTTCGGGAGTTTCAGGCAGATCGTCATCGGAAAAACGGTCAAGCTCTTCCGCCAAACGACAGAGATTGATAACCGTGACGCCACATTCCGGTTCATCCCGATCGGAAAGCATCACCACCGCTCCGCTATCACCGAAAATGTAGCGGATTCGGTCTTCAGGGAGAGAACGTTCAACCGGAAGAAAGGCGGCGCCAGCCTTCAGTATAGCGATGAGGGCCGCAATCAGTTCCGGGCTCCGCCCTGTTAGCACGGCAACCAGATCGCCTCGCCGCAGATTATGCCGTTCAAGCAGATAGCGGGCCAGACGGTTGGTCATGCGATGCAATTCAGCGTAAGTGATGCTTGCTTCATACGATGTCTCTCCGATCGGCAACAAATGCACCAGGGCAGGAGCGTCCGGCGTGCGGTGAGTCTGCAATTGCATAGCCTGCACGATGGTCGCCCCCGGAGGATGAGAAACTGCGCCGACGGTCTCTCCTCCAGCCATCAGCAACTCAAGCTCTTCCGGAGGAATCATGCCGATCGATGAAATAGCCGTTTCAGGATGCTCCGTTACCGCAGCAAGTATCCTGAGATAGTACCCGGTCCATCGTTTTGCCGTCTCCCTGTGGAAAAGGCGGGTTGAATATTCCAGAAAACAGGAAAGCTCTCCCTGTTCCTCCACCACTTCAATGCTCAGGTCAAACATTGCCGTTTTTCCGGGGATCACCAGAGGGGTAACCGTCAAATCGTTGATGCGCATGACACGCTCATCGGCCTTCTCAAAGGCAAATGAAACATCGAACAGTGGGTTGCGGCTCACATCAGGCTTCAGCTTCAATTTTTCAACAAGCTGTTCAAAGGGATAATGCTGATGCTCAAAGGCCTGGAAGGTTTCCAGGGTCATCCGCCGCAGAAAGAGATCAAAGGGGGTGGCTCCGTCAATTGTAATCCGGAGCGGCAGCGTGTTGGCAAACATTCCGATAAGGCCTATGGTGTCATTATCCCTTCCGGCAACCGGGAATCCGACAACGATATCTTCTTCGCCGGAAAGACGATGGAGCAGGGTATAGAAAGCCGCTAAAAGAATTATGAAAAGGGTTGTTCCACGCTCTGCGGCTACCTTTTTCAACCTTGTTGTCCGCTCCTTGCTCATGTTGAAGCGCACCATGTCTCCGTTAAAACAGGGTTGAGGAGGACGGGGCAAATCGGCAGGGAGGGAAAGGATCGGGACGGGTTCCATGAAGCGCTCCAGCCACCAGGCGGCATCCTTTTCTGCCACGGCGCCAAGCAGATAGCGCTGCTGGCGCTCTATGCAATCTCGTAATTGAAACAACAAAGGAGCAAGCTGGTCGCCACTGTAGCAGCGTACGAACTCGTTAACCAGAATATTCATGGAAAAACCGTCCGCGGCGATATGGTGGATATCGAAGAAGAGCAGGTGACGTGTATCGGAAAAACGATTGACGATAATCCGCATAAGCGGTGGTTCAGCCAACTGATAAGGTGCCGTCCCCTGGTCGATAATCCGCCGGAGTTCCTCGTCGGCATCGTCCACCGAAGCGTCGCGATATTCTATGGCAGGCAACACGGATGCATAAATACACTGCACCAATTCTCCGTCGCGCATCTCGAAACCGGTTCTCAGACTCTCGTGGCGTTGGACCAGTTCTCCAAGCACAGCGGCAAGCCGAGCGACATCGAATGCACCCTCGATAAGGACCGCCCCGGTAAGATGGTACGGTGAATCTCCCTCATCATACTGGCTCAGGACAAAAAGCCTTTTCTGGGCTGATGACATGGGAACGACGACGGAAGCTGCCGCCCCGCTCCCGCCTTCCCCCCCCTGGGAAGAGGCGTAAGCTCTCTCCCCCAGCGCGGGAGGGTTGAGGAGGGGGAGTGGCGGCGGCCCCTCAAAACTGAACCCACCGCTTCGTAGTTCCTGAATACTCTCCCTCACGGCAACGATGATCTGGTCAACATCCTCATCTGTGTGGGCAGTGGAGAGGAAGCATACCCTTCTCTCCCATGTGAAGACACCCCGGTTCATAAGCAGATAGAAAAACAGGTCCATCTCCAGCGGCTGCAGCAGCAGCGCGTACTGGCCGTACGACTCGAATCGGAAGAGGGAGCCAAAGTGCTGCAGAAGGATCGGTACCCGTTCATTGACAAAGAAGGCGTTCAGTTCCTCCGCCAGTCGTGCTGTTTTCCGATTGACCGCTTCCTGAAGCGCAGGACCTGCCTGTTCCATGTGGCGCAGAGAGGCGAGTGAGGATGCTATCGCCAACGGGTGCCTGCAGAAGGTGCCGCCAAAGAACATCACCTCCGCTTCCGGCTTCGAGTCATCGCCATAGCGCCAGAATCCGCCGTCCACCGCATCCAGGAAACGGGCCGAACCTCCAACCATACTGATCGGCATCCCTCCCCCGACCGCCTTGCCGTAGGTGGCGATGTCGGCACGTATGCCGAAGAGAGCCTGAGCGCCACCGGGATGGGTGCGGAAACCGGTGATCATCTCGTCGAATATGAGAGCGGCTCCGCTCCGGTCGGCAATGGAGCGGAGCTCCCGCAAAAATTCCACCGGTTGAAAACCAGGTCTGCGACTCTGCACCGGTTCCACCAGTATGGCCGCCAGTTCTCCTGATATTCGACGAATGGCAGAAAGGGATTCCTGGGTTCCGTAGGGAAGGACGGTTACAGAGCCGACAGCTCCGCAGGTAACCCCCGGCGTGGTGGGAAAGACCCGGCCGGTGTCGTCGGCAAAGGCCAGCACACCGTCGGTGGTGCCGTGATAGGACCCGGCAAAGAGCACGATACGGTCACGGCCGGTCACGGTGCGGGCGATACGGAGCGCCATCATCACGGCATCGGAGCCTGTATTGCAGAAGGCGACCCGCTCCATGCCGGTCAGGCGGCAGAATATTTCGGCGGTTTCCCCCGCTTCCGGAATCTGGGTGGCAAGCTCTATGCCGCGGCTGAGCCTTTCCTGAATGGCCTCGTTGACAAAAGAGGGGGAATGGCCGAAAAAGGCGACGCCAAAACCCATGGCAAGGTCGAGATACTCGTTGCCGTCAATATCGGTGAATCGCGCGCCGGAGGAGGAGGCAGAAGCGATCGGGTAGACCAGATCCTTGAGACAACCGCGGTAGGCAAGTGTATTGATCCAGTCCGACTGGTGTCTGCGATGACGCTGGGCAAGCTCCTTCGAGCGAGCGGTGCGGGAGGTGTGGCGGGCGATCAGCCCGGCGACAAAGAGCCGTTGTTGCTCGGTCAGACGTCCGGTTTCGTCCTCAAGGATGGTGGACCGAAAATTGATCTTCCTCCGATCAGACGGCGGCCGCTCGCCACCCTGGCGGAGTATGTCCAGTTGTTGCTGCATCAGGACGCGTATCTGTTCAGGCTGGGTTGAGAAGAACTGCTCAACCCAGGCATCACCGGTTCCGAGCAGGGGGGGGAGGTGACCCGACGGCTTCGCCGGAGCGGCAACGACCCGTGAGCTCACAAAAGCGGCCAGTAGGTTCAGGCTGTTGGCATCCTCAATCAGGTTGGAGAGTTCCAGAGTGACACTGTAGTCACGCTTCACGGCGTCCCTGAGTTGGATCAGCATCAGGGAATCCAGCCCCAGCTCAAACAGGTTTGCATTCAGATCAAGCTCTGCCGCATCCATGCCTGAAACCGTTTTCACTATCCGCAGTATAGCGTTCAATATACCCCCCGTACCGACAGCAGGCGCGTCTCCTGGAGCGGCAACGACGGAATGGCCCCGATTGAGAGCCATTGGATCGATCCAGTGTGCTTTTCGCAAAAAAGAGTGCGGAGTGTAGCAAGAGATTGGAAGTACAAAGTCCTCCTTCCGGCGGTACTCCTGGACAATCAGATGGGCATTGGCGCCACTGAAGCCGAAGGAGCTGACGCCCACGACTCGTGGACGTCCAGTATCCGGAAATGGCCGCAGCTCCTGCAGAACCCGCACCGGTATGCTGTCCCAGGGGATATGGCTGTTGAGCTGCCGCGCATGCAGGGTTGGGGGGAGCTCGCCACGGTTCACCATCAGAATCGCCTTGATTGCACCGGCAACGCCGGCGGCAACTTCCAGATGTCCGATATTGCCCTTTACCGAGCCGATCGGGAGTTCGGTTTTAGAGCCGAACACTGCTGCCAGCGAACGCACCTCGATCGGATCCCCCAGAGGGGTGCCGGTGCCGTGGGCCTCTATAGCGTCGATCTCATCCGTGGTCATACCGGCCTGCAACAGGGCCTGCCGAATCACCTCCTGTTGGGAAATGGCGTTGGGAGCGGTCAGTCCGTTGCTCTGGCCGTTATGGTTCATCGCACCTCCCCGCAGCAGCGCAATGATCGGATCCCCTGAGAGTTCCGCATCCTCCAAACGTTTCAGGTAAAGCATGCCGCAACCTTCACCCCGCACGTAGCCGTTTGCATGATCGCCAAAAGCGCGGCAGACACCGTCGGGAGAGAGGGCATTCATTCTGGAGAGGGCCACAAAGGAACCGGGGGTCAGCATCAGGTTTACGCCACCGGCCAGTGCAGCGTCGCATTCAAGGGTCAAAAGGCTCTTCATCGCCAGGAGAATTGCGATCAAAGAAGAGGAACAGGCGGTGTCCAAGGAAAGGGCGGGGCCATGCAGGTCAAGCAGGTAGGATATCCGGCCCGAGGCGACGCTAGGGAGAATTCCGGTAAAGCTATAGGGATTTATGACGGCGGCATCGCCGCTGCACAGCCCCCCCTGAGCGTAATCGGAACCGCAAATCCCGACAAAAACACCGGTTCTGCTCCCCCGTAGTTTTTTCGGATCAGCGCCGGAGCGCTCCAGAGCCTCCCAGGATGTTTCCAGGAGCAGCCGCTGCTGAGGATCAAGGGAAGCCGCCTCCAGGGGGGATATGCCAAAGAAGGATGCGTCAAACTGCTTCAGTTCGTCGAGCTTAAGAAACGCCCCCCGTTTGGTATAGCTTTTGCCGGGAACAGACGGGTCGGGATCATACCAGTCATCGGCAATCCAGCGGTCAGGAGGAACCTCGCTCACTGCATCACCGCCGCTTTCAAGAAGTTTCCAGAACGTCTCCGGAGAATCGCCCCCACCGGGGAAACGACAGCCGATACCGACAACGGCGATCCGCCCGGTTCCCTTAAGCCCGTTCACCTCGACTATCAGTTCCTTGATCTTGATGACGGCCTTTGCCAGGGTATCCCGATATTTCTGTTCCTGCTCGTTGGTCAAGATAAAATGCTCTTTATATTATTAGGCTTAATGCCATATTTTCCCGTTGTGCCCATCACTACCAGCTTCCCCTCTTTGTATTTCTTTTTGAAGTAATCCCTTATGTAAGCGTTGTCCTTGCTGAGAAAGGTCCCGCCAGATTCGTAATGAGCCTGAAATATCTTACCCACCGCATAGACCGCTGCGCCACCGGTAATGGACAGAAGCCCAACATAAACGGCATGCCCTACGAGTGGAACCCCTTTCAGGGCAGAGTGCATCTTGATCGAGACGTAAACTGGCCCGATGCTGCCGATTAGAGATATCAGAACCTTGATGGCAACCAGCTTATTAGGTACCGGAAAACTGTAGATGTGAGCGAGATCGCGAATCATCTTTACCTCGATAGCAGCAATGGCCACAACATCTACTGCTGCCGATGGAATAAGCCCGATTCCCATTGCGGCGATAACATGGTTTTTTATGCAGTTTTCCGCGCGAAAGGGAGTTATTTCGTTTATTTCATGCTTTAGAGGCGTTTCTTTTGGCACTATTATGACCGGTTCGATATTTACAGGCTCAATGGAGTTCATATATTTCTCCTAATCCCGGAAGTGATACTCCAGTTACTGGCATATCAGCTTTCTAATCGTATTTATTCTAATCCCTGAGCAATTGTTCAATTTCATCAACCAGGTCGTCGACTGTCTTATCTGCAATATCGTCAACAGCCGACGGAACCGCTGTTAATTTAGATGAATCCGGCAAAGACAGAACCTCATCCAGCAGGAAACGACCGACCTTCTCCAGGGTAGGATAATCAAACAGCAAGGACACCGGCAATTCAACGCCAAATGTTTTGGCTATCAGATTGCGCAGGTCCACCGCCATGAGGGAATCAAAACCCTGCTCCTGCAAGGGGCGGCCGCTTTCAATGCGCATGGGATCACTCTGTCCCATGACTCTCGAGGCAAGTTCCTGAACAAAAGAAAGCATCAACGTGGACCGCTCCGCCGGTGTAGCCTTCTCAAGCCTCTCAATCCGGATTTGAGCCGGGGTCGAATCGCTGGCGGTCTGCCCCCCCTGGGAAACCAATTCCGCGTAAAGCCCCGCGCCGGTCTCTGGTATAAAAGACGAAAGACACTGCACGTCAATATCGGCAACACATTGTACTTCGAAGTTGTCCCGCAAAACCGCTGCCAAGGCCCGCAATCCGGTATCTGTGTCGATACTTCTTATGCCACGGGCGGCCAGTCTTTCGTCTCTTCCCTCCTGAGCCGCCATGCCGGACTCCGCCCAGGGCCCCCAGTTGATGGAAACCGCCGCCAGACCACGACTGCGCCTCCAGCGGGCAAAACCGTCCATAGCGGCATTAGCAGCGGCATAGTTGGCCTGGCCGGGGCTGCCGGTGACAGCCGTCAATGATGAGAAGAGCACAAACAGCTCTAAATCATAATTTTCCGTTGCCCGGTGCAGATTCCAAGCCCCAGAAATCTTCGGACTCATCACCCGCTTAAGCCGCTCAGAATCCAGGTCTGCCAGCATGGCGTCGTCCAGAAGGCCGGCGGCATGAAAGACTCCTTTGAGCGGCGGCAAGGTGGTGTGAACTTCTTTCATAATCCGTTCCACATCACCAGGTTCCGCCACATCACCCGTCATTACGGCAACCTGTACCCCTGATCGGCAAAGCAGTTCAACTGATGCGGCAGTTTCGGCGGAAGGCGTCTTCCTTCCGATCAGAGCCAGATGCCGGCACCCCTCTTCGGCCAGCCATCCGGCAACTGACATTCCCAAAGCACCCAATCCTCCAGAGATCAGATAGGTTGCGCTCGTGTCAACAATCCCGCGATCAGCGAAAAGTCGTTCCCTGTAACGATCAGCAAAAGATATAATGACCTTGCCGATATGCCGTGCCTGGGCCATAAAACGGAAAGCATCCCTGACCCTTTGCACCGGAAAGACGGTCATCGGCAGTGGTTTAAGCACTCCCTGCTCGAACAGGGAATACAGAGAGCCGAACATGGAAGCTGCCAGATCCGGCTCACCTGCCGTTACCGCTGCCAAGTCAAAACGGTGATAGGCGATATGCGGGTAAAGAGCCCCAATCTCTCGCTCACTCCGGCTGTCGGCTTTGCCGAGCTCAATGAATCGCCCACCGGCGACAAGCAGTTTGATGCTTTGGTCAATGAATTCACCGGCAAGGGAATTGAGTACAATATCCACCCCGCAACCATTGGTGGCACCCTTGATCTGCTCAACAAAAGCAAGGGAACGAGAGTCTATCACCAACTCAGCACCGATCCGCTGGAGCAGATCCCGTTTTTCCGGACTTCCCGCGGTCGCAAAAACCCTCGCCCCAGCGGCCTGACATAACTGAACAGCTGCCAGGCCAACACCTCCGGCGGCGGCATGGATGAGTACCAGATCACCCTTTTTAATGCAAGCCAGATGGTGAAGACCATACCAAGCGGTCAGAAAAGCTACCGGGATAGCTGCCGCCTCTTCAAAGCTCCAACGTTCGGGGATCCTGATGACATTGGGCATGGCTACGGTCAGAAAGTCCGCTATGCAGCCGTCGGTATCGAAGACAAGGACTCGATCCCCGGGGGTTGTCCCTTCCACTCCAGGACCGACTCTAGTGACCAAGCCGCTGCATTCGAAGCCCGGAATGCCCGGATCGCCCGGGTACCGACCAAGTACGTTCAGAACATCCCGGAAATTGAGTCCGACCGCCCGAACCTGGACCACCACTTCGCCGCCGCCAGGGGGGCGACAGCCGGGTGTTCTCACGCAGAGCCCCTCCAGGCTTCCTCTCTGTTCGACGTCAACGAAGAAACCATCCTTTCTGGGTAGGATCAGTCCATCAGGCAGTTCCGGTGATTCCACCCGGCAAAGACGGGGCACAAAGCGCCGCCGCCCCCGCAGCACAACACGGTCCTCTCCGTCTTGAGCAGCCAGTTCATCCAGCAGTTGAGCACATTCTTCGGTTCCCGGCCAGGGGGAGAGATCCAGCAGTTTGCATGACAATTCCGGGTGTTCGGCTGCCACGGAAGCGCCAAAACCCCAGAGAGCAGCATCTTCATGCCTGACCTCCCGCCCCATGCCCGAGGGGTTATGCACACCCGCAGTTGCCAGGAAGAGCGGGGGAAATATCTCTGCTGCCAAAAGTCCCCGGACAAGGTTTAGATTGCCGGCCAGTTCATTCCCCAAAAGGGAGACAATCCCGGCTACCGGTTCTGTTCCTTCCCGCAGGTCACGGGCAAATCGTACCATGTCCGCCGGGGAGTTCGGATCAACCGTAATACCAACACGCTGAGCCTCTCCACTGCCCGCAACCATAAACTCGGTAAGCCGGATACCCCCTCCCTTGAGGGCCGCGCACACGGCATTGGAAAACGGCGACCGGTTTCTCAGCGCCACCCATCGACCGGAGATGGGTCCTTCCGGCGCAGCAAGTGCCCGCTCCCGCCAGAAAACACGATACATCAGACCGGAAAGAAGTGTATTTCCCCTCGGTAAAAGCTGCTCTTTCCTGATTCGCCTGAGGGTCAGGCCGGTAATCTGTAGCACCGGTTCGCTGTTTCGGTCCGTGGCGAAAAGATCGAATCTGGCGTTGGCCGGGTTTCTCTCCCGCTGGATACAGCGTACAATCAAAGAAGTAGACGGCGTGCCTGAGAAAAGCAGAGAGTCGATCTCTGCCGGCACAAATGCCACCGATGCTGGCAGCGGTTCCAGGCCATACAGAAACGATGCCCCGGACAGGGTAAGACAACCGTCAAGCAGGGCCGGATGGAGGACAAACCGTTGAGCGGCCCCTTCCGGAACTTCCACAATGCCGGAAACATCAGCGCCCACGATGGTCAATCGTTTGATGCTCCGGAATACTCCGCCGTAGCAGTAGCCCTTCTCCAGCAGGTCACCGTAATAAGCGGCCCCGTCACGCTCTATACCGTCTAACCCCAGCGAACATGATTCGTATTGCCTCCCCCTCCCTTGGCGGGAGGGGGTTGGGGATGCGGGGAAAGAAAACTCCGCATCCGGAAGGAAACGTACCTTCATGCCTGCATGAAGCTGCCATTGCTGTTCACCGACCCGGCTAAACACCTCCACTTCCCCTGTCTCCGGTCGGTGGATGGTCTGCAGGGGCATCCGCTCTTCGGTTAAAACCAATGGAGCCATGATCCGCACCTGTTCCAGGACAAAATGCGAGGCGGGAGGAGCTTCATGATATGCCGCGGCAAGGGCCATCTCCAGATAGGCTGCAGCCGGCATGATGACCGCACCGTAAATGGCATGGCCCGTCAGCCAGGCATCTTCCATCGTGCTTGCGCCACCGGCAAAGCGTAGTTCCGGCGACGGGGAATCCAGCCGGCGGCCGAGCAGCGGATGGACCTCTCCGGTGCAGGAAAGCCCGTCAGCAGTTCCCGTGCCGCCCGGTTCACGCACCGGATCGATGATAAAACGTTCACGCTGAAACGGATAGGTAGGGCATGAAACCTTTCCCGCGAGGAATGGAGCGTCATATCCCTTCCAGTCTATTGCGACACCCGCTGCAAACAGGTCACCCAAGGCCGCAACGAGGATTGACCAGGAAGAGGTTCCACGTTTGAGTGATGCGGCACAACGGGCTTCTCCATGAACCTGCCGGACAAATGAGGAAAGGGTTGCGGTTGCGCCGATCTCCAGAAACAGGACGCTCCCCTGCCGTTTCAGATATTCGACCGAATCGCTGAACCGGACCGCGCCGCGCAGATGCCGGCGCCAGTAAGCCGCTGTCCGCAGGTCGTCACCGGTGGCCGGTTTGCCGGTCAAATTGGAGATGACCGGCAGGGACGGTTCATGAAAGGTTAGCCCGGATGCGATCCGTTCAAACTCATCAAGCGCCGGATCCATCAGCGGGGAATGAAAGGCGTGTGAGACGGTCAGGTACTGTGAGGATATTCCCTGCTGTTTGAGCGCTTCAACCGCTACAGCAACACAGGCCTGTTCTCCAGAAATGACCACCGTTCCTGGCGAGTTGACCGCCGCTACCGAAACCTGCCCAGCATACGGCGCAATCACCGGCAGCGCCCGTGCCTCGGGACAGAGCACTGTCGCCATCACGCCGCCGGCAGACAGAGCGTTCAAAAGACGCCCACGATGAGCCACCAGGGTTACGGCATCCTCCAGAGAAAGAACACCGGCGATACATGCGGCAACGAATTCACCGATACTGTGCCCCAGTAGCGCGGACGGAACTATGCCCCAGGAGCCCCAGAGTCGGGCCAGGGAGTATTCCAGGCTGAAGATTGCCGGTTGGGTGTAGATGGTGCGTGCCAGCTCCTCCTCGCTGCCGCCATGCATCAAATCACGAATGGAAAGGCCGAGCAGGGGGGAAAACAGAGCGTCACAGCGGTCGAGAGCATCTCGGTAGACCGGCGAGGTTTCGTACAGATCCTTCCCCATACCAGGGTACTGAGAGCCCTGCCCGGTGAAGAGAAAAACCTGGCCTTGTTCATTCGTCATTTGTGGAGGGCGCAGATACAAACCCGACATTGTCCCTTGCTCGACAAAGGCCGATAAACGCTGCACCAACTCGTACGGCGTTGCTCCGGCGACAGCCAGACCGAGAGAGAACCGGCTCCTGCCGGTGGCCGCGGTATTGCAGATTGCAGCAAGGGAGGGGAGGTCATCACCTTGTAAGTACTTGGCATAACTACCGGCAATGTCGCTCAGTGCGTTCTCGTCGGCAGCGCTCATTACCAACAGATGGCTGGTGCGTCCGTCGCTAATTTGTGGGTATTCCGGATCTGGCGCTTCCTCCAGAATGACATGGGCGTTGGTGCCGCTGAAACCGAAGCCGCTGATGCCGGCACGTCGGGGACGGGCGGAACGGGCCCATGGAGCGCCGCTGGGAACTACTCGCAGCGGTAGACGATCCCAGGCCACGTGGGAATTCGGGGTAGTAAAGTGGAGATGGGGGGGGATCTTCTCATGGTTCAGGGCCAACACCACCTTGATAATGCCTGCGATACCGGCGGCAGCCTCAAGGTGTCCGATATTGGTTTTGGCAGAACCGACTAAAAGCGGACGGCCATGGTCTCGTTCCTGACTGAGCGCCGCGGCGATTGCCTCGATCTCTATAGAATCCCCCAACGGGGTACCGGTTCCATGGGCTTCCAGATAATCAATGTCACCCGACTGGAAGGCGGCATCCTCCAGGGCGGCGCTGATTACCCTCCGCTGGGCCACACCGTTGGGGGCCGTCAGTCCATTGCTCCGGCCGTCATTATTAATAGCGCTTCCCTTCACCAGTGCGAGGATCCGGTCTCCATCTTTTTGCGCATTATCCAACCGTTTCAGGACGATCATGCCGCACCCTTCGCCCCTGCCATAGCCGTTGGCGCCTGCGTCGAAGCTTTTGCAACGGCCATCCGGAGAGAGAGCCCTCAACTTGCAGAAAGCGATAAACGGTTCCGGAGTGAGCATCAGGTTGACTCCACCCACCAAGGCCAGGTTACATTCACCGGCACGTAGCGACCGGCAGGCCAGATGCAGCGCGACCAGGGATGATGAACAAGCGGTATCCACCGGAAAGTTCGGGCCTTCCAACCCCAGGAAATACGATATCCGCCCGGCTGCGGTGCTGAAGGTAAAACCGGTCAGGGAATAGGGATCAATCAGGGATAGATCCCCTGATCGCAGATGGGCACTGTCGTAGTCATTACTCGATATGCCGATGAACACGCCGGACCGGCTTCCCTGCAGAGAGGCAGGATTGATCCCGGCGTCTTCCAGCGACTCCCAGGCTGTTTCCAGAAGCAGACGCTGCTGCGGATCCAGGGCATTGGCTTCTTTGGGCGAGATCCCGAAGAAAGAGGGATCAAAATCGTAGGGGGAACAGTCCAGAAACCCCCCTTCGCGAATATACATCTTGCCTGAAGCCTCCTGGTCTTCAGAAAAATAGCGTTTGGCAGGCCAGCGTTCAGCAGGAATGGGGGAAACGGCGTCCCGCCCTTCCGACAAAAGACGCCAGAACTCCTCAGGTGAGTTGGCGCCTCCTGGAAGGCGACATCCCATGCCTATGATTGCGACCGGTTCCCGGCGGTTCAGTCGTTCGTTTTCGGCAATAAGCTGTTCTATGGTAGAAGATGCCTTTTTCAGCGCCTCCTGGTACATGGTAAGATCAGACATATATCATCCTATGACCCCCTTCAGTTCTGCCAATAGATCCCGAGCAGAGTCGGCAAGGTCGGGAGTTGTGGCAGCCGGAGCCGACTCAACTGGAGATATCGCAAGTTGATCATCAAGCAGATGACCGGCCAGGCGGTCGAGGGTGTGAAAATTGAACAGGGTGGCAACCGTTAGATTGACTCCCAGATCTTTGACTAACGTATTGCGCAGGTCAACCGCCATCAGGGAATCCATTCCCAGCTCCACCAGCGGGGTTGCGCTGTCGAGCCGTTCAGCGGGCAAACCGATCACCTCGCCGGCTCGTTGCTGCAGGTGACGCGTCAGCAGCGCCTTGCGGGCTCCGGGCGCTGCATCCTGGAGTTTCCGCAGGATCTGGGAACGGTCGTCAACCTCTGTCAAATGCTGCTGCCTCGATGCAAGTCCGGACAGAAAACCGCCGAGAGGAAGCCGGTTGACCGCACGGTAACGGTTCCATTCGCACCGGATTGCGGCGACGCATGGGGCCTGGGCACGGAACAACTGCCCCAGTATCGGCAAAATTGCTTCTGCTGGAATATAGCCGAAGCCCTGCCGTTCCACCAATCGCTTCACCGTATCGGATGACTCCGCCATACCGCCGCCGGAAAGCGGCCCCCAGGCAACGCTGAGCGCCGGCAGCCCCTGGCTTCGACGCAGCCGGGACAGACCGTCCAGAAATGCACTAGCCGCTGCGTACCCCCCCTGCCCCCGATTGCCCAGCAGACCGGCCGCTGATGAGAAAAGGACGAAATGGTCAAGCTCCAGACCGGCGCAGAGCTGGTGCAGATGCCAGGCTCCAAAGGCCTTCCCCCCGAGTGACCGCCCCATCCGTCCGAGGTCAAGACCGGATATCGGAGCATCATCCAGGATCCCGGCCAGATGGAAGACGCTACAAAGGGGGGGCATAGATGCGCTGATGTTCTTCAATAGCCGCTGTAAATCATCTCTGGAAGATGCATCCGCCTGGATGAAGGCAACTGTCGCATCGCCGGAGTTAATCGCCTCGATACGTTCTGCCGTCCCGCCAGCAGGCCGGGTTCGCCCGGCAAGGCAGATATGTCGCACACCGACAGCGACCAGTGACTCTGCCAGAGCCAGGCCCAGCGCACCGCTACCTCCGGTAATCAGGTATGAAGCATCGTTTTTGAAAGGCGGTAACGCAGTCCCTCCCTTCAGATGCAACCGTTCCAACCGTGGAACCAACAGCCCTTTACCTCGCCGCAGTGCGACCTCCCGCTCATCCCCAGAAGCGGCAATGAAACCAAGGAGCTGTTCCAACTCCTCGCCTGAAGGGAGAAAATCCAGATCCGTCAGGCCGCCCCAGAGGTTCGGATATTCGAGTGCAGCAGTCCGGCCAAGCCCCTGACAGGCAGACTGAAGAGGATTGGAAGACGTCCCGTCGATGGGGGCAGCGTTCCGCGTCAGCAACCACACTTTTACCCCTTCCTGCAATGCGGGATGTTCACCGATACCACCGATCAGGGCTGACATACCTGCAAGCTGCGAGGAGAACGCTTCAACTCCCTCCCCAGTCTCAATGAGTGGAGCGATGAGCAGGACAGACAAATGGTCGCCGTTCTGGCGGCAAGCAATAGATTCATTTATGACTGTTTCAGGAGAAACCGGAATGCCGGAACACCCCAGAGCATTGATGGCTGCAGCAAGCTGTTCCGCTTCCATCGGGTCGCCTGTGACAATATAGCGGGTACTGCTGATTTCTCCTGGCGATGAGTCAAAGGATTGCCAGCGCACCTGATACAGCAGCTCCGTACTTTTTTCGGCTGCAAACAGGGTACTACGGTTGGTACGGCGCAGACTGAATCCGCTGATCGCCATGAGGATCAAGCCTTCAGGTGAATAGACCCGTATTTCCCCTTCGATTGCGTCACCGGTAGTGCGCGAACGGGAATGACACCATATTTCACGCCCCAGAGGAGCGGCAAAAACCAGTTCCATCGCTCCAATAGGGATATAGATCCGCTCTCCCCCTTCAATCGCCTGCCGAAATTCCTCTGAGGCGGCCGCCATGCTCTGGAGAATGGCATCCATCAGGCCGGGATCCGGATATCCAGGAGAGTCAACACCTTCCAGACGGCAGATGGATTCGTCGTTACCGGCAAAAATCTCGCGAATACGGTGGTAGGAGGGGCCGACCCGGTAGCCTGCCGCCAAAAAGGCATTGTAAAAGGTGGACGGATCACGCGCTTCGGTACAGCGTTGCCTGATTAGATCAACTGGTTCAACGGCAAGGGGAGTCATACCGGTGGAGACCATTCCCAGACAATGATCTTGCCAGGCTGCTCCGTTTTCCCCATACTCCCGGCTGACAATACGAGCCGAGCGCCCCCCGTCGGACTCCACACCCAGAATTACCTGCACTTCCCGCCCCTTGTCGCCAACCAGCAGCGGACGAATAAAGTGCACATCCCTCAGCACGACCGGCGCAGTTGCGTTATCGGCTGATTGACGCATCGCCGCTGCCATCATGCAGAGATGAGCTGCAGCAGGGGAAAGTACACGGTTGAAGATAACATGCTCGGCAAGAAAGCGGGGACTGGTGGAGGTAAAATTGATCGAAAAAAGCACCCTTCCATCAAGGGCTGGGGACTCTATCCGCTCTCCCAATAGCGGGTCTCCCCTCAGAACAGGGGATGCGCTGGCGGAAACTGCTGGCTGATGCGGCTCCGTCCAGAATGAAGTTCGTTGGAACGGATAGGCGGGTAGCTGCACCGGACGTCTATCGTGGTCAATGTAGAAATCGCGGGCGGAAGCAAGACCACGTTCAACCAGACGGCACAAACTGCCGGTGATCTGTGGCAGGTCGTCTTGGCCGGAACGGAGGCTGGGAAGCCAGGCGCACAGCGGATCGGAGGAAATGCTCTTTCCGAATCCGGATAGGATCGGAGTAGACCCGATCTCAATAAAGGAGTTGTGCCCATCTTGCAGCAGGGTCTCCAGGGCTGCGCCGAAACGTACCGGTTCCCGCAACTGACGCCGCCAGTAGTTCGGTGAACGAAAATCGTCCGTTCCCGCAAAAGCGCCGGTAAGACCGGAGACCAGCAGAATGGTGGAAGAAGCGGTTGTAACAGTGGCGGCTGCCCGCTCAAATTCGTCGAGGATCGGATCCATCACCGGAGAATGGAACGGGTGAGAGACCTGTAGATAGCTGGCCTGCACCCCCCGATACTCCAAACTGTCTACAATCTGTCGCACCGCCTCAGTCTGGCCGGAGATCACCACACTTTGGGGGGTGTTGATGGCGGCAATGGCTACCCTATCAGCCATGTCGGCTACAAGAGGGGCAACCTCCGCTTCGGTTACAAGAAGAGAGGCCATGATCCCACCGGCAGGAAGGGAATCCATCAGGGCTGCCCGACGGGCGACCAGGTTTACAGCATCTTCAAGCGACAGTATTCCGGCGATGCAGGCGACGGCAAATTCTCCGATGCTGTGCCCGACGGCCGCCGTGGGACTTACCCCCCATGACATCCACAAAGCAGAGAGGGCATACTGAAGAGAGAATATGGCAGACTGGGTATAGAGTGTGCGTGACAGAGGCTCTGCATCATCGCCATGCATCAGTTCACGAACGGAGCATCCAAGATGAGGGATAAATAGCCGGTCACACCGGTCAAGCGCCTCGCGATAGACTGGCCAGGCATGATAGAGATCCCTTCCCATGCCCGGGTACTGGGACCCCTGACCGGTAAACAGGAACACCACCCCTTTACCCCTTACGGATATCGGCGCTGCCAGCTCGCCACTCAATCGGGTATTGAGACGTTCTGCAAGCTCCCGGTTATCGCGACCGCAAACGGCCAGACGCTCGGGAAAGCGGCTACGGCCAAACGCTGCAGTGACGCAGATGTCATAAGACGAGGCGTCTGTCGCCGCAAAATATTCGATGTAGCGCCCTGCAAGTTCCCACAGGGCTTCCGGGGTGCGGGCAGATATCTCCAGGAGATGACAGGGGATAAGCGCTAACTTTGTGCTCTTCCTTCCCCCCCCTTCAATGGGAGAGAGAATATCTTGTGCCGGGGAAACCGGCGCCTCCTCCAGAATCAGGTGGGCATTGGTACCGCTGAAGCCGAATCCGCTAACACCGGCTCTGCGAGGTGCTGCCGTGGAATCCCATGGAGTAGCTTCGGTGACTACCTTCAGCGGAAGCGTATCCCAGGGGATGTGTGGGTTTGGTGAACCAAAGCCGGGCTGAGGAGGGATCCTTCCGTGGCGCAGTGATTGAATCACCTTTATCAGGCTGGCCATACCCGCAGCCCCTTCCAGGTGGCCGATGTTTCCTTTCACCGACCCGAGCAGCAACGGATTAGCGAAAGTTCGTCCGCTGCAGTAGACGCCGCTGATGCCGGAGACTTCTACCGAGTCTCCCAACGGCGTGCCGGTTCCATGAGCCTCGACAAAGCTGATATCTGCCGGTTTAAGCCCTGCGTCGGCCAGAGCCCTCCGGATAACCTGCTGCTGTGCAAGACCGCTGGGAGCGGTTAAACTGGAACTGGCGCCGTCTTGGCCGATGGCGCTTCCCCTGATGACCGCCAGGATGGTATCTCCATCGTGTTGCGCATCGGAAAGACGTTTGAGCAGCACCGCACCGCATCCTTCTCCCCGCGCATAGCCATTGGCTGCGGCATCGAACGGTTTGCACCGTCCATCTGGAGACAGTGCTCCCAGCTTGGAAAAGTAGACAAAAAGGTGAGGCGTCACCAGAAGGTTTACCCCGGCCGCCATGGCGGTATCACATTCACCCCGCCGCAACCCCTGACAGGCAAGGTGCAGGGCTACTAGTGAAGAAGAACAGGCAGTATCGACTGAAAGATTGGGACCGGTGAAATCCATGACATAGGAGATCCGGCCCCCCGAAGAGTTGAACATGGAGCCGGAACCGGAATAGGCGTCGATCCGGTCAAGGCTGCCGGAATAGAGGTGCGCTGTCTTGTAATCATCGGAACAGATACCAAGATAGACCCCGACGTTCCGCCCTTTCATTTGATCAATAGGGATATTGGACTGCTCCATGGTCTCCCAGGTCACCTCAAGCAGGAGACGCTGTTGAGGGTCAAGCCCCCTTGCCTCCCCCGGGGGGATACGGAAAAAAGGGGCATCAAACTGGTCGATCCGGTCGGGGAGAAGAAACCCTCCTTGCTTGACGTAACTGGTGCCCGGTCTATCCGGATCGGGATCGTAATACAGTTCATTATCCCAGCGAGTGGGTGGGACCTCGGACATGGCTATTTCGCCATTGTCAATAAGATTCCAGAACTGCTCCGGCGAATTGGCTCCGCCAGGGAAACGGCACCCCATTCCGACAATGGCGATCGGCTCGTTTGTATCCACCGTGGATTTCTTATTATTGCAGGTGATTATCTGCTCATTACTACCGAATACAAGGCCAGACAGATGGTCTGCAAGCGTTTCAGGCGAGGCATGATCAAAAAGAATTGTGATCGGCAAAGACAATCCGAGGTTTGCTTCAAGATGCCGGACTATTCTTATACTCATCAGGGAGTCAACTCCCAGGTCGAAAAAACCGGCCTGCTCGTCTACAGACTTTATCTTACCGAAGCTTGCAGCATCAAGCGCATTATTGATCAACCGTAAAATCGCGTTGCGATCCTTAACTTTGGGGCTTGAACGTGAGTCGTCGAAGTAAAAAAGGGTGCGAAGAGTTTGAACAGATCTTTGTTCTTCATCACTAAAACGATCCCAAGGAACGAAAATGCCATGCTTCTCTAGTGCAAGCAATGCGTGAAAAAGATCCTCCATAGCTCCGGAATCGTGTTCCATTGTGCCGATGGCAGAGGCTTTTCCTCCCGCTTCCACAAAGCATTCCGCAAGGGCTGTTTGCAGGAGCGGGTGTGGAGACATCTCAATAAAATGTGTCTGACCATCCGTCAACATGGCTGCAATGGCAGGAGCGAATTGAACCGGTTCTCTGATATGGCGAACCCAGTAAGCTGCATTAAAGTCACCGGATGTCGCCATTCCGCCGCGATAGGAAGAATAAATCGGTATTTTTGCGGAAACAGGCGTGATTCCTTGAATGGAAATCAGAAACTCGTCCAGTGCTGGCTCCACCTGAAGACTATGAAAAGCCACGTCGGTATTGAGAATGCGATTAAATACCCTGCGTCCTTCCAAAAGATCAATGAGCTCATCTATCCCGGTAGAACCTGAGACCACCGTGGAACGAGGCCCGTTGACCGCCGCGATGGAAAGACCTAGATGATTGGCGGCAATCAAGAGTTCTGTTTCATGGTATGAAAGGGCGAGGAAAAGCATTCTCCCCGTCCCGGTTACCTGACGCATTACCCGGCTATGTGCTCCTAATAGACGTGCCGAATCATCCAGTGAAAGTACACCAGCGACATGAGCGGCAGCCACTTCGCCGCCGCTATGCCCCAACACAGCATCGGGGGAAATCCCCCATGACGCGAAGAGAGAAGTCATCCCCATCTGGATGGCAAAGGTGACCGGATGAGCTATCCATGGAGTATCGGTGCAGGAGGTTGCCCGATCACGAAGTATTTCCTCGACAACGGATAAACCGGTATGTTGTTTGATGGCAGGGTCGAGCTCTTTCACCTTGCGGTGAAAGAGCTCGTTGTTTATGAAAAGATGCTGCCCCATGGTCTTCCACTGAGCACCCATCCCGGAATATATGAAGGATGTTCTGGCCATGGTATGTCTCCGACTATTTTGGTGCGCGCGGCGCACACTGCTTATGGAAAAACTTCGCATCCATTGGTCGAAACGATTTAAGATCAGTAAACCATTTCGCTTTTTCATCATAGGCAGCAAAAAAGGTTCGCAGCACCATTCCCTTATCAGGCGCCTGAATATAGCGGAGCAGGAACGCCTTTTCTCCATAAAGTTCCTGAACATCAAGCACTTGCACTTTTCCTTGCGGGGTTGACATAATAGGTCCGCGTACCGTTCGGCAGATTCCGCTTACATTGCGGTACGCTTCCCGGAAAATTCCCAGAGCTTCTACTAGGGGCATCCCAAAGTAGTGCCACGCCCCGGTATCCCTGACAATAAACTGATAATAGGGGATGATACCGAGCCTGACTTCTTCCTGCCAGAGGACGGACAAAATCTCAGGTGCGTCGTTTATATGGCGCAGCAAAGGGGATTGAGCCCGAATCTCGGCGCCGGTTGCACGGATACGTGCAACCGCCCGCAGTGCGGCATCCGTCGAGAGTTCGCGGGGATGATTGATATTTGCCACAACCGCAACATGCTTTCCCTTTGCAACGATCTTCTCGAACAGTGCGAGAAGAGAGTCCGAATCCGTATCGGTGAGAAAGCGGTAAGGCCAGTAGGTAATCGCCTTTGTACCGAATCTGATCGCATTAAGGTGGGGAATGTTCGCATCCAGAATCCGGTCAACATAACCAGAGAGAATATCCAATCTCATGAAGAGCGGATCGCCCCCGGTAATGAGGATGTCCCGCACCTCCTCATGCTGCGACACATAGCTCACCAAAGCATTCACATCAGTGCTTGCAAAGATTTCCTCTTCCTCCCCCACAAACTGAAGCCAGCGGAAGCAGAACGTGCAGTGCGCATAACACATCTGCCCCTCAGCGGGGAAGAAGAGCACTGTTTCCGGATACGAATGGATGATACCGTGCTGTTTTCTGCCGTTGATTGAGGGCAAAGCCCCTTCCATAATCTGCAAGGAGTGTGGATTCAAATCACAGCGAATCACCTGTACCGCATCCCGAATGTTGCTTCTGGATGCACCGCTCTCTAACAGCCCGAGTATTCGCTCGTAATGCGCGGGAAGCAGCATCTCGCGACAGGGGAAATTCAGATGATATATCGGATCCGTTTCCGCGTTGTCCCAATCAATCAACTCATCCACAAGATAGTTGTTGGTTCTGAACGGCAAGACCCGACCCACCACCGGTATCGCCAGCCGAAGTTCATCGGGCAAACTGCGAACCTGTTGTATCGAGCCAAGGTTATTAAGGTTGTATGTTACAAATGATTTTACCACAATCTTATTCCTCCACCATGGCTGGTGATGAAGCTCTCTTTTTTTAAAAATATACGACCTCAACACAACCGCCAGTCTGGAGTTCACTGGTTGCCACATGACAGCAATATTCAGCACCAAAATTAACTTCTTCAAGATGCCAAACCTGATCACGGAAAAAAGCTATACTGCCATAAAGCTCCACCTGTTCCAAGGGAACATGCAGACCGGAGCCCTCCCCCTTGAGGACCGCCTCCTTCTTGGTCCAGCAGGCATAAAACATGTTCAGTCGAGCTGACATGTCAAAAGCATCCAGAGCGGAAATTTCCGGTAGATACTTGGAAAAATCATCCATCTGTATCGGTCTTATCTTTTCAACATCAATCCCGGTTGTTCCATCATCCACCAATGCCAGTGTCACAATATCTCCGGAATGCGAGATATTGAAGTCAGGCACCCCGTTGATGAAAGGTTTCCCTCTCGACCTATTATCCAAACGTTCAAGAATCGAAAATCCCCATTCCGGGTTCCTGCAAAGGAGTGCGCGCTGTAACAGTAGTTTGCCAAAAAGTGACGCCTGTCGGTCCTCCCAGTGACGATAACGTTGAATCGCGGTGCGCATTGCAAACGGCAGGCGCTCAAGATATTCCCCTTCTCTATCCTTCGAAAGTTTGATACCGGAATGAGTCTGGTAAATCTTCAACATTACAAATCAATCAGTGTGGATCGTATCAGTGCACAGATATAGTCAACATGGTCAAACAGAAAGAAGTGGCCTCCTGCGCACTGAAACACTCTGCACTCTGATGTTGTCATATCAGACCATTCGAGCGCTTCGGATCTTGTTGTAGTATCTGCGGTTCCAATCATGACTGTTATCGGCACATTAAGAGGCGAAACTGGCTTGTGTTGATATTCCGCTACGGCCCGCATGTCATCCCGGATGATCGGAGCAAAATAATCCATCAATTCCTCGTTATCAAGCACTGCCGCCGGGCTCCCGCCATACTCGGCAAGTCTCATTTTGAACTCATCAAGCGGCAGAGTATGCCCTTTCGCCTCTCTGCTGTTTCTATGGGGCGGGCCTTTGCCTGATATAAAAAGATGTGACGGGAGCGGAAGTTGCTCCTTAACCAACTGGGAGGTAACCAGATAGGCCGCAAGGGCACCCATGCTATGACCAAAAAGGGCAAACGGTTTATCCAGAGAAGGGCGCATGCATACAATCAAATCAAGAGCCATCGCTCGCATACAGGTTACACGGGCCTCATTGGACCGCCGTCCCCTGCCGGGAAGTTCAAGCGGTACAACCTTTACCGACGGATGCATACACTGCACAAGCGGGCGGTATGAGCACGCGTTACCTCCGGCAAACGGAATACAGAAGAGGGTTACAGAATCAGGCATGAACTGCGTCCCTCTTACAGTGGACAATCACATTTTGGGCACTTGTTGATTTTTTTCTGACGTTTGTCGGAGCCAAGCAAAACGATGGCGCCGATAATAGGTGTTAGAAACAGTGAACAGAAAAAATAGCCCCAGTAACCAAACTTTCTATTTTTCCCTATGAGAGCTAAACAGAAACAGAGCATAAGGTAGGCTAGTATTTCGATGATAATCATATGAATTCCCCATGTAGATCATTTGGTTTCAGCAACCATGCGTCCATCTGAATTTTTAGATTCATCCTCTGCCTTTTTCGGAGCTTCGAAATAGATAAATCTGGTCTGGTTCAGATACTTGAAATAACTCTTTTTACCTTCAATATCTCCTCGGAGATTATAGGTATAGTTACCTGACACACCATGCCAATTCTTTATAAATCTCATATTAGAGGCTACCACCGAGGGTTCTGCAGATTTACCTCTCCTCATTGCCTCTATTAATATTTTCAATGAATCATAACCAAGAGCTGCGCGTGTATCAGGTGGTTTACCATATCGTTTTCTAAAGTTTTTGACAAATTCCTCCGTTGTCGGATCATCCAGATCCACATTGAAAGCCGTGGGGACAACGGTCCCATTTGCCGCATTGCCGGCAATTCTTTCAAGAGCCCTTGAATCGATTGCAGTGCTGCCGAAGACACGCTGCTTGATACCCATTTGACGTGCTTGACTAATAAGTTCCGCCGCCTGCGGTAATACTCCGCCGATAAACAAGGCGTCAAATTTGTATTTGACTAATTCAGCACATAACGGTCTGAAATCGTTATTTTCGGGTGAATAGTGGCGGCGAACCGTTGTCGCCAACCCTATGTCGGCAAGAGACTCCATTACGCCACTGGCTATTTCCTTTCCAGATATGCTGCGGTCATCAATAATGGCAACTTGCTTGTGTCCCTGGGACTTCATGAAAACAGCGATTTCCCTACTTACACTACTATCGGATGGAATTGTTCTGAACGTATATTCAAAAGAATGATTTGTAAGGCTATTGTTTGAAGAAGATGGCGAAATAAACAATAGTCCGTAATACTCGTAAATAATCGATGCTGGAATGGCATTAGTTCCTCTTCTATGACCAATAACTGCTGCAAACGAGGTATCTTTTGCTACCTTTTCAGCCAATCTCTGCTCATCATCATCATTTTCAGAGTAAAAAACCTTGATTTTGATTTTTCTCCCGAACATTCCCCCCTTTTCATTTATTTCATCGGCGGCCTGCGTAATTCCCTCTACCAGGAGAAAATCCTTGACTACTTTATCCCAGATCACGGCAATATTGATTATATCGGATTTTTTGACAGCATCGACTCGCTTTGACTTGACCTCATCATAACTTGTACCACACGAAACAATCATCAAGATAACGAAGAGCGACAGGGCAACTCGTTGAGTTATTTTAGCTATAAAGCTATGCGCTCTCTTCGTAGTGGGCATTACTTCCCTTTCCCTGAAGGAATAGCGGTATTGGTGTCAAAGAGCAGCGGCAGACCGGTTTTGCCGGAGCCAAACAGAACAATCTTGGAGTTTTGTGATTTAGAAACATCCAGAGTGGCTTCAATCCCTTTCCAGCGGAGTACCTGCTCAGACAGGGATGACGCGATAATTGAATTGGAAGTCTGGATACCCTTGGCCTCGATTATTTTTCTTTCAGCCTCTTTTTGCTCCCTCGCCAGTTTGTAAAGATAGGCCTCGGAGAGCTGCTGTTCTTCCTGCTTCTTCTCAATTGCTACCCTGATGCTTGGAGGCATTTCAATCTTGGTTATTAAAATTGAGTCGATCTTCAGATATTTATCGCTGACCAATGAAAAGGCCTCGTTTGTAAGCTTTTGTAGTATACCCTTTTCAGATGAATACAGTTCTTCCACATCGTATTTTCCTACTACTTCTCTAATAGTGGCCTCAACGTCCGGGACAATAATCTTGTTATAATAATCTGGTCCGACTTTCTGGTGAAGAACCCCCAGAGTATCATATTCCGGCTGGTACCTGATCCATAATTTCAAATGAACCTGCAGTCCCCTGTTGGTCAAGACATCCATATAGTGCGGATTTGTCTGATACCGGACGTTGTAGACCGTCATTTTGTCCCAGGGGGCAACAACGTGGAACCCTTCAGCATAGACCTTGTCAACAACAGTACCACCACCAAAACGCTTATAGTAGACACCGGCTTCACCAGCATTAATGGTCACAAACACGAGCGGCCAGAAAATTGCCAGGAACAGGAGAAAGACAAGAGTTGATACTATCCAGCGGTTTCTGTTTTCCCTAAAATGTTTTCTTATGTTTGGGAAAACTTTATGCCAGCTTTGGAGCAACGCGGCAAGAAAGCTCCTCATTGTCGTACGATTCGGTTCCATCCTCTATGCACCTTCCTTAATCACTTTTCCGTAATCCATCCTTATTATCCTGTCGGCAACATGAAAATAGCGGTCATCGTGGCTGACGGCAATAACGGTTTTCCCTTCGATTTTCAACTTTGCGAGAAAAGTTTCATAAAAATACTTCCTGAAAACCGGATCCTGATCAGCCGCAACCTCATCGAAAACACAGATCGGTTTATCGTCCAACAGCGCCGCGATAAGGGCGAGACGCTTCCTTTGTCCGGTGGAGAGATTTACGTTTGTGAAGCTGCCTTGGGAGAAAGAGGTCTTTTTGTCCATGTCCATCTCCAGAATAAGACTGTTTACCCGTTTAGTGTCAATCTCCCCAATACCGTAGAGCCTTTCAAAGAGAAAAAAATCGCCAAACACTATCGAGAACAGTTCGCGATAGGAGGTAACACTGTCCCGATCCAGAGAAATGTCATCTATCCTGATGCTACCCGAGCGAGGCGCATACAATCCGGTCAGCAACTTCAGAAAAGTAGATTTGCCGCTACCGTTGCCACCAACAATAAACAGCACCTCTCCTCGGCGGATCTCCTCATTGACCGGGCCAACAGAGAAGAGCTGCCTCCCCTCGGTGTCGGTGTAGCTGAACATAACATCTTCAAACTTAATGGTGTCGAAAGAACTAGGCAGATCAACAGCCACTTCAGATGAATGCATATCACTAGCTGTGTCCAGGCGGATTTCAAGTTCCTGTAGATTGATGGCAGCAACATTCGCCTTGGCAAAGAACGGGATGGAAGAAATAAAAGTCTCGAGCGGTCCCATAATAAACAGTATGGAGGCGGTCAATTTGATGATTGTTGCCGTTGAAGTCTCGCTGAATCGGGGCATCACGAAAATGAGGCAGGCTAGGAGCAGATAAAAGGAAATCTGGGAAAACATGAAATCAGTCACATACAAGGTGCCGGTTCTGATTCTTAGTCGTTCAGACTCATCTGCGATGACGTTGAAATGGGCAAAGAGGTCATTGCTCTTGCAGCGGTTAATCTTAATCTCCTTAAAACCTTCCATCACCTGATTCAGCATCACAAGAAACTCACGCTCCTTGCGATCTGCGGCCCGCAGTTCCTGGGATACCTTTTTGTGGTGGGCCAGATACATGATCATGCCGCCCGTGATGGAGATTGTGCTTATCAAAAGGGCTGCTTCGGAGAGAGCAAGGATGTAGATGCCGGCGAAAACCAGCATGATGGCAGCCTGGCAGGCATTTATCAACACAGGGGCAGCCTGGGAGATGGTGGTGGTCTCCTGGGTAAGCCGATTGTAGACCACTTCCCGGCCTATGCCTTCAAACTCAAGCAGGGAAGTTGACCTGATCTTGTCTATAATACGCATCCGTACCGCTCGCAGTACCTGCTCAACAATAATAGTGGACTGCGTCATGGACTGTTTTTTTGTATAGTAGAACAAGACAAACGCCAGCAGGAAAATAGCCAGATAACGGAGATTAGGATACAGATGGGACGTCGTCCCTGCTGAAGCATTGATTACTGCCAGAAGAAGGCCATTGGCAATACCGGAGAGCGTTGCCATGACCAGTATTGCCCGCCACGGACGCTCCGATTCACGCCTGAAAAATTCCAGCAGTGTTGACGATGTCAGGTAACGCATGGGCTGGATCGGCAAGGGCACCTCTGTAAGCTACATTATCAAGTCAGAACTTATTTTCTGCACTTTTGAGTACGATACAAATGTTTTGTGAACGCACCTATCCCGCTTATTGGGTCTGGCAAAAATAACTTCATGACCTTTCTTATCCTGCTAATCAGGATGTGAATCGTAGAAGAGAGTGGCATACATAAACAAGATTTATGGCGCCACTCTCGCGTTCAGCATATAAAACCGGTTAGGCAGTTGTACTGTCCGTCGACTTTGGTTTCAGATCAGCCACAACTTTCTTACCCTTTTCAAATTGCTCCGAAAAATAAGATTTAACCTTGGCAGGGTCCAGATCGAGTAAGGTGCCGCCTGACTCAAAGTGCTGTACAAACACCTTGTTAATGGCGTATGTGGCAGCCCCCGAAACAACCGGCATTGTAACGGCGCCGGCGGTCTGGCCGATAATGGGAATGAGTTTAATGACACTTGCAATAGCGCCTCCCAGCGACGCAGGAAGGAACCCTCCCACAAGTGAGGAAATGATCGATTTCCCAATGTCCTGTTTAAACGGCACATCGTATTCGACAGACAGCTTCTTGACCAAGTCAAGTTGAATCCCGAACAATGCAACCATATCGACCAGAGGAAACGGAATCAGTCCAATCGCCATGGATGCCAGTATATGATTCTTCGCAAGTTTTTCCAAACGCTCAGCGCGTCCTTCAGTCGGGTCGACAGACTCTGCGGTTTCAACATCTGTTTCTTCTATAATGCGGTCTTCTCCTTTAATCGTTTCTTCCATAATGGTGTCTCCTTCCTCGGATTGTGATACATAAGTTGAAACTTGACTACCCTATTTTCTAAATACCGCCTTGTAA
>SESC01000055.1_pt1 | contig 48396 bp, 56 predicted proteins | sample 3171431 | NCBI WGS metagenome assembly SESC01 (sample SAMN06051868, study PRJNA518727) | freshwater metagenome | biome: subpolar coniferous forest; feature: holomictic lake; material: water; isolation source: holomictic Lake 227, 8 m depth | place: Canada: near Kenora, Ontario | collected... | reverse complement strand
TGCTTACGCTAAGAAAGGGTAAAAGCTAAGATATAAGCAAAGGCTGCTTCGGCAGCCTTTTTTAATGGTCAATTAAAGCCTCTTCTTTGAAGCCTCTTGAAGAATTTCTAGTTTTGGAGAGTGGTGTAGCTACATCTATCTTTTAATAACATTCCTATTCAATCCTATAGCCAGCATGACAAGCGACACAAGCTTGGGTTATTTTGCTGAGGGCCAATAAAGCAGGCTTAACATCACCAGTGGCGCCTGAGTTTTGAACCTCAATGGCGAGCTTGCTGGCACTACGGTGCATTTCATTGCCTATATCCTGCATTCCTTTAGGCATGAACTTAGAATTTTCATAAGCATTATGGGTTTTTAAGGCAGATTGCCCTAGACGAGTCTCTGCAATTTCAGCAGCTTTATCGTACTGTCCACCACCCATCGCTTCTTGAATTTGGCTAATTGCTAGCAAGTGATCGCGCATGCTGGTCAATGTATGCTCCTTCATGCTTAGAGGGTATACAACCACAACCCTCGTATCTGCAGGCGATGCGCTATGCATCTGGTCATGTTGAGCAAAAGTAAGGCTAACAATAGCAATCCCACAAACAGAAAGAGTGGCACCAATAACGTTTTTTAATGTATTCATAAGTTCACTATATTCATTTTGAAGGTAGTGTGAAAAAACCACCCGCTGGTGGCTTCTTCATAAACAACTACTTTATCCGCAGCTTCTGCCTGACATCGTTTGTGGGCTATGCCCTGCTGGCAAAGTAATGCCTTTGTCTTTGGCGCGCTTTTCCATCTCGGCATGAGTAGATGTTGCAAGTACCAAACGCTCTTCTGGAGTTTTGGCGTCAGCCATCTTATCCATCATGGCAAGTCTTTCGGCTGGAGTCATTAACTCTCGCATGATCTTCATGTTGGCACTTTGTCCCATCATTTGACCTTGCATCATTCCGCCACGCATCATGCCTGGACCCATACCATTGCCCATTGGGCCTTGCTGAGCGTGAACAGAAGCTACAGCTAAACCAAGCCCTAACGCAGCTGCAATACTGATTCTAATTTTGTTTACAGTTTTCATTTTCATTTCCTTATTGATTTGCTTAATGACAGCAACAGCTACCACCACTTTTACAAGAACTACTATTCGATTCTTTATCGCCTTGGATATCCATGATGACTACAGTTGGATATCCATCCTCTTCTAATGCCGCAAGAATGGGTGCAGCCCCTTGCGCAAACTCGCCCTCTACTATTGCGTTTCCCGTTTCCAATATCACTGCAACCTTATGTACGCCAGCTATTGCATTGATTGCTTTCTCAACATGCTTTACGCAGGATCCACAGGTCATCCCGCTTACTTTTAAATGAATCGTTTCCATCCAAACCTCCTTTGCTGATGTACTGATTATTAGCCTCTTGAGTAAAACGGCGTATGATCAAGATCATATGAACATCTATATTCCGGACGCTTTAAGAGATCTACTGCCACCCAGCCTCATTGAGCAATGCCAGGCACAGACATTTCCCAAAGGTGAGAAGCTCTTTCATCTAGGAAAGGCGCCTGAGTACATGTTCTTTATTGTTTCAGGAGAGGCTGTCCTCAGCAGGGTAAGTGGCCAAGGTGAAGCAACCATCTTGCAACGCTGTAAAGGAGGCTTCCTAAGTGAGGCCAGCTTGCTAACCAATTCGTATCACTGTGATGCCATTGCAACCCGCGCAGGGACTGCTATTGCCCTACCTATCAAAGCATTTAGAGATGCGCTGAATTATGAGGATTTTTCTTTGAAGTGGATCAAACTATTAAGCAAAGAAATTATGCGTCTGAGGACACAGTCTGAACGGCTGGGGCTTAAGGACATCAAAAGCAAACTGATACACCTGATTCAAACAGAGGGAAGCAAAGGCATCCTAGCGCTGCAGTCAGACTACAAATCATTGGCCTCTGAGATTGGCGTAACGCATGAGGCTCTGTATAGGGCCATTGCTACGCTGGAAGCTAAAGGAATATTGAAAAAATCACCACAGGCGCTCTGTTTATTAAAGCCCAAGGCAATTAGCTAAAAGCTTTTAAATGCAATAATTTTTCAGTAGTACGTCCATTACCTGCAACGCAACAGTATTTTTAAGTGAGTAATAGATTTGCTTGCCATCCCTTCTGGTTTGAACAAATCCCTCATTTCGAAGTACCGTTAACTGCTGCGACAGGGTTGGCTGATGGATATCGAGAGCCTCTTCAAGCTCGCCAACGCACTTCTCAGCTTGGCTGATGTGACAAAGCAGAAGCAATCTATCTGTATTACTCAATATTTTCAAGAACTTGCATGCCTCTTTGGCAGATTCTTCCATTTTTTCGAGGTCAATTTTGATGCCCATAAACTGATCCCACCTATTCATTTGCCTTGTAAAGATAATTCTACACTTTATTTATTTATATAATATACTAATATAAATTAATTCACTAGGGCAAGTAGATGGATAAAAAACTAGGCATCTCAGGGCGTATTGCTGGATTTTTTCAATCAGCCCAAATTACGCCATTACTGGCGATCTTGGCACTATTGCTCGGTCTCTTTGCAATTCTAGTGACTCCTCGCGAAGAAGAGCCACAAATTAATGTCACGATGGCTAATGTCATCATCCCATTTCCCGGCGCAAGCGCCAAAAATGTCGAGGAAATCGTTTCAATACCTGCCGAACAAGTCTTATCTCAGATTACAGGTGTAGAACACGTCACTTCCGTCTCCCAAACGGGTTTATCAGTCATTACTGTGCAATTTAAAGTGGGCGTACCCAGAACTGAGGCGCTTGTCAGACTCCATGACACCGTGGCTGCAAATTCAGATTGGCTACCTAAAGGTCTAGGCGTCATGCCGGCAATTATCAAGCCGAAGGGAATCGATGATGTGCCCATATTAGCCATCACCCTCTATTCAAATAATCCGAATGTCAGCCCATATGCACTTGAAAAGATCGCCAACAAGATTGAGGTAGATTTAAAGCGGGTAAAAGGAACGCGTGAAGTCATAACGATCGGCGGACCAAAAAGAGCCATTCGCATTGAAGTAAGTCCAGAAAAAATGGTCTCTAGGGGCGTGACCATTCCTGAATTAAGAATGGCACTCGAAACTGCGAACTTTGGAATGCCTGTTGGTGACCTTCTAACAAAGCAAGGAACAATTGCCGTTGAAACGGGTCCATTTTTACATGATGTCAATGATGTAGAAAATATCCCATTAGGTGTGCGTATGGGCGCTCCGGTTTACATCAAAGATGTGGCCAATGTTGTAGAGGGGCCCGTGCAAAATCAACGTCTCGTATGGCATGCAGACAACATCAATAAATCAACGGATCACCCTGCAGTGACGATTGCCGTTACCAAAAAGCCGGGTGAAAATGCTGTTGATGTATCAGATCATCTAATTCGGCAAATAGAAACACTCAAATCCGTTGTGATTCCAAAAGACATTGAAGTGGTGGTATCGCGTAATTATGGTGAAACGGCCAATGAAAAAGCGACAAAGCTAATTCAAAAGCTCATCTTTGCGACATTATCAGTCGTAGCGCTTATTTTCTTTGCCCTTGGCCGGAGAGAGGCATTGATTGTAGGATCTGCGGTAGTGTTAACACTCTCAGCCACCCTCTTCGCTTCATGGGCGTGGGGCTTTACGATTAACCGCGTCTCCCTATTTGCCTTGATATTTTCAATCGGCATCTTGGTTGATGATGCGATCGTGGTGGTAGAAAATATTCACAGACATCAACTGCTTTACCCGCAAAAAAGCTTAAAAGAAATTATCCCTGGGGCTGTGGATGAGGTTGGCGGACCAACCATTCTGGCGACGCTAACCGTGATTGCCGCCCTGCTACCGATGGCATTTATTAGCGGCCTCATGGGCCCTTATATGAGCCCTATTCCAATTAACTCGAGCATGGGAATGTTGCTATCGCTTGCAATAGCGTTTGTTGTTACGCCATGGATGGCTAGAATCTGGCTAAAAAATCATTCAGATGGTGAAAAAAATCACTTTAATTTGGCCCTCTGGATTGCTCCCAAATTTAAACGGATATTCGGCCCGCTGTTAAATGATCAGCATGGCAAAAAAAATAGAAAGCTTCTGGGCGCTGGAGTGGTTGGTGCGATTCTGATTTCCTTGGCATTACCAATGACCGGCTTAGTTGTTTTAAAAATGTTGCCATTTGATAACAAATCTGAGTTTCAGGTCATTTTAGATATGCCGCCCAATAGCAGAGTTGAAAAAACCTCTGATGTATTGCGTGAGATGGGCGCTGCATTGGCAAAGAATTCTGAAGTTAGTAGCTATGAAATCTACGCTGGTACCGCAGCACCAATCAATTTCAATGGCTTGGTTAGGCAGTATTACTTTAGACAAAATCCGTGGATGGGTGATATTCAAGTTAACCTGGTTGATAAACATCATCGCTCAGATCAAAGCCACGCAATAGCGAGTCGAATTCGACCAGCATTGGTGGAGATTGCAAAAAAGTATGGCGCTAATGTCAAGGTTGTTGAGGTCCCGCCAGGTCCACCAGTATTTTCACCTATCGTCGCCGAGATATACGGCCCATCTGCCGAAGGTCGCCTGAGTGTCAGCAAATCAGTCAGATCCGCATTTGAAAAGACAGATGGGATTGTTGATATTGACGATAGCAGCATTGCAAAATCACCTAAGCAATTTTTGGTGATTGATAGACGTAAGGCTAGCCTTATGGGAATTTCCCAGCAAGCCATCGTTACCACATTGAGGGCTGGACTGGCTGGGGAAGATGTTGCCTATATTCATGATGAATCTAAATATCCAGCAGCAGCACAAATTCGCTTGCCAGAAGATAAACAAGACTCCCTGCAGGAACTACTCAAACTTACCGTCAGAAATTCACAACGGGAAGCTGTGCCGCTTGGTCAGTTGGTTTCAATTGTGGATGCCGATCGAGAACAGCTTATCTATCACAAAGACCTTCTGCCAGTGAGCTACGTGATAGCTGACGCAGCAGGTAAAACAGACAGCCCTTTATATGGATTGTTTTCAGCAAGATCAACAATAAAAGAAATGAAAGATCCACAAGGATCTGCTATAGATGAATATTTCACGGTGGCACCAAGCGACCCCTATCGAAACTATGCTATTAAATGGGATGGTGAATGGCAAGTCACCTACGAGACATTCCGCGATATGGGTGCTGCCTATGCTGTCGGTTTAGTTTTAATCTACCTGCTGGTAGTAGCCCATTTTGGCTCATACCTCACCCCACTCATCATCATGGCTCCAATCCCACTAACCATTATTGGCGTGATGCCAGGTCATGCCTTATTGCGTGCGCAGTTTACCGCCACTTCGATGATTGGCATGATTGCTTTGGCTGGGATCATTGTGCGGAACTCTATCCTATTAGTGGATTTTATTAATCTACAGGTTCGCGAAGGAACGGACTTTAAAAATGCAGTAGTGAATGCCGCTATTACCAGAGCTCAACCGATTGCCCTAACTGGCTTAGCTGCAATGCTCGGCGCATTTTTTATATTGGATGACCCTATTTTCAACGGTCTAGCAATCTCATTGATATTCGGCATTCTGGTCTCAACAGCTTTGACTTTGGTTGTTATTCCATTGCTTTACTACTCTGCCTACTCCCATCAAGCAGAAAAAATCAGCAAACAAATCACTGTACGAAATACTTAAGGAGATAGATATGACATCTTGGCAACTAGTACGCATCATTGCAGGCACATTGATCTTGCTGTCACTGGCCCTCGGCTACCCGGCAAGCCCATGGTTTATAAGCCAATGGTTTTTGGCTTTTACAGCATTTATAGGCGCCAACTTACTGCAAAGCGGTCTAACAAAGTGGTGCCTCATGGAAAGCATTGTTCGCAAGTTAGGCATCAAGGCTGGCGCATAAATCAAGAAGGTATGAAATGAGCAAATTTTACGTAAAACCCCTTGCAACTGCTGTTATGGCAATACTTGCTCTATCAGCAGGGTCTGTATCTGCCACCAGCTTAATGGATGTCTGGCATGAAGCACAGAATCGAGATCCGGAATTTATTGCTAGTCGCTACGAACAAATGGCCGGTGAGAAAAGGCGTGATCAGGGAACCTCATTGTGGATGCCTAATGTCAATTTAACAGCGCTGACTGGAAGTATGAGTTACAACACCTCAGTTAGTGGTGCGCAGTTTTATGCCCCAGGTATGGGTACATTTAATGGTGCAAATTTCAATACATCAATTAATAATGGCTTTGTGAACCGGTATACGCTTGCAGCAACGCAGTCTATTTATAACCGTGAACGTTTAGCACAAAGTAGACAGCTCAATATGTCTGCAGATGCATCCAATCTAGGCTTGCAAGTGGCTCAACACAACCTTATTTTACTAGTGGCAGAACGGTATTTCGATGTGCTGGCAGCTGAGGAGACATATCGATTAGCAAAAAAACAAGCCGAGGCAATTAGCAATACCCGCGAAGAAATAGACAAACGATACAAACTTGGCAACGCAAGCCAAACTGATGTTCAAGAGGCCTTAGAGAGGCTTGATGCAGTTAAAGTCAGAATCCTGGAGGCCAAGACCAATCTCGAGGTCAAAAAGCTTTCTCTTCAAGATCTATTCGGTGGCCCTGTGTCGGTTGACAAACTAAAGATCACCCTAAATACCAATAAGCTGAGCGTTCAAAATATTGATACATATCTTAATAAGCTGAAGTCGCAGAATATTCAACTGCAAATGCTTGCGGTACAAGAAAAAGTAGCCCAGGAAGAAGTGGAGAAATACGGGGCAATTACTTCTCCAAAATTGGATGCCGTAGCCCAATCATCGAAAGATAAATTGAATGGCTCAGGGGACTTCGGTCAAGCCAGTAATACTGCGACCAATAATTATCTGGTTGGCTTGCAGCTCTCGATACCTCTCTATAGCGGTGGCTATAGATCTGCCAAACAAGAAGAGGCCGTACTATTGGTTGAAAAGACCAAGGCTGAATATGCAAAATCAGAACTTAACCTAGAGCGGACACTGAGAACGATTTGGTTTTCTTTAAATATCGCCAAAGAGAAGCTTGCCGCCCTCTCCAATGCACAAAAGACCGGCGAAGCGAGGCTGAGTGCCACCCGCAATGGATATGCGGTGGGTTCCCGGACTACTATGGAGCTATTGGGTGCTGAAAGTGACTTAATCACTACTGATTACGCCCTGTATTTGGAAAAGGTAAACTTTCTATTGAATACTCTGCGCCTAGCAGCGTTAACCGGGGAGATCTCCGAACAAAACCTTTCAATGGCAAATGCCTACCTTTACTAATCAATGGAATATTGAAAATGCTGGTTAAATGCCCGGAATGCCAAAAGTTTAATCGACTCCCACTCGAGCGCATCAATGAAAATCCAATTTGCGGTGTATGCAAATCCAGCTTGCTTAAAGGCCCTTTAGATGCTGATCAGGCCAGTTTTCATGAAATTCTCAAGTTAAGTAAATTACCGGTGATCGTGGACTTTTGGGCTCCATGGTGCGGCCCATGCAAAATGTTTGCACCAACCTTTCAGGCAAGCGCAGCCATTCATGGTGACAAAGTGCTGTACGTAAAAATAGACACCGAGGCAAATCCAGCAATCTCACAAGAATTTAATATCCGCTCTATACCAACATTGACCATATTTAAGAATGGGGCTGAACTTGAGCGTATTTCTGGGGCCTTGCCTCCGGCACAACTAGAGCAGCTCATTTCTAAAATCATATGAAAATATTGAGAGCATGAGGCTCATTAAGCGATATTTCCTAGCGACTAGGCCAGCGTTTCTCACCATTACATTGCTGGGATGCTTGATTGGGTTATTTGGCGCAAATAGTTTATCGGGGTCAAGATGGTCTACCAACCTACTTGCAGCAGTAATCGTGCTGTTAGTCCACGCATCTGCCAATGTGCTGAACGATTACTTTGATCACCTCAATGGAAGTGACTCCATAAATGTAGATAGGATCAGTCCATTCACGGGCGGAAGTCGCTATATTCAAAATAATATTTTTAGCCCAAAGCAAATCTTCGGCTTTGGATTGTTACTTTTAACGCTATCTGCAATCCTTGGCCTTTATCTCTGCTATATCAGCACCTGGATGCTTCTGGCAATCGGAATTGCTGGAGTAATCATCGGATGGTCCTATTCGGCACCACCTTTACAGTTAATGTCACGTGGATTATTAGGTGAAATCGCCATAGCGATAGCCTGGTCTCTTGTAGTCATCGGTTTTTCTGCATTACAAACAGACCACATTGACGCGCAGTTAATACCCATCGGAATATCCTATGGGTTGATGGTTGCTAATATTTTGTTCTTAAATCAAGTGCCTGATATCAAGGCTGATAAAGCATCTAAAAAGAATACTTTGGCCGCGCAATCATTGCCCCAGGACCTGTGGAAGTGGTACACCCTATTTTTCGTCAGTGCCTATGGGCTGCAAATACTAGCTGTCTATTGCTTACTTACGCCTGTTTTTACATTGCTAACAATTCTTATAATGCCGCTATTCATTCACTGCAGCATTGAGCTGAAGAGGCGTGCATTAGATCGCTCTCAACTAGCGATCATCATTCCCCGCAATATATTGGGAGTTCACTTATACGCCCTACTGATGTGCGTCGGGCTGTATTGGGGATAAAACTTGAGGTATCCCTAGTACATAGGAATACCTCAGCAAGTTTTACTTGCAGCAACCTCCGCCGCCACAACCTGTTCCACATGAATTTATGCCGAGCATTGGATACAGCGGGCAGAACTTAAATAGGCCGGTAGCCAAGGGAACAATACCAATCCATCCCCATACACCAACGACATTACTGGCTGCCAAACCGATCAAAACCAGTCCAACAACAATACGCAATACACGATCAATACCGCCGACGTTACATTTCATATTAATACCCCTTTTTATTTACCACAATAATTTTTATACAAAATACCCATCACATCTAATACTGGACTGCTTGAGAGGGAGTAGTAAATTTGCTTACCTTCCCTCCTTGTTTCAACTAATTCTTCATTACGCAATACGGTTAATTGCTGCGAAAGTGTTGGCTGATGAATGTCGAGAGCCTCTTCGAGCTCTCCAACACACTTCTCACCCTGACTGATCTCGCAGAGCAGTAACATGCGATCGCGATTTGATAGCACTTTCATCAGACGGCAAGCCTCATCAGCAGATGCTTGCATTTTCTTAAGATTAATTTTTGAATTGATGACTGTCATGTTCGTAATGGGTTAATTTAGTGGAACGCCGACCAGTGGACGGCCCTCAAGGGTCCAAAGAGCTAAAGACCCATCATATAATTTTGTCGATTTATTGCCAACCAATTCGGACATGACAAACCAACCGCCTGCAGCCAAGTGTCCTGTATTGCAATAACTGATAGTGGCTGCTTTAGTATTCAATCCGTTAGCGGCCATTAAAGCTTCATAAGTATTTTTATTCCAGAAATACAATGCGCCATTATTTGGCCTGGTTAATAATTCCGGGGCTAATTCCTTGGAGCCTGCTACATGGCCATAAATCATCACGGCCGGACTCTTTGCCACGCCCCAATACTGGGCTGGCTGACGAGCATCGAGTAACTGAGGTTTACCGCTGCTTGATGCTGCCGCAACGTCATCAGAACTGGCAATTAATTCTTTGCGCTCTGCTTTTGCAGTCCAATTACCCACGCCTTTTGGAGTATTTGCAGTACTGAATTCGCGTCCTTGACCAAGCCACCCTGCAATACCACCATCAAGCACAGCAATTTGGTCTTCGCCGTATACCTTGAACTGCCAATAGGTTCTTAATGCCTCGTCTACATCAGACATATCCTGACCCATTGGTACTAGCACAATGGGTTTATCAGCATTAACGCCCAATGACTGGATCAACTTTTCAAAGTCTGCTTTTTCAGGGATTAAGAACTTCACCTTCTTACCATCCAACATGCGCTCAACCCTGACCTTTTTGAAGTCTAGCAAGCTTGAGTTATTGATATGACCACCTACTTCGACTAAGAATTTCTTTCCCGTCTTTTTGTCCACATCAAACTCTGGATTTTTTAGGTAGCTAGCCACATCAGTTCTAACTTCAATGATCTGTACTTCAGATTGATTATTGGCGAGCCAATCGGCGCTAACTACCGGGCCCGGTAAGGTGATGGCCTGAGCCAAGCCAACAAGGGAAGCTATAGCCAAGGCCAATATCCATTGAATCTTTTTCATTTCCATTCCTTCATTAATGTGATGCTGATAAATGTTTTGAAAGACCTTGCATGAGGTCAATCTTGCACTGAGTTACTACATGATGTTTTTTAGACTCTAACGCTACCGATCTAGAACCCATTTTTTTAACGAGATTTTCGATAACTCGATCGCGCTCGACAATCAATTTTTCCATTTCGGCATAAAACAACTTAGTAAATGCATTGATCCACTTGGCCAATGGACTCATTCGTCCTTTAGCTGAAACATTGAAATTTTTTAAGAGCCTTAATACAGTTGACGCAGCCAATAGGCTCTCGCCAGTGACCCATTGATTGGTCGTAAAAATTCTTACTGGCACTCCTTTAGGATCCAAGGCAATGCCAATCAAATGATGAAACTTTTCTGGGTTTGTAGCATGACGTTTGAAAAGGTGAAAATGGCCATGCTCCCCTTTAGGCATCTCGTCAGATGAATGTGAGTGGTAATAAAACTCATACCCACTAATAGCATCCACTAAGTCATTATTTGGATAATGCTGCCACTCTACAAACTCTTTAGCGCCGCATAAGGCAAGTTCACTCAACGAGATACCCCTATTTGCATAGGCTGCTTGCACACCAGCAAGATCCTGTGCTGCGGAAGAAAGGTTTTCTTTTATATGCATCAAGTGTAATTAATCAGTTGTCTTACGTTTTTTTGGGCCACAAGGATTTGCTGGACCACATGGGTTTGCAGCTTTTTTCTTCGCCGGACCACATGGGTTTGTAGAATCCTTTTTAGGTCCACAAGGATTTTTTTGCTCTGCGCCAGCCGGTGTTTTGGGTGCGTCTGCAGCATGCGCAATAGGAGCGGCAGCTAGACCAGATAGCGCTAATACTAAAGCTGCGACAGTTGATTTCTTTGACATAAATTTCCCTTAAAAGTGCATTAATTCGTTGTGGAGCTTACCGGGCCTGAAGACTTCTTTTCCATCCACGATCCCAGAAGAAATACGCCTACCGCTGCTAATACCATCACCACATTAACTGAAAAACTCGATACGTGGAGAGCATCTGGTAAGGCAGCAGCCTTGGCAAATTCACCTAAGGTGGTTAGAGACTCAATGGCTGGGTAAACGCCAGCAAATATCACTGTACCGAGCAATAAACCCACTAAAAAGATAGCTGCATCGATGCGGCCAGACATCAAACCAACAACAGAGGTCCCAGGGCAATATCCGCCAATAGCGAAGCCAGCTCCAACTAGCGCACCACCCAAAGCAGCGGCGCCTAAAAATGCAGGCGGGACAAATAACTCCTCGCTAGCCACAATACCAAGTCTTTCAAAGATCATGAGACCAACAGCAGCAAAGACGATGGCTGTAAACATGACCTTAAAGACTGACCAATCGCTCAAACGAAATTGGGCAGTTAATTTATTGGGGTTACCAAAACCAGCACGTTCCAATACAAATCCAAACGCGCCACCTAAAAGAAGGCCTGAAATGATCATTTCCATATTATTTCTCCTCTTTCATAAGGAGATTGGCAAGCAATCCCACGGCGAAGAATGTGCATAAAAAAGTAAAGCCGGCAAGGCTCAAGACTGCTGCGCCAGATAAGCCCAAGCCGCTAGTGCATCCAGCGGCGATGCGGGCACCAAAACCAGCCAATACCCCACCTAGAAGGGCAGTGACTGGCCGATTAGAGCCACCTAAAAACTTGCGGCCATCCATTTGAAACTGAATTCTATGTGCTAAATATGCAGAGATAAGCGCGCCAAGTGCAACACCTATAACTTGCCAAGTTATCCAAGCGCTTAATGGTTTGCCGTCCTCCACCATGCCACCTAAGTAGTCGTTTGCATTAGTTGCAACCGGTACGATCTGCATCCCCATCCAAGCAGTGAAGCGCGTTGTAAATCCCGTTGCACCCAATCCGTGGCCTGTCGTCACAAATGTAGCCAACAGAACCACGCCCAGTAACAGACCTGCTACTAGGGGATTCCAATATGGCTGAGGAAGCCTTGAACTCTCTGTCTTAGACATTTATTGCCTTTTTATTAATTTACTTAGTTATAATATATCATAAAGTATTATATAAATCTATAAGCCAATAAGGATTAGAAATGAAAAAAATTGGGGTAACGTTACTGCTTGCTATGTGGGCTCTAGCCCCAACACTAGGAAATGCGGCAGAAGGTGAATCCATCATGATTCATGGAGGGGAAAATCCAGCAGCAATGCCCTGTATCAGCTGCCACGCAGCCGATGGAAAAGGAATGCCATCAGCAGGTTTTCCAAGACTCTCTGGTTTGCCCGCGCCTTACATTGAAAAACAGTTATACGACTTCAGAAGTGGTGCCAGAGGCAATGCCGTGATGCAGCCAATCGCAAAAGCACTCACTGATGAAGAAATTAAACAAGTAGCAGTTGCTTATTCAAATCGACCAAAAGTGAATGTAAACCATCCCAATAATACAAATCCAGTTCCAGGCAGTGGCGCTTGGATTGCCCAGCGTGGCGAGTGGAGTAAAAACATACCGGAGTGCACTCTGTGCCATGGGCCAGATGGTGTAGGTGTTGGTGATGCATTCCCACCGCTCGCAGGTCAATCGCCGATGTATCTTGAAAGCCAATTAAACGCCTGGAAAGAGCAAAAAGTGGCTTCCACTGCTAAGAGTAAGTCTTCAACCCTTCCAGCTACAAGGCGTAATGACCCGAATCATTTAATGCAGCACATTGCTGGGAGTCTTACAGAAACCCAAATTAAAGCGGTGTCTGAGTACTTTGGAAGTCTAGGCGACTCAACAGAGCCTTTTGATGAATCCCAGCATCGCCTGAGATAGAACTTTCTAGAAAACTACCTATAAACATAATTGATATGTATCTATATATGAAAAGATATTCCAAAAATTTAGTCGCCCTTCTCTCTTTGCTGCTTTGCGCTCATGTCTTTGCTGCAGACAAAATTAAGATGGAGGATCAAACACAAATTCCTGCTGCCCCGAACAAATTAAGCGGGGTTAAGTATTTCAGCCCACCAGAAGATGCTGACTTGCAAAATAATGCTTTTGGTGATTTGGTTCGTAAAGGCGAGGCACTCTTTGTAAACACCAAAGCTTTAGCTCCGCTAAACGTCGGTAATGAAATGAATTGTGTTAATTGCCATTTAGATAGAGGTAGAAAGGCAAACTCATCTCCGATGTGGGGTGCTTATCCAATGTACCCTGCTTATCGCAAGAAAAATAATAAAGTAAATACCTATGCCGAAAGGTTGCAAGGTTGCTTTAGCTTCAGTATGAACGGCACACCCCCTCCTGCCGATGGTGAAATTATTCTTGCGCTCACTGCATATTCATATTGGCTATCTACAGGCGCGCCTACTGCTAAAGCTCTGCCAGGCAGAGGATTTGATGAGCCCCTGCCCCCTAAAGGCGGCTTTGACATCGCTCGCGGAAAAGTGGTTTATGAAAAGCAATGCGTGATTTGTCATGGTGAAAATGGCGAAGGTAAAAAAGTTGGCGTGAATTATGTTTTCCCACCGTTATGGGGTAAGGACTCCTATAACTGGGGCGCCGGCATGCATCGCATCAATACTGCTGCCGGATTTATTCAACACAATATGCCACTTGGTCGCGGCGAGACCTTGAGTGATATTGAAGCATGGGATGTTGCAGCTTATGTAAACGTCCATGAGCGCCCTCAAGACCCTAGGTTGGTTGAAGGAGATATTGAAAAAACTCGTAAACGCTTCCACGCCGATGATGGCGTGAATTTATATGGCACCACAGTTAATGGTGTCCTCATTGGACAGGGCATCAAATAATGAAATCTAACAAAATTCTTAAGGTGCTAGCGCTATCGGCATCCACACTGGTGTTGTCGTACATGGTCAATGCGCATGCTCAACCATCACCACAAAATGCACCGCAAACAATCAAAATAGGACCTGCAGAATATTACGATATCGATAATCTACCGGATGATCACTATGGTCGATTGGTGAGATACGGAAAAAAACTAACAGATGAAACCTATGCTGTTATCGGGCCCGAGGTTAAGAATCCAAAGATGCGCTATGCGGGCAATAACCTAGCTTGTAGCTCATGTCATCAAGAAAGTGGCACCTTAGCTAACGCAATTCCTTTTGTAGGTGTATCTGCCGTATTTCCTCAATACCGTCCTAGAGAAGATGATGTCAGCACCGTCGAAGAACGTGTTAATGGGTGTATGCAAAGAAGTATGAATGGTCGCCCCTTACCCTACGACTCAAAAGAGATGAAGGCTTACGTTAGTTACATGAACTTTCTATCCAAAGGAATTCCGGTGGGCTCAATCATTGAAGGTTCGGGATTGAAGGCTATGAAGCCTCCAAACCGTGCTGCCGACCCCCAAGCTGGCGGTCAAGTGTTTGCTAGAAATTGCGTCAGGTGTCATGGAGCTGAAGGACAAGGCGAGCGTACCGGTAAAGTCGGTGATGCTCAAGGTTATAACGTGCCGCCACTATGGGGTAAAGATAGTTTTAATGATGGTGCCGGAATGAGTCGTCTATTGATGGCTATGCGCTTTGCCAAACATGATATGGTCAAAACCTTAACGGATGATCAAGCCTATGATGTTGCCGCCTATGTTGTTACTCAACCTAGACCACACAAAGCCAATCTTGAAAAAGACTTCCCTGCTAAATGGAATAAGCCAGTAGATGCCGCATTCCCTCCATATGTTGATGGCGCAACACCTGAGCAACATAAATATGGGCCCTTTGCCCCATTAGCTGAAAAGATGAAAGCGCTGAAGGATCAAATGCAATCCAATAGCAAATAGACTAGCAATACAATGGCAATGTGATTGATCTAGAAGCCATCCTTTTATCACTCAAATTAGCCCTCTGGACGCTAGTTTTGCTACTGCCTTTTGGGATCTGGGTTGGCCACTCCCTTGTTAGGGCTGGATCATGCAAGGGGTGGATTGAGGCCTTATTAGCCCTCCCCCTAGTATTGCCACCGACTGTTCTTGGTTATTACTTCTTAGTGGGGTTTGGGGGAGGCAGTATTTTTGGCATACCTCTGGTGTTCTCATTCACAGGCATTCTGATTGCATCATTGATAGTCAACCTACCATTTGCTATTCAACCGATACAACGCGCATTTGAATCCATTAATCCAGAGATACGTGAGGCTGCGCAAGTTAGCGGACTGTCAGCCTGGCAAACATTTCGACTCATTGAACTGCCTCTAGCTTGGCGTGGCATTACTAGCGCAGCGGTTCTCACCTTTGCTCATACCCTTGGGGAATTCGGAGTCGTGCTGATGGTTGGCGGCGCCATTCCCGGTGAAACCAAAACAGTTTCGATCGCTATTTACGACAAGGTGCAAAGTTTTGATACTGCTGGAGCTGGCTTACTCTCCCTATTGCTGCTGGCTATCTCTTTACTAGCTATTGCACTGTCATATGGTGTTCTTAGCCCTAGAAAATCATCTTCCCTTAATCGAGCTATCTAATGTTAAAAATTAAGATAGCTCAAGACTTGCCAATGCCACTTCAAGTGAGCTTAGAGTGTCTACCAGGTGAACTACATGCCTTAGTGGGTCCATCAGGAAGCGGTAAAACCAGCGTTCTGCGAACCATTGCTGGCTTGCGCAATCCTAGCGCTGGACGTATTGAATGTGACGATGAGCTTTGGTTTGAGGGTGATGAGTTGCGCGGAGTGAGTGTTGCCTTATCGCCTGCAAAGCGTTCTTGCGGATTTCTGTTTCAGCAATACGCCCTCTTTCCTCATTTAACTGCTTTAGAGAATGTTTGTATTCCACTGCAAAATTCTGGGTTAAACAGTCCACAACAAAAATCCATAGCGCTGAAGTGGTTAGAGCGGATGGGTATTGCTGACTTGGTTGCTAGAATGCCTAATCAACTGTCTGGTGGACAACAACAGCGTGTTGCCTTGGCAAGAGCGCTTGCTAGACAACCAAAAATCCTGCTCTTAGATGAGCCTTTTTCAGCAGTCGATGCGCCAACGCGTCAAAGTCTATATAAAACCCTAGCTGAGCTTCGCAAGGATCTGAATATCCCCATTCTTCTAGTGACCCACGATTTACGCGAGGCAGACTTACTAGCCGATCGCATCACCGTGATTGATGCAGGCATTAGTCTGCAAACGGCATCGCCACATGTACTCTTTCAAAAACCACGAAACTCTCGAGTTGCAGAATTGGTTGGCATCAACAATATGTTTGAAGGCGTCTTTAACTCAGGCAACCTCACCTGGGATGGGTGCAACAAGCAATTTAATGTGATTGATAAAGGCAAGATCCCACCTAGTACACCAGTCGCTTGGGTTATTCCTCCCGAGGGCCTGAGTCTTCACCAAGATTCCAGCAATACCAGAATTCCAGCCGACGTTGAAAACATCAGCGCACTGGGACAGATTGCGGTTATCCAATTGCGCATCAAAGACAGTGATCACCGTATTACTTGGGAAGCTTCAGCGGCAGAAGTAAAGCGCCTATCGCTTGATATTGGTAGATCAACGTATCTTGAGTTGGATGAAAGCAAGATTCACATCATGCCACTGCGCCCCATCAACGATCCACGGCACTTTCGTAACTAATCTTTAATTGAACGGGTTTGGGTTTGATTCAGCTTGGCTTTTGTGCAACTAGCCCGAGCAAAGCAGACATGCCGCTATGTCTAGCACCTTCAGACAATTCTTGCTCATAAGAAGTGAGATCCAAAATATTGAGTTCACTCGCTAGTTGACGTATACCCTCTTCGGTATAAAGATGCTCGAGCGCAGATGGACCACCAGTTTTGTATTCCAACTGCTTTGGGGTGTAGCCTTGAAGAATAAAAATACCTCCGGGCTTTAATGCTAAATACACTTGTTTGAAGATGCGCTCGCGCATTACTGGATCAGCAAATTGGATAAAGATGGCGATAATGGCATCGTAAGAGTTTGCTTGCCACTTCCACCCATCTGTATCGCAAAGTGTATGACTTAATTCTACGGAATTATCTTTGGCAAATTGCTTGGCTTTGGCCAATGCAATATCAGAGACATCAAAAGCATCGACTTGCATGCCCTGTTTAGCCAACCAAACACCATTACGCCCTTCGCCATCAGCAATACATAAGACTGCATTACCTGGTTTTAGATATTGCTTGGATTGCTTGACGAGATATTCATTCGGCTCTTTACCGAAGATGAATTCTTCTTTATTAAAACGTTCGTTCCAAAACTTGGTTTGATCAGAAAAGCTCATGTGGGATCTTGAATTACTTCTTCAAGCCACCGACAAGATCATTCTTCAGGTCGATCACATTCTCAAGACCCACCGCAATACGTACTAGGCCATCCGTAATGCCGGCAGCTTTACGAGCTTCAGGCGTTACACGGCAGTGCGTCGTGGTTGCTGGGTGTGTAATGGTCGTACGAGTATCGCCAAGGTTTGCAGTAATAGAACAAAGCTTGGTTTGATTAATCAGCTTGAACGCAGCCTTCTTGCCACCCTTTAAGGTGAAAGATAAAATGGCGCCACCCGCCTTTTGCTGGCGTTTAGCCAAGGCATGTTGCGGATGTGACTTTAATCCTGGATGGTAAACACGTTCTACGCCAGGCTGTTTTTCTAGCCAGAGCGCTAAGTCCAAAGCATTCTGACTTTGTTGCTTCATGCGCAACTCGAGAGTCTCAAGACCTTTTAGGAATACCCAGGCATTGAAAGCAGAAAGCGTTGGGCCAGCAGTACGAACGTACGGGAACACTTTGCCCATGACAAAGTCATTACTGCCGACGATTGCGCCACCAACAACCCTACCCTGACCGTCTAAGTATTTAGTTGCAGAGTGAATCACAACATCTGCGCCAAGAGCCAGTGGTTTTTGCAAGGCAGGCGTGCAGAAACAATTATCCACTGCGAATAGTGCCTTAGCCTTTTTAGCAATTTTAGAAATCGCTTTAATGTCAGCAATCTCAGTTAAGGGATTTGAAGGCGTCTCTAGATAAAAGAGTTTTGTATTGGGTTGAACGGCAGCCTGCCATGATTTAGCATCAGCCAAATCGACATACGTTGTTGTCACACCAAATTTACCCATGATGCTGCTAAATAACTGAATCGTTGCACCAAAAACCGAGCGCGAGCAAATCACATGATCGCCAGCCTGCAAATGGGCCATTGCTAGAGTCAAAATAGCGGCCATGCCAGATGAAGTCGCAATACATGCCTCACCACCTTCTAAAGCAGCAAGACGATCTTGAAACATGCTGACCGTTGGATTGGTAAAACGGGAATAGATAAAGCCTTTGTCGGCATGAGCAAAACCATCAGCCGCGAGTTCAGCGCTATCAAAGCAGAAGCTAGATGTCAGAAACATCGCCTCTGAGTGTTCTTGGTACTCGGCAGTACGGCGTGTACCGGCGCGAACTGCTAAGGTTTCGAGCGCAAGCTTAGAAAAGTCAGGTTTTTGGCGTTTAGTTTTACTAGTCATAAGGCTATTTTGACACCGAATTGCAGATTTGCCTCTATGAGACGCATCCGCTGTCGCTTTTTAGTCTTCGGTAGCCAAATGCAAATGGAGCTGAGAGCGGGCAAAGTCACTGGAGTCACGTTGGCGATCTGCTTGTGCCTCAGTAGTATTACGAGCCGCTTCTAAAGCATCCAGATAGGACTCATTAATATCACCAGTGATGTAATTACCGTCAAAGCATGAGGCTTCAAAGTGTTTAATATTGGGGTTGATATCACTCACAGCCCGTTTCATATCTTCAACGCTTTGATATATCAGCTGGTCTGCACCGATCATTTTGTTGATCTCTTCATCTGTACGCCCATAAGCCACTAGCTCGCTACGGGTTGGCATATCAATGCCATATACGTTCGGGAAGCGCACTGGTGGCGCAGCTGATGCAAAGATCACTTTCTTAGCACCTGACTCACGAGCCATTTGGACAATCTCAAAAGAGGTTGTGCCACGAACAATCGAATCATCGACAATCAAGACCGTCTTGTCTTTAAATTCGACATGCATGGCGTTCAATTTTTGACGGACTGATTTTCTGCGTACAGCTTGGCCAGGCATGATGAAGGTGCGACCAATATAACGATTCTTAAAGAAGCCTTCGCGGTAGTCAACCCCTAAACGCTTAGCCACTTGCATTGCAGCAGGACGGCTTGAATCTGGAATCGGCATAACGACATCGATTTCGCCAGGAATGGTTTCTTTACGAATCTTCTCGGCAAGGTAATCGCCCATGCGCATCCGTACGTTGTAAACGTTGACACCATCAATCGTTGAATCTGGACGAGCCATGTATACATATTCAAAAATACATGGGGTAAGAACGGCATCTGTTGCGCATTGACGTGATGAGAAATTACCATCCAGGTCGATGTAAATTGCTTCACCAGGATTAACGTCACGAACAAAGGTAAAGCCAAGACCTTCAAGTGCTACGGATTCGGAAGCCACCATCCATTCAGGACCCTTGGAGGTGTCTATCCGTCCAATACATAAAGGACGAATGCCGAATGGATCACGGAATGCCAGCAAACCATAGCCGGCGATCAGTGACACCACTGCGTAAGAGCCTTTCACGCGTTTGGTAACGCCTGTAACAGCGTTAAACATCGCACTTTCATCTAATGCCGCACTATTAGTTTCTTTTTGAAGTTCATCGGCCAAAACGTTGAGCAATACTTCAGTGTCAGAATTGGTATTGATATGACGACGATCGCGGTACGCCATCTCAACACGCAAGCTCGGCGCGTTGGTGAGATTACCGTTGTGCGCCAAAATAATGCCGTAAGGTGCGCTGACATAAAAAGGTTGAGCTTCTTCTTCACTACTGGCGGAACCTGCGGTTGGATAACGAACCTGCCCGATACCTGCGTTGCCATGCAGACTGCGCATGTTGCGTGTTCTAAAGACATCTCGAACCAAGCCATTGGCCTTATGCATCGTGAAAGAGTTGCCATGCATCGTGGCAATACCGGCAGCATCCTGTCCGCGATGCTGCAAGAGCAACAAGGCATCATAGAGAAGCTGATTTACTGGGGAATGGGAAACTGTTCCAATGACGCCGCACATAGACCTAAATCCCTATTTTTATTGAAGGTGTAACTGTGGGTGAAATTTTTGGCATTGCATCACCCAATTGCTTTGCCCAATCAGGCGGCAGCCAACTCTTAATTAAACCTGTAGCCATATCAACTGCAGGACGTGTAATCGCTTTTTGCCAAGCAACGCTCTGAGGTATTGGGGTTAAAGCAGCTAAGGTTGCCAAGATAACAATAATCAAGCCGCCACGTAAGATGCCAAAGACCAAACCTAAAAAACGATCGGTCAAACTCAATCCTGCAGAAAGCAAAATCTTTTGTACTACCCCGCCTAAAAGTCCGCAGGCAATCAAAGTCAACACAAACAGAATTAAAAAACTCACTCCAAGGCTTAAGAGTTCATCCATGTGAAAAGTGGATAACCATTCGGTCGAAAGATAGTTGGTGTAATGGTAAGCAACCCAAGAGGCAATAAACCATGAAGCCAAGGCCAAGACTTCTTTAAATAAGCCACGAGAAATTCCGACCAATGCAGAAACCAGGAGCACAACTAGGGTGAAGTAATCCACCGTAGTTAAGTTAAGGGTGGACAGGTGATCCATTAAGGTGAACCTACCTCAACTAGGCGGGGCGTTAAGCCCATCGCCTTTACCTTTTTCTCTGCGGTATCAGCAGAGTCTTTGTCGGGGAATGGGCCGGCACGGAGTAGAAATAAGGTTACGCCGTCAGCACCCTTTTTAGTTGTAACAACATTTGGAATCTTTTGGGCTTTTAGCTTTGAAACCCAACCATTGACTCGATCTTCCGAAGCAAATGCCCCAATCTGCAAAATAAACTTACCAGACCCTGTCGAGGCCGCGGCAGGTTTAGCTGGGGTATCGGCTTTAGGCTTTGTGGTGGATACAACCACCTCTTCGCCAGCAGCCAATCCTAAGGCGGGAGATTTGTTTACTGTAGGTGTTGGTGCAGGCGCTGTCTTAGTTTCAGTTACTGGCGCGCTTACTGGAGTAGAGGCAACTTTAACTGGGAGCGGATCCTTCTCTTTGGGGGCTGGGTCTGGTGAGATCTTGGCCTCAGTCTTCTCTACAGTCTTTACTTCTGGTGCTGGTGTGCTTGCCACTGGATTAGGCAGGCTAGTAACAATATTGACGGCAATATCATTACTCACTGCTTTGGGCTTGTTATCAAGAATTCTGGGGAGTCCAACGACGGCTACGAGGACCAATACCGCTGCACCGATAAGACGATGTCTGGCGCGTTGTTGCTCTGGATCTTCGGTAAGCGCTTCTTCCTGGGTCTCAAATGAGCGCTGCAGTGCACGTGGGGTAAATTTTTTAGTGGTGCGTCTTGCCCCTACTGAGCCTCTGTCAAGGTCATCAGACTGCGGTTTCCGCTTAAAAAGCTTCGGTAAACGAATCATTAATCAATGCGCCTGGTTGGTTCTATATGCCATTACGCCAGCAACTGTATAGAAAGATCCGAAGGTCACAATTCTATCACCCTCACCCGCTTTAGACAGGGCTTTTTGATACGCTGCAGCAGGATCTGAAAAGGTCTCAATGCCGCCATCATCGCCGTTTTTGACCGCTACACCAAGGTTTTGGAGCTTGGTAGCCAGATCATGTGCGCTGGCTGCTCGGGGAGTAGGCAAATCAGTGCAAAACCAGAAGTCCACGATATTTAACAAGGGCTTGATGACGCCCTCAATATCTTTATCTGCCATTGCCCCAAAAACGGCGTAGGTATAGGGGTGGTAGCCCATCCGTTCAAGGCTTTGAGCCAAAGTAGAGGCTGCATGAGGGTTATGAGCAACATCGAGGACAACCGTAGGTTGACCTGGGAGCACTTGGAAGCGCCCTGGCAACTCAACCATGGCAAAGCCATTGCGGATGTCCTGTGCGCTGACTGGTAAACGCTGATGGAGTGCCATCAAGGCAGCAATCACCGCCGAAGCATTGAGTATTTGATTTGCGCCTCTTAAAGCAGGGTAACCGAGACCACTAAAACGCTTTTTGCGCCCTGCCCAGCCCCACTGCTGTTTATCACCCTGAAAGTTATAGTCTCGACCTTGCAACCAAAGATCGCAGCCTAATTTTTCAGCATAGTCGATCAAGGTTTGGGGTGGCACTGGATCACCACAGATGGCAATTTGTCCAGGCCGAAATATGCCAGCTTTTTCTAGAGCAATTGCTTCACGCGTACCACCCAAGAAATCAGCATGATCAACATCAATGCTGGTAACAATGGCGCAGTCAGCATCCACAATATTGACGGCGTCTAAGCGACCGCCCATGCCCACTTCTAATACCACTGCATCTAACTGCGCCTTAGCAAAAAGATGCATGATGGCTAGTGTCGTGAATTCAAAATAAGTTAATGTCGGTGCATCTACCAAGCTCACACGGGCATTTTCTACCGCAGTGAAATGCTCTAACAAGAGGGCGTCGCTGACCTCTTCTCCGTTGAGCTTCGCGCGCTCATTAAATTTCAAGAGGTGGGGTGACATATGACATCCGACACGATAGCCAGATGAAATCAAAATACTTTCTAAATAAGCACAGGTAGAGCCTTTGCCATTCGTGCCCGCAACAGTGATGACAGGGCAATCAAATTGAAGTCCTAGCGCCGCCTTAACCCGGCCAATGCGCTCAAGACCCATGTCGATACCAACAGGATGGGCAGTTTCTAGGTGACTAAGCCAAGCCTCAAGGCTGGAAAAAAGGATGGGGGCTTGGTGGGCAGTGCTCAAGTGCGTTAAACAGCTACGCTACCTGCCACAGACGGCTCTGGTAATTTTTGCAGCAAGGCAAGCAAGCGAGCGATTTCCGCGCGCATCTGACGACGATCAACAATCATGTCAATTCCGCCTTTTTGCATCAAGAACTCAGAACGCTGAAAACCTTCCGGTAATTTTTCTCGGACGGTTTGCTCAATCACGCGGGGACCAGCAAAACCAATCAAGGCTTTAGGCTCGGCCATTACTACGTCACCCATAAAGGCAAAGCTTGCCGAGATACCGCCCATCGTTGGGTCGGTCAGAACACTGATATATGGCAAACCTTTTTTGGATAATAAGGTCAACATCGAATTGGTTTTAGCCATCTGGAATAAAGACAGCAAACTTTCTTGCATGCGCGCACCACCAGTTGCAGTGACGCAAATAAAGGCGCATTTCTTATCAATGGCTTCTTGAACGCCACGCACAAATCGCTCACCAACAACTGAACCCATTGAACCGCCCATGTATTGAAACTCAAAACATGCGGCAACTACGGGGATGGATTCAATCTTGCCACCAAGAACCACTAAAGCCTCTGACTCGCCAGAAGCATCATTAGCTTCCTTCAAGCGATCCGGATATTTTTTAGAGTCTTTGAATTTCAGTGGATCGATTGGATAGATATCTGCACCAATCTCATAACGGCCTTTTGGATCAAGCAAGCCATCTAAACGCTGACGGGCACCAATACGCATGTGATGACTGCATTTAGGGCAAACCGATAAATTAGCCTCGATATCAGTGCTATACAGAACGGTTTCACAGCTAGGGCACTTGACCCATAAACCTTCAGGCACTGACTTGCGATTCGCAGGGTCAGTGTGTTGAATTTGTGGTGGGAGTAATTTATCGATCCAGCTCATGTCTTTTAGCTATCCAAGGCGACGCGAATTTCACGTATAAAGGTTTCAAGTGATTGTACTGCCTGGCCTGGGGGTGAATCTTCTAAAATCCGGATAATTCGGCTACCAATCACCACAGCATCAGCTGTGTTCGATACTGCCTTGGCGCTAGCAGCATCATTGATGCCAAAACCTACGGCAATCGGAATCTCAGTAGCCTCCCGAATTTTCGGAATAATACTGGCCACATCTTGAGTATTGAGGTGGGAAGCGCCGGTTACGCCGCGCATAGAAACGTAATAGATATAACCAGAAGCTATTTTGGCAGCCTCTTTAATTCGTTCTAGTGATGATGTCGGTGCCAACAAGAAAATAGGGTCGACTCCCGCAATACGCATGCGCGCAGCAAAATCGACACACTCTTCTGGTGGATAGTCGACTATCAACACCCCATCAACGCCTGCATCTTTAGCCTCAGTCGCAAAGCGTTCGGCACCCATTTGCTCAACAGGATTTGCATAGCCCATCAATACAACTGGTGTAGCAGCATCAGTTTTGCGAAATGCTTTCACCATCTCTAAGCAACTGTGCAAAGTCACACCTTTTGCTAAAGCTCTTTCGGAAGATCGCTGAATCACAGGACCATCAGCCATCGGATCAGAAAACGGCACGCCTAACTCAATCACATTGGCACCGCCACGCACTAAGGCATGCATTAACTCCACGGTGATGTTTGGATCAGGATCGCCTGCAGTAATAAAAGGAATGAGTCCTTTTTTTCCGGATGCTTTTAATTCTTTAAAGAGTGCGGTAATTTTTGACATCACTTAACCTTCCGAACCCGTTGCTTGCGCAACCGTATGCATATCTTTATCACCGCGACCAGAAAGATTCACCAGAATCGTTTTATCTTTTCCGAGGGTTGGCGCCATCTTGCAGGCGTAGGCAATTGCATGCGCAGACTCCAGCGCAGGAATAATGCCTTCAATCTGACAGCAATCATGGAATGCCTTGAGTGCTTCTTCGTCAGTAATAGCCACGTAGTCCGCACGACCAGAGTCTTTTAACCATGCGTGCTCAGGACCAACACCGGGATAGTCCATGCCTGCAGAAACAGAATGGGTTTCAGAGATTTGACCGTTCTCGTCTTGCAGCAAATAGGTGCGATTGCCATGCAAAACGCCAGGCTTGCCAACACAGAGAGCTGCAGAATGCAAACCACTATTAAGTCCATGGCCGGCAGCTTCTACACCAATCAGTTTGACCTCAGGGAAATCAATATAAGGATAAAAAATGCCCATCGCATTGGATCCACCACCAACACAAGCCAGCACATAATCTGGTTGACGACCTGTCATCTCAGGCATCTGGACTTTGCACTCTTCACCGATGACACTTTGAAAATCACGCACCATCATCGGGTAAGGATGAGGCCCTGCAACAGTACCAATAATGTAGAAGGTATTGTCCACGTTGGTAACCCAATCGCGCATTGCTTCATTTAGTGCATCTTTTAAGGTTTTGGTACCAGACTCAACCGGTACAACTTTTGCGCCGAGTAATTTCATGCGATAGACATTTTGCGCCTGACGGGCCACATCAACTGAGCCCTGATAGACCGTGCAATCCAATCCAAAACGCGCGCAGATCGTCGCAGTAGCAACACCATGCTGCCCTGCTCCTGTTTCTGCAATGATGCGTGGCTTACCCATGCGCTTAGCCAACATCGCTTGGCCAATCACGTTATTAATTTTGTGCGCACCAGTATGGTTTAAGTCTTCACGCTTAAGATAAATTTGTGCGCCACCCAACATCTCACTCCAGCGCTTGGCGTGATAAACCGGTGATGGACGACCAACAAAGTGTTTCAACTCATAGTGAAACTCTTCCATGAACTCCGGATCATGTTGATATTTAGCATAAGCTTCTTTGAGCTCATCCAAGGCGTACATGAGTGTTTCGGATACAAACACACCACCATAGGGACCGAAGTGTCCTCTTGCATCTGGCTTGTCGTACATAGCTACCTTTGTGATTTAGTTACAGCAAATTGATTAGGGTGTTGACTGCGCATCTGCTGCTCGAACAGCTTTGATGAATTCAGTCATCAACGTAGGGTCTTTAACGCCCCTGCTGCTTTCAACGCCACTAGAGACGTCAACCGCGCAAGGATGTAGGCGTGCAATCGCCTCGCCCACGTTGTGCGTGTTCAATCCACCACTCAAAACGACCCGATGCGCGTTTGCGCTTACCCATGTCTGTGGAATTCCTTGCCAATCAAAAGGAACGCCCCCACCGCCGTAACCCTCAACCAGGGCATCTAGCAAAAAGGCGTTTGCTTGCCCATATTGTAGGGAAAATTCGTCAAAAGCGAAGCCTGATCCTACTCTTGCTGCTTTCATCCAGGGTTGGCCATCCGCCAATCTAGCGCAATCTTGGGGGCTTTCATCGCCGTGAAACTGCCAGAGAGTGATCGGTGCAATGGCCTTAATTGCCTCAAATTCGGCTTCTGAGGCGTTTACAAGCAAGCCAACCGCATCGACTCCTGTGGGTAGGCGTGAGATTAACTGGGCGGCAATATTCGGCGTTACGGCCCTAGGGCTTGGTGGATAGAACACAAAACCGACGGCATCAACCCCTGCAGCAACAGCAGCATCAATGTCAGCCGGGGTCTTTAAACCGCAAATTTTGACCCGAGTTCGACCCGGAGAGTATGTCAGTAAGCCCATAAGGTGATGATAAGGCTAAGCCTCTTTAACAGTCTTTCAGAAGAATCGGTGGTAACCAAGAATTGTCTAGCCAGGGCTCAGGAATAGCAAATTCATCTGGATAGGCAATTTTGGCTAAGTACAGACCATCTGGAGCAAATGTCGGCGCAGCAACCCTTCTATCTTTAGCAGCCAATACCTCAGACATCCACTCTGACGACTGCTTACCTGTAGCAATCATCAGAAAAGTGCCAACGAGATTTCTGACCATATGGTGCAAAAAAGCATTGCCACGTATCTTGAAATACAACCAAGGCTGAGCTGAAATGATCTCAATTGAATACAGGGTTTTGATCGGGCTCTTAGCCTGACACTCAGAGGATCTGAAAGATGAAAAGTCATGCTCACCAATCAGACATTGCGCAGCTGCTTCCATCGCAGGAACATCAAACCATTTATCAGCGGGCATCATCAAATAACCAGCACGCGCAGCAGCCATCGGTGATCGACATGGTCCAGCGTGCATTGCATAAATATAAGTACGCTCGTAGGCAGAAAAACGTGCACTGAATTCTTCTGAGACTGGTTTAGCCCAGTTCACCACAATTGAGTCTGGCAAAAAAGAATTAATCCCCCTTACCCATGACCAGTCTTCACGCTCTACATTGACATCAAAATGCACCACTTGGCCCAATGCGTGGACTCCCGTATCGGTTCTGCCCGCAGTGATGACTCGAACGAGTTCGTCCGTAGAGTTATCGCCGACAAATCGGGTAATAGCGGCCTCTAATTTATCTTGAACAGTATTAAGGCTGAGTTGTGACTGCCAACCAGAATAGGAGCTACCGTCGTATTGCAGGCCAAGGGCGATGCGCATGGCCAGGCCTTAGTGGCTGCGGTGCTGAAGCTCAGACAGCAAACTCTGAGCTTCAATCGTCATCGCAGGATCAACAGTGTTACTCAAAGCTAATACTTCAGCCAGTGACTTCTTAGCAGCAGCAAAATCTTCAATCGTGATGTAAGCACGCGCCAGATTTAACTTCACACGCAAAGTATCTGCCAACGCACTGTCTGAAATATTCGCACTACCAGGAGTTGATAAAGCGTTGGGAATGGGGGTTGTTACTGCAAGAGGCTTTGCTAGATCTAAATCAATTCCAGCAAACAAGGCTTTTGCTCTTTCGGGCATTGCAATAGCCGATGCCTCTGTAGCCTTAGTATGCACATGAATGGGCTTTGAATAATCTTGCAGCTCTGAGCGGCGTGCATTGCGAGCCAAGAACCAGAGCAATAGCCCCGTGAAAGCGATCAATGCAATAGCAACAGCTGCTGGTGCAAAGTTACCTAAACCAAAGTTGGGCTCCGCAGGTTTTTGCTGTTGTGTTTTTTGCAATAGCCCTTGAAGATCAGCAATACGCTTTTCTAATTCCGCTACACGTGCACGTGTCTGCTCAAGCTGTTTTTCCTGAGCAACCAACTCCTCGGTATAGCGGCGCTGCTCAGCATTACCTTCAGTACTTGAGCCAATCTTGAGACGATCCGCTGGAGCGCTTTCTTGATTTACAGTCTTACCTTTAGCAAGCTCTAAACCCCCTGTCTTGGCTGTCTGGTCAGCATTTAGCTGCGCATAGGCATCTGCGACAAAATGATTTGCCTCAGCCGGGCTAATGGAGCGCAATAAGGCTTGACTGGGTTTGCTTAATTCAGCACCGGCAGCAAGTCGGTTAATACTGCCACTAGCAAAAGCATCTGGATTGGCTTTAAACAGAGCCACAATCGTTTGATCCAAGGTGGCACCGTCCAATTGCGGCGTGATTTGCGCGGCGATCTCTGAAAGTGTTTGACCTGGCTTAACAGTAATTTTTTGTACATCCCCCAATAACAAGGTGAATGTTTTACTGATGCTGCCAGATGACCAGTTCAAATTCAGCAAAAGATCCAAGAACGGATCATCTGTCATTGGAACTGCTTCAACCGTCTCGACCAATATCATCAAGCGTTCTTGTTTATTGCGATAGACCATCGCTTGAGGATTTAAATCCAAAATCTTGCTGGAGATACCTAGACGAGAATACGCAGTCTTATTGGGTATGGCCACATTCAGACTACTGAGAACGCTTTGATCCTCTGGGGCTAGACGAATCGGAATTTCAACCCGAAGCGGCTCGCCTGGTCGGGATAATAGTTGCGGCGGACCCAATGTCAGCGCAGCAACTGCACAAGACCAACTTAGTAAAACTAAGCACAGCGCTTTTGTAAAACCCAGTTGGAGTAATCGAAACATTAAGCCTCGAGCAAAATACGCAACATGCGACGTAGTGGCTCAGCGGCGCCCCATAACAACTGATCGCCTACAGTGAAAGCGCCTAGATACTCTGGGCCCATTGCCAACTTGTGCAAACGACCAATCGGCACAGTCAAAGTCCCGCTTACGGCTGCAGGCGATAAATCACGCTCAGTAGTCTCACGATCGTTTGGAACCACTTTCACCCATTGATTGTCATTGGCTAAAATGGCTTCGATTTCCTGAATGGGGATATCTTTCTTCAACTTAACGGTGAGGCCCTGTGAGTGACATCGCATAGCGCCAACACGCACACATAAACCATCCACTGGAATACTGCCAGGCGTGCGGAAGGCTGGACGACCAAGAATCTTATTAAATTCAGCGCCGCCCTTCCACTCTTCTTTGGTTTGCCCATTCTCAACAGGAACATCAATCCAAGGAATCAAGCTACCTGCTAAAGCGGTATTGCGAAAGTTTTTCTTCGGAAAATCTGCCGAACGCAAAGTTGCGGTCACTTTGCGATCAATATCCAAGATCCATGAAGAAGGGTCAGCTAACTCGGTTGCGACGCTATCGCGCAAAGCACCCATCTGCAAAAGTAATTCACGCATGTTCTGTGCACCAGCACCAGATGCAGCCTGGTAAGTCATGGCGCTAATCCACTCAACCATGTCAGCTTTGACTAAGCCGCCCATCGCCATCATCATTAAGCTCACGGTACAGTTGCTACCAATCCAGTTCTTACCGCCAGCAGCTAATGCCTTGTCGATTACAGGGCGATTGACTGGGTCTAAAACCAAAACAGCATCATCTTTCATGCGCAATGCACTAGCGGCATCGATCCAATGACCAGTCCAGCCTGCTGCACGCAGTTTCGGGAACACATCATTGGTATAGTCGCCGCCTTGGCAAGTCAAAATGATGTCGCAGCGTGCAAGTGCCTTGATGTCATTGGCATCTTGCAGGGTGTTTTCATTCTTAGTCACTTTTTGGCCATTCAGCAGAGGCACGGCGCCTCCTGCCTGGCTAGTGCTAAAAAATACCGGCTCAATCAGATCGAAATCTTTTTCAGCCAACATTCTTTCCATGAGAACACTACCGACCATACCGCGCCAGCCAACTAAGCCTACTAAGGGAATATTTGTATTTGCCATGATGATTGCTATTTAATAAATGGAATTCGGTTCAATAGATTAAGCGAGCGCCGCCACAACAGCGTTACCCATTTCCACAGTGGAGACTTTTTTCGTGCCTTCGGTATAAATATCGGCCGTACGAAAGCCTTGTGACAAGACTTTTTGTACTGCCGCTTCAATACGATCCGCTTGCTCAGGCATGCCCAAGGAGTAGCGCAGCATCATGGCAGCAGACAAAATCGTTGCCAAAGGATTAGCAATACCTTTGCCAGCAATATCCGGTGCAGAACCATGACTCGGCTCATACAGGCCCTTGTTATTTTTATCTAAAGACGCTGAAGGCAGCATACCAATAGAACCAGTCAACATCGCGGCCTCATCAGAAAGAATGTCCCCAAAGAGGTTGCCAGTCACAACAACGTCAAACGCCTTGGGAGCCTTCACCAACTGCATCGCAGCGTTATCCACGTACATATGGGATAACTCTACATCCGGATAATCCTTGGCAACCCGAATCATGACTTCACGCCAGAGTTGGGATGTTTCCAAAACGTTGGCTTTATCAACACTACAAACTTTTTTGCCACGCTTGCGCGCTGCTTCAAAGGCAACACGACCAATACGCTCAACTTCCGGCTCGCTGTAATGCATCATGTCGTAGCCTTCGCGAGCACCTTTAAACAAAGGCAACTCTGAAGTCCGAATACCGCGTGGCTGACCAAAGTAAATATCGCCATTGAGTTCGCGAATAATCAAAATATCTAAGCCGCCAACAATCTCTGCTTTCAGGCTCGAGGCTGCAGTAAGTTCGTCATAGCAAATCGCTGGACGGAAATTAGCAAATAACTCTAAGTGCTTACGCAAACCTAAGATCGCCTGTTCTGGGCGAAGCTCACGCGCTAAGGTGTCGTACTTCCAGTCGCCAACGGCGCCAAATAAAATTGCATCCGCTTTTTTTGCCAACTCTAAAGTGGCTGGTGGCAATGGATGGCCAGAAATATCATAAGCAGCGCCACCAACGGGGGCTGATTCAAGATCAAATTTAGGGCCGAGCGCGTTTAATACCTTAACGGCTTCAGCAACGATTTCCGGGCCGATACCATCGCCCGGGAGGACTGCAATTTTCATGAAAGGCCTTTAACTCTATAAAACTACGGCAGTTGTGTCGCAAGCCAAGGCATTTTGAGGATGCGCTCAGCTTCATAAGCCTTGATTTTATCTGCATGTTGCAGGGTTAAGCCAATATCGTCCAAGCCGTTGAGTAGGCAGAACTTTCTAAAAGGAGCCACTTCAAAACTGTAGGCTGTGCCGTCAGGAGCAATGACTTGCTGGGCTGCAAGGTCAATAGTGAGCTGATAGCCACTAAAAGCCAAGGTTTCGTTAAACAGGTGGTCAACCTGCAATTCAGTCAAAACAATCGGTAAAAGACCATTTTTAAAGCAGTTATTGTAAAAAATATCTGCAAAACTGGGGGCAATCACTGCTCTAAAACCGTATTGGTCTAAGGCCCAAGGTGCATGTTCACGAGAGCTGCCACAACCAAAATTCTTGCGGCCCAACAAGATGCTGGCGCCTTTATAACGCGCTTGGTTCAAAACAAAATCGGGATTGATGGGTCGATTGCTGCAATCTTGGCCCGGTTCACCATGGTCAAGATAACGCCACTCATCAAATAAATTTTGGCCAAAGCCAGTCTTTTTGATGGACTTTAGAAACTGTTTAGGAATGATCGCGTCAGTATCAACGTTCTCCCGATTTAAGGGAGCAACCAATCCTTTGTATACCGTAAATTTTTCCATGATGATCTTTTGCTGAATTTTTTCTTGGCTTACTTAACAGGCGTCACCACAACATCTTTCCCTTTTGTTTGGGATTGATTGTTGGTTTGCGATGTATTGGAACTACCCATTGAATTACCCATGGTCTGCATATCTTTGCCAAGACCCTCCATCATGTTGGAGCAGGCCGAGAGAATGATTCCAGCTACAGCAACTATCAGGAGTTTTTTAATCACGGTAAGCGAAGATAAATTCATCACTGTGCTTCCTTAAGAAATCTTACGAATGTCAACGAAGTGTCCCTCAATCGCTGCTGCAGCAGCCATCGCAGGGCTAACCAAATGCGTTCTACCACCATTGCCCTGTCGACCTTCAAAATTACGATTAGAAGTGGAAGCGCAACGCTCACCTGGCTCAAGACGATCGGCATTCATTGCCAGACACATAGAGCAACCCGGTTCACGCCATTCAAAACCAGCGGCCTTAAATACGCGATCCAAGCCTTCTCGTTCTGCTTGGGCTTTAACCAAACCTGAGCCCGGCACCACAATTGCCAATTTCACATGCGGAGACACTTTTTTACCTAGGCGATCAACAACCTTAGCTGCAGCGCGCATATCTTCAATGCGACTATTGGTGCAAGAGCCGATAAATACTTTATCAACAGCAATATGGCTGATCGGTGTATTGGGTACGAGATTCATGTACTCCAAAGCACGCTCCATGGCGGTTCGCTTATTGGCATCACGCTCTTTTTCAGGATCCGGTACGCGGTCGCTGATATCGAGAACCATTTCTGGTGAAGTGCCCCAGGTTACTTGGGGTGCAATCTCTTCTGCGCGTAACTCTACAACGGCATCAAACTTCGCATCGGCATCAGAATGCAGAGTGCGCCAATATTGCATAGCGTGTCTCAGTGCTTCGCCTTTAGGTGCGTAAGGACGGCCTTGAATGTATTCAATCGTGGTTTCATCTACAGCAACTAGTCCGGCGCGCGCACCTGCTTCAATCGCCATATTGCAGACAGTCATACGACCTTCCATCGACAAGCTACGGATGGCTTCACCCGCAAATTCAATGGTGAAACCAGTACCGCCAGCAGTGCCAATCTTCCCGATCACTGCGAGAACAATATCTTTAGCAGTACTACCAGGTTGCAAACGACCATCAACGCGAACCAGCATATTTTTGCTCTTTTTCATGAGCAAAGTTTGAGTCGCTAATACGTGCTCCACCTCTGAAGTGCCAATACCAAATGCCAGTGCGCCAAATGCACCATGTGTGCTGGTATGTGAATCGCCACAGACTACAGTCATGCCTGGCAATGTAGCGCCCTGCTCTGGTCCAATCACGTGAACGATGCCTTGACGCACATCATTCATTTTGTATTGCGTGATACCGAAAGCATCACAGTTTTGATCCAGGGTGTCTACTTGAAGCTTGGAAATCGGATCTGTGATCCCTTCAGAACGATCCGTTGTAGGGACGTTGTGATCAGAAACCGCTAGATTGGCGGAGATGCGCCATACCGGACGCCCTGCAAGATTCAGACCTTCAAAAGCTTGAGGGCTAGTGACTTCATGCAACAACTGACGATCAATATAGATCGTCGCTGTGCCATCATCTTCTGAGTAAACAACGTGGTCATCCCACAATTTGTCGTAAAGAGTACGGGACATAGAGTTCTTTATTTGCCTTATTTACGCACAGAAATGTTGGGAACTTTGCGTGAGGTCTCACCAACATACAGCTGACGAGGACGTCCAATCTTGTATTCAGGATCAGTAATCATCTCTTCCCACTGAGCAATCCAACCCACCGTTCTTGCCAAGGCAAAAATACAGGTAAACATTTCTGTTGGGATACCTAATGCGCGCTGAACAATACCTGAGTAGAAGTCAACGTTTGGATAGAGTTTACGGCTGACGAAATACTCATCTTCCAAAGCAATCTTTTCAAGAGTCATTGCCAACTTAAATAATGGATCATCTTGTAGACCGAGTTCTTCCAATACTTCATAGCAAGTCTCACGCATCAATTTGGCACGTGGATCAAAGTTCTTGTAAACACGATGGCCAAAGCCCATCAAGCGAACGCTTGAATTCTTATCTTTTACTTGTGCAATGAATTCATGAATCTTATCAACGCCGCCATTAGCCTGAATATCATTCAACATCTGCAAGCAAGCTTCATTTGCACCGCCGTGAGCTGGACCCCAGAGGCAAGCGATACCAGCGGAAATAGCCGCAAATGGATTTGTACCCGAAGAGCCACATAAACGAACGGTTGAAGTAGAGGCGTTTTGTTCGTGATCAGCATGCAAAGTAAAGATGCGATCTAAAGCCCGTACCAACACTGGATTAACTTTGTACTCTTCACAGGGAGTAGCAAACATCATGCGCATGAAGTTAGCCGTGTATGACAAAGAGTTATCTGGATAGATAAACGGTTGTCCTACTGAATATTTATAGGCCATTGCCACCAATGTTGGCATCTTGGCGATTAAACGAATCTGAGCTACTTCGCGCGCTTTTTCATCGGTATAGTCAATTTCGTCATGGTAGAAAGCGGCCATGGCGCCAACCAAACCTGTCAATACAGACATTGGGTGTGCATCGCGACGGAAACCGCGCAAGAAGAATTGCATTTGTTCGTGAACCATGGTGTGGTGCATCACCAATTCTTCAAAGCCTTGTTTCTGCGCAGCGTTTGGCAACTCGCCGTTCAACAATAAGTAACAAACTTCCAAGAAGTCGCAGTTATTCGCTAAATCTTCAATCGGATAGCCGCGATAGAGCAACTCGCCCTTATCGCCATCGATATAGGTGATCTTGCTATTGCATGAGGCTGTAGACAAAAAACCGGAGTCATAAGTGAACTTGCCGGTTTGACCGTAGAGTTTACGAATGTCAATAACATCTGGACCAACCGTGCCTTTATAAATAGGCAGATCAATATCTGGTGTGCCGTCTGAGAACGACAATTTAGCCTTGATGTCTGATTCAATCATTTTCGATCCTCTACTCTTTCAAAAATATAAGTAATACACCTATTATTCATGCCACCTTGATGCGTGTGCACCAAAATGTTGATTTACTTTTCCTTCAACTTCAACATCAAGCATTTAAAAGCATCTGTGTCAGCAGACTCTTTAAGCGCCGCAACTGTATCTTTGCGCCCAATCAACAAATCCATTAAATCATTGTCTTCAAGCGCTAAAAGTTGGCCAAGCACTTTGCCGTCTTCTGCATTCAATTGATCACCATAGCGATCAAAAAAACGCCGCAGAATTAAATCATTCTCAAGCAATCCTCTGCGGGCATCACTCTTTAAACGATATAACTCTGCATTACTTAGGGTCATACTGCCCTACGTACCATCAATTCCTTGATCTTGCCAATTGCTTTGGTAGGGTTCAAATGCTTAGGACAGACGTCAACGCAGTTCATGATGGTATGGCAACGGAACAGGCGATATGGGTCTTCCAAATTATCCAAACGCTGAGCTGTTTCTTCATCACGACTATCCGCAATAAAGCGATAGGCCTGGAGTAAACCAGCTGGGCCAACAAACTTGTCAGGGTTCCACCAGAATGATGGGCATGAAGTTGAGCATGATGCACACAAGATGCACTCATACAAACCATTTAACTCTTCACGCTCTTCAGGGCTCTGAAGACGCTCTTTTTCTGGAGGTGGGTTGTCATTGACCAAGTATGGCTTGATGGACAAATATTGCTTGAAGAATAATGTCATGTCGACGATCAAATCACGCACGACTGGCAAGCCAGGCAATGGGCGCAAAGTAATCACTTTAGGCAAAGTCAACATATTGGTTAAACAAGCCAAACCGTTTTTGCCGTTAATGTTCATCGCATCAGAACCGCAGACACCTTCGCGGCATGAGCGGCGATAGGTAATGGACTCGTCTTGCTTTTTCAAAGAAATCAAGGCATCCAATAACATCCGCTCACCAGTGAGCTCTAACTCATAGCGTTCCATGCGTGGTGCTGCATCGACATCTGGGTCGTAACGGTAAATTTCAAATATACGAATATCACTCATTTTTAATTTCTCTTCGCTTAGAAAGTGCGGTCTTTAGGAGGGAAGGACTCAACCGTCAATGGTTTCAATTGAACTGGCTTATAAGCCAAGCGATTCGCCTCGCTATACCAAAGCGTATGCTTCATCCAATTGTCATCATCGCGATGCTGGTGGTCATCATGTGAGTGGGCGCCACGACTTTCTTTGCGAGCTGCCGCAGAAACCATGGTTGCATTAGCAGTCTCAACAAGGTTGGCAACTTCCAAAGCTTCAATACGAGCTGTATTGAAGATCTGAGATTTATCTTTGACCCACAAATGTTTAGCGCGCTCAGTGAGCTTAGCCATCTGACGAACGCCTTCATCCATCAATTCCTGATTGCGGAATACACCAGCGTATTTTTGCATCGTCTTGCGAATGTCATTTGCAACGTCTTGTGCGTATTCACCTGAAGTGGAGTTATCCAATTGAGCAACGCGCTCAAGAGTCTGCTCACCAGCATTAGCAGGTAATGGCTTGAATTCTTTATCCTTCAAATTCATGCCAACAATATGATTGCCAGCTGCACGACCAAATACCAAGAGGTCGAGTAATGAATTGGTACCCAAACGGTTGGCACCGTGGACGGATACACAAGAGCACTCGCCAATAGCGTACAAGCCATTAATCACTTCGTTATGAATACCATTGGCAGGGATAACTACTTGACCATTGATATTGGTAGGAATGCCGCCCATTTGGTAGTGAATGGTTGGCACAACTGGAATTGGCTCTTTAGTCACATCAACGTTTGCAAAGTTAATACCAATCTCATAGACAGATGGCAAACGCTTCATGATGGTCTCGGCACCGATGTGGGTCAAATCCAAAACCACATAGTCGCCGTTAGGACCGCAACCACGACCCTCTTTAATCTCTTGATCCATACAACGGGATACGAAATCACGTGGGGCTAAGTCTTTATAAGTTGGTGCATAACGTTCCATGAAACGTTCACCATCTTTATTACGCAAAATACCGCCCTCACCGCGACAGCCTTCTGTGAGCAATACACCCGCACCAGCTACGCCAGTTGGGTGGAATTGCCAGAACTCCATGTCTTCCAATGGAATGCCAGCACGTGCTGCCAGACCCATACCGTCACCAGTATTAATAAAGGCATTGGTTGAAGCATCCCAAATACGCCCTGCACCACCTGTTGCCAACATCACCACTTTGGCCTCCAGAATGTAGAGCTGTCCTGTTTCCATCTCCAGCGCTGTCACGCCGACTACGTCGCCAGCATCATCGCGGATGATGTCAAGTGCTAACCACTCAACAAAGAAATTGGTTTTAGCGCGCACGTTGCGCTGATACAAAGTGTGCAACATGGCATGACCGGTTCGGTCAGCTGCAGCACAAGCACGCTGAACTGGTTTCTCGCCATAATTTGCTGTGTGACCACCAAATGGGCGCTGATAAATAGTGCCATCTGGGTTGCGGTCAAAAGGCATACCAAAGTGCTCTAACTCGTAAACCACTTTTGGAGCTTCACGACACATGAACTCAATGACGTCTTGGTCACCTAACCAATCAGAGCCTTTGATAGTGTCATAGAAGTGATAGTGCCAATTATCTTCGCTCATATTGCCCAAAGAGGCACCAATGCCGCCCTGCGCTGCAACTGTGTGTGAACGTGTTGGGAAAACTTTTGTTAATACCGCAACGTTCAAGCCGGCTTCTGCTAATTGCAAAGAAGCGCGCATTCCTGAACCACCTGCGCCAACAATCACCGCATCAAAACGGCGGCGTGGCAATGCTTTTTTAATCGCGGTCATCTAATTACACTTTCCACAAAATTTGTACGGCGTATGCCGCACACGCTACAAGATACAAAACACTGAATACTTGAAGTGTTAAACGAATGCTGACTGGCTTGATGTAATCCATCCAGATGTCACGAATGCCGATCCAAGCGTGATAGAACAAGCTAATGAATGTCACCAGCGTTAACAGCTTCATGAATTGGTTGCTAAATAAGCCCGCCCAACCTTCATAGGTAGCGCTTCCCGTAATGCAATAGTCGACCAATAAAACAACTGTGAACACCACCATCACAATCGCAGTAATGCGTTGGATGATCCATTCTTTAAGGCCGTAATGAGCACCTACAACTAAGCGCTTTGGTCCAATTTGATAAATAGGCATGAAATTTCCTTAATGAATGAACGCTTAGTACAAGCCGAATAATTTGAGGCCAACCACTGCGGTCAGGGCTACGCCAATGCAGAAAACAACAATTGCCGAACGATTCGCTTCATGCTTCTCTACGCCGATTTCTAAATCGAGCAAGAGATAACGAATGCCTGCGCAGAAATGGTGCAAGAAACACCAAATCAAGCCGAGACAAATGATTTTGACTAAAACGTTGCCAGTGATAGCTTGGAAATTTTGATAGCTCAACTCAGAAGCAAGACTCTGATCGAAGATATAGAGAATGAACGGCAGCATCAGAAATAAAACTGCACCACTGATGCGATGAAGGATGGAAACTTTGCCAGCCCAAGGGAGGCGGTACTTTACTAACTGGGCGAGGCCAATATTTCGGTAAACCGGTTTGGCGCTCTTTACTTCCTGATTTGCATCAACCATGTGTCATCTCAATCGTTAGTTGGAGGTTCTTTGCTACTTTGTTGTATCGCAACATATTCTATTGGAAACCTTAGGGCTAGTGTGGATTTTTTGGCTTTATAAGGGTCTAAATACTGGTTTTTACCGATATAGATCAATTCAATTTATTCACATAGTGCTGTTGTGAAGTGTCGTACCTTGCGTGCCGAATTTCTACTGGTTTATTCCCGTAGGTAAATGCAACACGATCCACCAACAGCAGCGCATGACCAAGTGGGAGCTCTAAATAGTTCGCCAACTCTTGGTCAGCATTGATGGCCTTAATGTGCTCTTCTGCCCTGACCATATGCGTGCCGTAGAGACTTTCGTAAAACGCATACATCGGTCCTGACCAGGCATTCAGTTTTTCTAGGGTCAAACCCTTAAATCGGGAAGCCGAGAGCCAAATCTCTTCAAAAACAATCGGTTTGCCGTTAAAACTCTGAATACGCTCAATACGGATGACAGGGTCACCTGCCTTTAATTTAAGCAAGTGCGCTATGGATGTTGTGGATTTCTGTTGAGTGCAAGCCAAAAAACGATTGACCAGATGAAATTTTTCGCCTGACTCTCGCTCTAGTCGCAAAAAACGGTATTGCCAGTCATCACCTTGGTGGGTGGCTACATAAGTGCCTTTACCTTGTCTACGCACCAAGAGGTTTTCGGCCGCCAGCTCATCAATGGCCTTGCGAACCGTGCCTTGACTGACTAAATATCGGGCTGCTAGCTCCATTTCACTAGGGATGGAAGAGCCAGGAAGCCACTCTGCAGCTTGCAAACTAGCCAAAATCATCGCCTTAATCTGTTGATATAGAGGGCTAAATGAGGCTGACGGCAAAGAAGGAATCGACAAATTAACTCCAGAGCTAGTTCAAGTGGCTAAAATCAAGGTATTCACATGTCTTATATAAGACAGGATTCACAGTGTAAATGGAAAATCCACCCACTTGAATGGATAATAGAAAAGTTTTCATTAATTAACCTCAATCTGGAGTTATGAGTAATGGCAAAAGCCCCAATGCGTGTCGCCGTAACCGGTGCAGCCGGTCAAATCGGATATTCCCTACTATTCCGCATCGCCAATGGCGACCTCTTGGGCAAAGATCAGCCCGTGATTCTTCAGTTATTAGAGATTCCAGATGAAAAAGCTCAGAAAGCCTTAGCTGGCGTAATGATGGAATTGGACGACTGTGCATTTCCGCTGTTAGCTGGCATGAGCGCGCATTCAGATCCAATGGCAGCATTTAAAGACATTGATGTTGCCCTACTAGTTGGCGCACGTCCACGTGGCCCAGGTATGGAGCGCAAAGATTTGCTTTCTGCTAACGCACAAATCTTTACAGCACAAGGGAAAGCATTGAATGCCGTTGCTAAACGCACTGTCAAAGTATTGGTCGTTGGTAACCCAGCCAATACCAATGCTTACATCGCTATGAAATCTGCTCCAGATTTGCCAGCCAAGAACTTCACAGCAATGTTGCGCCTCGATCACAATCGCGCACTCTCACAATTGGCTAGCAAGTTGAACAAGCCTGTTGCTGATATTGAAAAGTTGGTTGTTTGGGGTAACCACAGCCCAACGATGTACCCTGACTATCGCTTTGCCACTATCGATGGCAAGTCTGTAAAAGACAGCATCAATGATGCCGCTTGGAATAAAGATACTTTCATCCCTACCGTTGGTAAGCGTGGCGCGGCCATCATCGAAGCGCGCGGACTTTCTTCTGCTGCCTCTGCGGCTAATGCTGCGATTGATCACGTGCATGATTGGGTGCTTGGCACCAACGGCAAATGGGTCACTATGGGTATTCCTTCTAAAGGCGAATACGGCATTCCGGCTGAAGTCATTTATGGCTATCCAGTAGTTTGCGAAAACGGCGAATACAAAATGGTTGAAGGTTTGGAAATTGATGAGTTCTCACGTGAGCGCATGAACCACACACTCAATGAACTTTTGGAAGAGCAAGAAGGCGTTAAACATTTACTCTCATAAAGAAGGCTACTTGATAATGAAACGCACACTCATCAGTATTGGTCTGATCTTGGCAGGTCTTGGTAGTGTTCACGCTGCCGAGGAAGTCACTAGTTGGAGCTGTCAAGAAAGTCGTCAGTTCAAGACCTCAGGTACGACTGAAAAAATTCAGCTCACCTGGGAATCCAGAACGTATGAGATGAGTCGTGAAAATTCTTTGCCAGGCAGTTTGCGCTACAAAAACCATTCAACAGGTCATGATCTTGTGGTGCTGCCAAACAAAGCAATGCTTTTCAATATCAAGACAGGTACACGCCTTGCCGATTTCTGCCAAACAGCGGAAATGAAGACGGGCAAATTACCCCACCTGTTTGCAGGTACTGAGCCTTTTGTTCAGCAGTAAATACAGTCTTACTTTGTAGAAAAGCCGAGAACTTCTCGGCTTTTTTATTTTCTGATGGCGCTAATGGGTTGTTATCGCATTAATGAAATAGCGGTTGCTGTGTGGGCGCATCATCTGGCATCTCGGCGTGTACTGCTTCGCCAGAGCGGTCAGGAAACAATGGTGCACCACAGTCATCACACAACTCAGGATCAAACAACATAGCATGTCGGAATACATCTTCCACACCAGCCTCATGTAAAGCATCGCAAATTCTTTTGATGGGGCTCTCATCGTCCGATACGTCATTGAGTGCATCGTTAGCAACGCTCTCCCGGTCATATAAAGGCCAAATCACACCGTAAACAATTTCGGGTGAACCTTTCATACTGAAAGAAATCCGATATTCATCCGCTTGCTCTTCGCCAAATGCACCAACCACACAAGATAGACCTGCAGGCAAGATACCCAAGGTAGTTTCTAAATAATTGACGGCTGCACGAATACTCAATGGACGTACATGCTTGTCTGCCAGACGACAGTTCGTAAAATACGCTTCAGGCAATAGAAGCTCAAATTCACAGCCCGGTAGCAAGGAGCCCATAGGCTCCTGCATTGCGGTTTGCCAGCCAATCAAACTCACGCCACGCTCTTGTCTTGTTGGGGGCTCTGCCTGCCAACGAAATAGTGGCGTACCACTTGGCGCAGCCACAACGGCAATCACGAAACGGGGATCAGCCAAGACTGCAATCGTTTCAGACATATCGCGCAACTCTAGCTTCACCTCTCCGCCGCTAACAGCAGCGTTGGCCAAAGATTCAGTCAGTAAACGCGTCTGACAATGGGAATGAGGCATTTGATCAATACTATAGAGCCAAGGAATAATGGCTAAGCGGGTGTCTGTTGACACGATCGAGGCCTGCAAGGCTGCTGCAGTTGATTCAATCACGCTCACCGGCAATGGGCCAGATGGAATCTGATAACGCGTATGCGCAACGATTGGCATCGCTAACAAGAGAACATCCCACTGTTGATCTTCAATTTCGAGCGTTAAAGATTCAGCTAAGGTTTCGGCAATATCTGCCAATACCTCAAAGGCAACGGTATTGATTCGAAAAGTCTGATCTAGTGCCGCATCGATCACATTCTGATTTTGGCTTTTGAGTAAGCGCATGAGTCGCGTGTTTAAGCGCCCCTCCCAGAAACGGTCCTCAATCTGACTGCCTGAGGCAGCGAGTGAAATGGCATCGGCAACTAAACGTTCAACCTCAGGAGAGCTGCGCTGCGATGACTTAGTGCGATGAACGGCCATAACTATTTTTTCTCCGCACGACGAAAAACGGGTTTACTGGGTGTTGAATCTGCTGCGAAATATTTATACCCATCCAGATTAAAGCCTTTTAAGTCCGCTGGATCAGTAATGCGATTCTCGACAACATAGCGGGCCATCAAGCCACGGGCACGCTTTGCGTAAAAAGAGATGATTTTGTACTTGCCATCCTTAGCATCATGAAACACCGGAGAAATCACTTCGCAATCTAGATCCTTAGGCTGCAAAACCTTGAAGTACTCCTCAGAAGCGAGATTGAGCAATACGGCACGTTTTTGCTTATCTAAAATCTTTTGCAAAGACTTGGTTACCGTATCTCCCCAAAAGGCATATAAATCTTTTCCTTTGGGATTTTTAAAGCTGGTGCCCATCTCTAGGCGATAGGCTTGCATCAGATCTAAAGGCCGTAGAGCGCCATAGAGACCAGACAAAATCCGCATATGGTCCTGCGCAAAGTCCAAAGCCTTGGGATTGAGGGTCTTCACATCAAAGCCGTCATACACATCACCATCGAAGGCAAATATGGCGGGCTTGCTATTCTCTTCTGTGAATTTCTTGGACCAGTCGCGATAACGGCCCACATTCAAGGCAGCCAGCTGATCTGATAATCCCATCAGCTTTGCCACCGCTTGAGGAGACAACTTCTTGAGCTCGGCAATTAATTTGGCTGATTCTGAGGTGAAATCCGGCAAGGTAGTGGACTTCACCTTGACAGGGGTTTTGTAGTCGAGAGATTTAGCAGGAGAAAGTACGATCAGCATGGCACAATTTAGTAATGTATCCCACCATTCTAGCGATTCCTCAGGCTTATTGCCCTAAACCCGATTAATGACTCAAATGTCCTCCCTGAGCCCTATTTTCCCAAGTCGACTGCCAAAGGTAGGTACTACTGTTTTTACAGTGATGTCAGCATTAGCGGCCAAGCACAAGGCGATTAATTTAGGACAAGGTTTCCCTGATTTCCCATGTGATCGAGATTTGCTTGCGCAAGTAAACCAAGCGATGCTGGACGATCGTAATCAATATCCGCCAATGATAGGCATTCCAGAATTGCGAAATGGCATACGCGACAAGATTCAGCGCTTGTATGGGCATGAATATGATGCTGATTCAGAAATTACTATTACCGCGGGCGGTACTCAAGGCATTTTGACTGCCGTCATGTCTTGCGTCTCACCTGGTGACGAAGTGGTCATCATTGAGCCTGCTTATGATTCTTATAGACCCTCGATTGATTTGGCTGGCGGAAAAGTGATTGCAGTTTCATTAAAGGCTATTCGTGATGAACAGAATCAAGTTAGCTCATATGAAATTCCCTGGGATCAGTTAGAAAAAGTAATCAACTCCAAAACCCGCCTGATCATGATCAACACACCACACAATCCTACGGGAATGGTTTGGCAGCGGTCTGATTTGGATAAGCTAGCAGCACTAGTCAAACATACCAATGCCTTGATTCTGAGTGATGAAGTCTATGAACACATGGTGTACGACGGTGCGCTGCACGAGAGCATTGCCAGGCACCCAGAGCTTGTCAACAGGAGCTTCCTAATATCGAGCTTTGGCAAGACTTATCACGTTACCGGTTGGAAAGTTGGCTATGTAGCTGCACCAGTAGAGCTTATGAAAGAGTTTCGTAAGGTACATCAGTTCAATGTCTTCACAGTCAATACGCCAATGCAATACGGACTGGCCAAGTATTTGGAGCAACCACAGCACTACCTTAATCTTCCCAAGTTTTATCAAGTTAAACGTGATTTTTTTAAAGCAGGCTTAGAGAAAACTGGCTTTAAATTGCTACCCACACCTGGTACGTATTTCCAATGCGTTGACTACAGCAAGATTGCATCACCACAAAGTAAATTGAACGAGGCTGATTTTTGCACTTGGCTCACCACTGAGATTGGAGTTGCCGCCATTCCCGTTTCCGCCTTTTATGAAACGCCGGTTGAGTCTGGCGTGGTTCGTTTTTGCTTTGCTAAAAAAGAGCAAACCCTCACTGATGCATTACAGCGTTTAGAGAAACTTTAGAAAGACAATCTGATGGCCATGAATAAGATCAAAAAAGATGTAATCGATGTATATAGCTGGCCAACACCCAATGGCCACAAAGTACACATCATGTTGGAAGAATGTGGTTATAAACTTGGTCGCGACTGGATTGCGCATCCGGTGGATATTGGCGCTGGAGACCAGTTCAAAACCGAGTTTCTAGAGATCAGCCCCAATAACAAGATTCCAGCGATAGTCGATCCAAAGGGTCCAGATGGCAAACCCATCAGCGTCTTTGAGTCTGGCGCCATCCTGCTCTATTTGGCAGGTAAAACTGGGAAGTTTCTTCCCAAAACAACCCGGGCAAAATATGAAGTCCTTCAGTGGCTCATGTTCCAAATGGGGGGATTGGGCCCCATGCTTGGGCAAAACCACCATTTCAGGCTCTACGCCCCTGAGAAAATCGAATACGCAGTAAACCGTTATACCAATGAAGCAAAGCGTTTGTATGGAGTGCTGGATACTCAATTAAAAGATAATGCTTATGTGGCGGGAAAAGAATATTCCATAGCGGATATGGCGATCTTTCCTTGGACCAGAAATTGGAAAAATCAAGGAATCGATATCAATGAATATCCGCACTTTAAGCGTTGGTTTGAAAAAGTTGGAGAGCGCCCTGCTGTCAAGCGTGGCGTTGAAGTATTAACTGCATTACGCAAGCCCTTGCATGACGATAAAGCAAGAGAGCAATTATTTGGTTCAACCCAGTATCAAAAAAGGAAATAACGTGAGCATTCAGTCTGTTGGCGTCATTGGCGCAGGAACTATGGGTAATGGCATTGCACAAGTATGTGCAGTTGCTGGTCTAAATGTCGTGATGGTCGATATTAACGATGCAGCAGTTGAGCGCGGCTTATCGCAAATTAGCAAAAGTCTCGATCGCCTCGTCAAAAAAGAAACCTTAACGCCTGAAGCCAAAGAAGCGGCGCTCAAAAAGATTAAAGGCAGCACCTCTTATGCCGATTTCAAAGGCTTGGGCTTAGTGATTGAAGCTGCGACAGAAAACCAAGCTATTAAAGAAAAGATTTTGAAGCAGGTCGATGAGATTGTTGATAAAGACACAATCATCGCCACAAACACCTCATCACTTTCGATTACCAAGCTTGCTGCACTCGATTCAAATCCTGCACGTTTTATTGGCATGCATTTCTTCAACCCACCTCCCTTGATGGCTTTGGTTGAAGTGATACGCGGTTTGCAAACCAGTGATGCCACTCATGCTGCCATTATTGAAATGGCCAAACGCGTTGGCAAGGAACCTATTACCGTTAAGAACTCCCCAGGGTTTGTCGTTAACCGTATTCTGCTGCCAATGATTAATGAGGCATTCTTTGTTTTATATGAAGGCTTAGCTAGTCCTGAGGATATCGATGCAGGCATGAAGTTGGGCTGCAATCAACCAATCGGTCCGCTAGCACTGGCAGATTTGATTGGCCTAGATACATGCCTAGCAGTGATGGAAGTGTATTTCGAAAACTTCAGCGATTCTAAATATCGCCCTTGTCCGCTGCTTCGTGAAATGGTTGCCGCCGGATACTTAGGCCGCAAGACTGGTCGCGGCGTTTATACCTACGATAAATAATCTTTCAACTAACCCTTACCTAGAAACTTTTTGTGAACCCTTTATCACCACTCATACGTAAATTAGCCTATGCCGGACTAATTCCATTTGTCGCATTAGCCCTCATGGTCCAGCTGGCGCCAACTCCTGTGAACTATCTGAGCGCAGAATCTTTGGCTGGCTATGGCGCCATCATCACATCATTTATGGGTGCAATCCATTGGGGAGCAAATTTACATACTCTAGGCAAACCTTTGAGTGGCGATCGTTGGGTAGATCGAAATGCATGGATCTGGGGTGTTATTCCAGCGCTGGTTTCTTGGGTTGCCTTGCATATCTATATCCCTGTGGGTTTACTCATTCTTGCAGCGACCTTAGTCATCCAACGCAATATCGATCAAAACACCTACTCGTACTATTTTGAGAGCGATGAAGCACGACAGGCGTTTATGACCATGCGCAAGCATCTGACCACCGTTGCTGTGGCTTGCTTGATTTGGGCGGCCATCGTTATTCTCTTTATACAGGCGTAATTCAGCTCAGTAATGTCCAGTCTGTTTGATAGCACACCACCGCCACCTCTAGCGGAGGCTTTGCGTCCAAAAACGATTGAAGAAGTGATTGGTCAGACCCATTTATTGGCATCTGGCAAACCACTCAACTTAGCCTTTGGTTCAGGCCAGCCCCACTCTATGATTTTGTGGGGGCCTCCAGGCGTTGGCAAAACAACGCTAGCCCGTTTGTCCGCCAAAGCTTTTGATAGAGATTTCATTGCCATCTCAGCGGTCTTGGCTGGCGTGAAAGAGATTCGTGAATCGATTGAGCAAGCCCAGCAAAACATGGCGCAATATGGCCGCCAAACAATTTTGTTCGTGGATGAGATCCACCGCTTCAATAAGAGCCAACAAGATGCTTTGCTACCGCATGTGGAATCTGGTCTCTTTACCTTTATCGGTGCTACTACTGAAAACCCTTCATTTGAAGTTAACTCAGCCCTGCTATCACGCGCACAGGTATACGTACTAAAGTCTCTAAGTTCTACAGAATTACGGCAGCTCTTTGACAGAGCACATCAGCATGCCATGCCCACGATTGAGTTTGATGCTGCTGCAATCGATAGCCTTATTACCAATGCGGATGGTGATGCTCGTCGCCTGTTGAACTTGGTTGAACAAATAAGCAATGCGCTTTCCGGTATAGGCGCCTCAATCACCAAGATTGATCAGGCATTCATTGACAATGCGTTAACGGTTCATGCAAGACGTTTTGATAAAGGCGGTGATCAGTTTTACGATCAGATTTCTGCGCTTCATAAATCCGTGCGGGGCTCCAATCCCGATGCAGCCCTGTATTGGTTTTGCAGAATGCTCGATGGCGGTGCTGACCCACGTTATTTAGCCCGACGCATTATTCGCATGGCTTGGGAAGATATTGGCCTGGCCGATCCCAGAGCGATTCAATTGGCAAATGATGCAGCTCAAACCTATGAGCGACTGGGCTCCCCAGAGGGTGAGCTAGCACTTGGGCAGGCGGTAATCTATTTAGCGGTCGCATCGAAGAGCAATGCCAGTTATATGGCCTTCAATGCCGCCCGCGCATATGTTGCAAATGATCAAAGCAAGCCTGTTCCCAATCATTTGCGCAATGCACCGACTAAGCTGATGAAAGAGATGGGGCATGGAAAAGAATATCGCTATGCCCATGATGAAGCGCATGGCTATGCGGCCGGAGAAAGCTACCTGCCTGAAGGCATGAATGAGCCACATTGGTATCAACCGGTTGAGCGTGGACTAGAAACCCAGATCGCAGAGAAGATGGCTTTCTTAAGAAAACTAGATCTAGAGGCCAAGAAGAAATGAGTTCCAAACTAAAAGCCGTCTTTTATTACGACATCATCTCTCCTTTTTCTTACTTTTACGTCATGCAACGCCAACGTTTAGATCAATATTTAGACATCGTGCCAGTTCCCATTCTGTTGGGCGGACTATTACGCTCCACGAATAATCATGGTCCAGGCGAAATCGCCGCCAAAAGACCCCACACCTATCAATATTGCATATGGCTGGCTAGTAAATTAGCGTTGCCATTCAAGTTTCCTGCACACCATCCATTTTCAACTGTTGCTGCACAACGCTTACTAGTGCAGATTAATGCCGATTGGAAAACAGTTGAGCGCGCCTTTACATTTGTTTGGGTTGAAGGCAAAGATCCCAATTTGGCCTGGTCAGAATTTTGTCTCTATTTAGGCGTATCAGCAGATACCGCAATCCCTTCATCTCTAGAGGTTAAAGAAAAGCTCATCCTTAATACCAATCAGGCTCAGAGTGACGGCGCCTTTGGCGTTCCGAGTTTGGTTGTCAACGGGCAATGCTTCTGGGGTGTCGATACAATAGATTGGACTTTAGATTTTCTGAAGCATCCAAAGATGTTTGATGAATCAGCCTATCAGAGTGCTAAACACATGCCCAATGGCTTTTAACCACCCACTATTAGGACAACCATGAATAAAATAATCGCAGCCCTGTTGCTCACTATTGGCTGCTCCCTGAGCGCCCTGGCTTTAGCTGGCCCTAAAGTGGAATTCAAGACCAATATGGGTAACTTTGTCGTTGAGCTTGATTCTGAAA
>SESC01000042.1_pt1 | contig 54802 bp, 44 predicted proteins | sample 3171431 | NCBI WGS metagenome assembly SESC01 (sample SAMN06051868, study PRJNA518727) | freshwater metagenome | biome: subpolar coniferous forest; feature: holomictic lake; material: water; isolation source: holomictic Lake 227, 8 m depth | place: Canada: near Kenora, Ontario | collected... | reverse complement strand
GACAACATGAACGCTTTTTATTCCGGCAACGGCTTTGACATAGTTGACCGGGCTAATTTCGCCAAGAGCGAAATAACCTTTGCCAATATCTGGGGCGTGTGCGACGGCGATTTGTTATCAAAAACCCTTAAGGAAGCCGATATTGATTCCAAAGCCGGCAGGCCATTCTTTTACATGGTGGTGACCACCACTAACCATCGGCCCTTCACTTATCCTGAAGGTAAAATAGATATTCCGCCTTCGGAGAAGAGCCGCCGCGGGGCGCTTAAATATTCGGATTACGCCATAGGCGAGTTTCTGGCGGCTGCGAAAAATAAGCCCTGGTTCAGGGACACGATATTTGTTATCACCGCTGACCATTGCGCCAATTCAGCGGGAAGGACGGAGATCCCGGTTAATAATTACCATATACCGCTGATCATTTATTCCCCGGCGCATATTAAACCGGCCGTGATCGAAACGCTGGCGGCTCAGGCGGATCTGGCTCCGACCATACTGGGATTGATGAACGCGTCCTACGAAAGCAGATTTTTCGGACGGGATATTTTAAACGGGAAGCCGGAGGGCAGGGCCTTCCTCTCCACTTTCCAAAAAATGGGTCTGCTGAAAGACGGCCGTCTGGCCGTGCTGGGCCCGAAAAAATACCTGAAAACCTATAATTGGGACGAAGCCGCCCGGACCATAACCGGGACCACTGATAATAAAGTCCTGGAAGAAGAAGCCGTCTCTTTTTACCAGGGCGCTAATTATATCTACAAGAAACGTCTGAACAGGACCGGCGCGGGGAAATAAAAATATACGGGAGCATCAATGGATAAGATAGAAGAGTTGCAAAATCGTTTAAACCTGCTGCTTCAATTCGGAGGGGTGGTATACAAAGAAACCCGTCTGGACAAGCTGCTTGAACTTATCGCGGCGCAGGTAAAGAAAATTCTTAACTGTGACCGCTGTACCGTCTTTATCCTGGACAAAAAAACCGAAGAACTCTGGTCTAAAGTGGCGCAGGGCATTCAGAATACCGAAATTCGCATGCCTTCCAGCAAGGGCATAGCCGGAGAGGCGGCTTCCAAGGGCCGCATAGTGAACATCCCTGACGCTTATAAGGATCCTCTGTTCAATCCGGAAATAGACCACATTACAGGATACCGGACCCGCACCATACTTGCAGTGCCGCTTAAGGATGTGGGCGGACACATTATGGGGGTTTTCCAGGTTATAAATAAAAACGAGGGAAACTTTAACGGCGACGACGAGGCCGTGCTGCAGCTTATAAGCTCGATAGCCGCTTCCGCTATTGAAAACGCCCAGCTCTGCGAAAGCCTCTACAAGGCGCAGCTTGAAACTATTTACCGCCTGGCCATAACCGCGGAATACCGCGATCAGGAAGATACTGCCGTTCATCTGAAGCATGTGAGCGCCTACACCGCGCTGATAGCGGGGGGGATGGGCCTGTCCGAGCAGGAAATAGAGAATATTCGTTACGCGAGCCCGCTGCACGACATTGGAAAGGTGGGTATACCTGACGCCATACTTTTAAAGCCTGCAAAGTTGACTCCCCAGGAATATGAGGTGATGAAAAAACACGCCTTCTACGGCGAGAAGATACTCAGCGAAGCCGAAACTCCGCTTCTGCGCATCGCGTGTCAGATAGCGGGATGTCACCATGAAAAATTTGACGGCACCGGCTACCCGGTCGGCACAAAAGGCGCTCAGATACCGCTTTACGCCCGCATCATGGCTGTGGCTGATGTCTTTGACGCCCTTTGCATGCACAGGGTGTATAAGCCGGCCTGGACGCCTGAAAAAGCCAGAGACCTTATACGCTCGGAAAGCGGAAAAGCTTTTGACCCGGCCGTAGTAGAAGGGTTTGAAAAAGCGTTTGAAGAAATAGTCAAGATCAGTTCCGCTTCGGCTGCCAATGCGCCAACAATATCCGTGGGTAAAGATTAGCCTTATAAATGGATGCGCGCCGTCCATCATCACCCATTGTGGCCTCCTAAAAATGGTAAAATTTTAATATTGAAGTTAAAGTAAAAATGCGGGAAGGGAGCGTGTTATTGTGAGGCGCGATTATCAGTCATCGCGGTAGCCCTCATCAAATAATTTATTATGACAAGACTCTTACTAATTTCGTTTTTATCATTTTTGTGCGGGCTGCCGGTCTTTGCCGCGGATAATATTAAAAGCGCGCCGGGAGATTTTTCCCCTGATAATATGACATCTTCCGCGGCGGTGACCGTTCCTCCTGCTTCCTACACCTTAGGTATGGCGCAGCGCAAGAGCGGAGATTACGCCGCCGCCAAAGAAACCTTTCTTAAACTCCTGGCGCAGTCCCCGGATAGCGGCGGCGCGCTGGAAGGGCTGTCTCTTACCTGTATCTCCCTCGGGCAGTATGAAGAGGCGCGCGGCTATCTCGAGCGGTGGAAAGCGCAGTCTCCCCATAGCGTTTATGTGTTGGGTTTTCTCGCCAGGGTGCAGAACAGCCAAAGGGATGTGGAAGGGGCTTTGCAAACCTATAAAGAACTGGTTGAGTGCGATTCGCACGATTGTGTCGCGAGAAGGAATCTCGATTCTTCCATGGAACTGCTCCGCGCCGGGGTATTCCCCTGGGGGAAGTCCTATAAGTCTTATTCGATGGAAGGTCTTGATACGCCAAGCCCGCAGCGCATTCTTTATGAGGGGCATTCGGGCGGCAGCAGGTTCAGGGTGCCGCTTAAGGCAAACCTTGATCTGATCGGAGGCGTGGAGATCAGGGAAGAGGCGCAGAGGAACGATGGCCAGGATTTCACCTACTACGATATTCTTGAACAGATATACTCGGCAGGACTTGGCGGACGGCCCAGCCGCGACTTTAACTGGGAGGCCGAATACGGGCAGTCCGTGCTTTCAGACCTGGAAGTGCCTGGTGTGCAGGATAAACTTTTAAGTCGTGTGCGCCTGGCCGGCGGCTGGCACGCCTATGATTCCGATTTTAAACTTGTTTTGACCCGCGCGCCTAAATTCGTTCGCGGTTCAGGCACCACCCAGTATTTTGATTTGTTCAGAGAATACGCGGCGCGCGCCGAGGCGCAGTCCAGCCGTTGGAACTGGGATTGGCTGCTGAGGGCCGGGCTTTACGACACTTCCGACGGGACGACCCTGGGGACTTATTCGCTTAGGGGGCTTCGGGAGTTCGGCGTTAATGTTGTTCAGTCAGGTTACTCCCACAGCCAGCAGGAATTTTATAGCGCGTCCGCGGACGGGCGTCTCCTTTATGTTAATACCGACCGGCTCAATATAGGCATCAGGCGTACCATTACTGATATCTACACCATCGGCACTTCCTACGCCCACACTTTTTACTCGGACGCCAACAGCTTACATGATCTCAACGCGGACCTGACCGCCTGGCTCCCTTGGAATAAAGAGTTCTCCGGCGGCTACCGCTTCTCGCTCCAGGATTATCGCGCGCCGTACACCGGCTATACCTCAAGCGATGTGCGCGCACATTGGCTCGGCGCCTATTGGCGGCGCTGTCACGGGCAGAACTGGGCGGCCATGGCCGGCTACGAGCGTGGATTTATCAACGGCAGCCAGGGCTATTATCAGGGAAATAATTATCTCGCAGAAATAGAGTGGTATCGCGGGGCCAACGCCTCTGTCCGCGCCCAGGGCAGGAAGAGCGACACGACTGTGCGCGACCGCTCCTACTCGGTGGGCTTGCAGGCCCGCTACAGCTTTTAATTAACCTGAAGGTTTCCTTATTTTTTGGGACGTTCGCGTTCAAGCCAGATACGATAACCTCTAAAATGATGTATTGCGAACCCAGCGAAAGCAGGTTCGCTCCGGTTTGCTTTTTCGGTGAGCGCCAGTTCGCGCTCCATGTCCGGCTCTGTCAGGTGATTGAAAGATACTTTCTGGATCTCGTTAGGCGTCACTTCTACTCCGATCACTACTTTACGCTTGTTCAGCCCGGCGTACTTCAGCTCGTCCGCCGCGTGGGAAATAATACCGTCGCCGCCGTCGGCGTGGTCGCGATAATCCATCAGCGCGACATAGTCATAAATATCCTGCACATGCTCACTAACAGGCTTGCTCCGCCCGTTCCATTTAAGTTCGATACCGTCGAGCCAGAATGGTATGGCCGGACCGACCATCAGGGATTGTCCTGATTTTGTTTTCAATTCCATAAAACTCTGACCCAGATCCAGAAACTGCAGCAAAAGCTGCGTCTTACGTTCAGGCCACAGGTCCAGAATGTGCGGCTCAATGTCCAGGCTTATGCCGTCGAATCGCTCTTCCGGTTTAACGGTAGTATTATAGGTGAGCACCCGCTGGAACATCGTCAGCGCATCTTTCCGCCGTTCCGGCAGAACATACTCTTCGGTATGCAGATACGCCGATCCCAGCAGCGCATGGGCGCGCAAGCCGTGACTATGCAGGCGGCGAAGGAACTGCCGGTATAATTCAGGCCGGCTCTCAAGCAGGTTGCGATCTTTGAACGCGTCGGCATAGAGATAGATGGTCCCGATCTTTTTAGATCGCAGGAATGTTATGGCGTTTTTAGCCGCGGCGGTGTCCTCCAACATCTCATAGGAGTCTTTTTCCCATATCCATATAGCTCTTTCTGCCGGAGCCGCGAAAGCAGTCCCGAGCGACAGCAGAAGTCCTATTACTATCAATGCTCTGTTTTTCATTTATGTGCCCCTTTGCGGGAAATAAAGTGACGAAGCGGTCGTGGGTAGGGTATGATGGTGGAATCACACATGAAAGGATCAATTATGGAAACGTATCGGGATACGGTATCGCCCAACCCCTACTTTTTTGCCGGTTTCCGGGTGTGACGGAATAACTGACAGGAAATAATTGCCCGGGGGTACTCCCAGTGAATTTACAGGCAGTTGCAACAAAATGGTTTTTCCGGAGGAAATACGCTGCGGCGCGGCATATGATTCTGACACCTCGCGGCCGTCCGCTCCAAGCAGAACAATGAGCGGGACAAAGGTATCGGTTGCCTTCGTTCCGGTGTTAGCGAACACGGCTTCAATAGTAAGCGCCCCTGGTCGCGCGCTTCCGGGCGCATGCACTTCCTGAACGGAGAGCATTCCAGCGCTGTCCGCCGCCGGCGCGGCCGGTTTTATACGCTCTTCGTCTCGATACGGGCTCAACTGGCCAGCGGTTCCATCGGGGATCAGCGTCACGCTGCGCGCCAACTGGTCGTTGGCGGCGCGAAATGCCGTGAATTGCGCCTGTACCCGCGCCAGTGCGGCAGTGTCGCCATCCGGTTCGATATTCATTCCGTCGTTCAGAGCGTAGAGCGTGTTCTGGTTGATGAACCATGTTCCGGAAACGAAGTCTACTAGATTCGCTATGGTCTGTTTTAGTGGAAAATCATGGATGTTGCGGAAAGATGGTTCCATATCCAGTCCCGACCCCAGCCATGTGACTGCATGAGGGGTCAGGATGCCATAGTTATGTGAAAAGAAAGCCAACAGGGATGGTGTGATGTCGAATTGTGAAGACACCGACTTGATCCGGGCCGGTTTATGTAGCAGCGGAGAAACGATGATTAATGGGACATGGTATCTGTCGATTCGGGTGGACATCGGTATCTCGGGCAGCCTGTGGTCTCCGGTTACGATGAATATCGTGTTCTGATAAGCGGGGTTCTTCTTCATTTCCTCGAAAAAACGGCCCAGTGCCGAATCGGCGTAGAGGATGGCTGTATAAATATCGCGGTGGGCGCGATATGCATCCTTGCGTTCTTTAGTTATTCCAAGCTCATCTAAGCGGCGTTCAAAGCGGGGGTAGAAACCAGATTGGCCCGGGAATGTGTACGGCGTATGCATAGTTATGGTCTGGATCACTGACAGGAAGGGCTGTCGGGGGGCACTGGCTTCGGTTTTCAGTGCCAGCGAAACGAGTTCGTTATCTCCGTAGCCCCAGCTGTTCGCGCGCGTATACTCCGGTCCAAAATTATTTTCGTCCATCATCATATCCACGCCTTGGCGGCGAAGGAATGCCCGCTCTTTGTCGAAATCCAGGTTGAAGCCGATATAAAAATTCATGCGGTAGCCGTTATTTTTCAGTACGCTCATTAACGAGGTATGGGCGGGCATATGTTCGCCCAGGTCGGAGAAACCTTTGGCGCCGAAAGGCAGGGAAGCAAATACCGATGGCAGGATCGCGAAGGTGCGGCCCTGTACGGCCAGGAAATTCTCCCAGTAGAGGCCGGTTTCTGCGAGCCGGTCAAGTTGGGGGGTGAAACTCCCCAAAGCCGCGCCCGGACCTGAAAAAGCCCGACCTAAACCTTCGACAATGATGAATACAAGGTTCGGAGGATTGTCCTTGCGTATATTAAAATGAGGCCCCAGAACATCCGGGGTCTGTTCAACGCGGAGGAATGGGTACTTAGGATCCAGGTAATGAAAACCGGTGACCGCCGTGGCAGAGGCCGGATGGTCCAGATTGAGCCCCCGCAGCGGTGCCAGGTTGGAAACGCTGGTGTCGAAGAAATATGCGGACTTATTAAGGGTCAGGTTATAGGTATCTTCAGTCACAGAAACAGTTCCGCCGGGCCGCCCGGGTACGATCACCAGAACCAATAGTGCCATAGTCAATAAAATGGCAGCGGTCCGGGGCTGGAATGTCGGTCGCGCGCGCCGGTTTTGCCGTGCGAGTATCGCCCACAGGGCGATCAGAGCGAGGGGTAGAGCGATTATAACCGCTGCATTCGGTCCTGTGCCGCCGGAGACCGTTTTACGGATATCGTCCCATGAGTAGGCGAAGAGATCAGCTCCGAGCGGAACGCGGGCTGTGAGAAAATACTGGAACAGCGCGGTCTGCACAAGTGTCAGCAGTGACCAAGCCAGGCCGAGGCCCAGGCGACTGGCGCGGCGTGAGTGGACGAGCAGAAATGGCAGCGAATATAGGAATAGGGCGGGCAGATACCGGATCAGGTTGAGAAGATCCAGGCTTATGGCTGTTGCTATGGCGGAGATTGTTTCTGAATGCGTGGAACCGGTTTGTATGCCGGAGGTCAATTCGGCGGCCCGCAGGCAGAACATCGCTATCACCAGGGCCGGCACTAGGTCTAGGAACCGTGAAGCGGCTGCGCCTACCAGCGAAGCTTTCATCCGCCACCCGGCTACTGGGACTGTCGTTTCTGCGTGTCCCATTGTGTCCCTCTGAAATAGAAGCATGCTCTGACCCGCTCGTAGAGCGTTATCTGCCGGTAGCCCAGAAAATCCACTACTGACATAAGGCAGAGGCGCAGCACATCTTTTTGTTTTTTATAGCGGCGGAAATTATATGTATCAAGGAAGATCGCGGATATGTTTATTGAGATTCCCCAAAGCAGCGACATGGCTACAAGCAGCAGGACAAATTTAGTGTCCAGGAGCCCCATAAAGTAGAACACCGGTATTAAGATGTAGCCAAGAAGTTCAATTATGGGCCCAAGAACCTCTACGAAAAGAAAGTAGGAAACCCCCAGCAGGCTTACTGCGCCGTACTTTGGGTTTAATATCATTGACCGGTTTGCCAACAGCGAGTCCAGCAGTCCCCTGTGCCAGCGGTTGCGCTGCTTGCGCAGCATGGACAGCGTAAAAGGGACCTGCGTCCAGCAGACCGGGTCCGGCACGAAAAATATTTTATATGGAATCTTATTATCCAGGCAATGCCTGTGCAACCGCATAACCAAGTCCATATCTTCGCCTACGGTTTTGCGGTAGCCGTTTACGGCCACCACCATATCTTTTCTGAATACCCCGAAAGCGCCGGAAATTATCAGCAGGCTGTTGATGAGGTTCCAGCCGGTTCTGCCCGACAGAAAGGCGCGGGCGTATTCAAGCACCTGGATAGACTCCAGCGTTTTTTTAGGCAGTTCCGCCTCAAGCACCGCTCCGTCCTTAACAAGGCAGCCGTTTAATACGCGCACGATGCCGCCGGTGGCTATAACTTCGTCATTCTCGATAAAAGGCTTGGAGGATTTCAATATCGCGTCCGGCTCCAGCAGCGAGTCGGCGTCCAGGGAGCAGAATATCGGATAGGAAGAGACGTTTATTCCGGCGTTTATGGCGTCGGCCTTTCCGCCTGTTTCTTTATCTATGATTATAAGGTTAGGATAGTCTCCGGAGATGTATATGCTCTTTATGGGCGCGTGCGGAATCTGCCGGCGTACCGGTTTTAAATAGGCGCTCAGTTTGAAATCTTCTTTTAACTTGGCAATTGTTTCGTCGGAAGAGCCGTCGTTGACCACGATTATTTCAAACTCGGGATAGTGCTGGTTTAGCAGTGATCTTATGCAGTCGGAGATAACCTCAGATTCGTTATAGGCGGGCACTATTATGGAGACCGGCTTGTAGTATGAGTCCGAAGTCAGCAGGCGCCGTGCGCCACGCGAGGTGGAGAGATAAGAGTTCTGAACAATGTCTTTAAGGGCGAAAAGTATAAGCAGGGTGTAGGTGGAATTTATAGCGAGGAAATATACCAGTATTATTCCCTGCAGATAGTATGCGGCGGATACCATGAAATGGCTCATGAGGCGGCCTCCGCGCCGGTCAGCGCGTATTTAGCGGCGTTGGCGGCGAATTTATCGGTTGAGGCCGTCTCGCCTCTCAGTATTTCAATCCCCGGGTCGCCCAGCTTGGAAAGGGCCAGCGCCGCGTTAAGCCTTATATGGTAGTTTGAGTCATGCACCAGGTCTTTCAGGTCGTGGAGCAGATCTGTCCCGCCGAGATGCGCGTATTTTAGAGCCGTAAGCCGCACACGCCAGTCCTTATGGCGCAGAACTTCCGGCAGGATGCCGGGATCGACGTTCGCCAGCGTTCTTATGCAGGCGATAATTATCGCCGGCTCGTTCTGGAAAGCGCTGTAATACTCCTTTACTATAAGGCCGTCACGCTCGCAGCCGGCCAGATAGCAGGCTGACAGGCAGTCCCGTTTTATCTTCAGGGGTATTTCCGCGTCGGTCATTATCTGCTTCAGAAAAAATCCGAATTCCTCTTCCTTCCCGGCGTTCTTAAGCGCGGTTATTGTGTTTAAAAAAACATCTTCCGTATATTTAGCCGTAAGGTAGGGCAGGGTTGCGAGCAATTTTGAGATTGAGTAAATGTCTTCCCGGTCGCGGGCGAGCCTGCTGAGCCCGTAAATTATGCGGTAGCGGACTTCTTTGACGGGTTCGCTTTTAAAAACAGCGTAAAAAAATTCACGGTTCTTTTTCAGTTTCAGCGAGGATAACATGTCTATGGCGTGCGCCCGCTTAAACCAGATCGTGGTTCTGGATAGGCGTTTATAATAGAGATCAATTTCGAATTTATATATGAGTTTTGTGGCGCGCTCCACTATTTCACCCTCAAAGCTTTCAATTATGCTTGAGACCGCTTCGTTGTACGCCGCGTAATTCATGGCGCTGACCGGCTTCGGGAGCACTTCGGACGGGTCGGTCACGGTAATTATGGCCGTGGAAATTTTGTGTTTCAGGAGTTCTTTTTCAACCTCGGATTTGTCCAGGCGGTTCTTGTGGAAGAGCATGAAAATAATCTCGAAAAGATTAAAGGCCGCAAGCAGTCCTACCGCGATATAGAGGCAGGCGTAGAAATGCGGGGAGGAGGTAAGGCGCATTATGAGCATGTGTTCCCCAAGAATTTATCAATGCGTAACTTCAAGTGCTCAATATTTATCGGTTTGGTTATGTACTCGTTTATGCCAAGTTCATACGCTCTCTTTATATTCGCGTCCTGCTTTAGGGAGGTCATGATAAATATCGGAATATCTTTGGTTTCGGCATTTTCCTTAAGGTTTTTCACAACCTCAAACCCGGACATCCTGGGCATATTTATGTCTAGCAGGATAAGGTCGGGCTTGAAGGAGGATGTTTTTTCCAGGGCGTCCACGCCGTCAACCGCGGTTTCCACTAGGTGGCCGGCTTTGGACAGGTGGGTTTGAAAAATTAAAAGAATAGTGTCGTCGTCGTCAACTATAAGTATTTTTGCCATTTTCAGCCTGATGGGAGCTTGGCCTCCGCTAGTGTGGCGCGAGACACTGCGCTAGTCGGGGCTTGGTTCGAAACTTTTTGCTAATTCAGCAGTTCCGCGCCGAGGATGTAGTCCATCTTCGGGAAATCGGTCTTCAGATATTTGTTGCCCTGCATCTGAGTCCGGCCCTGGTCGGGGCCTCTGCCGCTTGGGGCGCCTTCGCCGTAGCCGGAATAAATGCTTTCAACCACTTTCATTCCTTCCGTGACTTTGCCGAAGGGTGAGAAGCCCATGTCGTCCAGGCGGGAGTTGTCTCCGTAATTTATGAAAAGCTGGGTCGTGCGGGTATTGGGGCCGGCCATGGCGTAAGTGATATAGCCTTTCAGGTTCGACTGCGCGGGCTCGTCGTCCTTTATATTAGCTTCGCGCCATTGCGCGCTGACCGCGGGATCGCCGTGGATGCCGAACTGCACCATAAAACCGGATATGACCCGGAAGAAGGCGACATCGGTGAAATAACCGATTTTCATCAGGTTGTAAAAACGGTCTGCTCCAAGCGGGGACCACGCGCGGGTAACTTCGACAGTGAAGTCGCCCTTGGTGGTCTTGAACTTGGCCTTGAATGTGGCCGGGGCTTTTTCGTTGGCTTTTGAGGGGGTTAAGAGTGCGCTCATATCGGTTTTTGTTTCCTTATCTCCTGATTGTGTACTCGGCTGCGTGATGCCTTCGGGGCGTTCAGCAGCCTGTGCGGCCGCGGTTGACGATTCCGGGGTCGGGAGCGTCTCCTGCTTATTGTTGGAGCAGGCCGCGGCGGTCAATAATAATGAAATGGCGATAAAACTTCGCGCAATCACGATTTTCATAACTACATTATGCCTTTTTGGGGATGAATTTTCAATACATACGGCCGCCTCCGGCGCCCTCATTGGATCTTGCGCGGATTTGCGCCGGCGCTGAGAAGTTATATAATGGATACAAGATTGTGCGCAGTATAACAGGGGAGGATCAAATGGCAAAAATGAAAAATTTATTTCTCGGTGTCTTGGCCTTCGGCTTGATGGCAGGACCCGTCGCGGCTATTGACTCCAAAATTCACAAGGCCGAAGCCGGCACGCTCGATAATCTCCAGGAAGCCTATAACGGCGAATCAAACGCCAAAGCCCATTACGAGGCCTTTGCCGTGAAAGCTGAAGCTGAAGGATACCTGGGGGTGGCCGGCCTATTTAAGGCTGCGGCCCTGTCAGAAAGCATACACGCGGCTAAACACGCTAAAGCCATAGAGGCGCTGGGTGGGATACCCAAGGCTGAACTCAAGGCCCCGGTTGTGAAATCAACACGGGAGAACCTGAAAGAGGCAATTAACGGCGAGAATCATGAAAGCAAAAAAATGTACCCCGCTTTCCTTAAAAAAGCCGAGGCCGATAAAAACATGCAGGCCATGTATAGCTTCAAAGGAGCTATGGCAGCCGAAAAGATGCACGCGCAGATGTACTCAACGGCTCTCACTAATCTCAAAGACTGGAAGGTAAAGAAGAAATTTATAGTCTGTCAGGTCTGCGGCTATACCACGATGGATCTTAAGCTGAAAACCTGTCCCGTGTGTTCCCAGCCCCGCGCGCAGTTTACCGAAGTGGAATAGCCGGCAGTCTGCCCGGTTCTTTTGGTCGGTTTGCATGAGGCTTAACAACCGGTAAGGCCGCGATTTTTGGCTTTGAGCCAAAAGAATTGGTGTTCTTTGCTATGAAAAAGCTTTTCCTCTCTGTTTTCCCCATAGGCGCCGCCGCCGCTCTATGTCTGTGGTATTTTGATAATAGCGCGGCGCCGTCCGGCGGTTTTTTCGCCGATAAGATCGGCCTTGTCATGGCTTTAGGCCGGCTGGCCGGAATTGTGGCGGCTTTGGGTGTTATGGGGCAGCTGCTGCTGGTTTCCCGCGCGGCCTGGCTTGAGCCGCTTTTCGGTCTGGACCGCCTTACCCGCTTTCATCATAAGGCCGGACTTATCATACCCTTAGCCCTGCTTATACACTCGCCGCTGGTCGTCTGGCACCACGCCATGCAGACAGGGAATGGTTTTATAACGCAATATATTGCGGTGCTCGGTTGGGAGGATGTTCTGGCCGCGGCCTGCGGCGAGTTCCTTATAATTGCAGCCGTTATACTTTCTCTTCCTTTCGCGCGCCGCCGGCTCAGCTATGAGACCTGGCACATGGCCCATCTTGGCGCTTATATCGGTCTGGGGCTTTCCGTCGGCCACCAGTTGGAGCTTGGAATGGACCTCAATGCCGGACTTCCGTATTTTGCCTGGACCTGGTACGCGCTCTATATTTTCACGCTGGTTAATCTGGCTTGGGGCCGGGCCCTAAAACCGTTATGGCGTTACCACAGCCGGAAATTTCTGGTTGAGAAGATAGTGCCGGAGACAACGGAGGTTGAATCAATCTGGATAACCGGCCGCGATATGGCTTCGCTGCCGGCCGAAGCCGGTCAGTTCGCCATGCTGCGCTTCTGGGCTCCCGGCTTTAAATCCCAGGCCCACCCCTTTTCCATTTCAAGACCTCCGGACGGAAAATATCTGCGCTTCAGTATAAAAAAGTCCGGAGATTTTACCACTTCGGTGCATAATTCACTGAAGCCCGGCACACCGGTCATCATCGACGGGCCGCACGGCGTCTTCACTGAAAAAAAATGCCTTGGAGACAAGGCCCTCCTGATAGCCGGCGGTATCGGCATAACACCCCTGCGCTCTCTGGGTGAACGGCTGCGGGCCTCTGGTAAGGACTGTGTTCTGCTATACGCCAACCGCGCGCAGAAAGATATAGTTTTCAGGCGGGAGCTGGAAGAGCTTGAGGATCTGGGCGGCTTCACGGTACACCACATTCTCAACGCCGACCCGGAGTGGCCGGGCGAGAAAGGTAATATTGACGCCGATCGCATAAAGCGCCTGGTGCCTGACTTCGCGGAGCGCGACGCTTTTCTGTGCGGTCCGCAACCCATGATGACCGCTCTGACGGCCGCCCTGATCGGCCTTGGAGTTTCCAGAACCAGGATACATTCCGAAGTTTTCTCGCTGTAAGGATACCTGGGCAATGGTGAATAAAAGATTTATTATCGTTTTTACAGTTTCGCTGGCGGCCGGTTTTTTGTTTTCATTTTATAAATCTTCCAGAGATGCTTCGCGCGGCGCTCCCGCCGGCGCGGGAAAGGAGTCGGGCATGGCCGACATTGATGCAAATTATGAGACCGCAATATTGGCAGGCGGATGTTTCTGGGGGATGGAAGAGATAATAAGTAAAATCCCCGGTGTGATTGAGACGGCGGTAGGCTATACCGGCGGAGATTTTGAAAATCCAAAATATGAGGATGTGAAGTCCGGGAATACCGGTCACGCCGAGGCTATAGAAATAAAATTTGAGCCCGCGAAACTTTCCTACGGCGCCTTATTGGACCTCTTTTTTAAAATGCATGACCCCACAACGCTTAACCGGCAGGGAAATGATATCGGTTCCCAGTACCGCTCCGCTATTTTTTACAGAACCCCGGTCCAAAAGACCGAGGCGGAGGCTGCCGTGAAAAGAGCGCAGGCCACCGGTTTGTGGCGGCGGCCTTTAACTACTGAAATAGTTTTGTTTAAAAAATTCTGGCCCGCCGAAGATTCTCATCAGGATTACCTGAAGAAGCACCCCGGCGGTTATACCTGCCATTACATGAGGTAACTAATCTGGCGCGGGGAATTCTATATGCTTTATTCTCCAGCGGTAGCCGGCGCCGGATTTTAGATAGCGTTCTTTTGCCAGGGCTTCTTTGTGTGAGGAGAAAGATGCCCAATAAACCATAATCCAGGGACCGCGACCTTTGGTCGCTTTTTCCTGATCTCCGGAATGTTCATGGAAACGGCGGATTAAGTTATCTGTCGAGCCAATATAGTAACGCTCGGTTGAGCGGCTATATAGGATGTAGGTGAAAAACATAAAAAAACCGGCTGTATGGCGGGGTCGACGGGATTCGAACCCGCGGTCTTCGCCTTGACAGGGCGACGTGTTAAACCAGGCTACACCACGACCCCGCCATACAGCCGATAAAACAAATTCAATTAAAAGAGCATTAGGTTTCCGCTATCTTGCGGTCTACCCACCATCACTATGGTGGGTCGTGTTAAACCAGGCTACACCACGACCCCGTGGCACATCGTATTACTAGGATATCAAAAAAAGAAATAACTTTCCATAGGTCTGTTTATTTCAGCAGGCCGGTGGACATTAAAAGCGCGATGACGATGCCGATTATGGATTCGCCGGCGATTACGCCTGAGCTGGCCGGGATTATGTATTTTTCGGCCACGGGCTTCCAGTTTTTCTCCATGATAAGGGCTATGGCGCCGCCGATGAACATGGATAGAGAATTCCAGAACGGTATAACCATGGCCAGGCCCAACCCCATGGCTGAAGGAATATATTTTTTGCGCTTGGGCATTGCCAGTTCAAGCATGGGGATAGCTATGCCGACTAAGCCGCCCACAAGAAGTCCGAGCTTCGCGGTCGGGTGCAGGGAATGGATGCCGTTGGACAGCAGCCGCGCTACCGCCGCCCAGACCTGGGCTGAAGGCGCCGGCCATTGATCCGTGCCCAGGGAAGCCGCCGTGGGAACAAGGATATAAAAAGCCGGGACCACCACAAGCGTGCCGGCGAAGATGCCGAAGAACTGGGCCAGGAACTGCTGACGGGGGTTCGCGCCCAGCAGATAGCCGCTCTTTAAATCCGTAAGCAAATCGGCGGTGGCTCCGGCCGCGCCGGCTGTGACCGATGCCGTCATGAGGTTTGTGGTCATGTTGGAGGGGGCCAATATGCCGAAAGTAAGCTGGGTGATCTTGCCCATAGCGCCTATAGGCGTGATATCCGATTCTCCGGTGGCGCGCGCCGCCACTATGGCCAGGAAGAAGGTCAGGATCACTGCTATCAGCCCCATCCACCAGGAAGTCTGGAAGGCGTAATGCAGGACCATAATGCAGCCCAGGCCCGATAAGGCGGTGCCGGTGAGGAACCATGTGCCGGGCACTTCTATATGAGCTAGAGGGTCGGCCACGGTGTCCGGGCGTTTGTGGAAAATATTGATGAGTCCTCCGAAGGCCCGCAGCACGGTTTTCCATTGAAGGGCGAACATGAACAGTCCGGAAGTGACCATTATTGACGCGCCGGCCCAGGTGCTCCACTGCACTATAGCCCTGTATCCGAGCTTGGTTGTGTCTATTGCTCCGGCCTGCGCGGCCCATGGGGCCAGCACGCCGAAATTTATTATTGCGCCTAAGAGAAGCGACCAGGCGACTTTCCAGCCTATGATGGCTCCGGCCGCGATCATCATTGCGCCGACCTCAAAAGAGAATGTCCACTGGGACATGGGAAAACCTTTAAGAGTTCCGGGGAAAGCTATGGAGGGGGGCAGGGCTATTTTTGTCGGCATCCAGGAGGGATTGCCGAACCAGGAAGATTGTATGCCCGCGTCGCGCATCCAGGCTATGAGGGCTCCGAAAGCGCCGGCCATACCGAGAGATTTAGCTTTGTCTGCGGCCTCCGTGCCTTTTGCGTGCAGGCTTTTAAGGGTTTCCGCGGCCGCGATGCCGCTTGGGAATTTGAGCTGCTCTATATTTATCATCTGCCTCTTCATCGGGATGGCGATAAATACGCCCAGTGCCGCCAGGAAAATGGTCCAAAGCGTAAGTATTGTCCAGGGCATGTGTACGCCGGTGATGATGAGGTAGGCCGAGATAGCCGAAACCATTGTGCCGCCGGTGGAGTAGCCGGCTGAAGAAGCTGTTGACTGCATGCAATTGTTTTCAAGTATGCTCATGTCGGTTTTGAACAGGAAAGGCAATGCAGCCATGAGGGTTTTCCAGATAGTGTAGGAGAGGATGCAGGCGGTGATCGCCACGCCCAGCCCCCAGCCGGTCTTAAGACCTACATAAAGATTGGATAGCGACATGAAGCCGCCAAGGAGAGCGCCCATAACAACGGAGCGCAGCGTGAGCTGCTTCATGGTGTCGCCCTTGTAAACTTCGCGATACCATTTCAGTTCTATCGCTTCCGGGGTCATGCCGGCCACATGGGGATTTTCTTTTGGCTCGGAGATGAGTTCTATCCCTTCCTCGGTACGCATCTCTTCTAAAGGCAGATCATCGCGTTGGTCGGTGTTCATTTTGTCGGCTCCCTTTTAATTTTAAGGTTACAACCTGTAATTTTTGCCGTAAGCCATACGCCATAAGCAGTACTCAGAAAAAAGAACTTTAGGGTTTTCAGAGAATTCGGTAAAGCTTAGTGCCTATGGCTTATGGCGGGCGTTGCGCCCTTATGGCTTATGGCAACTATAAATTGTTTGCGCGGTACAGGATTTGGTCACAGGTTCCGTCTTCGCCGTCGCTCAGCCGGCCCCGCGACCCCGGCTCGCTGCCGCCGCCTGCTGGCTTGGCAACGCTCCGCCTTTCAAATCCTGACACGAGTCAAGCAGTTGACTCGTTTACCGTGCCTTATGAAATTTGGTGCGCGGTACAGGATTTGAACCTGTGACATCCTCTGTGTAAGAGAGGCGCTCTACCGCTGAGCTAACCGCGCATTAGTCCTTAATTATACTAGATAATTTACGTATTTAGGATAGCGTCGTAATCGCTTGGTGTCTGCCTGGGGCGTAAAGTTTTGGAGATTTTGACCCAGCAGTTGCAATTAACTTTAACCCACGGGATTTCTAAAAAAGTGCGACAGTATATGCTATAAGCTAAACCGACATCCATGTCCCGCACCGGAAAACAGCTACTCACTTCAAATGGCCCCCCTTGCCAAAATGCCTTTTGCGTGCTATGCTATACCAGTAGTTACCAGTATTATGGTAATTGTGAGTATATATGAACTTCAACAACTTCAAGGCAGCTATCAAAGAATTACCCGTGTTCACGGGCAAGGACGCCGCCAGGCTTGGTGAGCGCCAGACCATGTATAACCAGTTGAACAACTGGCGGCGCAAAGGACTGATCATTCAGTTAAAACGCGGACTGTATGTAATAGGCAAGGCAGACCGCAAGGTTGAGCCCAGCAACCTGTTCCTTTCAGGGCAACTCTATGCCCCCTCCTATGTTAGCCTGGAGTATGCTTTGGGACTCCATGGCCTGATCCCCGAAATGGTGACAATAATTACCGCTGTTACGACTAAGAACGTAGCCAGCTTTAAAACTGAACTGGGAAACTTTGAGTACCAGCACATCAAGCGCGAAGCTTTCAGGGGATTCAAGGCCGCTAAAGACCCAGTTGGCCTAACCTATTTCCTAGCGGAGCCAGAGAAGGCCATTGTTGATTTTATTTATCTAAATCTCCCCCGCTTCAAAAGAGGCGACCGTGAGGTATTCACCCAGTCCTACCGGTTCCAGAATCTTGAGGCACTTAGCCTAAAGAAGCTAAAGACTTATGCCGGTCTGTTTGCCACTCCGAAGCTCGTAGACGTAATCAACGAATTCTGTCGTTTTGCCAGGGAGGCCTCCTGATACGCATAGCGCCTGACACGGCACCTACGCATGTATTGGCTCGAAAGTTATGATTGAAGTCTTGAAACAGCAAATCAATGGTTCCATGTCGCCGGAGGAACAGCTCAACCGTACCAGGGAGTTCCTGCAAATCATGGCTCTGAAGAACCTGTCCGACCAAAACGCCTTTGACAGCATCGCGTTTACTGGCGGCACCGCCCTAAGGATTCTGCATGATATCCGACGCTTCTCCGAGGACTTGGATTTCTCGCTCGTCGCCGCAAAGACCTACGACTTTAAAACGATTACCGCCGGGCTGGTCAGGCATTTCAAGCTGAATAACCTGGAGCTGGACTGCAAACCGAAGGTGGAAAAGACCGTGCACAGCGCCTTCCTAAAGTTCCCAGGCATCCTGAGGGAACTTGGTCTGGGTGCTTTTGCGGAACAGAAGTTATCTATTAAGCTTGAGGTAGACACCAATCCCCCCAAGGGCGGACGGGTGACCGAGACCACCCTAAATAAGACCTACATCTTCAATGTCAAGCACTTCGACCTGCCATCAATGTTTGCAACCAAACTCCACGCCTGCTTCTTCAGAAAATACACCAAGGGACGCGATTTCTACGACCTGGTCTGGTATCTGGGCCGGAAAGTCTCCCCCAACCTGGACTTGCTGAATAACGCCATCCAGCAAACCGAGAAGAAGGCGCTGGGCATTACTACCGCCAACTTAACGGCCTTCATGCTCGCCAAACTTGAGCGTGTTGACTTCAACGCCGCGGTCGCGGATGTACGGCGTTTTATTCTGGACGAGAACGAGCTTCGGGTCATCAACAAGAATTCCTTAAGTTCGCTTGTCTCTGGAATGGACTGGAAGTAAGAATTGACCCAAGTCCCGGCGAACAAAACCTCAAGGGTGGATGGAAGTCTCCTCTAAGGGGCATCCTTGCTCGATAGTTGACCTTTTAGCAAGCCTCTCGCGCTGCGACCGGGTTCCGTAAAGCACCTATCCCCCGGGCGTAGCTTTAAAGCCTATCTTGCGCTGCGGGTCTACCGGGGTGGCATTTATAATTCAAGATCCTGGCCTCGGCTTTTCTTTTTCTCTTTGGTTTTCGCCGGTTCCGCGCCAAGACCGATCAGGTCCAGGCTATCTTTTCCCCGTCCGGTCGCGCGTTTATTCGTTATTAAACATTCTTTTGAAAGGAACGGTGCGGGTTGATTGCCAAATACGCTCTGTGTCCGGCTTGCCCAGGCTTTTTCCCACGCAACCCCGGTTATATTCGTCATAATATGTAAAGCATTTGGTTTGACGCCTATTTCAATTATGGTTTTTTCTTTGATTTCTGCGGGATCAGCTTCAATACCACCAAAATCTTTTAGCGCGGCTGCAACTTTCTTCGCGTTTTCGGGTTTGGGATTTACAAGTAAATCTATGTCTTCGGTGGCGCGAAGATACCCATAATACCCGACTGCATATGCTCCAACGATTACATATTCAACATGGTGCCTGTTGAAAACAGCAACAAGGTCTTCATAATCGTCCACATGTTCGTTGTTAAATGGTGTCATTGATTATCCTTATATGCCGGCAATTAATATGTTCTGAACGCGGATTGTTTGGGTTTAATAAAATTAAGCGTCGGGAAAGCTCCCTCATTCGATTAATCCGTTCTTTTGGAGATAACATCAAACACGCTGCTCGGTACTCTGCCGATTCTTCTGCTTCATCCGGGGGAAAAGGCTTGATTGTTGCGACGAAACCGGATTTGCTTGTATATACTTTCTTGCCAGCGGATAAGGTCGGCTGATAAAAACGCTGAAATTGTGCAACCTCCGTTGGAGTAAACTCTTTTTTCTTTCCCCTGATGTCTGCGGCAAAAAGTGTGAACGCCTCCGCTAACGCTTCGCCCCGCTTCTCGATTCTGTATTCAGACTGGCCTCGAACTTTACCCCGCACCGGAGATACTTTGATCCAAAGGTCTTTACGTAAAAATTTCAGCGCCCGGTCCACCTGGGTGGGGTTCAGGTTTAACAAGGTTTGAATCTGGCCGAAGCGAAGCCCCCCACGCTGGTACAAGGTCAGCAGGACCCGTAAAGGATCTCTGTGGTTTAATAATTCAATAATCATATTTATAGTATACTAACAATATGTAAGTATGTCAAGAGGGGGGGGCTCTTTGCCCAAGGGCCATGATCAGCGGTCTTGTGGGCGCGATGTTTTTCTCGCTAGTAGCAATCCCGGTCTTTTATCTCTCCCTGCATGATCGCAAAAAGACCTGAGATATCAGGGCCTGCGTCTGAAAGTAAAAAGAAAACCCCGTCCGTTTCAGGCGGACGGGGTTTTTGTGCTTCTAAGGAAATCCGCTGCGAAAGCGGTTTATGCCTAGAAGTAGAGATGCGCGCCGAGGCTGCCGCCGCCGCCGTTCCAGGCGGTATAATCCGCGCCTGCTTGTTCGCCAGTGGAATACTGGATAGGGATTATTTTGAAATCAAGACCGAAGCGGCCTTTGTAAATAAACTCCGCGCCCAGATACGGATTATAATTCCACGATTTATAACGAACCCCGGTGTCTTTGCCGGCAGAATGTGCCACTGTCAGCCCGGTCTGGAACATTAATCCGTCGGTAATTTCTTTTGAGTAAAACCCGCCGACATTAAAACTATACCCTGTGTCCTTGAAGGTGCCCTCCTGGTTGAATACCCCCACATCGGCCCCGGCATGAACGCCGATCGTGTCGTTGATGAAATATCTTACATCAAACGTATCGTTTCTCAATCCGACTCCGATTTTCCCCGTCATGCTTTCGGCAAAACTGAGGCCGGAGCATACGGCCAAGATTACAATTGCAAGTAGTGTTTTTTTCATTATCAATCTCCTTAATCTTATCTGTCGATATTGCGGACGCGCATAACATTTATATCGTTATGGCACTGGTACCCGGTTTATTTGAATTTGATGCCTTTGCCGATAACTTTAGTTGTATTGTTTGACCAAAGGATCCACCATTGGCTGTAAGCCTCTACTGTTACGTCAATTAAAGCGTCCGCGCCCAGTTTCTCTTTGGCGGAGTCAACGGCATCCTGAGTGTTATTTGAGCCGCTTATAGGCAGCAGTCCAAATAGCATAACTTTGCTGCTGGTGCCGGAAACTTGGCCTAGTTCATCGTAAGCCCTGTTATTTATCGGAGTTGTGGAGGAGCTTATGCCGCCTGGCATATGCGCGCATCCGGTAAGGGTCGCTACGGCTACTATTAATATCGCAAATCTCGCGTAATTTTTCATTTTTCTCCTACCTTGTAATAAATTATTCCGCTGAAATTATATCAAACTTGGAGTGGGAGCGGGCGGGACATTTTTTGATATTTCAGCTAACCCGCGCGATAAGTCAGCAGCGCCAGTATCAGGAATTGTGAATCTATAAGAGTCTCTGAGGTGATGCGTTCCGGAATTTTTCGCAAATAGAAGAACAGCATAAGGGCTATATAATAAAAAAGACCGGTGAAGAGCGCTGAAGCCAGGCCCGTTTTCCACCCCATATTTATCAGTAACACCAGTATGGTTTCAAGAAAAACAAACATCGCGGATAATGTCAGATATGTGAGTTTTGGCCCGGCGGCCTTGTAAAAATTTTCCTTGCCCACTATCATATCGCTATGCGCGTTGCTTATGCCGAACATAACCGAACGAATAAACACCAGAAGTATCGCGAAGATGACTGCCAGATGGGTTGATTTATATGCGATCGTTCCATGCGAGAGGCCGGGGGCGTAGGCGCAGACGAAAGCCCAACCCAGGGCGGTGACAATATCCTTTGATGCCGGGAAATTTCCGGATTTATTAAAGCCGAAGGGCAGTTTGTAGGGGTAAAGCATTCCCGCTCCCCAGAAAAACGCCGCGGGCAGCAGCACCTGCCAACCCATAGTACCGGATAAAAATAAAGCCAGCGCGCCGGAGAGGAACGCGGCGAACTTGGTGGCGGATTTAAAACGGATGAAAAGCAGGCGCTTGGCTTTATCGGGCGCCGAGGTGCCTTTTTCTTCGGCGCGATTGGCCATGTGAAGACTGAGCACGAAGAGGCCGGCCATAAGCAGGAGCTTTTTTGAAACTGTGGAGGCTTCAAGCTTCATGCAGACATAGGCCAGGGCAACTGCGGCCAGGGCCGTGTAAGCGCCGCTGGTTATTACAAGTTTCCAGAGGAAGGAGATCCGTTCTTCCAGAGGGCTTTTAACGGCTCCGGTCAGTTCATGGACCCGCGTCAGGACCTTCGCAATCATCCAGCTGGGGGTGGAGGCGCCGGCGGTAATAAAGATGGAGGTTTTATCTTTTAGCAGGGCGGGCGGGAGTTCGTCCTCGTTTTCAATATGGATCGCGGCCGGAGCCAGCTTTTGGCAGATCTGGAACAGCCTGGCCGTGTTGGCTGAATTTTTGCCGCCCACCACGATTACAAGGTCGGAAGTTTTTGACAGTTCCACAGTTTCTTTCTGACGGTCTTTTGTAGGTTTACAAATGGTGTCGGAAACCGCGAGTTCGCCGGTCTTTTTCCTTACTTCCGAAACTGCCGCCAGGAACACATCCTCTTCCTGCGTTGTCTGGGCCACGATGTTGGCTTTTTCCATCCGGGGCAGGCCTGCGGCTTCCCGGGGACCGCTGATGACCCGGCCGCGCCCCTGCGTGTAACCCATGAGGCCAATGACTTCCGCGTGGTCCTTGTCCCCTACTATAATGGTGTCATAACCATTTTTCGCGTACTTGGCGATAGTATGGTGCACATGCTTGACCAGAGGGCAGGTGGCATCCACCACTTCCAGCGATCTGCTCCTTATCTCCGTTTCCAGTTCAGGCGGGATGCCGTGAGCGCGAATGACCAGGATGGCGTCATGCTCCTTAATTTCCGATATATTGTCTACGGCGTGGACATTGTTTTCTTTAAGGGTCTCTATAACCTGGCGGTTATGGATTAGCGGGCCCAGCGTGTATATGGGTTTCTTGGTGTTTTTGGCCAGCTCCAGAACTTTATCTATTGCGTTCTTAACGCCCGGGCAGAAGCCGGCCGTGGAAGCCACGGTAATCTGGAGTCTTGCGGCCATAGGGGAAAGGTGGATAGGCTGGCCCGCCAAACAATCGGCGAGTTCGCTGCAGCGGATAGGCAGTTAGGCTGCAGGTGCAAAATATAAACACCCAACAGCCTAATAGCCTGCAGTCTGACAGCCTATTTCAACTGCTTGTTGATATGGGCCCAGGCGTTCTTTATTTCAACAGTGAGATGCCTGAGTTCGGAGGCGCTGACCTTCTCCAATTTTGCGTAGCGCGCCGCGACCTTGTCCACGAGTTCGTGATAAGCTTCCCTGTCTATCGATTTAAGGGCTTCTACTTTTTCCAGGACTTCGCCCTTCATTTTGAGGGACCAGCCCGCTATTTTCGCGCGGTTTTGGGCGCCCTTTTCCCCATAGAGAAAATAAGCTCCGGCCGCGGCTACAGCCGCCAGACCGATACCCGCTCCGATAAGTTTCCCTGTTTTTTTCATAGTAATCTCCTTTAAATCATCAATAGTTCGCGGGGCTTTAGCCGGACCCGATTCCTTTCCCCTGCCAAAATCTTACAAAATAAAACCTCTTGTGCAAATGATAATTGATAAAATCTAGGCATGAGCGAAAAGTTCAAACTTGTTTCTCCGTTCAGGCCTAAGGGCGACCAGCCAGCTGCCATAAAGGCTCTTTGCGAAGGGATAAAAGCCGGCAAGGCCAACCAGACCCTGCTGGGCGTTACGGGTTCGGGTAAAACTTTCACGGCGGCGTCCGTCATACAGGAACTCAACCGTCCCGCGCTCATCCTTTCGCCAAACAAGGTGCTGGCGGCCCAGCTCTACTCCGAGTTTAAGACCTTTTTTCCGGAGAACGCTGTGGAATATTTCGTTTCCTATTACGATTATTATCAGCCCGAGGCGTATATTCCCTCAAGCGACACATACATAGAAAAAGACGCTTCAATAAACGATCACATCGACAAGCTTCGACTAAAGGCCACCAGTTCAATACTCACCCGGAGCGACACAATAGTGGTGGCGTCGGTTTCCTGTATTTACAATATCGGCTCGCCTGACAACTTCTCAAAGTTATGTCTTCACGCGCGCGTCGGAGAGCCATGTGATCGGCGCGAAATTACCAGGCGCCTGGTGGCCATACAGTATGACCGCAATGAGACTGAATTCGCCCGCGGCACGTTCCGTCTGCGCGGGGGGACTATGGATATTTTCCCGGCGGATATGGAGACGGCCTACCGCCTGACTTTGGGCGATAAGATAGAGAGTATAAAGGAAATAAATCCGCTGACCGGCGACACGCTGCGTGAACATAAAGAGGCGATTATTTACCCGGCCACGCATTTCGTGGCCGAGCCGCGCGAGCTTGAAAAAGCGATAGCCGCAATAGAGGCGGAACTGGCGGATCGGCTAAAAGAGCTGAACGCAGCGGGCAAACTGCTGGAAGCCCAGCGCATAGAGCAGCGAACCCGGTACGACCTGGAGATGATACGCCAAACCGGTTATTGCCACGGCATAGAGAACTATTCTCGTCATTTGTCCGGCCGGCCGCCCGGCGAGCGTCCGCTATGCCTGCTGGATTATTTTCCGAAGGATTTTCTGCTTTTTATGGACGAGTCGCATGTCAGCGCACCGCAAATACGCGGCATGTACCAGGGGGACCGTTCCCGCAAGACTACGCTTGTGGACTTCGGTTTCCGCCTGCCCTCGGCCCTAGATAACCGGCCGCTAAAATTCGACGAGTTTGAGGCGATGAGACCAGCCACCGTTTTTGTCTCAGCCACGCCGGGGCCGTATGAGCTCGGGTTATGCGGCAAGTTGAACATCGTGGAGCAGATAATCCGGCCCACAGGTCTGGTGGATCCGGACGTTCAGATACTTCCGGCTCAGGGTCAGATAAAGGCGCTTATCGGAGAGATAGAGAAAAGGGTTGTAAAAAAAGAGCGCTCTCTGGTCCTGACACTGACCAAAAAGACCGCCGAAGATCTTAGTGAATTTCTGGCCGAGAAAAAGATCAGGGCCAAGTACATACATTCCTCCATGGACACGCTGCAGCGCCTGGATATTTTGCGGGACTTCAGAAAAGGTGATTTCGACGTGCTGGTCGGCATCAATCTTCTGAGGGAGGGTCTGGATATTCCGGAAGTGACACTGGTGGCCATCCTGAACGCCGACAACGAAGGCTTCCTGAGGAGCGAGACTACACTGGTGCAGATCTCCGGCCGCGCGGCCAGGAATCTGACCGGTAAGGTGATACTATTCGCCGACCGCGAAACCGGCTCCATGAAACGCGCTCTGGATGAGATGGCCCGCCGCCGCGTAAAACAGTTGGCCTATAATAAGGCGCACAATATCAAGCCGGAGACTATCAAGAAAAAATTACATGAGTTTGACGAACTTCACACCCAGGAAAAACGGGCGGCTTTCCATCTGGTGGGCGCTGTGGCCTCAGCGGATGTCAATAAGGACAATATCAAAGGCATTATGAGAGAGCTGGAGAAACAAATGAAGGACGCCGCCGATAATCTGAATTTTGAGCTGGCCCGGGAATTGCGTGACCGTCTGTTCGAACTGCGTGACATGGCCGGTATAAAGAGCCCGACAAGAAACCATAAATCCCCAAAAAGGTAGCATAGGCCGTTTTGGAGAATTTAAAATGATAAAATTTAACTGATGGATCAATTTGATTCCCTTATAAGGCAGGCCCTTAAGGAAGACATCGGCCCTGGCGACGCCACTACCGAAGTCTTCATCCCGGAAGGCCTCAATTTCTCGGGCCGGATGTTCGCCAATACCAGCGGCGTTCTGGCCGGCGGAGGAATAGCTAAACGGGTGTTTGAGCTGGCCGATCCGGGCTCCAAAATCCGCTTGCTCCTGAAGGATGGGGCGTGCTTTAAAAAGGGGGCGGTTATTCTTACTGTGCGCGGTTCCAGACGCCTGTTGACCGCCGAGCGCACAGCGCTTAATTTTATCCAGCATCTTTCCGGCGTGGCCACCCGCGCGGCTCGCTTCGCCAAAGAGATTCGGAACCCCCGCACCAAAGTTTATGATACCCGCAAGACCATTCCCGGTCTCAGGGAACTGGAGAAGCGCGCCGTCAGATGTGGCGGGGGCGTCAATCACCGCCGGGGACTTTACGACGCTTTCCTGATAAAAGATAATCATATCGCCATGCTGGGCGGATCGCTGGAGCGGCTAAGGGAAAGGCTGGCTTATGCCAGAAAAAAATACCGCGGGCTGAAGATAGAGATAGAGGCCCAAAGCCTGACGCAGGTGAGAGATTTTATGCCTCTGGGTTTTGATGTCATCATGCTGGATAATATGAGCCGCGCGGATATGAAAAAAGCTATAGACCTGATACACCGTGAAAGTAAAAAGACGGAGATAGAGATCTCGGGTGGGGTGAGATTTGAAAATTTGGCCGGACTTTCGAAACTCGGCGCCGACCGCATCTCCGTAGGCTCACTGACCAATTCGGCCGCGGCGCTGGATATAGCGTTTGATATAGAGCAGGTGAAAAATGCCATTAGCCATTAACCATATTAATGAGTTCCTTTAAAAGCAAACGGCCAATAGCAAATGGTAATGCAATTAGGAGCCAAAAGCTTACGTAAGTCGGAGGTCTCGTCGAGACATTTTTCATCGTTTTGGTGAAGCCTTTAATGTCTCCCCGGCGAAAGCCGGGGTCCAGGGTCATGCCATAATCTGGGCACCGGCTTTCGCCGGTGAGACGGAGCCGGAAAGACGACTTGATCTTACATGAGATTTTAGGAATAGGAGATTATTTTCATGAACGATTTGAATCCTGAAGACACGCTCGCGCTTGAAACGCTGCCGGGCATAAAGAAACTGGTGCTGTTGGAGAGCGCCACCTCCACGCAGGAAGTGGCCCGCGAGCTCGCGCTTCAGGGCGATATGGAGGGCACGCTGGTGCTGGCGCTAAGTCAGAGCGCGGGTAAGGGGCGCATGGGGAGGGAGTGGGAATCGGGCCGCGGCGGAGTTTACATGACGCTCATCCTTCAGCCCCTCATCGGGCTTAAATTCCTTGGAGAGCTGAGCGTTTTGGCCGGGAGCGTGGCCGCCCTGACACTCAAACAGCTTTACGGCCTGAACACCCGCGTGAAGCTTCCGAACGACATTTACGCGCTGCATCCCCAAAAAAAGAAATATCTGAAGATCGCGGGCATACTGACCGAGTCGGCCTCGATAAACAAGACCCCGAACTGGATACTTCTGGGCATAGGCGTGAACCTGAACAACGCGGTGTCTCTGGCCACGGCGGTCAGCGCTTCCGATATCCTGAAAAAAGAGGTGTCGCGCGAGGAGTTCCTGCAGGCCTTCTTTGAAAATTTTTGGCACATATATTCCTCGTGGGAATATGCCTCGCAGTCAAAAAGCTCCTGAAATCCGATGACAGTTCCATCCCTTCTTGCGGCGGAAAAAATACGGGATATAGCCTCTAAGCGCGGCGCGTCCGCCTGCGGGATAGTGCGCGCGGATGCTATAGCCGAACACGCGCGGTTTTGTGCCGCGGCCGCCGGCGTTCCGGCCGGTCTTGCCTATCTGCGGCGGTCTCCGTCTCTAAGGTCGGATATCAGAAACTGGTTTCCCCCGGCGAAGTCCGTGCTGGTGTGCGCGTTCCAATACTGGCATTCCGGCCTGGACTACGCGGCCGCGTTGAAAAAAATTGGCGGGCCCTCAGCCCGTCTTGAAAAAAGCGGGCGCTCGCCACATAGCTCTGGCGGGCGCAATCCATGGCCTGAATTCACGGCAGGGATAGACCCGGATGGCAGAGGCGCAAGTATCTCGCGATACGCCCTGGTTCCAGATTATCACGAGGTGATACGGGAAAAGCTGGGGCTGATTCTGGCCGACATAAAAGCGGCCTGCCCGGGCACGGAAGGCAAACCTTTTACTGACACCTCTCCGGTGCTTGAAAAAGAGCTTGGGCGGCAAGCTGGACTGGGGTTCAGAGGAAAGAATACTCTGCTTATATCAAAGGAGCTGGGCTCGTACTTTTTTATAGGAGGACTGGCTCTTTCTCTGGATGCAGGTCACGGCAAAAGTTCCGTTCAGGATACAGAGCAGGGCTGCGGAACCTGCGGAAAGTGCGCGGCCGCCTGCCCAACCGGCGCGCTAAATGTTTCCGGAGCCCTGGACGCGGGGCTTTGCGTTTCTTACTGGACTACGCAGTCCAAAACTGCGGCTCCGGAAGAGATCATAAGGAAATCCGGGGGATATGTCTACGGGTGCGACATCTGTCAGGATGTCTGCCCGTACAACAATAAAACTCCCGACAGGATATGTCTGCCGGAATTCAGAAATAATATTTAAAGCTTATTGGTTAGCGCGGTTTTAACGGCTTCCATCAAGTCGTCGGTATTGAACGGCTTGGTAAGGAACGCCGCCACTTGGGAAAACCTTTGAAACATGGCCCGTGAAGGCTCAAGTGCGGATAGGACGATTATAGGCAGTTTCTTGGTGTCGGTGTCTTCGGTGATCAGGTTGGTGAGGGAATATCCGTCTATGCCGGGAAGCATAACGTCCAAGATCAGCAGATCGGGCTTGTATGACCGCAGCGTGTCCATTACTTCCCTGCCGTTATCGCACACCCGGACCTGATGGTCCATTGACTCAAGCGTGCATTGCACCAAGCTGGATATTTCAGCATCATCGTCAACTATAAGTATTTTATTCCCCATAAGTTAAATTTAACACATATTCAGTTTGCCGGTCAAGGAGTCCTGCTGGTCGTACGCGGAATAATAATCGCCAGACGCTTTTAGCCATTCGCCATTCGCAGAAACTGTAAGGGAACTTTCCTGCCAAGCTGAGGATAATCTTTAGCCAACTTAATATAGCAGGAATTTATTTCGGGTTTCCCTGAACAGGGCGTTATCTTTTTCAAAACCGGCCAGGATGTCCTCAGGTTTCGCCCCGGCCTCAAGCATGTCGTAAAGCCTGGAGTTTCCGGTCATTTTTTTTATCTCTTTTTCCTTCAGAGTGAAATCTTTCTTATTATATTTTCGCAGGTAATATACCGCGTATGCATAAACGTCCAGCGAGCGTATCATGTCTGCGCGGAGTACTTTTATGGCCACTCCGGGGCAAGGTTTGCCTTCGTAAATGTCTTTATCCGGCGTGCGCTCCTCCGAAGTGAATCGCAGGCCTTTAAGCGGGGCTTTGGACAGCATTTTTGAGATCTTATCTGCTTTCATCCAGGGCGCGCCGAACCAAAGGAAAGGAGTATCGGTCCCGCGGCCGACTGAGACATTTGTCGCTTCAAAACAACCCAGACCAGGATAGAGTATTTCCGCGTCAACGCTTCTGATGTTGGGTGAGGGGTTGGTCCAGACAATGGCAGTCTCGCTGAAAAACATATTCCGCCGCCAGTTTTCCATTTTCACCACGGTCAGCTTCAGATCCAGCTTCTTATAATCCTTGTGAAAAAGGGCCATTTCACCTGCGGTGAAAGCGTGCCGCGCGGGCACGGCCAGATAGGCCGTAAAAAAACTCACTTCCGGGGCCAGGGTAGGGCCTTCTACTATGTCGCCACCGATGGGGTTGGGGCGGTCCAGCACGACAAACTCTATATTGTTTTTTGCCGCTTCTTCCATCGCGTAAACCATGGTGGTCAGGTAAGTGTAGAAACGGGCGCCGATATCCTGTATGTCAAAGACCAGGATATCCACGCCTGCAAGCATTTCATGAGAAGGGCGCTGATTTTTACCGTAAAGGCTGTAAATTGGGACACCTGTCACCGGATCCGTGGAATTGCTTATCAGGATGCCGCCCTCCTCCGACCCGCGGAAGCCGTGTTCCGGGGAAAAGATAGCGGTAAGGTTTACCTTTTTGGATTCATACATCGCGTCTACGGCGTTTCTGCCGCCTGCATCGACCGAGGTGTGATTGGTTATGAGGCCTACCCGTTTCCCCTTGAGCAGTTCAAAGTCTCCGCGTTCGAGAATGTCGAGCCCGGTCAGAGTCAAAGCCCCCCCTGCTGCGGCAGGGGGAGCGCCATAAGCCATAGGCTGTAAGCCATAAGCCAGAAAAAATAAAAAGGTAGACGCTACCTTTTTGGTGCTCCTGAAAAAATTATCTTTATTTTTCATACATTTTTAAAAAAGTGCAAAAGGTAGACGCTACCTTTTCTCATACGGCGTATGGTTTATGGCCTAGGGCTTATGGCGTCTTTGATCACCAGTAAATATAGGGCCCCGGGATCCCAAAGTTTAAAGGCGAAGGTGCGCGCTTTCGCGCTATTGCCGGCGAAAAAATCCACGCGCCCCGGGCCTTTTATGGCTCCGCCGGTGTCCTGGCAGAATACAAAGCGCTTGTCCTGTTTGCGTCCCAGAATGGCTCCATTGTCGTCAACATCTGGTGTTGTGACGCTCATAAAGGCCAGCGCGCCCATGGGTACCAGCGCGTTGTCTATTGCTATTGAGCGCCAACCCACCAGCGGGAAGCCGTAAGTGCCGGCCGGACCTTCTTCAGGGTCGGTTATTTGTTCAAGTTTAAAGAAGGTATAGCGCTGGTTTTGGCTCATTATGGCGCGTTCCTGGTCCGGGTGCTCCGCGATATATTGTTTTCCTTTCTCATGGCTCAGGCCTTCGCGCGGGAGCCCGCCCATCTCCACCAGGGCGGTCAGCCAGCCTTTGAACTTCAGGCTGTTGGTGGAAGCGAAATTGGCTTTAATAAATTTACCGTCCGGGAGACTTAGACGCCCGGAACCCTCGATATGCAGATCCATTATGTCGGCGCGGTCTTTAAGCCAGGCAAGTTCCAGGCCGCGGCCTTTCAGCGCGCCTTTAAAATCTATCTCATCCCTGGTCAGGTAGGGGACCAATGTGTTCCCTTTGAGCATGCCGGTCAGCTTTTCGCCTTTAAATTTTTCGTTAAAATCTTCCAAGTTGATAGTGACAAGGTCGTCCGGCTTGGCGTAGATGGGGTAGGGATACTGCGCGGTTTTCTCGAGGCTGGCGGGCAGGGTGGGCGCGTAATACGAGCTGAAGACCACGGTGCCGGTAGAGTCGCGGCCGGCCAACTGATAAATATCGAAGGCCTCGTTCAGGCGTCGGTCCAGCTCAATCTGATCTTTGGCTTCGGACAGGATCTTCATGAACTCGCTGGTGGAGGCGGCCAGGGTGTCGGTGTTTATTTTTCTTGAGCCGAAGGCGTAGGGGATGGCGGCGCCGTGAAGGGACTGGAAATATTTCATGTTCAGCGCGGCCGCTTTCATCAGAGAGGCTTTATCATCCAGATCAGCGAAAGAGGGGGCTGTGCCGGGGGCCACCGGAATTATAGGCATGGCCTCACCTTTGACCGGGGCGCAGCCGGGGGGGCAGACGCCGCTTGCGACTTGGTGTTTAATTGTTGCCGCGCAACCGGTTAAAAAAAGTGAAAAAGAGAGTATTACTGATTTTTTCATATTTGTTGTTTCCTTAATCCCCGCCTGATTGTAAGCGAAAACCATTGCTAACGGGGGGTTTTACGCGCTGGCCGGGTATGACGGCGGTGGTCGCGCGCATCGGCCTTTGTATCCTAAGTCACATTTGACTTTGGACACACTGAGGCTGTTTTCATAGGAGAAAATGCCTTTCCCCTGCTTCTATTATCTCAAAATATTATTATTGACACAAGGTGAATTATCTATTAAAATTTATCTCATGAACAGAAAAATATTGTCTTTACTACTCCTTATTCTGACGCTCCCTGCCTTTGCCGCGTCCGAAGAGGCCAAAATTATCGCTTTCAGCGGAAATATTGAAGTGAGGAATACCCGCGAAGGCCAATGGGTCCCCGCCACGGAAAACATCGAGATAGCCGAGGGCGGAGCCGTGCGTTCCGGCGCCGACGGTTCGGCCGTGATGCTGATGCCCAATAAAACCAAGGTGTGGATCAAAGAATCCTCCACCCTTGAGCTGGAGCAGCGCACCACGCTGGCCTCGCGCCTGGCCCTGGTGTTCGGCAAGATTAAGGTGCGCGTGCCGCATCTCCTGCGCAAGGAAAAATTTGAAGTCAGGACCCCGTCCGCCGTTTGCGCGGTCAGGGGTACCGAATTAACTTTAGATACAAATGAAGCGGGCGCCATGGTTATAAATGTGCTCTACGGAGAGGTTAAGCTTTCTTTCGTGATCCCGTCCGAAAAAGGGAAATCAGAATTTTATATTCCGCAGGGCCGCTCTATGAGCCTGGAAGAAAGAGGCAAGCCCGCTAAACTCGCGATGATGACCTCAGAACAGGAAAAATCCTCGCTGGAGAACTGGAACCCCGGCCTTTCTCCGGACGATCGCCGTAAAGAGATGAAGTCCAAAGACCACGACCGCGCCCAGATACGCGAGTTCGCCAAGGTGACCAACGGCACGGAAAATTCGGTAAAAACTTTCCTCAACAACGTGAAGGAGTCTGATCTGGAAGCTGGCCGCACGCTTAAAGATGTTCACGGCAATACCGTGCGCGTTGACCAGCGCCTGATGCGTCCGGATAACAGCACTTTACAGTTTTTTAATCTGGTCAAGCGGCCGGTATACAATAACTCGGACACCACGGCCGCCGCCGCGGCCAGAGGCGGCTTTGTTTACAACGGCGCGGCATCAGTTGATAACAGACTGGATCTTCTGCAGATGACCATGAAATTCAATCAGGAGCTTCCGCAGCGCATAGAGGAATGGCCAGGCTTTTTCAACGGCAATTCAGTGGACCCCGTTTATATCAGCGTCATCATGGCTAACAGGACCAACCGTGAAGATATCTTTTTTATAGGGGAAGGCAGCATATACGATACCGTGCGCAAAGAGCTGGTCAGCAACCCGATGGTGGTCGGCATACCGACAACAGAGAATTCCGCAAACGACCAGAGCGTTCTTTTGACAGGCAGATTGACCGGCAGCGATGCTGTGATGATGCTGAACGCCATCAGTCGGCTTGACATCAAGGACACCGCCGGCGCGGTGGGATCTGACGGGACCATGCAGTACACAACCGATGATGGGGCAACCTGGACTAATTTTAACACAGCTGGCCTTCCCTTAAACGATGTGCGGTGGGCTTTGCAGGTGCCGCAGGCTAACGGCAAGACGAACCATTACGAGGTTACCGGAGACCCGGCCCTGTGGCAATATCGGGCGGACCTGTATACTATAGGGGGCCAGCCGGGCGCCTATATCTGGTACGCTAAGGAAAACTACGCCATCAATAATTCAGGCGCCATACAGCAGGTGGAAGATTTTACCAGCTCCAATCTGGACCCGTTCACCATACTTAAGAATGTGGCCGGGGAGAGCCTGATGTATATTAAAACAGCCTCTCTGGGATCCGGTTTGCCGGCAACTAACGCGGCCGCATACACGAGCATTGATCCAGGCGATTATTATGCCGGCAACAGCAACATCGACCTGGTCATTATCCCGGATCTGGCGCTGGCCGCGGTGCAGAAAATGCTGCCGGCTCTGACCAAACTTAACGACTAATGAGGAATTTAATGAAAAGGATAACACTGACTTTAGCAGTTTTCTTGTGCCTCAACGGCTTGTCTTTTGCCGCTGTGGACTGGGAATCAAAAGGTATGCAGATGGTCGGCGAGATAGTGGCCAACCCCTCCGCCTTCTTCTACGACTTCCAGCAGGATCTGGAAGCCACCACCCCGCTGCCTCCCGGCAAGAGCTTCGGCATACAGACTGGGCTTTTCCCTACCACCATACCGCTGACCTACCTCAACATGTCCGGCAAATACCGCCTGCACGCGGAAGGACGTATAGCGCCCGGCGTGCCGCAGGTGGACCTGATTGGAGGCTACTGGGATATGCTGGCGGCCAAGATGGCCACCAAAGACTCCAAAACCATAGACAGCGCCAAGTTTGGCGGATATTATATGGGCGCGATAGTAAGCTCCTCGGTCAGCCCCAAGATCCGCACCTTCTGGGGCTATAAGCACTCCGTACTGGCCGCCAAGCTTAAGTTTAAGCCGGGTGAGGAAGTTGATTTGATGGGCACCAAGGTCGGCAGTTTTGATTCGGGCTTTAAGGACGACTTCCTTATGGCCGGTATTGAGACGCCTAAAGGGATAAATAAATTCTGGAGCATGCAGTTGAATTACGGACTTAAAACCCAGACTTTTTCCACCAAGCTCAGCTGGTACGGCAAAATATTTGAATTGGGAATAAATATTTATCCGGAAGGCGTGCTCGTGTTTCACCCGGTGTGGAATATGCATTTGAATTTTTAACAGCAGGTTACAGGTTATCGGATAGTTTGTAGCAACCAAATAAGCAGACAACTTTAATTGAGGTTAAAAAATGAAAACATCGGTCTGGCATATAAAAAAGTTTTTCACAGTGTTGGTTCTTGGCGCTTTTACCCTAACCCCTCTCCCCTCGACCCTTTCTGCGGCCGTGGCCGAGGACTCAAAGATCTTCACGCCTTATTTTGATATGACGCTTATGGAAGCTGCTTTCATGCCTTCCGCTGGCAATATCTTCAGCGGCGGAAATATTAACACACAGGTGGGCTTGCTGACCAAGATAACCAAGAAGGATTCGCTCTTCGGGCTCTATAATTTCAATTATTCAGGTCCCGCCTTCCAGCCGCAAGATTCAAAGCAGTTTTCCGACCGCAATATGTCGCATGGTTTTAACTTTGAGTACCGCAGGAATCTCAGCGAGCGGTTTCGCGTGCGGCCGGGGCTGTCCCTTATGACTGATTATTCCCGCACCGGCGCCAATGAAGCATGGAAGAACGGTCTTTATAATATGAACTCGGTGGGCGGACAGCTGGCAGTTGATTACAACTTCGACTTTGAGAAGAACGGATTTATCACGGCAACCATTATTACCAGGAAGATAAAATTCCCTAACTATACCGATCTTCTGCGCGAGTTCCAGACAGCCGGGAACACCTCCGAAACTTCAGGCGGCTTGCAGGATCAGTCGCTCACGCAGTTTTCCTTAAGGCCTAACTGGAACGGTTTCTTCGGCGGGTTCACCTATACCCTACAGAACTACAAGAACCAGGAAATTGTGAATAATTCCGGCGTATATAACGGCAGCAAGCAGAAAGACACTAATGTCGCCCTGGACGCCGGCTTCAGGCAGACGCTGTGGATATTTGAATTATCTCCGATGGTGTCCTACACAATGCACCGCTCCAATCAGAATTTTGTAAGGTACAAATTCCTGGGCGCGACTGCCGCCAATCTCGCGCTCGGCGATTCAGATGTCACATTCGTGGATAAGAATTATGACTATAACGAAATGACCCTGAGCGTCCCCATGGACCTGAATATAACCGGTAAATGGGCCATAGGCGGCTCAATGAATATAACCCGGCGCACATATACCTCGCGCGGCGCCCGCGACACCGATAATAATTACACTTCTTCCAAACAGAAAAACCTTATGAGCACGCTGACCGGCAGCATACGCAAGCGTATGAACGATGTGGCCACAATGAGGCTTTTCTATTCGCTCATGGTCGCCTCTTCCAATAACAAATTCGAGAAATACATGCCTTATAATTACACCGGCAACACCGTTGGCGTGGCGTATCAGTTGTCTTACTAAAAAGCCGCAGGCTTTTTAGTGCCATAAGCTATAAGCCATAAGCTATAGGCTGTAAGCCATAGGCCCTTAAGGGATCCCCTTAGGGGCTTATGTTTTATTATCGCCGCGCATGGCTCGAAGCGTACGGCTTATGGTGTATGGTGCTCTTATGATATAATAATGTTATAAACCCGCCGGGAGTTTACGGCGGCCGCCTGATTTTCATAAAAAAGGACAATCTGATGTATTTGAAAGCCATTGAAATTTACGGTTTTAAATCATTCGCGAATAAAGTGAAGCTGCCGCTTAAGCCCGGCATAACCTGTATCGTGGGGCCCAACGGCTGCGGTAAGTCCAACGTGGTTGACTCCCTGAAGTGGTGTATAGGCGAGATGTCCTGGAAGTCGCTTCGCATGCCGTCCATGATGGACGTCATATTTGCCGGCACCACCAAGCGCTCCCAGCTAAATATGGCCGAAGTGGCCATGACCTTCGACAATGAGTCCCGCAAGCTTCCTTTGGATTTCAGCGAAGTAACGGTGACACGCAAGATCTACCGTTCCGAAGAATCCGAATATTTTATAAACAAGGTGCAGTGCCGCCTTAAAGACATCCGCGAGATGTTTATGGACACCGGGGTCGGCACCGACGGCTACGCCATTATAGACCAGGGCGAAGTGGAGTATGTCCTGTCCGCCAGCCCCGAGGAGCGCAGAGAACTTTTTGAAGAGGCCGCCGGTGTTTCAAAATACAAGGCCAAGCGCGAAGAAGCTCTGCGGAAACTGGAAAAAGTGGACGCGGATCTGGCGCGCCTGGCCGACTCGATGACACTGATAGACGAGCAGATAAAAAAACTGGACGCCGAAGCCAAGCGCGCCCGCACCCAGCAGAAGTACAAGGAGGAGCTCACGGCGGCTGAGGTCTCCATGCTGGTTAAGGAAATTTCCGGGTTCAATTCCGAGGTGGAAGCCGAAAACGCAGCTCTTTTACCAGTGCAGAAGGATATCGAAGAAACCGCGACAGCCATAACCGCGCTCGAAGGCGAGCTCGCGGCCATGAACCTTACACTCACCCAGCGGCAGGAAGAAGAGCGGGTGTTGAATGAAGCCATCGCGTCCGTGAAATTTGAAAAAGTCCGCCTTGAAGGTACCATCGTCAGCAACGGCAGTATGGCTGAAATTGTCGCTAAACAGACAAAAACAAATGAAGAATCCGGGCAGCGCAACGAAACAGCCCTCGCGGCCGCCGCTCCCCGCATAGAAGAGACGCAGGCTGCCCTGGCAAACAGTGAAGCGGAGCTGGGTGCGCTTAAAAATGATTACGAGACCGGCCTGGCGGAGCTTGCCAAGATAGAAGAGGAAATGAACTCCGTGGACGCTTCCACAAACGCCATAGAGAAAGACATAACAGCCGCTTACCAGACCGAAGTTGAAGTCTCCAGCGATATCGCCTCCACAAGTTCCAGTATTGGCCACTACAAAGAAGATATTCTGAGTTTAAAAAAAGACCTGGAGGGCTTAAATACCCGCCGCGCCGAAATTGCGGAGAAGCTTTCCGGTATCCGCGCCCGCGCGGCCGAGAATGAAGCGGCCCTGAACGCAGAAAAGGCCCTTCTTGCTGAAGCCGAATCCGCCAAGAGCGCCGCCTCCGGCCGCCTGGACACGATAATCCTCCGACTGAACGAGTTGAACGCCGAAAAAACCGGCACCCGCTCGCGCCTGGAAGCTATCCTGGCCCAGGGAGAAAAAGATTCTTATTGGGTCGGAATCAACAATGTACTCAATTCAGGCGTCTCCGGTATCCGGGGCACGCTTCGCCATCTCCTGACCGTAAAGAAAGAAGACAAACTGGCGGTGGAAGAGGCGTTGGGCCGTTTCATGGACGCCGTCGTATGCGATAATTCCGAGCGCGCCCAGGAAGCCATAGATTATCTCAAACATCTGGGCAAGGGCCGCTGCCGCTTCCTGATTCTGGACAAGGTTAGTTCCGTCGGCGAATCCTCCGCCTGGGCGATCCCCAATGCGGTTAAGATCAGAGAGAAGATTTCAACCTCCGCCGAATATGACGCCGCGCTCAATCATCTTCTGAGCGGCATCTACTCTTCCGGCGGTTCCGTGATGGGCTCCTTCTGGGTGTCAGGCGGAGTTGAAGAGGTTACCTCAAACGAACCTTACTGGGAAGAGGAAGGCGATCTTAAGGACAAGATACGGGCTTACGAAGAAGAAGAGACCAAACTTTCCTCCGAAAAGATCGAAGTCGCGGCTAAACTGGCTGAAGTCTCAGCCAGGGCCGAGGCTCTGGGTATAAAGATTACCGATATCAATATGAATCTGCATCGCACGCAGGTGGAGGCCGAGAACGCTGAGGGCGAAGCCGGGATTAACGCGCAGAATATTGAATTGATCTGCGCTGAAACAGCCAAAGCTGAAAGCGTCCTGGCTGACGCCGAAAGCCGCCTCACGGACTTAAGCGCGCGCCTTGAGGACGCCAAACGGATATCTGAGAGCAAAAGGGCGGACATGGCCGCCCTGGCCGGTAAAAAGGATTCCCTGCACTCGGCTTACTCCAAAGCCAAGGAAGATATCGGCGGCAAGAAAGCTAATCTGGACAACCACCAGAAGAATCTGGAACTTATGAAGGAAGAGGCGGTCCGTCTGGAAAGTCATGTCGCCAGCCTGCGGGCCGAGAGGGAACACGCCGCCATCCGCGTGAAAGAACTGGCGGAACAAGCCGCCCGGCTTGTCATCGAGACCGGGGAGGCCCACAACCGGCTTATGGAAGTTATGAGCGAGCTGGCGGAAAAAGAGATCATGGAGAAGCAGCTGTCCGGCGAGACTAACGCGCTGCGCAACGACTACGGCCGCCTGAACATAAACCTCAGCGACTCCAGGGAGCTGAGCGCGGAGAGCGAAAAAAAACGCTACGGCATAGAGTTAAGGATAAACACTTTAAAGACCCGCAGCGAGGACCTGACAAAGCGGCTCAACGAGGAATGGAACCTGGTCCTGGAAGACGCCAGGGAAAAATTCGGCGCGGTAGAAGTGGACGCCGAACGGGTGAAATTCCTGCGTAAGCGCCTTGAGAATATGGGCGCGGTAAATATGACCGCCCCCGAAGAATATGACGCCCTGATCAACCGCTTCAACTTTATGAATTCGCAGGTTGAGGACCTTAACCGCGCAAAGGCGGATCTGCGCTCCGCCATCGCCAAGATTAACGAGACTACACGCGAGAACTTTAAGCTCACTTTTGACAAGGTGCAGGGGCATTTTAAACAGATCTACGGACTCCTGTTCAACGGCGGAGAGGCGAACCTGATCCTGACCCAGCCGGAGAATATCCTTGAGACCGGCGTGGAAATACTGGCGCACCCCCCGGGCAAAAAACTGGTGAGCATTTCCCAGCTTTCCGGCGGAGAGAAAGCCCTCACGGCCCTGGCGCTGCTGTTCAGTTTCTTCTGCGTCAACCCCTCACCCTTCTGCGTGATGGATGAGGCCGACGCCCCGCTGGATGAAGCCAATGTGGAGCGCTTTGTGCGCCTGCTGCGCGAATTCTCCGGCACAACGCAGTTCATCGTTATCACTCACAACAAGCGCACCATGGAAGCCGCGGACGTGCTTTATGGCGTTACCATGGAAGAGCTCGGCGTGTCCAAGCTTATCTCGGTGGACCTCAAAAAAGCTTCGGCGATGACCGAGGGCGGGGGAAAAGTGAAGGCCCAGGTCGGAGCGTAGGCAGCGCGGCAGTACGACAGCGAGACAGCTTGGCAGGTTTAGATTCTATGGGGGATGCTGGGAATACTTTTTTAACTGTCGTACTTTCTTGCTGTCGCACTGCCGCTATATCCAATTAATTTATGCTCTACGGGGTTTTTTCTGATGTCCACGCCAACTTTGAAGCCCTGAAAGCGGTGCTGGCTTTTTTTCGGAAAAATGCGGCGTCGCGCTTTATCTGCTGCGGGGACCTGGTAGGCTACGGCCCACAGCCCGGAGAATGCGTGCGCGAAGTTATGGGGCTGCCGGGTCTCGATATCGTCCTGGGGAACCACGACGCCGCGCTGACAGGAAAGATGGAATTGCGCTGGTTTAATAAAAACGCGCTGACAGCTATAGCGTACGCCAAAAAAGAGTTATCAGAGGCCGAACTGGCTTATCTGGACGCCTTGCCCGAAACCGTAAAGACCGAAGATTTTACTATGGTCCACGGCACTCCCAGAAAACCTCTTACAGAATATCTCCTGAGCGAGGACCAGTTTGTCGAAAATCTGGCCTATTGGGATAAATCACCCTGTTTTATGGGCCACAGCCATACGCCGATCTATTTCCGTCAGAGCGGCGGGCTTCCGCCGGAAACCGGTTTCCTGCGGCCCAAGGCCAAGGTTATGTTGGATGGCGCGCGCTATATGCTCAATCCAGGGTCCGTGGGGCAGCCACGCGACGGCAATCATCGCGCCTCCTGCGGGTTGTATAATTCAAAAAAAAAGACTTTTGAGATCTTTCGCGTGGATTATGATTTTTCTAAAACGCAGGAACTTATGCGGGCCTCCGGCTTTCCCGGGGTGCTTATAGAGCGCCTGGCTTTAGGGTTATGAGCCGCAAAGCGGGAAACGGGAAAGGTTAACGGTTTTCGCTTTAGGCTTTACATTTGACGGTTGTTCGACGCGATAAGGATAAATAAATTAATGGAAATGAACATGCTGATAGTGGACGACGACAGGAATTTTATCGACACTCTTTCGGACGGTCTTAAACTTAAGAACGTGGAAGCTCAAATAACCGTGGTCAACTCTGCTCGTGAGGCTATTGATGTTCTGGCGAAGACAATCCCGTCCATTATTATTCTGGATGTGCAGCTGCCGGACATGCACGGCGTGGAGTTTATGCGCACTATAAAACAAACGGAGCGGCTCAAGAAAATCCCCGTTATTTTCATCTCCGCCAAATACACCGAACCGGCTGATCGCTCTGAGGCTATGCTCGCGGGCGGGGGGTCTTTCTTCTCCAAGCCGGTAGATATAGATGAGCTCTGGGCCGAAGTAAAGTATCTGCTTGACAAGAAAAATTAAGTCTTATAACATAGGGGTTAAAGATTAGGGAGCAAGATTAAGGATTAAGTCGTAAGTAGTAAAGTCATAAAACTTAATCCTTATCACTTACTACTTGTCGCTTGGAAGGAGCCTGATATGTCCAATGAAATACAGCTGACAGACGCCAGTTTTGACCAGGAAGTTATAAAAAGTGCCATTCCGGCGCTGGTGGATTTCTGGGCGCCCTGGTGCGGCCCCTGCAAAATGATCGCGTCCACCATTGAAGAGCTGGCCAAGGAATACGAGGGCAAAGTTAAGGTTTGTAAATTGAATACTGACGAGAATCCCGATTCGTCCGCCACTTACCGTATTTCCGCCATCCCTACCATATTGTTGTTCAAGGGCGGAAAACTGGTGCAGGAACTTGTGGGTCTGCAGCCAAAAGATGAGCTCAAGCGTCATCTGGACGAACTTGTAAAATAGGGTATAGGGGTTAGGGGGGAGGGTGCAGAAATGAAGTCCTCATCCTACCCCCCCGACAGCATGCCGTACACTCTTTTTTACCCTCAACCCTAAACCCTCTCCCCTCTACCCTGGCATATGTCCAAAAAAACAATCTTTATCATAGACGCGCACGCGTTCCTGCATCGCAGTTATCACGCCTTGCCTAAATTGACAAACTCCAGAGGGGAGCCGGTCGGGGCCTTGTATGGTTTCCTGCGCCTGCTTCTTAAGATAAAAAAAGAGCACAAGCCGTACTACGCGGCCGTTTGTTTTGACGCGCCCGGGAGTACTTTCCGCGACGTCATTTACGCCGAGTATAAAGCCAACCGGAAAGAGATAGAACCCGACCTGCTGGCGCAGCTTAAAGCCGCTACGGAATTGCCGAAGGCCGTGGGCCTAAAGGCCGTGGTCCTGCCCGGTTATGAGGCTGACGATATTATCGCTACCCTGGCGCGCAGGTTCTCCGCCGCGGGTTATGAAGTAGTCATTGTGACAGGTGATAAGGATGCCGCGCAGCTGGTGGGGGACGAGATAAAGCTCTGGGATGGCAGCGCCGCCTCATTTTCCGGAGAGGCGGAAGTTCTTGCTAAGTTCGGCGTTAAACCTTCCCAGATAGCGGATTATCTGGCCCTCACCGGTGATGCTTCCGATAATGTGCCGGGTGTGGCCGGTATCGGTCCGAAGGGCGCGGCCAAATTGTTGGGGGCGTACGGCGCGCTGGAAAACATACTGACCGCAGCCTCAGACCCGCGGCAGGCGGTCAAGGATAAATTATTGGCCAAGGTGGCCGGGCATAAGGATGAGGCCGCGTTGTCCAAGCGGTTGGTTACGCTTGAAGGCAAAGCTCCCGTAGAGGGAGATATAGATGAGTTTGAGGTTAAAGCCCCTGACGCCGCCCTGGCCGGCGAGCTCGCCCGGCGCTACGAGTTCAGGGATCTGGCCGCCGTAACCCCGCAGCAGACGCTTTTTGACGCGCCGCTGACGGCCGAAATGCCGCTTTTGGAAGTTCTGGCGCGCGGAAAGAGTGATGGTTTTATCTGCCTGGCCCATTCCCTGGGCGCGGTTTGCGCCGGCTCGGATAAGGGGGCGGCTTACTTTGGGCAAGGTGAACTTAAAGGCGAAGATAAGGTCGGCCTTTCCGTCCTTGTGCAGGATAGCCGGGTTTTTAAGGTAGCGGCCGGCCTCAAGAGCGTTCTCCATCTCATTGGTTTTGAGCCGACCCGCGAAATGAATAATTTTTTCGAACTTGAGATCGCTCATTCGCTTTTGAGTGCGCGTAAGAGCGATATCTCAAAACTGGTTTTTGAGAAGACAGGCGCTCTGACGCGGGAAGAAGGCTCCAGGGAGGAGCTCCTTACCGCGGCCGGAGCGATGGCGCGCATCTACCCCGACATCAAGAAGGAGCTTGTTTTGGCCGGGATGGAAAAGGTTTACTCCGAACTTGAGCTGCCGCTGATTCCGGTTATCTACGCGATGGAGGCGGCGGGCTTCAGAGTGGATGTCGGGTTGCTCAGGGAACTCTCAGAAGAGTTTTCGGCCAAATTGACGGCTATCGAGGCCGAGGCCGAGCGGCTGACCGGACACAAAGTGAACCTTAATTCTCCAAAGCAGCTGGGCTGGCTTTTGTACGAGAAGCTGAATATCCAGCTGGATGACGCGCAGAAAAAGATGTTCAAGACCAAGGATGGATACTCGACCGCGGAGGAAGTTCTCACCTTTCTCAAACCGGCCCATCCCGTTATAGAAAAGCTTCTGGAATTCCGGGAGATTTCAAAGCTTAAATCCTCCTTCGTCGACAACCTCCTGGCCGCTGCCGACGGGAATGGGCGGGTGCACAGCACCTTCGAGCAGGCGGGCACGGCCACCGGCAGATTTTCAAGTTCCAAACCCAATCTGCAGAATATCCCTGTACGTTCCGCTTACGGGCAGCTGGTGCGCCGCGCCTTCCGCGCCCGGAACGGAAGCTCGCTTATGAGCGCCGACTATTCGCAGATAGATCTGCGGGTGCTCGCCCATGTTTCCGGAGATAAAAATCTGCTGACTGCTTTCCGCGCCAACGAGGATATTCATTTGCGCACGGCCTGCGAGGTTTTTCACGCCGCCCCGGAGCTGGTTACAAAGGAAATGCGGCGTTCCGCCAAGGCCATAAATTTCGGCATCGTCTACGGCCAGACCGCCCAGGGGCTGGCCCGGGAATTGGGCATACCCCGGGCGGAGGCTGCAAAATATATAAAGCATTATTTTGAGGTTTATTCCGGAGTTAAGTCCTGGATAGACGGCACAATAGCCGCCGCAAAGATTAACGGCTGCGTTACCACTTTCACAGGCCGGCGGCGGGCCGTGCCGGACATCAACGGGACCAACGGCAATATGCGCGCTTTTGCCGAGCGCGTGGCGATGAATACTCCTATACAAGGCGGTTCCGCCGATATAATAAAGAAAGCCATGATCGACATCCACGCGAAGATAAAGGGCTCCGATAAGATAATCCTGGTGCTGCAGGTGCATGACGAGCTGGTCTTCGAGGTTAAAGCTGGTTTTGAAGCAGAGGCCGCGCTAATTATAAAGGACGGCATGGAGAACGCATTCAAACTTGAAGTGCCGCTCCGCGCCGATATCAAAGCCGGCCCCAACTGGCAGGATATGGTGCCTGTTCTTTGAACAGTTTCAGTGACTAGTGGTTAGCGGGCCGGCCGCAGCTTAGATTCGATTTTGTATCACAGTTATAAAGTTTAAATCAAACTAGTGAGGTTTTTATGACAGAGCCACAGTCCACTACTATCTCCCGCTACCTGCTTTACCGGCTGAAGGAAGCCGGCATCAATCATCTTTTCGGCGTGCCGGGCGACTATGTTCTCGATTTTCTGGACGAGGTTATAGCCAGCCCGGTCCAGTGGGTGGGCACCTGCAACGAACTCAACGCCGGCTATGCCGCTGACGGGTACGCCAGGATGAAAGGCGCTGGCGCGGCCGTGGTTACCTACGGGGTCGGCGGCCTGAGCATTCTGAACGCCGTGGCCGGAGCGTATGCCGAGCGGGTGCCCCTTATTATTATCAGCGGCGCCCCGGCGAGCCGGCGCCGCGAGGCGGGCGCCCTCGTCCATCACCTTATAACCGACTACTATCTTCAGCTGGAGGTCTTCAAGAAGGTCACCACCGACGCGGCTATTCTCCTCCGGCCGGAAACTGCCCCGGACGAGATAGACCGGATAATCCGCAACTGCATCGTCCGCAAGCTGCCTGTCTACATCGAATTACCCGCTGACCTCGCCCGCGCCGCCTGTCGCGCCCCCGGCCCGCTCTCGCTTGCTCCTGTGGAGCGCTCCGACGAGGATAGCCTTAAGGATTGTGTCGCGGAAGCCGCCGAACTGATCAATCAGGCCTCCTCACCCTTAGTGCTGGCGGGCGTAGAACTCTCGCGTTTCGGCCTGGGGCCCGACGCTCTCCGGCTGGTGGAAGGGGTAGAGCTGCCCTTCGCCACCATGCTCAGCAGCAAGAGCGTTCTTCCCGAACTGCATCCCCAGTTCGTTGGCCTCTACCAGGGAGCGTGGAGCCGGGAAAGCGTCCGTCGGCAGGTGGAATCCTCCGACTGTCTGCTGTCTCTGGGCGTGTGGATGACCGACCTCGACACGGGCTTGTTCAGCTTAAAGATAGACAGCCGCCGGATGATCGCCGCCGCCAACGACCGCGTCCGCCTCAGGAATCACTACTACGATAATGTCCGTCTCGGCGATTTCGTCCGGGCCTTGATCCCGGCCATACGGCCGCGGTCCTACCTGGCTTCACACCCAGCCGCGACTAATCTTGTCCGTAAGCCCTTCACGGCTGAGCCGGACCGGCCCCTCACCGCCCCACGGGCCTACGAGCGCCTGAACTGCTTTCTCGACGACCGCATGGTCCTGCTGGCCGAACCGGGCGACGCTTTTTGCGCGGCGCCGGAGTTCCAGATAGAGGAGGCGCGCAACTTTATAGTGCAGTGCTATTACTGTTCTATCGGTTATTGCACCCCAGCCGCGCTAGGGGTGGGCCTTGCGGAGCCAGGGAAGAGGCCCGTGGTGCTGACCGGCGACGGCGCTTTCCAGATGACGGCCCAGGAACTTTCCACACTGATCCGGCTGAAATGCCCCGCCATAGTTTTGGTGGTCAATAATGACGGATACCTCATTGAGCGCGTTCTTCATGAGGACGGGCCTTACAACGATATCCAGCGGTGGGACTACGCAAAGCTTCCGTCGGCCTTTGCCGGCGACGGGCAGGCTATCGGTATCCGGGTCACCACGGAAGGCGAGCTGGAGCGCGCCCTTGCCGTGGCTTCAAAGGAAACCGACAAGCTGGTCCTAATCGACCTCTGTCTGACCGGCCGCGACTGCTCCCAGGGGCTGGCGCGCCTGGGCGAATCCTTCCGCTCCGCGCAGCGCAAATAGCCGCGCCGACATCAAAGCCTGCCCCAACTGGCAGGATATGCAGCTTGTTCTTTAGGCAGAAGGGTTCGCAGGGCCTGTCGGGGGCCTGGAACGCGAAAACGGCGTCGGCCACACCGTGTCCGCGCCTCCGGATCGGGCCCAGTGTCGCAAGGCTCCACCCAGTCGCCGCTTACGCAAGGCTCGGCCTCCGGTACGGTTTCGCTTATCCGGATCCCCCGCCACCCGCTCCAATTTATATGTGAAGTTAACACATCGGATGTAAAGGTATGAACTTTTCCCTGCGACCACCATCATTGAACGACTTGCCGCCGGCTACCCGGGGGCTGGTGATGGTTTCTTTCTGCGGGTGGATACTGGAGATGGCGTTCAGGGGGCCGCTGAACTATTATTTCGGTCTGGTGCCGCTCAAGGTGGCCGGCTCCGGCTGGCTCTGGCAGCCGATTACCTATATCTTTATTCATGGCGGGTTCTGGCATTTTCTCTTCAACGCTTTCATGCTCTGGATGATGGGGTCAATTATTGAGCCGGTCATGGGTTCCAGAAAATTCTTTGTCTATTTCCTTTTCTGCGGCGCGGCGGCGGGATTAATCACCGTGGTGGTCAGTCCCGGCTCCGCGGTAGCCGTCATCGGCGCTTCCGGCGCTATTTACGGCCTGCTATATGCCTTTGCCGCGCTTTATCCCGACCAGACGGTGTATATGTATTTTCTTTTTCCTATGAGCGCGCGCCAGTTGGTTATGTTTCTGGCGGGGCTTTCCCTGGTGCTCAGTTTTACCACACCCAATTCAAGTGTGGCCAACTTTACGCATTTGAGCGGGCTTGCGGCTGGCTGGCTGTATTTTCAAACCATAAGGTGGGTTGAAAGCAGTGCGGCAGCGCGGCAGCGGGACAGTGCGGCAGGTGGGGAGGGCGATAGCGCGGCAGGAACAGTGCAAAGATTTTGGGGCAGGGTTTTTGGCGGCTCGTCGCGGGAGGCTGGTGAATGTGAACTGGAAACTTCCAGGAAAGTGGACGCCATTCTTGAAAAAATCTCAAGGAAAGGCGAAGCCGCCCTGACAGCCGGCGAACGGCGCGCGTTGGACGAATATGCCAGGAATAAAGGGGGGAGGGCGTAGGCAGCGCGGCAGAGCGGCAGCAAGACAGCGCGGCAGGGGGGGGTGGCGGAGACTGCCAAAAAATCGGAGGTTAAAACTGAATGAATAAAGAAATGAAACAACTTTGCCGCAGGTTCAAAACCATTAAAGGTAAGACCATTGTCGGGCTTACCGGGGCCGCCGCTTCGGGCAAGAGCTCCGCCCTTGAGTGCTTCAAAAAACTGGGTGCTTTTTGCGTTTCCACGGACGGCCTCGCAAAAGAAGTGTTGACATCCAGGGCCTGTTATAATAAAATTTCAAGGAAGTTTGGTTCCGGGGTATTCCTAAAAGACGGTTCGATAGACAGAAAGAAGCTCGCCAAAGAAATTTTTTCTGACAAATCCAAACGAAAACGGCTAGAAAGCATACTTCATCCCGAAATTCTTAAACACGCTCTCGCTTTAATCAAAACATCCAATGATAATGTAATCATCTTAGAAGCCCCGCTGCTGTTCGAAGCCGGCCTTGAACAGTGTTTCGCTTTAACAATATGCGTGGATGCCCCCTACAGATTGCGCCTCAAACGCGCGGCGGAAAGGGGGTGGACTTCCGGGGAATTCAGGCGCAGGAGCGCGGCGCAGTTTACGGCCGGGGAAAAGGCGGCCAGGGCGGATATCGTGATAGGGAACGCCGGAACAGTAAGCGCCCTCAGGGCTAAGATCGTATGGGTTTTTGATTTTTTAAACAAATTGGAGAAAAAATGACGGATAACGGCGGAGACAGAAATCCCAGGACAGCTTTCGCTCAGGAAGTAAAAGGCGGGCCGCGGAACAACCATGTTGTGCCCGCGGATACAAGGAGAAATAACACGATGGAAAACAATAACACTCACGCGCAGGGTTCGGGCAGCGGAGCCGGGTCCCAGAATAATATGCCTAAGATGGACACGGCGGTCCTCTCAAAGATGACAGTGTCCGAACTGCTTAAGATCGCAGACCAGTTCAAGCTTGAGGGCGTATCCGGCATGCGTAAACAGGAACTCATCGGCAAACTCATGGAAGCCCAGGCCAAACAGAACGGCATCGTAAAGGGCACCGGCGTGCTTGAGATCCTCCCGGACGGCTTCGGCTTTCTGCGTTCGCAGGAATATGATTACCTCTCAAGCCACGAGGATATTTACGTTTCTCCTTCCCAGATAAAGAAACTCGGGCTCCGTAAAGGTGACGAGGTCACTGGCCTTATCCGGCCGCCTAAGGAAGGCGAGAGATTTTTCGCGCTTCTGCAGGTTAAAACCGTCAACGGGATGGAAATTGAAAAGATAATCAACCGCGATCTCTTTGATAATCTGACGCCGCTGCACCCCAATCAGCGCTTTATACTGGAAACCACAAAGAACGACATGACCGCGCGCGTGATAGACCTTATCGCGCCCATCGGTAAAGGCCAGCGCGCCCTTATCGTGGCCGCGCCCAAAACCGGTAAAACCATGATCCTCCAGCGCATCGCCAACTCGCTTACCACCAATCACCCTGACATAGAACTTATCGTGCTGCTCATCGACGAGCGCCCAGAAGAGGTCACCGATATGAAGCGCTCCGTGAAAGGCGAGGTTATAGCCTCCACCTTCGACGAACCGGCCGACCGGCACGTGCAGGTGGCCGAAATTGTGCTTGAAAAAGCCAAACGCATGACCGAACTTAAAAAAGACGTCGTCATCCTGCTGGACTCCGTTACGAGGCTCGCCCGCGCGTACAACACCATCTCGCCCTCAAGCGGCAGGGTTCTGTCCGGCGGTCTTGAATCCACTTCCCTCCAGCGACCCAAGCGTTTCTTCGGCGCCGCCCGCAACATAGAGGAAGGCGGATCGCTGACCATCATCGCCACGGCGCTGGTGGAAACCGGCAGCCGCATGGATGATGTTATATTCGAAGAGTTTAAGGGCACCGGAAATTCGGAGATCTATCTGGACAGGAAGCTTTCAGACCGCAGGATGTTTCCTGCCATAGACATAAACAGGACCTCCACCAGAAAAGAAGAACTTCTAATGAGCGAAGACGAGCTCAATAAGGTGTGGATTCTCCGGAAAGTCCTGGCGCCACTATCGCCCGTTGACGCTATGGATCTGCTACATTCAAAACTCTCGGCCACCAAGTCTAACAAGGACTTCCTGAAGTCCATGGAAATGGCGGGAATGTAAAAATAGGGTTGAGGGTTTTAGGGGAGAGGGTTGAGTTATAGGGAACTCCTTACCCTAAACCCTGACCCCTTAATCCTCTACACTGTTGCGGTGGAGATTGTTTGCGAACAGCAACAAAAAGTTATTTTATAGTGGTGGTCTGCGTGGCCGCTCTGGCTATGTTTTCTACCGCATCCATTCCGGCGGGCGGGAGCTTGGATTACGCCAGATTTTCCGTGCTTACTCCTTCCGGCCCGGCGGAACCGCCGGCTGAAGCTTTCCGCAGGATACCGCGCCTTATACACGCCCGGCACAAAGTGCTTAAGGGAGAGGATATCAGGACTATTGCGGCCAATTACGGCACTGACGTCCGGTCACTCCAAAGCACGAATAATAACGAATTCATCTTCCTTTCCAAAGGTGGGCATATCCGGGTGCATAACGGCCGGGGATACCTTCACGAGGTGATCGTTGACGGCGAGACACTTGAAGGAATAGCTCGCCGCTTTAAGCCGAATGAGACTAATCTGAAAGACTTTAAGGCCGCGATTGTCAAAGACAATCAACTGTCGGCGATGGCGATGTTAGCCCCGTATAAATTCAAGAAAGGGGACCGCCTGCAGCTGCCCGCAGTCTACCTGAATTTGGACACCTACCGGATGCCGCTCCCGTATTTTTCCAGGGTCAGTTCCAGCTTTGGCATGCGCTATCACCCGGTTCTGAAGCGTAAAGTTTTCCATAAGGGCTGCGACATCCCGATGCCCGTAGGTACGCCTGTATTTGCCTCCAGGTCAGGAACGATTATATTTGCCGGCTGGAAGGAGGGCTACGGCAATATTGTAGAGGTGCGCCACAAGGACGGTTCGCTTACGCGCTACGGACACCTTTCTAAAGTATCAGTGGGCGTCGGCGAGACGGTTCAGAAATCCAAAAACATGCTGGGGCGCGTCGGCGCCACCGGCATGTCTACGGGCCCTCACCTGCATTTCGAAATAATTACGCCTTTAGGCAAATCCGTGAATCCCCTGGCCAGGATCGGTAAGCGATAACCGGATGCAAAGCTGTTTAGAGGCAAAGCCGTCCAGATGTAAAGCGATTTAGCAAAATTGCCAACCTGTTTTGCTCTGCTTTTTATGGTATAATTTGAATACTATATTAACTATTTAAGGACAAGATTATTATGAAAACCGATATCCACCCCAAATATGTAGTCTCAGAGGTTTCCTGCGTGTGCGGCAACGCTTTTGTCACCCGCTCTACCAGAGCCTCTATCAAAGTTGAGGTCTGTTCCGCCTGCCATCCTTTTTATACCGGTAAGCAGAAAATGCTGGACACTGCCGGTCGCGTTGAGAAGTTCAACAAAAAGTTCTCCGCCAGCGGCGGCAAGACCGTGGTGCGCAAGCCCAAGAAGGCCGTAAAGACCTCTGTGGCGCCCAAGCATTCAAAAAAAGTGCTTTCCTCCGCGCCCAAGGCCAAAACCGCCAAGGCCGTAAAAGCCGAAGCCAAAGCCGCGAAGAAGCCGGAAAGCAAGGCCGCCTGACGCGAATCTAGCAGTTTTCTGAGGCAGGCAAATCATGACATACATGTTTGCCTGCTTTTTTTTAGCCCGAATCTTTCAGTTCAACATGATTTACATTTAGTATATCAGGGAACAAAAACATTGAATGATTCCCCGCTACGCGGGTTGCTGAACCAGCGCTATGCGCGCCTGGTCAGCAAGGGTGTATGCCCCGCGGAACGCGCCATTGCTATGCAAGGGGAAAGTTTCAATTGAAACTTTCGGGTTAGCCCCGATACTGCCGGCCTGATGGTTGCCTGAACGGGACACATGCTTGAAAAAGAACTGGAACAAATAATCTCCGAACTTGCCGAAACCGAATCGCGCCTCTCTTCCGGCGGACTCAAGTCCGGAGAGATAGAGGCCCTTTCCAAAAAACACGCCCGCCTTAAAACAATCATCGACACCAAGCGCGAGCTGGACACCGCGCGCGCCGAGCTCGCCCAGACCCAAGGCATGCTGACCGATACCGATCCCGCCATGGCGGAGCTGGCGGCGGGCGAACTGGGACCGATAAAGGCTAAAACCGAAGCTCTTGAGAAAAAAATGGAGCTCCTGATTCTGCCCCCGGACCCGCAGGATTCAAAGAATATTTTTATGGAGATACGCGCGGGCGTTGGCGGGGATGAATCCGCGCTTTTTGCCGCCGATCTCCTGCGGATCTACACCAGGTTCGCCGCCGCTATGGGCTGGAAAGCCGAGCTGCGCGACCTGAACTCCACGGGGCTTAAAGGCATAAAGAACGCGGTCCTGTTTATAGAGGGGACCAACGCTTTCGCCTGGCTGAAATACGAGGGGGGCGTGCACCGCGTACAGCGGGTGCCGCTTACGGAGGCTTCCGGGCGCGTCCACACCTCCACCGTCACGGTGGCTATAATGCCGGAGCCGGAGGAAGTGGAGATAAAGATAGAAGCCAAGGACCTGAAGGTCGACACCTTCCGGGCTGGCGGCGCGGGCGGACAGAACGTAAATAAGGTTGAGACCGCTGTGCGCATCACTCATATCCCAACCGGAACAATCACCCAATGCCAGCAGGAGCGCTCACAGGGCCAGAACAAGCAGAAGGCGCTGCAACTTCTGGCGGCCAAGCTGATCCTGGTGGCTGAGGAAACTCAGGCCGCCTCCCTGGCAGGCGAACGGAAGAAGCAGGTGGGCACAGGCGGCCGCACAGAAAAAATACGGACCTATAACTTTCCGCAAAATCGCGTGACTGACCACCGCATTCAGATGTCATGGTATAACATGGATGAGATTGTTGAGGGCGGCATAAAGAATATGCTCGAAGATGTCAAATTAAATATCGGAAAAAAGAAGGAAAATGCCGACAACGAAAGCTTTGCTGATTAAGGGAACAGAGCGCCTTGAAGCCGCGGGTATCTCCGAAGCCGCGCTCAACTGCGCCTGGTTGCTGGCGCATTTGCTGAAGACAGACAGGCTCTCCATGCTGGCCGAAGGCGGAGCTCCGGTGCCGGCCGATATCGTCGCGGATTTTGAAAAATTTTTGGCGCGCAAGGCGGAGGGCGAGCCGCTGGCCTATATTCTCGGCTCCCAGCCTTTCTGCGGCCTGTCTCTTAAAGTTGATCACCGGGTTCTGGTTCCCAGGCCTGAGACGGAGGAGCTGGTGGGGCTGGCCGTGGACTTTATACTTAAGTCGCGCAGGGGAGGCGCGCCAGCTATACTTGACTTCGGCGCCGGTTCAGGCGCCATAGCGCTGGCCCTGGCGCGCAGATTCCCGGCGGCAGCGGTGACCGCGGCGGAAAAATCCCGGGGAGCCCTGGCCTGCGCCGAAGAGAACGCGCGCGCGCTGGACCTGGCGGGCCGGATGAAATTTGTAAAAATTTCTTCGGTCAGCGATTCCGGCGGACCGTTCGATCTTATAGTTTCCAACCCGCCATATATCCCTACCGGGGTAATAGCCGGGCTGGATAAAGAAGTTTTATCCGAACCACGGCTAGCGCTGGACGGCGGAGGCGACGGGCTGGTTATAGCCAGAGAAATAATCGCGGCCGCGCCAGCTGCGCTCAAAAAAGGCGGAGCTCTACTGCTGGAACTTGGCGATACGCAGGGCCCGCTGGCGCTAAAGCTGCTGGATGAGAAAGTATGGAAGGAGCGGCAGGTCATAAAAGATTTAAACGGGAAGCAGCGGTTTGTAAAAGCGATAAAAAGATAATAGCGCTGTGCGCTATTATCGCCATTTGCCATTTGCCGTACGCCGTATGTTTTAAAGGAGTCACTCGATTTTCTGCGAATGGCAAACGGCCAAAGGCAACAAATAAGGAGCAAGTTTTATGGACAATTTTATTATACACGGCGGCAGGGCTGTGAATGGTGAGGTTAAGATAAGCGGCTCAAAAAACGCGGCTCTGCCGATACTCGCGGCCACCATGCTTACAAGGGAAAAATGCGAGATAAAGAACGTTCCAGACCTTATGGATATCAAGTCCACTTTCGAGCTCCTGAACTATATGGGCAAGAGGTGTTTTTTCGGTTTTAACACCTTTACCGTGCATGAAACTTCCGGTCTAAAACATCACGCCCCCTACGACCTTGTCCGCAAGATGCGCGCCTCCATGCTGGTGGCCGGGCCGTTGCTCGCCCGCTTTAAAAAGGTGCGGTTCTCACTCCCGGGCGGCTGCTCGATAGGCGTGCGCCCGATAGATATCCATCTGGAAGCCTTTAAAAAAATGGGCGCCGTAGTTTCCTATGAGGGGGGCGATGTTATACTAACCGCCGCCCGACTCAGGCCCGCGCGCCTGAAATTTAGGTTCCCGAGCGTTGGCGCTACAGAAAACCTTATGATGTGCGCCTCCCTGCTCAAAGGAACCACCGTGCTTGAAAACTGCGCCCGCGAGCCTGAGATAGAAGATCTGGCCAGGGCTCTCGTTAAAATGGGCGCCGCAGTGGATGGAGCTGGCACCTCCATCATCAGAATTTCCGGCGTAGATGAACTTAAAGGACTTAAGCACGAGGTTATGCCGGACAGAATAGAGACAGGCACATTCATGCTGGCAGCCGCCGCGGCCGGGGGCACGCTGAAACTTCTGAACACTGACATCGCGCTCATGGAGCCGGTCGCGCGCGCCCTCAAAAAAGCCGGAGTAAGGATAACTTCTGAAAAGGGCAGCATAATGATCAGTTCTTCCGGCGGCCGCCCGAAGCCTGTGAATATTGCAACTAAACCCCACCCCGGTTTTCCTACCGATCTACAGGCCCCCTGGATGGCTTTTATGGCCCGCGCCAAAGGCTCCTGCGAGGTGCACGAAGCCATATTTGAGAATAGATTTATGCACGCGGCCGAACTTATGCGCATGGGCGCCGATATAACTATCACGGACCGCAAGGCCGTTATACGGGGCGTGGAACGCCTGCTGGGAGCTCCGGTAATGGCGTCAGACATCCGGGCCGGCGCCGCATTAATAGTGGCCGCTGTTGCCGCCAAAGGGAAGTCGATCATAAGGCGCATTTACCACATAGACCGCGGCTATGAAAAGATAGAAAATAAACTTCGACTGTCAGGGGTCAGAATAGAAAGGGTGAAAGCATGATTTTTTGCTATGGCAAAAAAATGCCATAGGCCGTACGCCGTATGCCATAAGCTTTTAAGGAGTTTCTTAACATTTCTGCGTATGGCCTAAAGCATATGGCCTATGGCGATATGTGTTTTTTAAAAACTATGACTTTTGAACAAGCTTCAAAAATATTGATGGAGAGGCAGGGCTTTGTTAAAAAGGACGGCCTGGACCGGGTATACGCGGCCCTTAATAATTTAGGGAATCCTCATGAGAAGATTCGGACCGTGCATGTTACCGGAACTAATGGCAAAGGTTCGGTCTGCGCGCTGTTTGATTCTGTGTTCAGGGCGGCGGGATACAAGACCGGCCTGTTTATCAGCCCACATCTTCTGGCTCTGACCGAGCGGATAAAGATAAACGGAGTGGAGATAGCAGAACAGAAATTCGCAGACTTGCTGGATGAGGTTTTTAAAGCCGGTCCTGACCTGAATTTTTTTGAAATTCTGACTTGCATGGCTTTTCTCTATTTTGAGCGCGAGAAGACGGACATCGCCGTCATAGAGGTAGGTATAGGCGGACGATTTGACACGACAAATGTTTTGCCGCGGCCGGAGCTGTCGGTTATATCTTCGGTGGATTACGATCATAAAAAATATCTAGGGGACACCCTGGTGGAGATAGCCGGCCAGAAAGCGGGCATCATCAAAAGGGGCGGCGTGTGCCTGGCCCCTCTCCTGCCTGAAGCTGCACGCGGACCGGTGCTACTTGAGGCCCAGGAGAAGAGCGCACGGGCGCATTTTCTGGCTCCGGTCTTTGAAATCGCCGGCTACGATTGGACGCTCGGACGAATGCGCCTAAAGCATAAAAAGACCGGCGACGAACTGGCGCTGGGTCTCATGGGTGACGTCCAGGTTTCTAACGCCACGCTGGTTTACGAGGGAATATCTATTTTAAACGGAGCCGGGTTTAAGATAAGCAGGGGAGATATCGCCCAGGGCTTCGCGCGCGTGGACTGGCCGGGCCGTTTTCAGGTGTTGAGCCGCGGGGAATGCGTATATATCCTGGACGGTGCGCATAATCCGGAAGCGGTAAGAGCTTTCGCCGCGACTTTCAGCCGGTCCCCTTTCAAAGACCGGGACGCCGTTTTTGTGGTGGGTCTTCTAAACGATAAAGACCACCTCTCAATACTTACTACTCTAGCCCCTTACGCCGCGAAGGCTATTTTTACCAAGCCGCCTTCCGAAAGGGCCATCGATCCCTGCGTTTTGGCGGATGAGTTTTCCAGGCTGCGGCCGGAAGCCGAAATAGAAGTGCAGGAAGACATAGAGGCCGCCCTGTCCGCCGGGGCCAGGACGGGCACAACGGTGGTTCTCGGTTCGTTTTATCTGATAGGATCCGCTCTTTCTATTTTGAAGCCGATTTTTTGTGAACCGGTAATTGGCCGGTAGCGATAAAAACTCAGGATTAAGTGGTAAGTGGTAAGACGAAAAATTATACCAAGT
>SESC01000039.1_pt1 | contig 55961 bp, 55 predicted proteins | sample 3171431 | NCBI WGS metagenome assembly SESC01 (sample SAMN06051868, study PRJNA518727) | freshwater metagenome | biome: subpolar coniferous forest; feature: holomictic lake; material: water; isolation source: holomictic Lake 227, 8 m depth | place: Canada: near Kenora, Ontario | collected... | reverse complement strand
GGTCTGGAGCCTTGATCGCGGTGTACCTGTTGGGAGAGAGGATCAGCTGGGTCATGCATCCTTGGCTGCCACAGGGATTAATCTCAAAGCAAGCCCGAATCACAGGCGAGAAGCGTATATGCTGTCAGGTTTATCGTATTGGCTGAAATGACTAAAGGACTTAAGTGAGGTGACATAAAATATGCAACAAAGTGAGGGAATTGAGAGAGAAAAAGTGAGCAAGAAGGATCAGAAAGCGAAGAAGCTTGATGGAGAAAAAAACCAGAAGCCAAAACGCGGCAAGAAATAGATGAATATCGCTCGCCGATCTCTCTGGCGGGCATTCCACATCTTATAGCGAAAGAGGATCACGCTGCATCTGCCAAGGCATAATATATGATTATGCATGGGAAACCGGCTATTAAGGTAGATCGAGGTGTTAGATATGTATGTAGCAAAGAGATTTCTGGCTGTTATTGTACTGCTTATGCTTGCCGTAAATGCAGTTGATGCTCGTGAGGGAAATCCATACTCTGATCCGCTTAAATCATCAGTGCATGAACCAATCGCTAAGGATCCAGGATTCGGCGAGTATGAGCTAATGACTCCCAGGCTAGATTTAACAATAGCTCCACTGATCGACATCGAATACATAAATACTTGGAACGCGGCTGCTGGAAATTCCGACCAAGTGTTCGTCGGCAGTCAACTACCCCACCCTAAAGGATGGGGCTTGTGACTGCGCAAAAAATCGCGTCACAATAGGCTGGCTGACAACAGCCCTAAAAGCTATGTTCATAGCTGCGATGTAGTCCGCAGCACCAGCGAAGCCGCAAGACTCACATCTAAATTCGTCTCTGGTAGGTCTATTCTCCTTCGAGATATGTCTGCATGAAGGGCAAGTCCTAGAAGTGTTTTGGGGATCTACAAAGACCACAGGGACGCCGGCAATCTTGGCTTTGTAGTCCACAAACATTCTAAGCAACCCAAAATTCCAAGTATGCAAGTTGCGACGCTGTGCCTTCCTAACCGTAACTCTGTCTCTAATGCCCTGGAGATCTTCAAGAGCAATAGACCTGAGAGTGCCTTTGGCTTTCGTAACAAGCTTCTTGGAAACGCAATGGTTAACGTCTTTGGAGAATCGCGCCATCCTACCAGAGAGCTTCTTAAGATGGCGTTTAGCGGATTTAGTGCCTTTGGATTGGAGTCTGGATTTGAGGGAATCAAGTTGCTCTCTGGTATTGGTGGTCTGCTCACCAGAATGGACTTCTCCATCGCTATCTACCGCCAGGTTCTTGATACCAAGATCTACACCAAGAACCCCCTTAGCATCATAAGGAGACTCTTCGGAGGCTTCGACCACAATGCACAGGTAAAAGATCTTTTTAACAAGGATCAAGTCTGCCTGTCCTCTGATCCGATCCATTCTAGCACTCTGATAGTCTCCAAACTTGGTAGGGACAATTTGTCTGCCGTGCAGAGTTGCCATAGATACTTTATCAAGCCCCTTCCAAGAAAGAACTCTCTGATCGTAGACCAAAGCACCATCGAGCCTAAACTCTGGTTTAATGGATTTATCTCGCTTGTAGGCTTCGCAGACCTTACGAATAGCAAGAATGGTGAGTTGTGCAGAGAGTCCGAATTTCTCCCGGATAGGATAATACACCGTCTTTTGGACTTCTATCTTGTTGGCACTATGGATAGCAAAGACAGTTTCAGCTATCTCATTACAAGCTTCGTTAAACCTCTTCATTGTTTCAGATAGTATCTTGTATTGCTCTTGGGAGGGATCAAGCTTAACCAACAAGGTCTGAAGCATAGTATTGTGCATATCACTCAATAGTTAATATACTTATCGCACGGGACCGCCCAATTCCTCTCCACCCTGAAGAGATGGGGACTCCTTGGGCAACGAGTTGAAGTTACCCTATTGGAAACTGATATTATGGGATTGGATAATACCAATTTCAAGGTTGAACCGCTCTTCGTTCCTGCTTATGGCCCTGGTGTCCGTATCAGTTCAGTTGAAGAAGTATCGGACGCAGTCCACTTTTATGTATTGGAAGTGATTCCAGAACGAATCTGTAAATCTGTTGATTACCCATCTAAAGCGCCCGCGCCGTGTAAGCAGTTAACCTGGATGCCAGGTGATTATTCTTTAAAGTTGTCCTATATTAAAGATGGCAAAGAACTTGCTGAGACGCTTATCGATTTCACCATTTGATTACATAGGGAGCGCGGAGGGTCACGAATACCCCGACCTTTAGGTTGGAGATGAAGTGAACCCTTCGCACGTATTTGTGCTCACTTAAACCGATGATTTCTGATCTCCAGCTAACCGGGCGTGCGTGCGGCCCGAAGCATACCCAATCCCTTTAGGGTAGGGTGGCCGTACGCAGTTTGATTTTTGTCTCTTTGGCTTCGGTTATGTTCCCCGCTCATTCACTAAGCGTAGATTCCTGCTCCCAGCCACCATGTATCATCCACTTTCGTGACATAGCTTAACTTGAGCCCCGGCGTCATGTTCTTTGCAGGGTCTGGATAGAGGTAATAAGTGAATCCCTCTTTGTTTTGGGCTAACGCCATCATATCTCGAACCTGTTCAACGCCGTTGGGATCTTTAGCGTCAATCCTGTTCGTCCCTATTAATTCGGGCCGTATGGGATGTACTAGGCAGTTACCCGCGAAATCATAGGCTATGATGTAGCGGTTTCCTTCGACATAACTACTATTGATATCATTGAAGGTGTTAACTGCTTCTTCTTTGGAAGTATTCAGGGCGAAGCTTCTTCTGCCCTCTACAAAGGCTACAAGATCCTCTCTGGACTCGTTACTGAAGACTGGAGTGTGCACGCTCAGATAAGTTCCTGCTGCTAACCACATTTCTTCGTCTACCTTGAGAACATAGGTTATCTTAAGCTCCTCTGCACCAGAATGAGCCTGATTAGGCCAGATGTAGTATGCGAATCCGCTTCCCCTTTTAGCCACCTCTCGCATGTTCCTCTTAAGGGCAACTCCATTGGAATCGGTCACATCCAGCACATTTTTACCTATCATTTTAGGCTCGTACGGATGAGCTAAACAGGTTCCATTAAAGTCGTAGGCAATTATGTAATGCCCTCCTCTTACAAACTCTCCATTGGGATTATTGAAGACCTCTAGGGCTTTATCCCTGCCTTGCTCTGCAACGAAGTCTCTCGCTTCATTCACAAAGGCGATTAGGTCTTCGCTTGCTTCAGGTTTTAATATATATGAATTACTTTCGTTTTCATCTGTGGTCGCTGCCAAGCCAATTGAAGATACTCCCAGCAGAGCAACTACACAGGCAACTGCTAAAATAACTTCGATATTTCTCATATTTCGTCCCTCAATCAAAAGGTTTCAACTCGTTGCCCAAGGAGTCCCCATCCTTCAGGGTTGGGTAGTTGACCACCTATATTCCGGACCAATTCTATTTAAATTTCTCCCGAAATCCGAAATCAAGAGGAAATCTGGGATATCGTCTCTGCTCCGGCAAGCCCGGCATAGATCTTCGCGGCCCGGTCGGCAGCAATGCAGCCTTTGGCGCATTTTTTGCAGTGATTGCACTTTTTCTCATCAATTGTTATGGTCTCTGCCACGGTAATTGCCCCTCGAGGGCAGTTCTTCTCGCAGATCTTGCATCTCGTGCACATCTGGGTGCGCAGGACCGTTTCGCAGACCTCTCGCAGCAGCTCTTCGGCCTGCTCTTTGCCGGCAATGATCATGATGTGTCCGTTGGCAAAGACGGTGACCCGCCCTTTTTCTGTCTTTATCACCGCTGCCCCCAGATCTTCCTCATATTTCATCTCGCCTAAAATATTAAGGGCCGCGGCAACGTAGGAAAAGGGATGATTCTGGGGGGCGCATAGGGTCGCTTCGATGGAGTACTCCAGACCGCAAGGCGAGCGGCCCCGCAGTGCCTGCAAAGTGATTTTTTCTTTCCCGGCAGCACCTACTTGCAGGTTTATATTGTGCTCTTTTGCTATCTCGAGCATCTTGGGAGGATGCCTCTTCCAGCGCCAAAAACCCCAATCGATGTATCTCTTATCCAGCTTATTCCCGTCCGCCCATTCCTTTAGAGAGGCCGTCCACCGGTCATAAAGCTGGGGATGTGTTACTTTCAGGTTGGCAAACTCAGATTGCAGCGCGGCGGGGCACAGCCAGCAGCCGATGCGCTCAAAGTCCTCCTCATAGAGCGGGTTTGGCAGCATCTTATTCCAATAGATGTAGAGCATGACCTCCAGAGCCCGCCAATTTCTAATGGGCGCCAGCGTGGTTTGGCTGGGAACATAGGGATTCCTCTCCACGGCCTTAATGGTAGAACGGTTGAAGGATTCGTAGATGCGCCGCCCATCAATTGTCACGCAGCCTTTGGGGTAGTGCTCTTTAAGAAAGGAAGTCATTGGTCCCAGCTTGTTCGTCTTGCAGCACCAGCGAAAATCTTTGGCAGGGGGGCCAAAATTCTTTACCTGCTCAAAAAAGCCGCTCTCTCCTTTGATCTCTTGCAGCCGCAGCTTTTGGGCATCGCACAGCTTATGCACATATTCCACAGTTTCGGGAAATTCCAGACCGGTGTTGATGAAGATAACCTCTGGCCGGGAGAATATTTTTTGGGCAAGGCAAAGGCAGGCCAGGCTGTCTTTTCCCCCGCTGAAGGAAACGTTTACAGGAAGCCGGTTTTTGGACAGATAGTTCTTGATCTCACTTATTGCCGCCTTCTCCAGGCCTTTTAGGTTATCCGCATTGGCAAAGATTATATCCTGTAGGGAAGGCCTCTTTTCATGAAGGGTAAAATCATTCTTCATCACGTCCTTGATGCGGATGGACGAAGTGCAGTCTGCCCTTTTCCTGGCCACGCCCACGCCGGAAAATTTCCCTATTTTCAGGACGACGTTTTGGCCTTCCTCCAGGGTACATAGCCCGCTTATGATCTTTGCCTCTTGTAGCCACTTGCCTTTTATGTGGCCTTTTAATATTGAGTCGTCACATACAACGAGGCCTTTTTGTGCTCTATTGGAAAGCAGGGCTGCGCCAGAAGTCTCCAAATCCAGCTTGTGGCAGCCAGCTGTGACATCAAACCAGAGCGTCGCGATGTGGCGACCTTCCAGGATCACCTGATCGCGACGGTCTAATCCGGCAATCTTATTGAGCAAGATTATCCTGCCTTCCAGGAAATCTGCAGAGCCGTAATTTTGAGTGAAAAGCAAAGAGAGAAGCTCTTTTGCCGCCCTGGAACATAGGCGGATGTCGCCCGGCGGCGCGAGCTCTATTTTGCGGCCAAAGCTGTCGCAGGTGGAGCATTTTTCCGCCAGAAGGGGAATGCTGCAATTTTCGCACCAGAATAGCTCGCTCTTGCCGGGAGAGAATGTTTTGCTGGAATTATGCATGGATTTAATTGAGGGTTAAATCCTGGGTGTATTTAATGACTTTCATTTGGCCAAATCGAAGGGTGCTCTGCCATCAAAGGATAACTGAATTTGAATATCGAAAGAGTTAAATACTATGATGATCACATTGTTATTATTAATATTATGTAAGCACAAAACCAAAGACAATGAAACGGCGCCAGGGCTTTTCTGCTACCCTCAGCCATCCCCTCACCCTGGGCCGTTTTATCCCTCTACCCTTTATGGGATGAGAGTTAGGAATTTAATTATCAAAAAAAGTTAATTAGGTTATAAATGAAACAACGCCCGTTTTCCATTTAAAATTGGGGCCAATTCGGCAGATTGATATTTGAGTCATACCAGAAAGTGCCATACCAGGCGTCGACTCCCAGATGCATATTCTCCCAGGGATAACGTTTCTCCTTGTTTTCGTTTTTCACCTCAGGATAAGTTGTGTCTGGGCAGATATTTTTCGGACATTTTTCCTTAACAGGTGGAGAGATAACTGTATTATTCGCCTCGCTTCCGATGATCTCCAGCTCCACTTTATCCATTGCGGATGACGTGATTTTTGTATTATCTGTCACGCTTCCCACTATATCCACAACAACAGATCCTGGACCGCCAAATGCATAGGCACTGCAAGCCGATAGCATCAGCGCTAAAGCCAACATGATTGATTTCCTCAACACCATTCCCCTCCAACAAATTTCTCATTTGAGCTAAACATATTTAACCTATGTTTTATATATACAGGAAGTAGAAAAATCTTTCGGGCCGATAAGTTCGGATTCCTTAAAGCATTATTAGAAAAAATTGGTTGAATAATAGCAATTTCCGGGAATAAATCCACTAAGGGGACCTAATATAGTATGAAAAAATTTTAAAAATAATACTTTAAAACTTATACCTTTGTTGTCACACTCCCCAAAGTGAGGATCTTTTGTGCAGTGCTTATGTATGCCGGATCTTTTTTGATGAGCGACCGGCTGTATCTGGTGGGAATATAAGAACTCCACGGGTAGCATAGCTGCCTCTTGAAGTCGTCCCATGGGGTTTCATAGCGTTTTTCCTCGCCGCATGGACCGCACTCTTTTCCAGATTTCTTGTTGACAACTTCAGTCTGGTAGCCGATCTGGATGTTGCTGGCTGTGCTGCCGACTATATTCACTTCGATCGGCATGCCGTCCGGTGCTATGATCGTGGTATTGTTCGCCCGGCTTCCCAGGATGTCCATGCCGATCGACTGATCGCTTACCGCGCCTATGGCAACAGATGCCCACAGGATAAGTATGCTGATCAGAATAATTTGCTCTCTCAAACCTTTCGCCCCCTTTTATAATTAAGTCTAATAAAATGTAGTGAAAGTAGAAAAACCTTTTGTTGCAGCGCAAACCATTAAATCCCCACCGGGAAAATTGGGGACCCGATGAAACTTATTTATGTGGCCGGCAAAGGAGGCGTGGGCAAAAGCGTCTGCTCGGCAGCTTCCGGCATCTGGAAAGCGCGTCAAGGAAAGGATACCCTGGTCTTCTCCATGGACCCGGCCCACTCGCTTTCGGACATTTTCGACATCGATCTGGGCAGTAAGCCAAGAAAGATCCGCGAGCATCTCTATGCCTATGAGCCCGATCTGGCCGAGGAGGCGCGAGGCTTCTTTCGCAGGTACAAGAACATCTTCACAGCTCTCTTCGGCCTCTTCGAGGTGGAGGTAAAACCGGAAGACTTCGGGAACATGCCCGGCGTCTCCGAACTGATCTTCATGGATAAATTAAACGACATCTACGTCGAGAAGCAGTACGACTTTGTGGTCATAGACTCGGCACCAACCGCCATGGTCCTGCCTTTGTTGCAACTGCCCTCCATCACTACCGGATTTGTAACAAAAGTGCTGGGCATGAGAAATAGATGGATGGGTGTGCTCGACCTTCTGCAACCAGGGTTTGGCGACAGCATACTTTCTGAGGTTCGGACCATGCGCCAGAAAGCCGAGACCATGAGAAATGCCCTGCTCGATCCGGAGGCGGCCAGCATCACTATTGTTACCATCCCCGAAAAAGCGGCCGTGGAGGAGAGCCGGCGCCTGATTGAGACGGTAGAGTCGCACGGAGTTTCTGTCTCTTCCATTATCATCAACCACGTGATCCGGGACTGTGACTGCCGCTTTTGCCAGGAGAAGAAGGCATCCCAGACCGCTTACATCCAGGAGCTAAGGGACCGCTACCAGGAATTGCGCATTACAATCTTACCCGACTACGGAGGAGAGGTATTGGGTGAAGGCCTCTTGCAAGTGGCAGAAGACCTCTACGCAAAGGGGGAGCTGAAAATCTAAAAACATCACCAAATTGATATATTTTGTAGTTGAAGACAGAAGTGAGGAAAGACTATGTTCGAAAAAGTTCTCGTACCCACTGACTTCTCCAGCTATGCCCACAAGATGCAAGAGTGCCTGGCGGACATGCCGGGCATAGAAGAGGTCGTGCTTCTTAATGTCGTGGACGGCGGCAATCCCATGAACCTGGAGAAAAAAGGATGGAGCTACGACTCTCTTATCGATGAGGCAGATACCAGGCTTGCCGAGCAGGCCGATCACCTTTCCCGTCTGGGCGAGAAAGGCCTCTCTGTCCGGCCGCTTTTAAGGATCATCGTGGAGCCCATGAGCGGTGCGGACGGGGTGGATATGAAGAGGCTGCTGCCCAAATCAGGCCTGGATCTGATTGAAGGAGGCAGTGTGGGCGAGGCCATTATCAAGATCGCAGCGGAGGAGAAAGTCTCTCTCATCTGTATGGGCGCGCAGGGCAGAGGGCTGGTGGAGGGCATGCTCCTGGGGTCCGTCTCCACCGAGGTGTTAAGAAAGGGCCAAACCGATCTTCTCATCATCCGTCACAAGATCCTGGAAAGCGGCAAAGACGGGGAACATGAGTTGTTCTGCCGGGACATATTTTCTAAAGTGATGCTCACCTCTGACTTCTCCGATGCAGGGCAGCAGGCAATATCTCTGGCCAGGGATCTGCCGGGCGTCCGGGAGATCTTGCTGGTGCATGTGATCGCTAAAGAAAATGATTTCGATGAGGCGGCAAAGAAGCTTAACTTGTTACGTGTTGAGTTGGAAGGCCAGGGCAGAAAGATCACGGTGCATGTCCTAATGGGTGCCCCCGCAGAGGAGATCCTGAATTTGGCCAAAAGCCAGGATGTCTCCCTGATTATGATGGGCTCTCAGGGAAAGAGCTGGAGCCGACAGATTCGCGTGGGAAGCACTACCTTTGATGTGGCCCGCCAGACATTAAGCCCTGTGATGGTAGTCCGTCCCAAAAATAGCTAAAAAAAGGGTTTTTCGGCTCCGTCCTTTCTATTTTTTCATGGCTTTTTGCGCCTGCTCCATCATCATCTGGGCCGCTTTGTAGTAGGCATCGCGAGGCATCAGCTCCCGGCTCACCTGTTTTTGCAGCTCCTCGGAGATAATGCCCTCTTTCGCGAGCTGGCGACCTGCTTCTTTAGCAGCCCGGAAAATTCCGTCCACCAATCCCGTCTCCCCCGCCTTTACCATCTCTTTTACGCCTTCTGCCATGGGGCGCAGCAGGGCTCCCGCAAAGTCACTGCTTTCGTCCGGCCTGGTGTAGATGGCCTTCATCTGCAGGAGCATTGGGTCGAACATGGACAGTTCCCAGGCGCCGCAGGTGGAAACGAGAACGATCTTCTGCTTCTTTGCACTCTGGCCACCCATATCATGGATGGACAGTTGCCTGTCTATCAGGTTTTTCAGGGGACCGGTCATGCCTGCATAGTAAACCGGGCTGGCCCAGACGATGACATCCGCCTCTTTAATCTTGGGCAGCAGCATCTGCATGTCATCCTTCTGGCCACAGGTGCCGGGGTTTACAAACCAGCAGCTCATGTCTCCATTGCAGGCTCCGATCTTCAGCTTCCTGGTGAAGAAAACTTCCACTTCGCTGCCTGCTTCCTTCATACCATCCAGAAAGGGATTGAGGATCATAGCCGTATTTCCCTCATCCATGTGAGGGCTGCCGTTTATTGCAAGAACCTTCATGAGAATTATTTGTGGGGCCCAATAGATAAATAATGATCGTAGTTGCATAATTGGCTATTGGAAAAAAACAAAGAGCCGGAAGTTATATCGACCAGGAGAACTCAAGGATCTTTGGAAATGTCCTCATATTCGGCGTATAGCGGAAGCGGTCTTGATCAGATAGATCCTTTTGATGCCAACGACTCCAACCTCTGGCGCAAAGCCGAGTACCTGGGTCGCTACCTCTTTGCCACTGATTTTTTAAGATCGCATAAGCCGGATCTTGTGGCCGATATCTCCTGCGGCCTGGGATACGGAGCTGCACAGCTATGCAGTGTGGCAGGGAAGGTTATTGGCGTTGACAAGAATCGGACTCTGATGGAATCGGCCCGCCAGAGGCATAAAATGCCAAAACTGCATTTTCTCCATAAAGACCTGGATGAGGAAGAGTTGTCTCCCGAAATAGAAGATGGCAGCGCTGCGGCTGTGGTCAGCTTCGAGACCCTGGAGCACTTGCTTGATCCCTTTCGGACGGTAGCCCAGTTCTCCAAAATCCTGCAGCCGGGTGGTTTTTTTATCTGCTCGGTCCCCAATGTCCTTTCCGAGTCCGGCGACAGTAGCGGTCTTCCCAGGAACAAGTCCCACAAACAATGGTTTAATTTCGCTTCGCTCTCCCGGCTGGTGGCACAAAACGAAATGCAGGTGATCTACCGGCTGGGCCAGTCCTGGTCCAAAGCGCTATTTCGAAGAGAACAGCAACTGTCCAATGCCAAGCGAATCATGCGAAAGCTTGGTGATGAGCCGAGCATGCATTCGCCGGAGATGATGCGATGGCTCTCTTATGTCGCGGCCTATCCCACGGTCGAGGATGTGGACGGCTCTTACTCTATCATCATCGTTGCCCAAAAAGAATAAGATAACGATTTGGCGATTGATGAAGCAATTAGATCCTTCCAATGCCTCCGCCCCCACCTCTCTTTTTTTCGTAAACGGAAAATCCCATCTTCTCCAGAAGCACTCTCGCCTCCCCTTGACCATGCAGCAGCACCTCGGCCAGATCCTCCGGGCAATCGATGTCAGATCCCGCCCGGAATGACTCGAAGACGGAGACCTCAAGGCCCGCCTGCCGGGCGTAGTCCAGGTGCTTGGGAAAACTCACTCCCTGGTAGCAGGTGCGAAACTCGGGGCTCCTGATGAGAATCATGTTTGTCCCGCCCCCCCTTCCCGGGCAGAGCACCACATCGCCCGGACAGCTCAAAATACCCGCTACGTCTTTTTGTGTCAAAAGAGCCAGATCGGCCATAACGATCAGAATATCCGATGGCCATCCTTGCATAGCCTCACCGGCGATAAATGCGTTTAGAGCATCATTCAGATCCAGTTCTGACTCTGCAATCTCGACATCGTAGCCGACCTTCGCGGCGTCCAGCCTAGGTCGGGAGAGGACCGTCGCCCAGCCCAGGCCCAAAACGGCATGCAAGACATCCTTCAGCATGGCAAATGACAAGAGCTGCCGCTCTTGGGGTGTGAGAACAGACACCAGCCTGCTCTTTGCCCCCTGGTTCTTGAAAGGAATTACCATGTGTATTGGCTGTCCCACGAAAGAACAGCTTTAACAAGCTCTGATAAAACTTTAACTCTTCAGGCGAGGCCGGATCACATCTTTGTCCTCAGCCATGAAGACCGAGCCGTCGCCGCTGCGAGGGTATTTCAATCCACGAAAAACAACAGCCGGTGTCCCGTCTCCTGCCTCGCCCATGAGCAGATTGGCCATTGCTGCGATCTCGTCTACAATGGCTTCTAAGGTGATCTCCAGGGCCTTGCCGTGCAGGTCTTGCACCCCGCGCCAGTCGCGAAGAGCTGCTATCCCCGCCCAGCCTATGGCCACGCCGGCAACGCCCGCGCGAAAGGGCCGGCCGCAGGTATCTGTGATGATTACGGCGCAGTCCTTTCCTAGACTTGCGCGCAGCCGCACCGCACTGGCGCGGGGGTTTTCGGGCAGCAGCAGTATGCGGGCGTCTCCTACGTTGGACTGATCAATCCCGGCGTTAACGCCCACATGACCAAAACGGGTCACTACCAGCAGAAAGGGTTGGTCGAGCAAGACCTCCACCGATTCGTCCAGGACCGCCTGCACGAATCTGGGGTCTTTGCCGACTTTTCCGGCAATCAGAGCGGCTCTGATCGTGGGATGATAGCTTTCCAGCTCCCGGAAACGGCCCTCCGACTTGGCCACGATGGTACTGGCCAGACAGAGCACATCACCATCTTGAAAATCAAAAAGAGATTTGGCCAGCAAGGCAATATCGTCGCCTTCCTTGATGATTGGTAGGCCACGAATGACGTAGCCTTGCATTGATGGCATTCTATTGAAATCGCTCGTCAAAAGGCATCTTGCTGAGGCGGTAGAGCCTGGCCTGAACCAGGAGATCAAGCAGATAGGAGTAGTTCACGGCGACGATCGCCGTCCTCTCCTCACTGATCTCAGTCCAGGGAAGACCACCATAGCCTTCTGCATATTCCATCCAGAAGGCCGGCGGGGAGAAATCAAGCAGATACTTGTTCTCCTCCGTAAAAGTGAGGGTGATCTTCTCTTCCATCTAAGGCACCTTGCCGGTTCGCTCCACAACCTCGGCGAAGGCCAAAGTTCCGCTGATCTTCTTGATCTTGGCCTTGACGATCTCGCCTTTGACGGCACTGGGCACGAAGATGAGATACTTATCCACCTTGGCTATGCCGTCGCCCTTGTTGCCCACGGACTCAATGCGTAGCTCATAAGTCTCACCCTCTTCGATGACATCCTTCTGCACGATCGTGGCAGCCTTTCTCTTTCTCACCGGTCGGTGAGCGCCGCAGGCATCGCACTTGAGCGTCAGAACACGATCGCTCTTGAGGAGGTGAGTGTCGGGCAGCCTGCACTCCGTGCAGACTACATATTCCTCGAAGTAGGACTCTATCTGGCGGGCGATGGCAGTCTCGCCGAACTTTCCCTGAAAGACGCCGCGCTGCCCCTCGATCTTGCCCGCTGTGCCCATCTCCTGGAGCAGATATTTCATAAGGTGCTCCGGTTCGCGATTTAATGTGTCCGCGATGGCCCCGAAGTTCTCCAGTACGGTGGTCTTGCCTTCGTAAAAGACCTTGACGGAAGGTATGACGAACCGCTCTTTGGACTCCCGAGTGGCCGGCATCTTCTTCATGGCCCGATCCAGGCCCGCTAAATAGTCATCCATCCAGATACCTTAATTATTTTATCAGCTCTTGACCCGACTCTATTATGATCTGAATCGGTGTCGGCAATTTATGCCCTGCCCTTGTCAATGCCACCTTGGCGTCGTTAAGGTACGTAAGTGGTACTCCCACGGTAAAGAGCTTCTGGCCTGCTTCGACCCTGGCTGCAGTTCCCACAGCCTTGCCGAAAGCCATCCTCATGCCGCTGGAGACACGGTCGGCGCCTGCACCCGTAGCCTGCTTATTCTCTCGGATGACATGATGGGGATAAGTGCGCAACTTGAGGTGGAAGCTGGTTCTGCCTGCCGTTTTCATAAGGAAACGGTTGGCTGCAACTCTGGCTGCTTCAAGAGCGGTATGCCTGATCTGGCAGGGTTCCTTGACCACTAAAGTGATCTGGATGGGAAAATCTTCAGTCAAATTTCCCATATCATAGTGCACTACTTTGCTTCCAGGAACGCCGCCCATGTATTTTCTGCGCGTGTAGGGCCGTTCCCTCCTTCTATACATGCTTGCTGGCTTGCGTGTCAAAACGAAATTCCTCCGATAATCCTGAGATTGGTGCTACTATGCACCTTGCTTATAAGGTTTGGCCTTGGCTGCCGGCTTACACCGTGATGGGCGTGGAGAAAGATATCTCATTGGCTAGAGGCCTCTTCATGAGCGTGCGGATATCTTCCGGACTTTTTGCATTTGCGACTGTCCACATGAGCTTGACCAGGGCTACCTCGGGCAGCATATCTTCGCCCTCAATTGCTCCGCCGTCCAGCATGTCGCGTCCTGTGTCGTATACCCGATCGCATATCCTGCCCCGCAGGCATTGTGAGGTTACCACCACTGGGATATTCTCTCCTGTGGCCCTCTTAATGCTGTCTATCCAGTCGGATGCCACGTGACCTAAGCCCGTGCCCTCGAGGACGATGCCGCGATAGCCCTTATCGATGTAGTAGTTCATGATCTCCGGCGAAGATCCCGGCGTGTACTTGACCAGGGCGCATTGGGGCTCAAGCTTGTCCATAACCTCCAGTTTCACCTCGCCCCTCCGGCGGTAGGGCTGGAAGGTCTGGATCTTTCTGGTGAGGTAGTCTACCTTTCCAAGAGGCGCCTGGTTTATGCTCTGGAAGGCGTCCCGGCGAGAGGTGTGCATCTTCCGGACACGTGTGCCGCGGTGGATGGTGCAGTAATCGTCGCTGGTTGTGCCGTGCATCACTACACAGACCTCGGCAATGTTGCTGATGGCAACGCTTGCCGCACAGACGGCGTTCATGGAGGCGTCGCTGCTGGGCCGGTCGGAGCTCCTCTGCGAGCCGACGATGACTACGGGCACGGGCGTTCGGAGCATAAAGGAGAGCGCCGCAGCGGTATACATCATGGTATCTGTGCCGTGGGTTATGATCACGCCCTGTGCGCCTGCAGATATCTCTTCTGCCACAGATTGTGCGAGCTTTATCCAGTATTCGGCGCGCATGTTCTCGCTCAGGATCTGATAGATGACGCGGGCTCGGTAGTTGGCGATCTCCTCCAGCTCCGGGATGGCGGATATGATTTCGCCGGCAGAGAACTGGCTGGTGACGGCTCCCGTGCGGTAATCGACCTTGCTGGCAATCGTTCCTCCGGTGGATAGAATGGAAACCTGGGGAAGGCCCTCTCTCACCGGCAAAGGCCCGGTCTTGTGCAGTGGCAAACTTTCCGGGCGCTTTTGCAGGAGCGCGAGCTCACACTTAGCGGCACATAGGCCGATATTGTAGCCGTTGTCCAGCTTAATAACCAAGTATCCTTCGCGTCGGGAAGGCATAAGCACGCCCTCGAAGGATGTGCCGTCCCTCTTAACGGAGATTCTGTCACCCAGATCCATTTTTAACTCACCAGATTCGCATTTACCCAAACTACTTTGTGCAAGGCATGTGACCACTCCCACGAATAAATTCGCAGACATCTACGGTCTTTCAACCGAGGGAATGTGATCCCATTCCCAATTTTTTTGGGTGGTTTTGTGCGCGCTGCTTGAGTCTTTTCAACTGCTGGCAGCAAACCAGACAAGCCTGTACATATCTGGGAATATATATAGCCATGCTGTGGAGCGAAAGTAATAAAGGCGGGGCACGATTCATCCCGCCTCTAAAGAGGCAGGGATTCTCTGCCCCTGCGTCCCAGCGATCCTCATTGCATTCTATCCAGTCTCGCCTGTCAACATATTCTCTCCTTGCCATTGACTACTTCACATTTATTAATAATAAAACTATTTCTCTTTTTGATCAACACAGTACCTTGAGTGGGAACAAAGAAGATTAATGGGAAAAGCGGCAAAGGTGGCGACATGATTTATTTCGTGACCAGCAACAAAGGAAAGTACGTTGAGGCGCAGGCAATCTTTGGCGATCTCGAGCAAAGGGACATCGGCTACGCCGAAATTCAGGCAGACACTTTGGAAGAGGTGGCTCTCTATGGCATGTTAGAGGTCGCCGCCCGGTTGCAGGGTCCTGTGATGCTCGAGGATGCAGGCCTTTTCGTAGAGGCTCTGCAGGGTTTTCCGGGCGTTTATTCCGCGTATGTGCAAAAGACCATAGGCAACGCTGGGATACTGCGGCTCATGGAGGGCCAGAAGAATCGATCAGCTTACTTCAAATCGGTGGTCGCCTACGCTGAGCCGGGCATGGAAACTCTATTGTTCTCAGGAGAGGTGCACGGGCAGATCGGCTTTGAGGCGCGGGGCAAGAAGGGCTTTGGCTATGATCCCATCTTTTATGTGGGCGACGAGAGTTTGGCGGAGCTGGATCTGGAGAAGAAGAACCAAATATCTCATCGTGCCATCTCCATGCGCGCTCTAAAAAAATGGCGGGATAATCGCTAACCTTTTTTCTCAGATATATTGATAAACCCAAATCTGCGATGTAGCAAAAATTTATATAGTAAAAATATACAGTTACTGTCATGGATAATCTAGATATAAGTGGTTGGCAGGAATATGGAGATAAACTCGCTTGGTACGATGCAATTTAATTATTTCTAATTTGTTGATTAACTTATAAATAATGAATCATAGAAATAATAATCGAAATAATAATCGTACGACATAGCAGCTACAATCCGTTTTATGGACGGATTAGCTGGTCACAATCGTCTATATGATCACGCGATGCTTAGTAGTATTTAGGAGATGTTGATGATGGATTATATATTGATTTCATTAGCGCTCGTGGGCAGTCTGGTCCTGTGGTGGTCGTTTCTGGCTCTCTCTGGATTGAAGAGATCCAAACTATGCGATGAAAGCCGTTTCTGCTTTGTCAAAAAATGAAACCCTTGATCCATCACTGCCGCTTCTTCTCCAGAGCGCAGCGCGGCAGCATCTTGTCATCGATGGCTTTGATGTAAGGCGCCTGGACGGCAGAAACATAGACCTTACGCTCTCCTACTAATATTACGTGATCTGTCGCCTTAGGTGGGCTGATTCTGATGGAGAACATGATGGGCCCTTCACAGGTGGTGGCCACGCGTAGGTCAGTAGAGCGGGCGAGGATGTACTCCTCCATCTCGGGAGTGATTTTGAAGGAAAGTGGTTTGGCGGGCATTCAAGTGCAGATCTCTCAGGCATGTAGAAATAGGTTTTCAAAAACTCTTAGAGCCTGATAATTATAACCAGGGGTTAGGGAATTGAACCGCAGAGTCGCAGAGCGCACAGAGGACGAACGCACGGAGCTATTTTGCAGGGATTTTGGATAGCAGGCCGGATACCAGCCGATCAAATAGTATTAATATCCCGATCTCTTCAAGGAGTAGCCCGTGAGACGGAGAAAAGACAGCCACAAAACCAGAGATCTGGCCTTACATCGTATGGAGAGGCTTTTTGCGCTGGCAGCGGTAGCGCACGCCGCCCACCCGGAGAGGAGCGACAGATATGTGCAGATCGCCAGGAAGATTTGCACCCGCACCAGAGTCAGAATGCCCCGCCCGCTGAAAAGGCTCTTTTGCAGACACTGCGGCAGCTTTCTCTCACCGGCAGCGACGAGGGTTAGGCTTCGCGAAGGCGTCCTGACCATCACCTGCCTATTATGCGGCGAACAGATGAGGCGCCCGTACCGGTCCTCCGGGAAGGGTTAGCCCGGAAAGTACCGGCCAGGACTAATCAATGCTATCGGAAGTGGACAATCCCAGTTGATCGTAGCCTATGTACTGCATTATACGATCTTTCTTGTCTCCGATCAGTTCTTTCTCGCGATCGAGTATCTCTTTTACCAGTGTGGCGACCGGCACCTTTCCCTCCCAATTTCTGTCCAGGATGTCATTCGAGGATGATTCCTTGGCAACCTCATTGGCAACAAACGCGCAAAGGTAGATATCATCCACATAGCCGATTGGACCGTATTTCTCCTCAGGGATGATGTCCTCAGGAAGGATAAAATATGCAATGGCAGCGATGACCAGCGGCGACATCGACCTGGGAAGAGCCTGGTCATCCAGGAGTCTGGTCATCATTTTGTAGAGGGCCGGGGCCTGGTGAATTAGCTGGGAAAATTCGCCATCATAACCGGATATATCTTTTTCCAGTATGGCATCAAATCTCTTCAAATCAAAAACCTCTTCCCTCCTTATGGTGTGCAATTAATTAACTTTTGTGCCCAAAAAACGTTTATAGTGGCGGCCAGGGGTGATGTGTAGATGTGCCTGGCGGGAACAACGGTATCCCTGGCCCTTGGTGAAAATTCAAATAGCTGTAGTGCATAGCAGCCGCAAACGATGTACGATTATCTTCTTAAATTGGGCACCTGGGCCCTGCTCGCCCTGACGGCCATCTGCATGATATCTTCCGGCGCACAGTTTAACGGCACTACCTATCATCTGGGGGAGAAAGAGGCGTTGATCACTGTGCCTATCAATGCCAGCCAAATAAATCTCACCCTGTTTGAGAAGACGGAGAATATGACGCTTTTTGACGAATCGGGCAAGAACGTCACCTTCAACAGCAGCTATCGATTCATGCGGGGAGACCATATCTACAGCCTGACCTTTGCGAGGCCAATCAAAGGAAGGTTGATCTACACCATGCATCTGCAGGGCCAGCAGTTCATTCTTCCCATTAGAGATCATGTCCCGCTGCGCATAATTCTGCCGGCGGGTTTCACAACGGGAGAACTGAGCCTGGGCATAGCCAGGCCGGCGCCGGACGAATTCGTGGATGATAATTCCGGAGGCATTCTCACCTGGAATAATACCACGCAAATTTCGTACATCGAGGTCAACTATTACAGGAGAAGTGCCCCCCAGGCATTGATGATTATTTTGGCCATCCTGGCTCTGACGGGTTTGGTCCTGCTGGCACAGTACTACATCAGCATCAGAAAACTGAAAGATGCCAGGATGGAGATGGAAAACGAGGCGAATGGGAAAAATCGCTGAATGGTAATTGCTCAATGAATTTAGCGAGTTATGAGGAAGTGCCTGCTACCAAAAGTCCCAGCAGTCTCTTTATATCTTCACGAAAATCATCCAGGTTGCCGTCATTTATAAGCTTCAGGTCGGCGATCTTCATGGCCTCGCACATGCCCCATCCCATCTCCCTGCATTCCCTCTGCTCGAGAGCAGCTGCCGCAAGGCTGTCCGGCTCCCCACAAGAGGGATCGTCGGGTCGGCCCCGCGCCGCCAGCCATTTCAGCCGCGCTTCCACTGGTGCACATACCTCCACCAGGTGAAACTCATCGGCATTTAAGCGAAAGAAGTCCGCCTCCTCTCGGGAGCGCAGACCATCTACCACTACGACATCCTTTCCCGAAGCTTTTGCCCTCTCAAAAGTAATTTTGGCCACAGCATCCGGGCCATCAGAGGCTCGCAAGGCATTGCCGATGCGGCCCAAATTTTGGTCGGTAGGCTCCAGGTTCTGCCGGACCGCTTCCTGGCGGATGACGTCTCCCATGACCACTACCGCCAAACCATGCTGCCTGGCAATCTGAGAGGCTTCTCCCTTGCCTGAGCCCGGCAGGCCCACAAAACCGATGATCTTCATCTTATTCACCATTTATTATTTTCCAGGTTATCTTGGGAGCGGCTCGAATCCGAATCTTAAGCTCTGTCTCGCAGGCAATCTCGCAAGCTTTGGCCATCTCCTCTAAAGCCTCTATCGAGACCGGCTCAAATCTGTCCTCCCCCTCTCGCGGCAATCCCTGTTGCAAGATCATGCTTTCCAGGCGATTTTCCGGATATAGCGCCAACAAGTGGCAGAGCGTGCCGGCAATCTCCACCAATTGGGAAGAGGACGGCATATTTGGAAAGATCGTGCTGCGCACATCCAGTTCCACTCCCATTTTAAAGCATATCTCAAGGCTCTCTGCCACCTGCATCGCCATGCCGGCTCTGCCTGTGGCCTTTTCGTAATCCGGCTCCAGAAGAGCAGTCTTGAGATCGAGGAATACCTTATCCACCAGTCCTTTTGCCAGCAATGTTTCCAGATGAACAGGAAAGCAGCCCGAGGTTTCCAGGCCCGTGGCCAGATGCAGGCTCCTGGCCAGGCGAAAGAGCCCGGCGCAGGCCTGCGGCTGGAGGAGCGGCTCGCCTCCGGATAAGACAAGGGCATTAACGAACGGCTTGCTGCTGGCCCGTTGTGATGCATCTTCAAGGTTGATCTGCATAGGATGTGCATCGATCCTAATCCTGGCCCAGCGGGCCGCGGGAAAGCCCTTGACCTCAGATACAATGCGAGATGCAATCGTATGAAGAGCGACAACGCGTTCTCCCGTCTGTAGCATCTGGTTGTGGCAATGGGGGCAGCGCAAGGGGCAGCCTCGCAAGAATACGACCATTGCGGCGCGCCCCGGCCAATCGACTGTGGAAAGAGGAACAATCCCCCCGAAATTGACCTTCATTTCCTTCCTTGGGAAATATCAAGTTTTATCGGCCCTCCTCTAATCCTTCCCAGCCTCTCTTCCAGCTCCAACTCGTCTGATGCCGCCTTTTCCTCTAATGAAGCCAGATCTTTTTTGGCTTGATCTAAGGCCAACTCCAGGCTCTTTTTGCTTTTTCTGGCCTGGCTCATCTCCTCTTTCAGACGATGACCCTCGCGGCTCTGGTCTTTAATCTGAGACTCATTCTCCGAGATCTCCTCAATGATTCCTTGCAGCCTGGCCCTGGCATTTTCCAGCGACCTTCTCTTTATGAGCAGGTCGATATGATCTAGAATCTTTTCCTTCTTTTTGTCCTTCAAACCTAAAGTTGCCAGATGGCTTTGCAGTTCCTTTAGAGATCCGGCAATGTTTTTATCTTGCACGATGGAGGGTGACACACAGAGCTGCTCAAAGACGTTTTTATGCTGCAGATTGATTCTATCACTTGATCCTTGCTTCATCATTCTGGCCAGCGCTTTGGTCAGGGGTGCAATCAGATCATTCAACTCATCCTCTACCTGTGATTTTTCCTCTTTCTTCTTCTCCAAGATTCTCTTCAGTTCTTCCGTCTTTTTCCCAACATCACTTGCCTCCAGTTTCTTTGTCACCTCTTCCAGGCCAGATAACCGGAGGGTTATCTCAGAATGCGTCGCTTCATTATGCAGTGTTTTCTTTTTCAGATCATCGATGCCCGATAGCTCTTTTTGCAGTCTTTCAGCAAGCTCTCGGGAGTACCAGCTCTCCTCTGCCAGCTTTCTCTTTTTGTCGATTTCCGTCTCTAGATCGACCAGCAACCGGCTGATTTGTGTCAGGTCAGATTTGATGCATTCGATGTTCCTGGGAAAGAGAGCTGCTACATAACTCTGCGCTCTGCCGAAGGTGGTCACCGTCCTCTCCAGTCCTTTGACGAGCGCCCAATGATGCTGAAAAGCAGAATCCGGATCCTTTTTTTTGGGCGGCATCAACTTCTCAGAAAGCGTTTCAAGCTGCTTTACAACCTCGCTTCGTGCTGCCAGGCCCGCCCGCAGAAGCTTGGGCGGCGTGTCCTCATTCGCACTGGCTGATTCCAGAGCGGATATGTCTTTAGAAAGGACCTTCGCCACATCATCCATCCTGCCATAGATCTCTAAGCAGAGCATAGCAAAATCGGATTCCTTCCCTCTCTCTTCCAGCCAGGAATTAATTTTTGCAAGCTGCAGGATGGCCGATTCTTCTTTGGCCAGCTTATTCCCAAAAATATTTTTGAGCCAATTCAAGGCCGTATCTCCTCATTTCCTTCTTTTTTGAGCTGAGAGATGACTTTCTCGGCAATCTTGGGGCCAAGGAGGCGGACCACCTCGGTAGGGCTCGCGGCCAACAGCTTTTCTATGCTGGTTATGCCCGACAAATAGAGCTTCCTGGCCCGGACGCGGCCTATTCCTTTCAGGTTTAGCAAAGCCAGAAGATCCCGGCCGGCACCATAGTGAATGCGCTCTGCCAGTTGCTCTGCTTTGAAGGTTATGCCCAATTCAAGATGCTTGGAAAGCTCGGCTATTGAGTGCATGAGCCACTCCGCCGTCTCAGCCGAGCGGTGAATGTCTCCCGGTCCTATGTGATATCTGCTGGCAATCTGCTCCTCATGCACCTCGCCGATCCAGTCCATGAGCATGGATGACGTCTTGGCCTCGCGGAGCAGATAGTCGTAGTTGTCCTCATCATATAGCTCCAACTGGTGCTGATCGATGAACTCCTCCACCCATACGTCAGCGGCCTGGATATAGAGCAGATTCATATCAGGAGTCATGGTAATGAGGTGAATGAGGCCAAGGTCGGAAGGCCTTTTCCGTTCCGCCAGGTACTGTTCTAAGGCACTGGTGAATTTGTCCAAATTATCGATTGCTCTATGTTTCCCCAGATTTTCCATCATGATAACGGCGCTCAGAGGATCGATGTATAGCTTGGAGACCAGAGAGCCGAGCCTGGTGGGCAGGAGATCGCCCTCATCGCTGCCCTGTATCATGCCGTTATCCAACAAAAAGTCGAGTACCTTTTCCAGTGTGACATCCAGATGCCAGGGATCCTGCTGATGGGCATAAAATGTGGTGGCGATGAAGGCTTTTAGCTCCGGTTCATTTTTGGCGAAACCGGCGGCAAATGTGGAGAGCAGATGGGTTCTAAGAGCGCTCTCGCTGGCCAGCTTCGACCATATCTCTTCCGGGGTGCCGTGGATGTAGTGCTCCAAGAGCTCCTGCATCTCGGAAACGCTCTTGGCCATCAGAAAGGATTCGCCATAGGGATCTAGCCCAGGACGACCGGCACGCCCGGCCATCTGGCGGTACTCGATAACGGAAATGGGCGTCATTCCCCTGCCGTACTCATATCTCTTGTAGCTCTTGATGAGCACTCTTCTGGCAGGCAGGTTCAGGCCCGCGGCCAGGGTGGGAGTGCTGGCTATGACCTTGATCTTGTTGTCACGAAAGCCCTGCTCCACCAGTCGCCGTTGCTCGGACAGGAGGCCGGCGTGGTGGAAGGCAACGCCGCGAGAGACACAGGAGGCGAGGCGTACTGCCGTCTCGCTCTCGCCTGTGGCAAGAATGCTCAAAGAAAGACTCTCGGTGGCCGCATCGGCAGAGATCAGGCCGCAGAGCCGCGAAGCGGCAGCTTCGGCATTCTTCCTGGAATTCTCGAAGATGAGGATCTGGGCCGACTGGGAGAGGGTATCCTTAACCAGAGCCAGGGCCTCATCCTTCATCGCCAACAGGGGGACTATGCCATCAGAGAAGACCTGCGATCCATTGCAGATAACGCCCTCTCGCAAGCGAATGGGACGCCAGTCGCTGCTTACCAACTCCGCCTTCAGCCAGGCAGCGATCTCCTGTCCGTTGGCGACGGTTGCGGATAGGCCAATGACCTGCAAATTGGGATTACAGTGGATTAGCTTAGTGATTGTCATCTCCAGGGTGGGGCCGCGACCCACGTCATTAAGCAGGTGTATCTCATCCACTACCAGGACGGACAGGTCTCGCACCCAGGAGGCCCCGTTTCTCATGAGAGAGTCGGCCTTTTCGGAGGTGGCGATTATAATCAGATTTTTGCCCAGTCGCTCGTCTCTCTTGTCAAAGTCGCCGGTGCTGATGCCGACAGAGACACCCAGAGCCCTGAACTTTTTAAAAGAATCATACTTCTCCGTGGCCAGGGCGCGCAGAGGGACTATGTAAAGGGAGCGGCGGCCTTGCAGGGCGGCTTTGAGCATAGCAAGTTCTGCCAGCAGGGTCTTGCCGGAGGCGGTGGGCATGGCCAGTAGCATGCTCTTGCCATCGAGAAGGCCCCTTTCCAGAGCTTCGGCCTGAGGCGGATAGAGCTCTTTATAGCCACGCTCCTCATAAAGCTTGACGGCCTCTGGGGAAAGCCACGAGGCAAGGTCCTTTATCTCCAGCATCTGTGTCTCCATGCTCCTCTAATCTTAAATACTACGTGAAAGTAGTACCTGCGGAATAGTAGTCACAATCATATAAATGCATCATCCATGGAGAGAAACTAATGTATGCCGATCGGATAAAAAATCTCCCGCCATATCTCTTTGCCGCCATCGACAAAGCAAAACAAGAAGCACGGACAAGAGGCGTGGATGTAATCGACCTGAGCGTGGGCGACCCCGATTTGCCGACGCCTGAGCACATCGTCAAAGCCCTGAATAAGGCGGCCAGTGACCCATCCAATCACCAGTATCCCTCCTACGAGGGCAAGCTAGCCTTCCGAAGAGCTGTGGCGGACTGGTATAAGCGGACATTTAACGTCGACTTGGATCCGACAAAGGAGGTTCTCACTTTGATCGGCTCCAAGGAGGGCATTGCTCATGCGCCCCTGGCCTTCATCAATCCCGGAGACGCGGCCTTGGTGCCCGATCCTGCCTATCCGGTTTACCGTACGGCCACCGTCTTTGCCGGAGGCGAACCAGTGCTCATGCCGCTTCTTCGGGAGAACAAATTTCTGCCCGACCTGGAGGCCATCGCTCCCGCTGACGCCCGAAGGGCTAAGATCATGTTTCTCAACTACCCCAACAATCCCATCGGCGCTTCGGCGGACAGGAGCTTCTTCAAGAAGGTAATCGATTTCGCTAACGACTACCATATCATCGTCATGCACGATAATCCCTACTCTGAGACCTACTACGATGGAGAAAGGTCTCTGTCCCTTCTGGAGATGGAAGGAGCCAGGGATGTGGCGGTGGAGTTTCATTCGCTCTCCAAAACGTACAACATGACCGGCTGGAGGATCGGCTCGGTGGTGGGGAACAGCGACGTTGTGGCCGGCATAGGCAAGATCAAGAGCAACATCGACTCGGGAACCTTTGGGGCAGTGCAGGATGCAGGAATTGTGGCCTTAAATAGCCCGAAGGAGATTGTGGACGATATCAGGAAGGTCTACCAGCACCGAATTGATATTCTCTACAAGGCCCTCAGGAACCAGGGACTGCAATTGGAAAAGCCGCGCGCCACGCTCTACCTCTGGGCCTTTGTAGGAGGGAGTTCCATCGAATATGCTGGACGTCTCTTAGATAAGACGGGCATCGTGGCCACGCCCGGAGTGGGCTTCGGCCAGTATGGCGAGGGCTACGTCAGGTTTTCCATCACTCAACCTACGCCGCGGATAGAAGAGGCCGTGGTGCGGCTGGAGAGAATGGGCGAGTAAGAGGTTGCTGGATTATTATACATATATTCCGGAGGGAATTCAAGTTGCTGGAAAATTATTCTGCTAAGGAGATCGAGGCCAAGTGGCAGAAGACTTGGGAGGACAAAGCGGTCTTTCAGCCCGAGCCCGACTCCAGAACGAAGTTCTTTTTAACCATCCCTTATCCTTATCTCAATGGAAATTTGCATGCCGGGCATACGCGCACCTTCACCATTGGCGACGCCGTGGCGCGTTTCAAGCGCATGCAGGGCAAGAACGTTCTCTTTCCCATGGCCTTTCATGCCACGGGAACGCCCATAGTCGGTCTGTCCGAGCTCATTGCCAAACGCGATCCATTGATCTGGGACGTTTACACCAAGCTGCACGGCATTCCTGAAGAGGAGCTCTCCTCATTAAACACGCCGGAGAAGATTGTGCTCTACTTCCGTCGCCAGGCGAAGGCGGCCATGCAGTCCATCGGCTACTCCATCGACTGGAGGCGGGAGTTTACCACCACCGATCCGGCTTACAGCAAGTTCATCGAGTGGCAGTACGGCATTTTGCGCCGCCTGGATTATGTGGTCAAGGGCAGCCATCCCGTGCGCTGGTGCCCGCATGATCGAAACCCGGTGGAGGATCACGACATTCTCAAGGGCGAGGATGCCACCATCATGGACTTTTCCCTGATCAAGTTCCGAATGGGAGACAAAATCCTGCCCTGCGCCACACTGCGCCCGGAGACTGTTTTCGGAGTGGTCAACCTCTGGCTCAACCCGGATGTCAATTACGTTCTGGCCAAAGTGAACGAGGAGACCTGGGTGGTATCCAAAGAGGCCTACGAAAAGCTGACCTTCACAGACCGGACCGTAGCTTTGACCGGGGAGATCTCGGGAAAGGATTTGATCGGCAAGAGGGTCACCAATCCGCTGACGGGCACCGAGGTTCTCGTGCTGCCCGCAGCATTCGTGGAACCGGACAACGGTTCAGGAATCGTCATGTCCGTTCCAGCTCATGCGCCTTACGATTATCTGGCGCTCAAGGATCTGTACGGCAAAGACCTGAGCAATTACGGCATCACTGAGGATCTGCGGGACATCAAATTCATTTCCCTGATTGAGTCGCCCGGATATGGAGAGCTGCCCGCGGTTGAAGCCGTGAACGAGCTAAAAGTCCGAGATCAGAACGACCCCAAGGCAGAGGATGCCACTAAAATGGTCTACCGGCGCGAGTTTCATAACGGCGTTCTCAAGGCCAACACGGGCAAGTACGCCGGAATCGCCGTCTCCAAAATCAAGGACGTTCTCCTGGCCGATCTGATGGAGCAGGGCATGGCCGAGATCTTCTACGAGTTTTCCGAGATGCCGGTCATCTGCCGCTGCGGCACGCGCTGCGTCATCATGATGGTGCGAGACCAGTGGTTCCTGGAGTACTCCGATGTGGAGTGGAAGGCCAATGTGCTGCGCTGCCTGGCAGGCATGAAGATCATACCCGAGGAGTTTCGGGTGGAGTTCATAAACAAGGTGGACTGGCTCAAGGACAAGGCCTGCGCTCGCAGGAAGGGACTGGGCACTCATCTTCCCTGGGACAAGGAGTGGCTCATCGAGTCGCTGGGTGACAGCACGATTTACATGGCCTACTACATTCTGGCCAAGTATGTGAACGCGGGAATGAAGATTGATCAGCTCCCACCGGAGTTCTTCGAGTACGTCTTCATGAACAACGGCGACGCTGCCGCCGTTGCGGCCCTCACCGGTGTACTCCAGGAGACCGTGCAGAAGATCCACGACGACTTCGGTTACTGGTATCCGGTAGATCTGCGCACCTCTGGGAAGGATCTGGTCGCCAACCACCTGCTCTTCTTCCTCTACCATCACGTGGCCATCTTCCCGGAGAGGCTCTGGCCTCAGGCCATTGCCGTCAACGGCTTCGTCTCCCTGGAGGGCAAGAAGATGTCCAAGTCCAAGGGGCCGATTCTCACTTTGCGCCAGGCCGTCGCTGAAAACGGGGCCGACGTAACGCGCCTCTACATCCTGGGCAATGCGGAAGGTACGGCGGACGTGGACTGGAGAAATGATGCAGTAGAGGCCACCTATGCCCATATGGAGAGGTTCTACAATTTAGCACGGGAGATTTTGGCCGATAGCAGCATCGACGAATCCGCGGATAAAACGCTCATCGACCGCTGGATGCTCTCCCGGCTGCAAAGGCGCATTGCTGAAGCCACAGAGGCTTTGGAAAACATCCAGACCCGAAGGGCGCTGCAGAACGCCTTCTACCTGCTCTTCAATGATTTGCGCTGGTACCAGAGGCGCGGGGGCAAGAGCCAGCTGCGCGCTGTGCTGTCTGCCTGGGTGCGCATGATGTCGCCCTTCACGCCCCACGTCTGCGAGGAGCTGTGGTCCTCTGGTTTAGGCGAGGGCTACGCATCGCTGGCCCAGTGGCCGGTGGCGGATGAATCCCTGATCGATGTCAAAGCGGAAATGGCCGTGGATCTGGTGGAACGCACTTTGAAAGATATGCAAGAGATCATTATTGTGATTAAAGCCAGACCTAAAAAAATCACACTTTACATAGCTCCTGCCTGGAAAAGAGATATGCTTCGCCTTGCCGTTACGACAGCAAAAAATGGGAAGCCAGATATGTCTGCTCTCATGATGGCGGCCAAAGATTCACAACTCATAGCGCCACACATGAAGGAAGCTCAAAAGTATGCGCAAATACTGGTCAAGTCAGCACATTCGCTGAATGCTGAAGCGTTGGAGCTAGACGAGTTTCAGATATTAAGTCAAGAAAGTGAAAGGGATTACATGAGAATTTACATAGGCTGCAATGTAGAAGTCCATTCAGCAGATGAACCAGAGGGAGATCCCAAAGGTAAAGCGTTGCCAGGGAAGCCAGCGATTTATATCGAGTAGGGAATGAAAAATTCCTACTCGATTCTTCGTATTTAAAGCAATTCGAAAGGAGGTCTTAATTGAAGAAGACACTCGTTAAAAGTGTTGGATATACACTTGGCCATTTATTAAGCAATATCGATTTAGGCGTAATAGGTTTGCCCGATCTTCAGCGACCCTTCGTATGGCCTGATAAGAAGGCACGTGATTTATTTGATTCTATGTATCGGGGCTATCCCATTGGATATCTACTTTTCTGGGAAAACATAATTACTGATCAAATGCCCCCTACTCAGATTCGTAACGTCGGCACAAACGCAAAGCAGAATGTTCCAAGTCTTCTTATTGTTGACGGGCAGCAAAGGCTTACTGCACTTTATGCTGTAGTAAAGGATATCTCTATAATACGAAACCGAAGAAAAGAAAAAATAAAGATTGCATTTCAGCCAGTAAAGCAAAAATTTGATGTAGCTAATACGATTATTGAAAATGATCCTGAATGGATTCCAGATATCAGCAAACTTTGGTCCGTGGATACTGGTCTGATTAGATTCGCAAATAATTTTATAAATACTTTGCGTAAAAAGCGTGAAGTATCAATTGGAGAAGAGGACCTTATTACAGAAGCAATTGGCGATCTTCACGGAATCTTGAACTATCCGTTTACAGTTCTTCAATTGTCGTCCACCATGAGTGAAGATCAAGTGGCTGAGGTTTTTGTTAGAGTAAATAGCAAAGGAACTCCTTTGAACCAAGCAGATTTCATTCTTACTCTAATGTCTGTTTTTTGGGATGATGGCCGTGCACAATTGGAAAGATTTTGTGAGTCTGCCTGCAATCCGTCAACAGATAAGCCAACTCCCTACAATCATTTCATTCAACCAGCACCAGATCAGCTCCTCCGTGTAAGTGTAGCTCTTGCTTTCAGAAGAGCACGTCTTGAGCATGTTTACTCGATCTTGAGAGGCAAAGACCTACAGACCGGGAATTTCTTGGATGAAAAGCGAGATCAGCAGTTTGCAGTACTGAAGGATGCTCAAACCTATGTCCTAAACTTAAATTATTGGGATGATTTTTTCAAGGCCATAGAAAGAGCAGGATTCAGACGTCATGAACATATATCATCTCAGAATGCTTTGCTTTATACTTATGCATTTTATCTTATCGGGAAGCGCGACTTCAATGTAGACGATTTTAATTTACGTAACTTGATTGCGCGATGGTTCTTCATGGTTTCTATCACGGGGCGTTATACAAGTTCTCCAGAGAGCCGCATGGAACAGGACCTCGCGAACTTGCGTGACATCCATGATGCCTCATCATTTGCGGAGCATCTGAATGCCACAATGGAACAGAATTTTACGGAAGACTATTGGAAAATAGTGTTGCCTAATAATCTAGCAACATCGTCAGCTCGTAGCCCAGAACTTTTTGCATATTACGCAGCCCTTAATCTGCTCGATGCGAAGGTTTTGTTTTCGGAACTCAAGGTTGCTCAACTAATGGACCCAACTAAACGTTCGATGAGATCGGCCACTGAGCGTCATCATCTTTTTCCCAAGAAATTTTTGGAAAGCTCTGGATTGATGGAAAAACGCAAAATTAATCAGATTGCCAACTATGCTTTGCTGGAATGGAGAGATAATGATGGAATATCTGATAAAAGCCCTCGTGAATATCTCCCATTAATGCTTGATCGCATGCACCATTCTGAAGATGAGCTTAAAAAAATATATTTCTGGCATGCTCTTCCAGAAGGATGGGAAGAAAAGAATTACACGGATTTTTTAGAAGAGCGACGCAAGCTGATGGCAAGTGTAATTCGAACTGGATTTGAAACCCTTAACAAAGTGATATCACGTTAATTTGATCTAAGCTGAAAGATCCAATTGGAAATGGAGATGCCCACCAAGATCACCCTCTACACCTCGCCAGCCTGGAAGAAGGAGATGCTGCGCCTCGCAGTCGAGGCGGCAACGGGGGGCAAGCTGGACATGGGGGCGCTCATGAAGCAGGCCATGGCCAGCCCGGCGATAGCGGAGCACAAGAAGGATGCGCCCAAGTATGCGCAAAAGCTGGCCAAGGCGGCCCACTCGCTCTCGGCGGAGGCGCTGGGGCTGGACGAGTTCGAGACGCTCTGCAGAGAGAAGACGTACCTGGCTTTGGCCATGGGCGTGCCGGTGGAGATCTACTCGGCAGATGAGGCGGGGGAGGACCCCAAGGGCAAAAGCCGCCAGGCGGAGCCGGGGAGACCGGCGATTTATATCGAGTGAAAGGATGGCTGAAGACCGTTGGCTCCGGGTGCTGAGCCTGGGGCTAACGGAATTAAACCACAGAGGCGCAGAGCGCACAGAGAACGAACACGGAGACGGCGGTTCGATTGGGCTGGAAAAGATGCTGCACGACGGATGAGCCGGGTGGCGGACCCAAAGGGCGAGAGCCGCCAGGCGGGGCCGGGGGGTTGGCGATACATATTGAAATTAAAATATGATGGGACCAGATTAATTACCGGAACCGCAAAATAGATTAACAGAAAATTTGAGGGGTATAATTCTTTAGCAATAAATCTAATTTTCTATAATAACATTATTATTTGTATATCTCTTTAGATTTCGCATTTCTTTTATGCTTAAATTTTGGTAAATAATCGGATCCTTAACTCAATTAAGAATTTTATATATATTTATTCTGCAGATAGCATATAAGATATTGTGCACTATAATATTTCTTATTTCGCTATCATTATCATCAAGTATGCTGAGGGCTTGACTTAGATACTGTATTGCTAGTTTATAATTGCCTTCAAAAATGCAAAGATCAGCTATATTGTTCAATTGCTTGGCTTCACCAACTCTATATCCAATCACTCTTTCAATTCTTAATGCATCCTTAAATGATTCTAATGCATGGTCCATCTTGTACTTTTTTTTATAAATAAGTCCAATATGGCCCAGCTGAATAGCCACCTTCTTCTTAACTCCTATTTTCTCAAATATATGCAGTCCTTTGTTGAGATAGTCGAGTGCTTTATCCAAATCGTCTTTTTCATAATAAACTAAACCGATACTGCATAGACATTGAGCTTCTCCTTCTTTGAACATAATTTTTTTAAATATATCTAAAGACTTAGTATGATATTTTAAGGCACTGTTGAAATCTCCTTTCTTTATGCAAAATTCTGCGAGGCTAGTTAGGGAAAATGCTTCATTTTGCTTATACTTTATATTTCTAGAAATTTTTAAGCTACTTATTATGCAACTTAATGCGTCACTCAACTTTCCTTTATCTATGAGAGCGTTACCGATGTTAATTAATTGTTCAGCTTCACCTTGCTTGAAATCAATCATTTTGAAGATATCTTTTGCTTCATTGTGGTATTCGAGAGCCTTATCCAATTTGCCCTTGTCTCTGCAAATAAGAGCAATATTTGCCAAAGCTGAAGCCTCTCCTTGCTTGTAGCCTATCTCCTTAAAGATTCTTAGCGCATTTTTTCGGTATTCAAGAGATTGATTCAATTCGCCCTTATCTGCATAAATATTTCCTATATTTAAAAGATGTGTTGCTTCAGACTGTTTATTATTGATTTCTCTATCAATTTCGAGTGCTTTCTCTAGTAAATCAATAGCACCTTTTTGATCCCCTTTAATATAACAAATGCGTGCAAGGCTCCCCAAGACACTTGATTCCCCTTCTTTGTTATTGCCTTTTCTGAATATCTCTAGGGCATCTTTTTGGTAAAGATATGCATTCTCCGTTTCTCCTTTTTCGAGGAATATAATGCCTAAGTTGCTAAAAACTGCAGCTTTCATCAATCCGTTTCCCGAAGGATCAAAAATTTCTAATCCTTTATTAAAACATTTAATGGCTTGGTCGACTTCTCCTTTACTTCTATAAATATTACCTATATTTAGCAATGCTGCTATTTGCATATCTATATCCTTAAACTTTTTATAGATTTCCAAGGCTTTAACAGAACATTCTCTGGATTTATCTAAATCACCTTTAATAAAATAAACAATTCCGATATTATTCAAAGCTGCAGCTGTAGATAAAATGGCTTCATCATTATAAATTGCTTGAATATTTGGCCTTCCAGAAATAACCAATAATTCTTTATAATAATTTTCTGCCTTTGATAACTCTCCCAAGCTTTGATAGCAATTTCCTGCAATTCCTAAGAAAATCATTTTATCTTTGGGACTCATAAATAAAGATGAGCAAGTATCTATTTCTTTAATTGTTTCGATATATCTCTCATCTTTTGCCAATTTGAGTATATTGCTTAAACGATTTGAAACTTCGGGATCATCCGAGAAAGGGACACCGTCTACATACCATTGAAGTCTGGTCTCCCGGCTTGCTTCGATCGTTCGGCTCTTTGCAATTTGAACTAGATTGATAATATATTCGTGAAGATCATCTGGTACTTGTTCTAAACCAGAATCATAGTATTCATCATTTATTTTAATATTTGGAAAAAGGTTTATGCCATTATCAAAGAGTATCTCACAAACAGTTGATAATTGTGATTTTATTGAGCTAATTATTTTTTCGTGCATTATTTCGACTAATTCATTTCCAAAGTACGTCCTGGGAAATCTGAACCATACTTTAATCTTATTATCTTTTATAGAAATACTTTCGACATAGTAATGTCCCCACCAATGATATTTGCTCTCTATCGGAATTTCTCTTAATTTAAGAATATCGATATTAACACGCTGTTTATCTGCATCCAGTTCATCACCAAGTTGAAGGAGTGCTGCCAAAAGAGCCATCCTTAATTTTCCGCCGGATTTTTCAGCTAATTCATTAATATCTAAGCCTCGGTGATATTTGGAAATGATTGCAATATAATGCGCATAATCTTTACAAATCTCCAATCCTAATGAAAATTGAGAATTCTGAGAAATTGATTCATTGATCATTCTTGCGCTTGCCAAGTTATGGGATTTCCTAATGATTTCCTTTTCTTCTGCATTATAGTCTTGTTTTTTTGGTAAATTGGCATGTTCTGGAGATTGCATACCTACATCATGCAAATATGCAGAAGCTAACAGAACAAATCGCTCTTCTTCGGTTAATAAATTATTTTTATTACCTATTATCAATCCTAGTACATCAATAATTCTCTCAGAATGATCTAAACCGTGACGAGTATAATGTTGAAGCAATTGGGGGTCCCAGAGTTTGCCTACGGCCAACCTTATGCTCGATAGGCAAGCCTTAAATGATTCATTTTGGATCACGAGACATTCCTGTATCATATTTATCCTGCAAGCAGAAACATGTGAGGTTGTATTTAGATTATAGTAGGGGAACAAAATTGCATATTTATTACCGACTAAAAAACTATCTGAATTCGCCAGCCAATACGACCCGCCCTTCCGCCATCGCCGCAACCCCGGACGGCCCGGCCCACAGGCAGTGGCCAATGAGCGCAGCCGAGCGCGAGCAGCAATCACAGACCTGCGGCTGCCCGGCGCTGTTTCCGGTAGCCTGCAAGAATTGCAAAGCAGTAGAACGCATCGAATCTTTGCGCGTCCTTTGTGCCTTTGTGCCTTTGTGGTTTGGTCCGTAGTTGCTGGAAATAATTATCAGCTAATAGTAATAGCGAGCCGATGGCATTGCTTTCTAAATTCTGCGCCCCGGAAAACTGCCCTTGCCGGAGGCTGGCTCTCCTGGCTCTCAGGCCCGACCGGCCTCCCGATCCCGAGCGCTTGCCCGGCTACCGAGTCCGCCTGGCGGACGACGGCTGTGGCCCTGGATGGCCTTTGCCGAAAAACGGCTCCACTGACGCGGCCCGAGGGCTCTGGCAAAAAATGTCCTCTTTTCATCGGAACTTCGCGCCTTCGCGTGAATCCGTGATCTCGGCCGGATCGGCCCCCTGCCCCTGCGTCCCCGCCAGGCAATCCAGCCCGCCCTGACGACAGCGCCGCCCAGACTGGGCCCATGTGAGGCGGCCACGAGCGCAACCGGGACCAGAGCGGCGCAAAGCACGGCCTTGCGGCTGCCCGGCGCTGCTGCCGGTAGCTCGCAAGGATCGCCAAGCAGGAGGACCGCATCGGATCTCTCTGCTAAAAAGTCTCTGTGCGTCCTCTGTGCGCTCTGTGTCTCTGTGGTGGGATCGTCAGTTGTATGGTTATAATTATCAGCTAATAGTAATAGCGAGCCGAAGGCATTGCTTTCTTAATTCTGCGCCCCGGAAGACTGCCCTTGCCAGAAGCATGCACACCTGGCTCTCAGGCCCGACCGGCCCTCCTGCCCTCTTGCACGAGCGCTCGTCAGGCAAGCCAGCCCGCCCTGACAACATCGCTGCAAGCCCGGACGGCCCGGCTCACAGGCGGCCACGAGCAGCAGCCGGGACCCGAGCGCCGACAGCAACCACATTCAAAAAAGTGCACTGCTTCTGAGCAATAGTCGTCTCCGTTCGTTCGTCCTCCGCGTGCTCTGCGTCTCTGCGGTTATATTCGTAATTGTTCTGTTATAATTATCGTCTAATAGTAACCGCGAATCACCACAGATTCCAAAACCCAGCAACCTGAAAATTGCATCTGCCGGAGTCCAGCACCACTTGGCTCTCAGGCCCGACTGGCCTCCTGCCCGCCCTGACGACATCGCCGCCCAGGCTGGGCCCACAGGCGGTGGCTCACGAGTGCAGCCGGTACCCGAGCGGTGCAGAGCGCGGCCCCGCGGCTGCCCGGCGCTGCTTGCGGTAGCCAGCAAGGATCGCAAAGATGGAGACTGCATCAGACCTCTCTGCTAAAAAGTCTCTGTGCGTCCTCTGTGCGTCCTCTGTGCGTCCTCTGTGCGCTCTGTGTCTCTGTGGTGGGATCGTTAGTTGCATGGTTATAATTGTCAGCTAATAGCAAACTGACGGCATCGTTTCCCAAAATCCTGCGCCCCGGAGAACTGCTCTTGCCGGAGGCAGGCTGTCCTGGCCCTCAGGCCCGACCGGCCTCCTGCTCGCCCTGACAACATCGTCGCCCATGCTGGGCCCACGAGCGGCGAGCCACGAGGAGCAGCAGTCAAGTGATTTCTAGACAGGAAAGTTTATGGGATGAGACGACAGCTAAAATTAATGATGGCCTGGCTATGAGTAACGAAAAAATCACCTATCGTCTTCACGCTGTCCAGCGGATGTTCGAGCGGAAAGTCAGCGCAGAAGAAGTTCGATATGTGCTGGAGATCGGAGAGGTGATTGAAGAATATCCAGATGACACACCCTACCCAAGTTGCCTGATCCTGGGAAGTTATAAGGGGCGCCTGATTCATGTAGTAGCAGCCAACAATTGCCTCGACGAGGAGATAATCGTAATCACAGTCTACGAGCCCGATCCCTCGGAATGGGACCTGGAATGCAGGAAGAGGATTTAATGAAATGCGTTATCTGTAAAAAGGCATCCACTAAGCCCGGAACAACGACAATTACCTTTGAGCGAGATTGTTTGACAATGGTAGTAAAATGCGTTCCTGCTCAAGTCTGCCCCAATTGCAAAGAGGCGTATATCAGTGAGGCGGTTACAGCCGAGCTGCTTAAGGATGCTGAGGAAAGAGCAAACACAGGAGCACAAGTAGAGATCCGGCAGTACGTTGCAGCCTAGGTTTATTTAACTCATTGAATAATTTACTTCATCCTGGCTGAGCCTGCTCTTGTTCCTCAGGCCCGATCGGCCTCCTGCGCCCCCGAGTGCGAGCGCCTGTCAGGCAAGCCCGCCCGCTCTGACTACCACGCAGCAACCCCGGACTGCCCAGAGGCAGCGGCCACGAGCAGCAGCCGGGGCCCGAGCGGCCCAGCACGCGGCCATGCGGCTGCCCGGCGCTGACGCCGATAGCACGCAAGGATCACAAAACGTGAGGACTACATTGGATCTCTCTGCTAAAAAAGTCTCTGTGCGTCCTCCGTGCGCTCTCTGGTCTCTGTGGTGGGATCGTTAGTTGTATGGTTATAATTATCAGCTAATAGTAATGGCGAATCGTTATCATTTCCAAAATCCAGCGCCCTGAAAACTGCCCTTACCGAAGGCATGCGCCACCTGGATCTCAGGCCCGATCGGCCTCCTGTGCCCCCGAGCGATAGCCTGGCAGTCGGGCCCGCCTGGCCTTGTCACTCTCCTGTTCCAAGATGAAGAACATAATATGCATTCTGGCAACAATAATTTATGGTCGAATGCGCCTTCTGCCCGATCCCATGCTGCGCGTGGTCAGCAGGCTGCTCGACCGGCAAAACCGGCTGGAGGAGCAGCTGCAATTGGGACCACTTTGTCCGGCAGCAGAAGGCGAAAGCTTAGATATGGCTGCCGTCACAAAACGGTTTATTCTGCGATCTTCCGCACCTGCAGAGGGTGACGCGGTTTCGGGTCTCGTACAGTTTGCCGTTCGCTGATTCGATGGGTATGCCTCCTCGCACCCAGAGCGGCCCGTGCTCACCCCTTGGCGGGTATTCGATAACGACAATGGACTTATCCAATTCGGGCTCAATCGTTTTCCCGCTTTCATTATCCGTTATCACCAGCCGACCCGAGGGGCAGTTGCATGCTTCTTCTATGGCAATCTCCCTATCTCCCTGGTTTTCTGGATGCTTTACCAGATTCCAAATCCCACCGGCTCGCATGCAGAACCTGGCATGGACGCAAAGATGCTCATTATCTGCCAATGTCAGCGCAGGACCATGGATTAATTTTGCCGTTTCGTCAAAGGGCACATGGTCTCCGGCCTCGGTTCCTTCAAAGGAGATCTTTGCATGAGTCCCATCGCAGAAGGGTTTATTCTTCGAGTGGCCGCACCGACAGAGTGCATACTTTTCCTGCATGGGGTATCTCTTAACTTCCCGCCAGGTCCGGCAGTAGCCCTCATCATCGTTGCAAATCTCCGAGGTAGTGAGGGGTACAATGCCTGTCACGATATATGGACCATTCTTGCTCACAGTTATTTTCATTTCTGTCATAATTTATGTTTCCTGTAAATTTCTAATCTTTTTGACTATAGAACCAACTTTATGGAAATATCTCAAATCCCCTGGGGAACTTGAAGCTTCTTTGTCCCAGCGCTCTATCCGTCGCCTCTAAATTACCCTTGTCATTTCCGGCAGTTTTGACTTTGTTCAATACATTGTCTGAGGACTCCTCCTCTTCCACCTGCTCCTTGATGTACCACTGCAGGAACTCTTTCGTCGCCTCATCCAATTCCTTCTCAGCTACCTTGACAAGGGTTTGAATGAGTCCTGTCACCACACGCTCGTGATCCCAAACATGCTGGAAGGCATGCAGAGGTGAGGTCCAGGTGAACTGGGGTGCCTCCACCGTCAGCATCTTAGCTCTGCCGCCTCTTCCTGCCACGTAGTCGAGCATCTTCATGGTATGAACCAGCTCTTCGCCTGCCTGTAGTCTCATCCAATGGGCAAAGCCCTTCATATTTATAGACTCGAAATGATAGGACATGGAGAGATAGAGATAGGAGGAGTACAGTTCCCTATTCGCCTGAACATTCAATGCTTCATTCATCTTTTCGCTTAGCATGGCAATACACCCTAATCCATTCTACTTTGCCTTCTCAAATTGCTCTTTGCCGACACCGCATTCCGGACAGATCCAATCATCGGGAAGGTCCTCGAATGCCGTTCCTGGAGCGATGCCGGAGGTGGAATCTCCCTTTTCCGGATCGTAGGTGTATCCACATACCTTACAAACATACTTATCCATTTTTTAACTCACCTTCTAAATGAAATTTTCCAGCAGCGTATTTATTTTGCGGTCTCTTTCCGATAAATTCGGCCTATATTCTGGAAATGACTGATCAAAACGCTCTGCCTCAATTTGGTAGAACTTGCCCAGGGGAATAGGAACCTCGGAGCGGTCGTAGTTCCAGGAGCGAATGATCTTTTGCGCCTCCTCAAAGCTTGAGGCATCGTTCCCCTGCACTGTATAGGTCCACTTATTGTAGCTCTCATACATATTGTTGTAAGAGACGCAGACCTGGAGAACATCCACAAATGAGAAGCCCTTGTGCAATATCGCTTCCTTAAAGAGCTTCTGGAGCTGTTCAACGCCGTGCGTGTAGCCCCGGGCAATGTAAGACGCTCCCGAAACCAGCATCAGCTCGAGCGGGTTCATGGGATGTTCCCTTGTGCCCGCGGGCGTGGACTTGCCCTTGAAGCCCTGGGGCGATGTGGGCGTGTACTGCCCGGTGGTCAAGCCGTAGACGCGGTTGTCGTGCAGGATCATTGTAAGATCGATGTTCCTCTTGGCGGCGAAGATGAGATGATCAAGTCCCTCCGCCAGGCTATCCCCATCTCCGGAAAAGCAGATCACCTTCAAATCAGGATTGGCAATCTTTATGGCCGAAGCCGCAGGCAGCGTTCGGCCGTGAATGGAATAGAAGCTGTTCACATTCATGTAGTCCACAATCTTGGCGTGGCAGCCTATGCCGGAGACCAGGACAACGTTTTCTACGGGAAAGCCTTGGCTGTCCAGTTCTGCCAGAACTGATCTCATGGCGCTTAGAATGGAGAAGTTGCCGCAGCCGGGGCACCAGGAGTTCTTAGCAGTGGTAGCCAGATCTTTGGGATTCATATTCATGCCTGAGCCCTCCCCAGCTGTGCCAGAAGATCTTCCACGGAAAAAGGTCTGCCGTCATACTTCAAAATTCGGTCATGTTCCTGGATCTTGATGCCATAAAAGCCGGCCAGCCTGGCCAGTTGACCCGTGGAGTTGCACTCTACTGCAAGGAGCCTCTCTACCCCTTGCAAGGCATCCTTTAGCTTTCTTTCCGGGAAGGGCGAAAGAACCAGCACCTGAATCATCCGAATTCCCAATTTTAGGGCCGCCTCCATGCATACCCCTTTATTCGAACCCCAGCAGAGCAGAGCGGTCTTGCTCTTTTTGTCTCCAAAGACCTTCACAGTCTCGTATCCCTCCAGATCCGCGGCCAGGAATTGGCCTTTTCTCAGGCGTTTGTCGCTGGTCTCCCTGGTTATTTGGGGGTCCTCAGAGGTTATGCCGTCTTCGTCGTGAGTGTAGCTGTCCGTCTTAATCGCCTGCCCTTTTTGAGGGGGGAAGGCGAGAGGCGAGACGCCCGTATCCGTGTAACGGTAGCGTTTGTACTTGCCCTGTCCATCCCAGAGCAAGGGAGACTGTTCGGTTTGTTCTTCCAGCACGCCTGTCAAGTCACCTGCCTGATCTATGTCAAAGCTGTACTGGCTCTCGCTGACGATCTTGTCGGTTAGAATGAACGCAGGCACTTGAAACTTCCAGGCCAAATTCAGGGCCACGCCCGCCCAGTAATAAGCCTCCTCGGCGTCTCCCGGTGCGACTATAAACCTGGGAAACTCTCCCTGACCGGCGTTGAGGACGAAATGCAGATCACCCTGCGCCGTGTAGGTGGGAAGACCCGTGGATGGTCCCGTTCTCTGGGCCATTACCACTACCACAGGCATCTCCGCCATGCCGGCCAGGCTGAGCCCCTCGGTCATGAGGCAAAATCCGCCGCCCGACGTCCCGACGGCCGCTTTAACCCCGGCATAGGCGAAGCCTTGGGCCATGAGCATCACTGCAATCTCACTTTCCGGATGAATCACCTTGAGGCCGAACTCTGGACCAAATTTTGCCATGAAGTCCAGCACGCTTGATGAAGGTGTCATGGGATAGGCCACGTAAGCCATAAGGCCGGCTTTGATCAGCCCCAGGCTGATGGCCTGGTTGCCGGTTATTATGGGATGAAGTTCTTGGGTTTGCTTTTCCAAATGACTATCTTCACGATCTGCACGACTATCTATGTGACAGAACTCTGTCGCCTGGTCGTAGCCCTGCCGGGCCACCTGAATATTCAGCTCCAACATCTTTGGGATATGTTTCTTTAAGACATCTTCCAGGATGGGCCAATCTATGCCCACAACCTTGCAGTATCCGCCTATTATGCAGGTATTCTTCATGACCGCGGGCGCATTTGCCTCCTTAAGGATCTGGGTAATAGTAAGGCCAAAGCCCCTATGCATCCTATCGTCAAGTTTTACCTTATCTGCGTCGTAAATCACAAAGGAGCTATCCTTAAGACGGCTCGTGTGCTTTTCTACAGTCTCCTGGTTCAGAGCTATCAGGACATCGATCTGGTCCATGTGAGCGGCGATCTTTTGTCTGGAAGCCCGTACTATTGAGAAATTATGTCCGCCTCTGATGAGGGAGGGATAGTCGTAGTACATGTAAATGTGATAGCCAAGGCGGCAAAAGAGGCGAGCCACAGTAAGGCCTGCCTCATTTATGCCGTCGCCGGCTATGCCACCGATTAGTGTAGAAAAATTATCCATCTTCATCCCCTGAAAGGATCTATTCCAGTTAATGTTGCCTCTTGCGATTCGTGTCTGAGTTTTATAGCGTAGCAGTGCTATGCATATTATTGTGGCTAACGGTATATAAGAAACTATGTAGAAATCGATGAAACTGTCCTCAAAAATCTACAGATATATTCAGGTCCTCATATTCTTGATAATTTCGAAAAACCCCATTTAGGATCATCTGAGTAATCAGGTAGCCATTCCACCTGTTGTAAGTCTATTGAGTGCGGCTGCCTTTCGGAGAGAATTTCGAAATCCTACTCTTGGCAAGATCTCTATAACGCAGAGCTTTTTCATTTGTTGGATCCTCCAAAATCGCATTATCAAACGCATCACACGCATTTTTAAACTCACCTTTAACAAGGAAATAAATTCCTCTGCTGAACCATGCGCATGGATACGTTTCATATATGTTCTCTATGATAATTTTCTTTGTATCGTTTTCCGGATTTGCCATAAGGTTTGAGGGTATCCTAAATGCATCTCTCAGATCGACTCCTTCTTCGATATGACCCAATAAATTTAGATGAAAATCCAAGAAATCCTTATCTACATACTTATTTAAATCCGGATGAGTATCATCTTCTATAAAGATAATACGATACAACGGATTGTTGGTATTGAAATCTTTTTTAGCGAATAGCTTAGTAATAACCTTAACTTCATGGATAGGCATATGATCTGTTCTCTTGAGGAAGTTAGCAGCTAGATTTGGCACCAATTTTTTAGAATCATAGTATATTTTTAGCTCATTATTCTCTTTCTTTGCTATAAATCCATCCTTCCTAACGCCATCGATTTTCAAAATTACTTCCGTTATTTCTCCGTTGCGTTTCAGGGAAAGAGTTGTTCTAGGACCACTAATAGTATCATCGCCTATTTTTGCAATTTTTTCATTATCTCCTAAATCAATGCCCAATTTCTTTTTTAGGAAATCCATGAGTTTTCCATTAATAGAATTTATATTATCATTCCAGCTAAACACATACAAATCTTCTATTTTGAATTTCACTAGTTCTTTCAATTCTTCAGGTAACCGATTTTTGTCATTGGATTCATCTGTACCAATATCCTGAGACGGAATCTCTCTGGAATTATCCGACACAGCAGATTCATCCTTTAACTTGTCCTGCAATAATCTCAATCTACATTTCCAATATATTCCACCTAGTGGTAGAACAAAATCTATTCTGCCTTGTCTTAGAGCAGCAGGATCGGCCCCGCGCACGTTATTCATGGCTAAAATAAAAATAATATTTTTACATTCTCTTAATTCTTGAAATTTGGGCAATAATGCGGTTACTATCCAGGTCAAAGATTCTGTGCTATCTGTGCGTGCTTTGATTAGCTGATCTACTTCATCAAAGAAGACCACAGCATTTTCCATTAGAGTTAGCTTTTTAAATATACTGTAAGCATTTTTGATAATATTTTGATCTCCCTGGTCTAAGAATTGTCCTGGTGTAATTTCAACGTATTTCCAACCTTCACCTAGTCTTTTAGCAAGTGCTTTGGCTACTGTGGACTTTCCTGATCCAGGGGGACCAAATAATAAGGCAGATCTGTAATCGTCACTCGCAAAATACGTTTTGTCATTGTCGGTATACAATTTACGAATAAAATTCAAGGCGTTATAACTATCGCATAACGTATCAAAATCGAATTTATTATCCAAATTAACTGCGGGTATTGCATGAAGATCGTTATCTATAATTCTTTCAATTTCCTTAAATAACAACTTGTAATACTCATCTATAAATATAAGCGAGTGGGCTGATACCCATGAAACAGGTTCAGATATTCCTTCGTACTCAGAAGTCCAACCAATAACGGCTGCTGAGCGGGATAACTCTTTCTGAGTTTTATCTCCGGATGTCGATTTTTGATTATTATCGGTGCCTACCCCGGATGATCCTATGCATGCTAATTCGATTGACTCATTTGACATAGCATCTTTTGGATCTGCTTTCCTTAAATTTTCCCTCAACCAATTAAATAGAGTTTCAAGATTTTCCTCATATTTTCTCCCCAATATTGGTTCAATGGATGCATGGGCAAGGAGGTCGCTAAAGCATTCTACGCTAGACAATATTGGCTTTGCAGTCAGAAGGGTATATTCGGCTGTTATTTCTTTATGACAGATGCTTTTTAGCTTGCCATTATCCGTTTCCCACAATGGTTTGAATCTAGTAATAATTTTTCCACCTTTAGTCTTTTTCAACACTACTTCAGTTTTTTCACCATTACGTATTAGTGAGATGTTATATAGTTCGGCAGATGATGCTGTTATTATGATATTCTCCTCGTTTTCTTTTTTAATATCTTCAGCTTTTGCCACTTTAATATTAAATTCTTTTGTTAGAAATTTTATGAATCTATCTTTATCCTTTCCAGACTCTCCAGAAATTTCATTCCACTCAAACATACAATTTTTTATTGCGAAATCATTCGAAACAACATGGCCAATCGGCAATAGGCCCGTTTTGAGTTGCTGTTCAAAAATCAAGTCTAATGCCAAATCTATTATTAATTTATTAGAATATTTATTATTTTTATTTATTATCAACATACTGTAAATAAGACGTTTTACATCGAATTTGCTTTTATCATCTGCGCTAGCTAAAGTTAGCTGTCTATACAATTCATATTTGGCATCTTTATATATAGTTTCAGATACATATGTTTCAAAATTTTCATATCTCATTAACTGACTATTATTACTATTCTTGAAATCATCATACGTTTCGTTGAATTCTTTTTTTATTTCATCATACCACGTATCAATAATTTGAGAAAATTTATAATACACATAAGGATGCGGTGATCCTGTTGAATAGATAAACTTATTCCATAGGAATTCCTTGCAGAGCAATTTAACCACGTTTTTTCCGGTTTCTTTATTTTCCCCCTCGATTTTGTTTGGCATTGTAGAAGATAATATGCTGAGAGTTGTAAATTCATCAGGGTGCTCATATTGTTGTGGTTTTGCCCTGTCGCACAATTGCGTAAAAATTTTTTCGTACGATCCTTTTATAAGTTGATTATAGTCTTCAAGAATCATTTCAGTAGTTTGATTTTTAGTATTTTTGCCATTAGTTTCTTCGATGAAATGGCGTTTACCGGACTCCGCCCAAGGTTTTTTATATTGATTCACAACACGATTGCATATTGCTGTTGAGGACAATTTAAATTTATTATCATTTATTTCCAGCCTAGTTAGACAAAAGGATCCATCCTTTTTCCGGAAATTTTCCAGAATCTTGCCTGAGGAATCTAATCTAAATTTCTTTATTTCTTTATATAGATCAATTAGTCGGTTTAATCGATCATCATTATCCAAGGATTTCGAAAAATCCCCTCTAGGCTTGTCTGATCGATCATGTGGCTTTTCCAACAATTGTGAATCTGCTGATAGATATATTTTTTTGGAGGGCAATTTGATATCCATCCATATCCACCTTTATTTTTATAACAAATGAATTAATCCTTAGCAAGCTTATAAATGCTCTGGTCGAATGGATTGATGATCCCAATATATGCCTGCAAGAAAATACTTATAGAATAGAATGAATTCATTTTTAGGAAGAATTCGGCAAGCTCTGACCAAAGAGCGTTTAGAGATGAGGAGGTTTTGAGAACGGATCAGAATTTAGCTCAAGCACATGATGCCGAGCTGGACTGTGTGGGCCTCTTTTGCCCCATGCCCATCGCGAAGACCAAGGAAGAGATTGAGAACATAGAAGTGGGACAGGTCCTGAAAGTAGAAGCGGACGATCCTGCCTCCGAGGAAGACATCTCCCGCTGGGCTAAGCGAGCGGGCCATGAGGTCCTCCGGCTGGAGAAGTCCGGAAATATCATTACCTTCTGGATAAGAAGGAAGAAGTAAGAGTACCAATGCAATGGTAGTGATGGTATTATGAGCAAAATCCTTTATGTTCAGACCAGCGGCCTGGATACGCCGGAAAGACTTTACGCGCCCTTTATCCTGGGCATGACGGCTCAGGCGATGGATGTGGAAGCCTCTATCTTCTTCATGATCAAAGGCATAACCGCCATGAAGAAAGGCGAGGCGGAGAAGATCAAGATCGGAAGCTTTCCTTCTCTCAAAGAGGTTATCGATCAGGCCCTCGCCTCCGGCGTGAAGATGTACATCTGCGAGCAGAGCACACAGCTCCTTGGCATGGCCCGGGGCGACTTCATACCCGAGGCAAAAATTGCCGGAGCCGGAACATTAAATGACCTGGCGCTGGATGCAGACTCGACCATCAGCTTCTAGATATATTAGGGATCTGATATGTGCGGAATTTATTTAGACTACCAGTCTGCGTCTCCCCTGGACCCCAGGGTTGCCGAATTTGCAGAGCGCTATCTAAGCAATGATTTTGGCAATCCTTCGGCTCTGCATTCTCGGGGCCTGGCAGCAAAGGCGGCTCTGGAGGAGGCGCGGGCAAAAGTGGCGGAGCTGATAAATGCAGAAAGCCCGGAGAGCATCGTCTTCACGGCAGGCGTCACCGAGGCCAACAACCTGGCCATTCGAGGAGCAGCCCAGAGGAACGCGGCTAAGGGCAAGAAGCTGCTGGCCAGCCTTATTGAGCACATCTCCGTGCTTAATCCCCTGAAAGATTTGAAGAAGGGTGGCTTTGACCTCGCCCTGGTTCCGGTGGACAGCATGGGCATTATCGATCTGGCGGCCCTGGAGGGACTGCTTTCTAAGGAGACCGTCCTCACATCGGTGATGTACGCCAACAGCGAGATTGGAACCATTCAGCCCATAAAAGAGGTGAGCGATCTTGTGCACGAGAAAGGGCAGTTTCTGCACGTGGACGGCGCTGCCGCCGCGGGCAAGATCCCAATCGACGTGCAAAAGGACGGCATCGACCTGCTCACCCTTTCCTCGAACGATCTTTACGGGCCGCAGGGGGCGGGTGCTTTGTATGTCAAACCGGGCGTGCGCATTCAGCCAGTGCTTTTCGGCGGCGGTCAGGAAAAGGGCCTTGAGCCCGGCACCGAGAATCTCTATGCTCTGGCGGGATTTGGCGAGGCGGCCAGGCTGGTGAAGCTGGAGAAGGCAGAAGAAAGCCAACGTTTGCAGGCCATCCGAGATGGTCTGATCAAGGAGATCCTCAAGATCGAGGAGTCGTACCTCACCGGTCATGCCACGAAGCGGCTGCCGCATCACGCCAGCTTCCGCTTCAGCCGTATTGAGGGGGAGAGCATTCTCCTCACCATGGATGCCATGTTCAACATTCAGGTATCCACGGGATCGGCCTGCTCCTCACGCACCTTGGAGCCTTCCCATGTGCTTTTGGCCATAGGCTTAAGACATGAGCAGGCGCATGGCTCCATGGTCATGACGCTCGGCAGGCAGAACAATCCTGATCAGATAGCTGCAATCATCCATGCGACGAAAAAGACAGTAGAAAGGCTGAGGGCTCTCTCTCCGCTTTAAAGGTGAAAAGAAATGGCACAGATTGGTTACTCCAAGGAAGTTATGGAACACTTCATGAACCCCCGGAATGTGGGGGTGATCGAGAACCCGGACGGATACGGACAGGTGGGCAATCCCGTATGCGGCGATCTCATGGAGATATTCATCACCGTCAAGGAAGACAAAATCGACGACATCAAATTCAGGACCTTCGGCTGCGGCTCGGCCATAGCCGTCTCCAGCATGGTCACAGAGATGGCCAAGGGCAAGACTCTGGACGAGGCCATGTTGATCACCAGAAAGGATGTAGCGGACGAGCTGGGGGGGCTGCCGCCCCAGAAGATGCACTGCTCTAATCTCGGCGCTGACGCGCTTCATGCCGCCATCAAGAACTACTGGGTGAAGATTGGCAAGATCAAGCCGGAGGAAGTCAAGGAGGAGAGCCACGAGGGCGAAGAGGGAGAGAGCTGCGGGACGTGAGCAGACGCAATTCTTTTTTTTAGAGATCGATTCGCTCTTTTACAGCATCTTCAAATGAGCTTTCCATCGATCTCCGATTGCCAAAATACGACCTCCCTGCAGTCTCCCGCGTGCGTGTGTGCCTGCGGGCGCACGTGACCGCTCGGGGCGGGGGCCGCATGCGACGTAGCTACTACTTCATTCATATTCAATATGAAATTACTACTAATCCGGGAATACGCTTAAAATGGCTATCATTAGACACTATTGTGGCTCCATGTGTCATTGTGATAGCTGCGATCAGCTCATCGAAGTCGTTTATCGATTCTCCACGAGATCTGAGGCTGGCTGAAAGGGCCGCAAACCACTCATAAGTGTCTTCGTCTATGGGGAGAACAACGAAGGCATCCAGCAGCTTCTTGACCTTTTGTACGGACTCATTGGAAATCGTAGGTAGATATGCGCCTTTATATAACTCAAGTGCATTGATTTGCGTAGTGCATATCGTTTCTTTGGTTTCTTCCAGTTCTATGATTTTTCTAAGTGCGGCTTTCTTCCTGTGCAGGGCATCGATCAGGATGGTGGTATCAAGTACCAGCATCAAAGATCAACTTCTCGCATTTTGGATTGACGCATCTCTTTGGAGGCGGCCTCAATTCGGTCAGCTAAAGCGTCATCTTGACCTATCTCTGCCAGGATCTCGGAAAGCTTTCGTTTAACAGGGAAATTCTGCATAATAGCTTCTGAAAAGCTCTGATTCTCACTTTTTCTACTCTTCAGTCTGTTATAAGCATCTTCAGTTATGGTTATGGTCTTGGTTGACATGCATTAACGTACGTGTACGTACTTGTATTAATAGATGCTGTGATGGAGAGATTTAATTACGTCTGGACACACAAAGTGTTCACTTGCTGATGTGAGGCCTATCCGATGCGCGTACCACAATTGCTGCTCCTCTTCTTGCCGGTTGCCCTGCTGGCGCATTTTGCCGGCATAGGTGAGATCTTCGTCTTTGCCGCTTCAGCTCTGGCTATCATTCCACTGGCAAAGATCCTGGGCGAGGCCACAGAAGTTCTGGCAGAGAAGACTGGCCCGCGCATAGGCGGGCTTCTCAATGCCACCTTCGGAAATGCCGCCGAGCTGATCATCACTCTGGCGGCAATTCGTGCCGGGCAGATGCAGCTGGTATTGGCCTCCATCACCGGCTCCATTCTGGGCAACCTTCTCCTGGTCCTGGGCTTTTCCATGTTTTTAGGCGGCCTAAAGAACGGCCGGCAAATGTTCGACCGAAGGCAGGTGGATACGGATGCCACCATGACCATTCTGGCCCTGATCGCCATGAGCGTACCCTCCCTCTTCAGCCTCTACATCCCAAATGCCAGGCTCGTTGAGGAGCTGAGCCTGACCACTGCGGCAGCTATGCTGATCCTCTATGTGCTCTTCATCATCTACACTTTAAGGATCTGCTCTTCGGAAAAATGTGAACCCGTAACAGTAAGAGAAGCCCTGCCCGAGCATGTCTGGAGTACAAACAAGGCATTAGCCATCATGGGCTTCTCTATGATCGGCATCGTCCTGATGAGCGAGCTTTTAGTAGCATCGGTAGAGGCGGTCACGGCTATACTGGGCCTCACGCCCTTTTTCGTCGGAATAATCATCGTGCCCATCATCGGCAACGTGGCGGAGCACCTGGTCGCCGTTCAGGCTGCCCGGCAGAATAAGATGGACCTGTCTCTCTCGATTGCCCTGGGCTCCAGCCTGCAGATCGCTCTCTTCGTGACGCCGGTGCTGGTCTTCGCCTCACTGCTCCTGGGTAGTCCACTCACGCTTCAGTTCAATCAGCTGGAGCTGATCGCTCTCACGGCTGCGTCCATGATCTCAGCCCTGGTCTCTTTGGATGGAGAGTCCAACTGGCTGGAAGGGGCCATGCTGCTGGCGGTGTACGGCATCCTGGGCCTGGCGTTCTTTTTCTTGCCTTTAAAGCTCTAACAAATGATGATTAGAGCGGCTATGCTTGAGGATTTCCTCTGGGATAGACCCTCGCGAACGCCCCAGGATATAGAGCTTTATCTGCTAACCCAGTGGGCGAGGGCGACAATCGTCTGGCCGCCAAAGAGCCATACTGCCTCCAGGACACCGCCTCGGTGGATGGTTCCACCAAAAGGATGAAATGTATTCGGCAACAAAACCAGGCCGCAATGAAATCAGTGGCAATAGAATTGATCCTGCTCATGGTGCTTAGTCTTGCGGCGCCAGCCTTTGCAGCTTACGAATCAGGACCGGTTGGGCCCTACAATGTCTCTTTTGATATGAATACTACCATGGAGTACCGTGTCGTTGTTGAGGCACCTTCTAGCGGTGTCACCACTCTTGGTGTGAATTTTGTCAGGTACAACCTTACCATAGACAGCGCCGATTACTATGCCTGGCTGATCCTGACCCGTTATGAAGAGCCCATGGTGGCCAATATTTCTGCTAATGAATATATTGTGTACAGCGCTCTTTTAAATGCGGGGGGGGATAAGCCCAATCTCTATCAGCGTTCGATAGACGGGAAGCCGGGAGTGCTGGGCAATTTCAGGTTTGAAAGACAGTTTTTGGGGCAGGGACAATACCAGGAGGGTGATCTTGTCGTCGCGGCCATTTACTCACCGGATGCAAAAGTCTACGAGGATGGAGTCTATCGCGGAAGTACCGACTGCCGCGTCATATCTACCTTTCCCAGGGAGATCATCACGTATATGCTTTACACCCTGCATGTCGAGGTGCCCAAAGAGGAAGGTGCGTCCATCAATCCAGTTAGCCAATCACCTCTCATCAATCAGTCATCACTCATCAACCAGTCGTGAGCACCATCAGTAAAAGGTAAGCAGGTCAAGGACGGACGCAAAGAGGGACGTACCCTGGGAAAAGAGACCCGCATATTATTAGGGCGAAAATGTCGCGCGGTTCATGGACTATGCGACCCTCTTACCGGCAAAGATGCCGGACCGGGAAAGAAAGGTATACCGACGCAAATTCAGTGGTTTTATTATTTTTGGGGCCGTAAAATCCGGTCTTTTTAATGGGTTCTTTCCATCCGTGCCCTGCAAAAGGCGTTTTCAGTATCCAATGCTGCATAGAGGGTTCATATAGACATTAGGTGATATCTACATAAAAATCACCTTTTAATATCAAGCAAATGAACAATGGTATTTGGAGGAATCTAAATTAACTCAATAAAACTGATGTTGTCAATCCTGGCGCTGGGAATGCTGGTTGCAGTAGGCTCCGCCATTGATGAACCAGGTGGTTTCGAATCTGCACCTTATGGTGGCGATTATCAAGGTGGCGATCATCAAGGTGGCGATCATCAAGGCAATCGTGATTTCGGCGGCCATGGATATAACGATTGGTTGAATCCGGGTGGCTATTCGTACACCTACAGCTGGAGTTATCCTTATTATTACCCAAACTCCTGGTATCCGGCATATACGTACACCTATCCGAACTACTATTACACAGCGCCAGCACCTGTAGTCTATCCCACTTATCCCTACTACAATGACCCGGTAGTCTATGACCCCTGGTATGGATCCAATGTCTATGGATGGGGCGGAGCGAGTTACTACTATTCCAATAGCTGGTCCTGGTATAATCATGGCGGATACTTTTTCTAAATATCAGGAGATTTCATAGAAGGCTGCCGGAAAGAGGTTCCGGTAGCAGTATCTCCTTTAAACATGAAAAATCCTGATGCTGGGGATCAGCAATTTTTTATTATCATTTGATTAATAATAAAAAAAATAATTATTCAAAAAAAATGCCTTATCAGGCCGTTGTTGTCTCTTCAGACTTCAACTCTTCGGGTTTTGTTACTTCTGCGGCAGGCTCCTTTGCTGGTGGCGAGATGAGCTCGGACGTGACACGTTCGCCTGTGTGCTTTTCGACATAGTCCACCTCTTTCAGCTCCAGGTGATGGATGATCATATCCGCCAGGCCACGCCTGATCATGAGCCATTCCTTGTAGTAGGAGAGCTCCCAAAGAACGGTAATTATAGCCACATCATCTTTTATTTCCGCTTCAAGATCCATGCGGGCAAAGGTCTTGATGAGGGCTTTGAGCTTCTCTTGCCGGTCCTCTATGAATTCATTGATCTTGTACTCATAGACGATGGTCCTATCGACCAGGGGGTGGTTGAAGTCAACGCTCACCTTTCGTCCGAATACTCTGGTGACGGTTCCAACCTTATTGTCTATGCCTACGCGCATGCCGGGAACGGGCTTTTTTTCCTTAAACTGGTTTATGGGAACGATCTCAGTTTTCTTGGGGTCCCGCAGTCCGAAGGCGCCCTCGGGTGGTATCTCCACCTTGCCACAGTAGCCGATCTCTTTTCCGATAATATCTTCTTCGAAGCCCTTTACGAGCTGGCCTGCGCCAATTACTATGAGGTGCGGCCCATACTGGCCCTCTTCGTTATAGATTCCTTTTTCCGTCGCCACGTCCTTATCGGTGGCAGCAATTACCTGCCCTTCAACGCTCTCTGTGTAATCAATTCTGATGAAATCGCCATTTTTCACAGTCATCTTTTACTCCATCCAAACCTTTCGGTGAATCTTCATTTAATCCGGGGCAAGACAATGCCCCAAACCTGATTTATACTTTCGCATTCGTTTAGATTAAGTATTCTGCTATTCTGTCGGTGAGGGGCTGCTCGCAATAGAGGCAGCGCAGCAAGACTGGGTTTTTGGTCTTGACAAGCATCCTGGATTTTATGGGCTCGATGGTATTAGAGATGCAGTTGGGATTCTGGCAGCGCACCACGCCCACGATCTCATCAGGCAGATCCACGGTTCGCTTTTCAATGACTTTGCCGTCCCGTATGATATTGATAGAAGCGGCCGGGGCAATTAATGCGATCCTGTTCACTTCCCTCTCTAACAGCTCCCGGTCCTCGACCTTGACGATGTCCTTTTTGCATAGCTTCCTGCTCTCCACGTTCATGACCACGGAAACTGTGGCGTCTGTGGTGCCGGCGATCCCCAGGATCTTGAGAACATTTAACGCCTGGCCTCCGGCAATGTGGTCAATCACCGTTCCGTTGTTGATGGGCTTTACTCTAAGTCCCTTCGGCTCATTTTTGATCTCGGACATTTTTAAGCACCTTTGCCGATAAGCATTTTAAGAAGAGCCATGCGAACGGGAACGCCGTAAAAGGACTGCTGGAAGTAGCGGGCGTGCGGCGTCTCATCCACGGAGGGAGCAATCTCGTCCACCCGCGGCAAAGGATGCATGACAATGAGGTCCTCTCTGGCCCCGGCCAGGAACTCGGGCGTGATCCTGTAGCTGCTGGCCACCTTTTTATACTCTACCGGGTCCGGGAACCTCTCGCGCTGAATGCGGGTCATGTAAAGCACATCCACGTTGTTGATCACCTCTCCCAGGTCACAGGTCTCGCGAACGCGGGTGCCCTTGCTGGAGAGATCCGCTTTTATGGGATCGGGCATTCTCAAGCTTGCTGGAGACACCAGAGTAATATCGGCTCCGAAGAGCGAGAGGGCATAGGCCAGAGAGTGAACGGTGCGACCATACTTCAGGTCGCCCACCAGAGCAATGCTCAGATTCTCCAGATGGCTCTCTTTTTTGATGGTGTAAAGGTCCAAAAGCGTCTGGGTAGGATGATGCCCGGCTCCATCGCCGGCGTTGAGCACGGGTACAGGCGAGAACTGGGAGGCGAGGCGGGCCGAGCCCTCTTTGGGATGACGGATGACCAGAGCATCAGCATAGCCGCCAATGACCCGCACGGTGTCCGCCAGCGACTCGCCCTTGGAGATGGATGACCCCTCGGCGGGCCCCAGGTTGATGACGCTGCCGCCCAGCCGATTCATGGCCGTCTCAAATGACATGCGTGTGCGCGTGGAGGGCTCAAAAAAAAGAAGACCCAGTATTTTGCCCGCCATCATATCGCTCTTCCTGCCTCGCGCATAAGGCTCCAGGGATGCGGCCAGATCGAGGACGGAGTCGATCTCCTCCCGGGAGAACTCCCGCATGGTGAGCACATGCCTCTTCATGAACATGTCATATCATCTCAATTTATTAGATAATAAGGCTTCCACATGGCCTCTTCGGCAAGTATTGCGCAATAGTTGTATAAGAGCCGACACAAGACAAATGCTGCACGGGATTTCTCAAACAGTTATGAGGTAAAAGCCCATGGAGAACGCATCACAACAATATTCACCGACAATGACCAAGGATTACAGCCGGATTTCAGATACAGCCCGAGCGGTGAATGCAGAGGTGCTGCCCATGATGGCCTCTTACATCAGGCGCATCTCGCCGCAGATCGCTGCATTGAGCGCAGACGAGATGTTTGTGATCGCAGATTACGGCGCCGCAGACGGTGTGAATTCGAGCGAGTTGTTTGAAGCCGTCATCCGCCAGATTCACGAGGTGAATCCCCAGCTTTCCATCAAATTAGTCTATATTGATCTGGCGGATCCGGCGAATTTCATGGCGTTCTGGGCAACTTCGGCATTAGCTAAATTAAAGCACGTAGAGGCCCAGTACATCCAGCGGTCTTTTTATGAACCATTTCCTGAGATAACAGGCAAACTTCAGATCGGTTTTTCCTCCACTGCGCTGCATTGGATGAATGCCAAAACGGTTGGACCTGATTATTTTTTGCATCCCCTCTGCATACAGCCCAACCAGCTCTCTGATCCGGAACGCAGAAAATTCGCGGAAAAATGGAAAGCGGATTGGTGGACGTTTTTACAGGAATGCTCGAGGTCGCTGGTTAAGGGGGGAGCTCTGTTTATGGCAAACCTCGCCAATCTGGGAGACGACCGGTGGCCGGCGTCGCCTGGATATAACCACCTCAGGGACATTTGCCAGGAGTTGTGTGAGGTGAATATGCTTTCTAAAGCAGAGCTAAACGCTATTTTTATACCGGATTACTTTGCCTCGCCTCATGAAATGTCAGGTTTGCTGGATGAATACGACCTCCGGCGTTGTTTTTCCGTCAACGCCGTTGATCCCATGACCATTCCGTGCGCCTATTTTAGCCGGGCGCAGGACAAGCTGGACGACCCACAGGAACGGTCCGCACTTGCTGCGACCCTGGCCCATGTAGTCAGGGCCTGGAGTGAATCGTCGATGCGCATGGGACTTTACGCAGATAACAAAGAGCTGATAGATGAGATTTATCGACGGCTGAAGGCCAGGTTCTATGAAAAACCCGAGGGCTTGCCCTATCAATATTGCCTGCTCGAACTGGTAAAACGGTAGAGATATTGAACGGCTGATCGTTCTTTGTGCCAATCAAGGCTTCGCGTGAGATTCCTTTTCACGCGAAGGCGCGAAGCCTCGAAGTCAAAACATTGGTCAATTTCGGCCTCGCTGAACCCCTCCGAGAATGCAATGGCTCAATTATGTGATGGCTGGAAAGAGGGACGCTTCCTGCAAGTTACACACACTGAAATTACCTTTTTTCGGGGACTTTATGAATATCCACCATCGACTTAGCTACTTTTAATGCGATGCTACTGCCAGGTAATAATAGATTGGCCGCATCCGCTCCTACGTCGAAAATAAGATCGCGAGTTATCATCTTCTCGAACTGCTGGCGCAATGTTACACCGCCGGAGGTCATCACACCAGTGAGACCATCGAATTCAGCTACGGTAGTCTTACCCTTAGACTCCCATTTATACTCGAAAGCGTAGATCGGCCGAAAATAGAGGTCTACGATGTGGATATTTGCTTTTTCCTCGTGAATTGTGTCTGCTTGGATTGGTCGCATCATCGAAGCTAATACCTGACGTACCGCGGCGCTTGCACGCATTTCTGGCATTACAGCGATGCTTGCGTCAGTTGATAGCTTGTCTATATCGATCACAGCCTCCTTTTCAAAACGCAAATATTTCTCCCATTTTTGCTCTTGTCCACGAACTGCGTCAAAGATGACTTCCGTACTGGATTCTTCTAAACAGTGTTCGGTTCCCGTAATCGTAAACTGTCGTGGTTGTGCCGCAATTGTGTAATCTTTCCCATCGACCGTTACACGTTGTACCTCGGGAGCAAGTACAGGGACGTTATAAGAACGTGTGCGGTCGTACTCGTAGCGCACGTTGCAGGCTATATGCCAGAACGGCTCATAACGAAACTCGCTGTAGGTGATTTTAACGTCCTCGGACTTGGGGCGTGAGAAAAGCCCGGTCAGACCGCTACCGAAGACAGAGGCTTTTTTGTCCCATGCCTTCTCCCGCGTATCATCCATACTAAGTGTGGGCAGTAGGCGGAAAACTTGTTCTTTACCAAATGTGATATCCATACTACACCCTCAAATTCGATTCATGATGAAGGTTCCATAGGTTATTTGTTATTATAAAAGGTTTGAGTTGTCTGGGTGGATGGCCATGCTGGGCGCAAGGCTCTACAGCCGCGACCATCGAGATCAATGTTCTCCGGTCCTCTGCCCCGCGAGAGCCTGCGCGCTCGCGCCAGTCACGAGCTACTTGCAGAAGAGCCATCGAAACTCTGCAATGAAGTTAACCTGCCTTGAACCGGCTTTCAGGAATCTGTTTTATGAACGGCTTATTGGACAAGAATGAGAGCCGAGGCTGAGCCGGTATCCTCTTCCTGCTGCGCCCTGAGTCGTCGTCCTATCGCCTTCGCGCCAGGAGACTGCTCCATGCTCTGAATGCTGGATGCAAAAGGAATATATTGTGGAAAGCAGAATTATTTAAATAAGCTAGCTCTCCAAAAGGTAGAAGGATCGGGGAATTCCTGATAATACCAGTTGTTCAAGAGAGTTGACCTATCATGAAACAATACCTGCGTTTTGCATCGCTTCTGATGGCGTTTGTCCTGATAATTATATCGAATTCGTGCTTTGCTTCAAATATAGACTCCGGCATGAATTCGACCAGGGATAGCATTAATGATTCCTCCAGGGTTTCCTTGGGAGATGCGACAGATTTTCTTATGCCGAAGGCTATCTGGGAAAATTTTTATAATTTGACTAAAGTTCCGCGTCCTTCCCACGGAGAGGCGCAGATAAGCGCTTACATGGCAAATTTTGGCAAAGGCCTGGCTCTGGAGACTACAGTAGATGAAGTCGGCAACGTCCTTATTCGCAAGCCTGCCACTCCTGGAATGGAGAACCGGAAAGTGTTGATTCTTCAGGCTCACATGGACATGGTAGCTCAGAAGGACGCGGACAAGGACTTTGACTTTCAGAAGGATCCCATTCAGGCTTACATCGAGGATGGATGGGTAAAGGCCAATGGTACAACCTTAGGCGCTGATGACGGTATCGGGGTTGCCATCATCATGGCACTTTTGGAGGATAAAGAACTGGTCCACGGCCCGCTGGAGGCCCTCTTCACCGTCAACGAGGAGGACGGTTTTACTGGTGTTCATGGTCTTAAGCCGGATCTGCTAAAGGGTGATATCTACATAAACGTAGACTCGGAGACGGAGGGAGAGTTTACCATCGGCAGCGCCGGCGGACTGTACATTGACGCTAAGAAAAACTATTCCGAGGAAGAAACTCCGGCCCGGATGGTTGGATACAAAATCGCCATCAAAGGGCTAAAGGGAGGCCACTCCGGAACTGATATAAACCTGGGCAGGGGGAATGCAGCCAAGATCCTATCCCGTCTGCTATGGACTTCCCAGAGATTGTTCGGCCTGAGGATTGCCTCCTTTAATGGAGGAGATCGTTACAACGCCATACCCAGAGAAGCAGATGCCGTTGTAGCAGTGCCGGAGTCAGAGGCCGACTCCTTTGCCAAGTACGTCCAGGAGTTCGAAGCCACTGTCCAAAAGGAGCTTTCAGCCACAGAGCCAGGCTTGGTCGTAAAGGCAGAGAGGGCTGACCTCCCAGCTAAGCTAATGGTGGCACAGTCCGCCGTCAGCCTGGTAAGCGCCGTATACAGCTGTCAAAACGGCGTAATGAGGATGAGCGATGCTGTCCCTGGGCTAGTGGAAACCTCTACCAGCATGGGTATCCTGAAGGCAGAAAATGGTGAGTTTTGGGCCGGATTCTATGTAAGGAGCTCCCTTGATTCGGCTAGAGACGACACAGGCAACATGATTCAAAGTGTCTTCGAGCTGGCTGGTGCCAATATATCATTCCCTGATAGTTATTCTGGCTGGGCGCCTAACCCGGCGTCTCCGATACTGGGCCTGATGAAGCAGGTCTATCTGGATAAATTTGGCCAAGAGGCGAAGGTCGTAGCCATTCACGCCGGCCTGGAGACGAGCGTGGTTGGGGAAAAGTACCCTGGAATGGATATGATCTCCTTGGGCCCCACGCTGCAACATGTCCATTCACCGGATGAGCGCTTAGAGGTGCCGACCGTATCCAAGTTGTACGACCTGTTGACGGAAACACTGATGCGAGTTCCAGTTAACTAATTAGGGGCGTTTCTTTCGCATCATTTTTTTTCCACAATCATGGGAGGAGGAAAGATGAGTAAACTCGTGTCTGAAAAGCGGCAAGAAGTTGAGCTAAGAGGTGGCATTGGCCAGGGTGAGTGCTCAATTATAGGAATTCTCGCTTCATAATTATATAATATTCTTTATTACATCAGGAGTGCGGAGGGTCACGATACAAGATATTCTATGATAAGCGAGTTAAAAAGGATTGCGAGCTAATTATCAACAATATTTGCATGGATCAAGGCTATAAAATTCATGC
>SESC01000033.1_pt1 | contig 61064 bp, 53 predicted proteins | sample 3171431 | NCBI WGS metagenome assembly SESC01 (sample SAMN06051868, study PRJNA518727) | freshwater metagenome | biome: subpolar coniferous forest; feature: holomictic lake; material: water; isolation source: holomictic Lake 227, 8 m depth | place: Canada: near Kenora, Ontario | collected... | reverse complement strand
AAATGCCCCATTTGCTCACTCCTGAAATCAGGGCATCAAACTCCTGCCCCACTTTATCAAGCATGTATTCCGCCTGCTTATACTTGACCGACATTCGTTCTGCATCAACGGCCCTGCGCTCCATTTCCGAAGCATGCTCACACATGGGTTCATATACCTCTTTTGAAACTGAAGGGGCGTTGTGCATATAATCAAACAACAACCGGTGTACCATCAGGTCGGGATACCGGCGTATCGGAGAGGTGAAGTGAGAATAAAACTGAAATGCCAAACCATAATGACCGATATTGTTTGTAGAATAATAGGCCTTTGACATAGTACGGATGGCAATGGTTTCAATCATCGTTTCGGTGCCGGTACCCTTGATGTCGTTGAATAGCTTGTTAAAAGAATCGGCCAGTGATTTTTTTGAACTGATCTTAATTTTATAGCCGAGGCGCTCAACAAACTGAGTGAAGTTTTCCAGCTTTTCCGGGTTGGGTGTATCGTGAACCCGGTAGACAAATGTTTTCACTGTTTGATTTTCTCTCTTTTTCCCGATAAATTCGGCCACCTTCCGGTTGGCCAGCAACATGTAATCTTCGATCAGTTTGTTGGCATCTTTCATCTCCCTGAGGTGAATGCTGAGCGGCCTTCCCAGATCATCCAGTTTAAATCTGACCTCCTGTGTTTCAAAGTTAAAAGAACCCTTCTGGAACCGCTCCTCCCTCAATTTCAGGGCTACACCGTTCAATACTTTGATTTCGGAAGCATATTCACCGGTTCCCGACTCAATGATGGCCTGCACCTCCTCGTATGAAAACCGACGGTTCGACCTGATCATGGTTTTGCCAAACCACTCGGAATAAATTTTAGCCTTTTCGTCCATTTCAAATACGGCTGAAAAGCACAATCGGTCTTCATCCTGTTTCAGAGAACACAACCCGTTCGATAACCGCTCGGGAAGCATGGGTATGGTTCGTCCAACCATGTAAACCGACGTTCCGCGTTCGACCGCTTCCTCTTCAATGGCCGACCCTGGTTTTACATAATACGACACATCGGCAATGTGCACCCCGATTTCCCAGTGCCCGTTATCCAGCGACCGGAATGAAATGGCATCATCAAAATCCTTGGCGTCCTCTGGGTCAATGGTAATGGTGAAAACCGGCCTGAAATCCCTGCGCTTGCTGATTTCTTCTTCTGGTATCGCATCCGGAAAAGCGGCAGCTTCTTTCTCTGCCCTGGGGGAAAAGGACAACGGGAAATCAATTTCTGCCAAAATCGACTGCATCTCCACCTTGTTATCCCCGGGTTTGCCAAGAACCTCTTTTACCTCCCCAAAAGGGTTTGCCGACTGGGTGGGCCATTCGGTAATTACTGCCACTACCTTCTGCCCGTTCTTAGCCCCATTGAGTTTTGAAATGGGAATGAAAATATCAACCGGCATGGTGGTGTTATCAGGCTTGAGAAATGCAAAATTCTTGGAGGTTTCGATCGTTCCCACAAACTGCTTTTTATTCCTTTTGATAATCTCAGCAATTTCCCCCTCCAGTTTATGCCCCTTCCGCCTGGGGAAAATATAAACCTTAACCTTGTCCCCATGCAAGGCGTGATTTGTATTCGTTGCACCAATAAAAACATCTTCTGTTTTGTCATCAGGAATCACGTAGGCCTTTCCAGTCTGCTTCATATCCACAGTCCCCGTGACTGAGGTTTTTACCTCCTTTTCATACTTCGGGCTTTCGCGGTTAATCTGGTACTTTCCGCGCTTGCTCATGGCAAGTTCCTGGTTCTTGAATAGTTGACCGATGATCAGGCTGATCAGGTCCTTGCTGGCGCGATCCTTTATGCCAAGCCTGGCTGCGACCTGTTTATAATTGAAACTGCTGTAAGGGTTATTCAGAAAAACATCCAGAACCGATTTTACAAAGGTGTTCTTCTCGACACCGCTAAAACTTTTTTTCTTCCCCATAAAATCAATATTAACCTTTTCAGAGTGATTATTTCAACATTGTGCGCATCAATGCCGGTCTTCTATCCCGGTATAGCGGCCAGCAACATCCTGGTATATTCCGACTGCGGGTTCAAATACACCTGGTCGGCTTCCCCCATCTCTTCAATAATTCCGTTTTTCATCACAATGAGCCGGTCCGACATGTATTTAACTACTGAAAGATCGTGTGAAATGAAGATGTAGGTCAGGCCAAAATCCTTTTTCAGATCATTTAACAAATTTAAAACCTGTGCCTGGATGGAGACATCCAACGCCGAAACAGATTCATCACAAATGATCAGCCTGGGTTCAACAGCAAGGGCCCTGGCAATACAGATCCGTTGCCGTTGTCCGCCCGAAAATTCATGGGCAAACCGGTAATAGTGCTCCGGCTTGAGGCCAACCTTCTCAAGCAGTTCCATCACCCGGGCCTTCCTGTTGACATCATTACCATGCAATTGGTGCACCTTCATGGGTTCAAGAATTGACGGGCCTATCGCCATTCTTGGATTCAGCGAGGAATAGGGATCCTGAAATATGATCTGGAGATCCTTGCGGAGCTTTTTTAATTTGCCGGCCGTCAGCTTTGTAATATCTTGATCCTGATAGATGATTTTTCCTTCGGTGGCTGGAATTAGCTCAAGAACCACCCTGGCCAACGTGGTTTTCCCGCTTCCTGATTCCCCCACAATACCAAGTGTTTCACCGGGATAGACAAAAAACCCTGCTTTTTCCAGTGCGGTAAAAGAACCAAACCGTTTGCCGAGATTCTCAACTTCCAGAATGGGTTTTTGTGCATATAACCGGGCATGTTCCTCCTTTCGCTGAACCGGAGTCACCACTTGCCGGGATTCATTATTTCCCTCGCTGATAAATTTTTCAATGGTCGGCAGCCGTGCAAGGCGGACATCAAGTGGTGGCCGGCAAGCCAGCAACCCGCGGGTATATGGATGCTTCGGTGATCTGAAAATATTGGTGACCGTCCCCTCCTCGACAGCCTTCCCCTTGTTCATCACCAAAACACGGTCTGCAAATCCATTTACAAGTCCCAGGTCGTGGGTAATAAACAGAATGCTCATTTTCCTCGATTCCTGGAGATTTTTCATCAACTCAAGAATGGTCTTCTGCACGGTGACATCGAGTGCGGTGGTTGGTTCGTCGGCGATCAGAATGTCAGGGCTGCAGGAGATCGCCATGGCGATCATCACCCGTTGCTTTTGTCCGCCTGATAGTTCATGCGGATATGACTTTAAAACTTCAGCCGGCCGCGGAAGTTTAACCTCATTAAAAAGATCAAGCACCTTTTCACGGGCCTGCTTTCCTGAAAAACCCAAATGAATCTTCAGACTTTCCATAACCTGGTCTCCGCAGGTAAATACCGGGTTCAGCGAGGTCATGGGCTCCTGGAAGATCATGGAAATAGAATCTCCCCTGAGCCTTTGCATGTCGTGTTCGTCAAGCTTTAGAAGATCCCTGGCCGGGTTTTCACCTTTTCTGAAAAGGATTTCCCCGCTTGAAATCTTACCCGGGGGTGTGGGAATAAGTCGCAAAACTGCCAGGGCCGTTACCGTCTTTCCGGACCCCGATTCCCCAACAACTGCAAGCGTTTCGGCTTCATTCAACTGGAACGAAACCTGGTCCACCACCTGCTTCATTCCCTGGTCGGAATCAAAACTAACCGATAAATTACGAATGTCGAGTAAAGGAGTGGACTTCATTCTCCGGGAAAATTTTAATCAAACCTACATGATTTTTTTCAATGTGGGGTGGATGTTGATAAATTACCCGCACGGAGGTCTCACCTTTTCACTGTTTTATTGATTAACCAAAAACATTGCTATGAACTATATCAGCGATTTCATCTCCCTTGTATTTCCAAAAATTTGTGCAGGATGTGGCAACAGTCTTTGGAAACAGGAAGAGGTTATTTGCGGTTATTGTGAATTCCATCTTCCCAGAACAAATTTTCATTTTGACCTGGAAAATCCGGTAACCCGGCTTTTCTGGGGAAGAGCCTCCATAGAAACAGGGGCGGCATTTCTCTATTTCAACAAAGGGAGCAGGGTTCAGCGATTGGTCCATCAGTTGAAATACAAAGGGAAAAAAGAGATCGGAATTTTTCTGGGATCACAATATGGCCAGGTATTAAAGACCGCGCCGGGATTCATTACCGCAGATGCCATAATCCCGGTTCCCCTTCACAAGAAAAAATATATGAAACGGGGCTACAATCAAAGCGAACAGTTTGCAAACGGACTGAATGCATCAATGAATATTCCCGTTGAGAATCATCTGCTGATCCGGAATAAAGCTACCGAAACCCAAACCAGAAAATCCCGGTTCAGCAGATACGAGAATGTTCATGAAACCTTTGCCGTATACAACCCTGAGAATTGGAAGGGAAAGCATCTGATGCTGGTGGATGATGTCATTACCACGGGAGCTACGCTTGAATCCTGTATTCTGGCCTTGAACATTATTCCTGACGTGAAAATCAGTATTGCATGCATTGCCACAGCCATGCTATAGTTTTGCTGCGAGAATGGCCGTCTTTTTAATTGTTCTTATAGACCCGTCCGGGTGAGTGATTTCAATCAGCAAAACATAATAACCTATCGGTGCCTTGCTTCGTGATGCTGTCATCCCGTCCCAGACGAAAACTCCTTCACTGCCTGACAGGATATTGTTTGCCAGTTGCCTGATCAAACGCCCCTGGAAATCAAATACCCGGATATTCACAGAACAATCCGGCTCTCTTTCACGGATGATGATGTTCAGCAAATCGTCGCGTCCGTCATTGTCGGGAGAGAAAATTTCTGGTTCAATGCTGATTTCCTGATCTGTGGCACCGGAAGTGGGGCGATGAGAGTTTTGGTAGCCCGGCGTGGCAAACCCAACTGTCTCCGCCGCCGAATGCCAGTTGGTTTTATCATCTGACGGCAGATCCGGATTCGTGCGTTCCAGTGAAACGCCCTCCCTGGTAGCCAATAAAGGATAATGCATTTCTGGATTATACAGCATTTTGTCAATGATAACCAGGTTGTCTTTCCTCGCAAGAAGTACCGTCCCGGTATCATCTCCGAATGCCGGGAAACCGGTCATTCCTACAATGTTTTGCGACGACAACAATCTGTATCGTTCACAAATATCCGCTGGTTTGGAGGTCAAAGCAATATAATCTCCGGGGAACAACAGGTATCCTTTCGTCATCAAAGGGATTGAATTCGGGAGCATTCCCCCGGTGGTATCGCTGTCGGACAATACCAATGAACGCATATCTATGATTTTTTCCGATCGGTTGTACAACTCTACAAATCTGGCTCCTCCGTTGGCAGGATCAGATAAAAGTTCATTGATGACAATATCGTGACAAGAAACAGTATCAGGAATGGCAAACCGAAGTGTTGCCGTTGAATCACATTGGTTTCCCGAACAATCTTTCTGGCCTCCCGTTATATGTAGGAAATAAGTTACGCCTCTTTTAAACATCGTATTCAATAACAATTTTGCTGAAGAGAAATCCGGTGAAACCGGGATAACCTTGTCAGGGTTTACCACTCCGGCAGGGTAGTCCTCGAAGGGGCTGATGGACCAGTCCCTGACAGATTCCAATGAGCTGCTATCCATTGCTTCGGAAAAATAAACCGTCAGGATGGAAGTATCTGAAACAATTGCTCTTACCGGGCAGGGTGCCTTCACATCGGGATTCGACCCTGAAATTGAATTGCCCCGGCCCGGAGTTCCGCCGGAGGCATCAATGGAAGCATTCCAGTTTTCACCGCAACCACATGGATTTAACGGATCAATCATCTCCAGCGACCAGCCTCCCTCCTCCTTAAATGATCCCTGGTACCAGTCGGGACTGTAAGAAACAGAATGGATCACATGGTTCATAGAATCTTTCAGGACAAGGGTGGTTCCTTCGTTCGACAGGGAAGAGGAGGAGGTAAATAACACGGCACAGGAAGCATAACTTAAATAGACAGAGTCTTTCACTATGAGCAAAAATCCTTTGGGGGGCAGGATCATTGATTGGAAAACCTTTGAATAGTTTCCATAAGCGATTTTCCAACCTTTCAGATTAACCGGAATGGTGGTTCGGTTGAACAACTCAATATACTCGATATTTGGCAAATCAACCGGGGGATCCGGGTCTGCCATGATCTCATGAATAAGAATGTCATTGGATTTGGCACGATAGAAACAAAGTTGAAGTGTCGTATCGAATAGACGGTTCCCCGATAAATCCCGGATGTTCTGAATACGCAATGAATCAAACATACCCTCTGACAGGAACTCCTGAAAAAACAGGTTTACGCAGGATGGAATATGTAAATCAATCCTGACTGAATCTGGCCTGGCTCCGGTCGTAACCATCAGGTAATTTGACGAATTTTCTGCATCTTCTTTTAAAATGGATTCCGAAAAACTCAGCCTTACTGTGTTAGCTTTGGGCATTTCCTGTGAAAGTATTTTCGGTGGAATGGTATCATGAATGACCGGCCCTATATAAAAGTCGTCAAAAATATATTTCGTGGCATTGCTTGAAGTATACCGGCATAGGATACCAAACCACCGGGAGGATTGAAAGGTATCATCAAAAAATGATCCTTCAGAAACATAGTTGTATCCCCCGGTGGTGTCAACCATTGCATCCCACCATCCATCTTCATTGCGAATAATTTTTACCCGAAGGGTATTGGCAGAATGAACCGTTTTATACGATTTGAAACTAAATATCTTATCCTTTTTGGTGCCTGTCTGCCTCACGACCGAAATAGAATCATCCATGCCGCCAACCTGGAGAAAATAACCATTCAGCTGTACCTGAAGTGCGCTGGTATCAGAGGCCAGGTAAATCCTGGCAAAATTGTTGGACGAAGTGTTGAATGCCAGCTTTATCATGAAACTCCATTCGGTGTTGGTCATCCGTGCATTGTGGGTTACAAGAACTGAAGTATCGGTTCCGGTAGAATGAAGTTGGAGCTGCCGCGCAGAATTGACTTCAAATTGTGCTATATCACCTGTCCAGACTGGGTTTTCCGTGAAGTTCCCATCCGAAAAATCATCTTTGACCTGGCCTCTGGCTGTGTCAATAATGAAAACACAACAGACAATACATAAAAAAAACGTTTTCATACCTGATCTTTTCTGCTTAATCAGGAATTAGACAAAAAGTGACCGGTTTTTTTAAGAAAATTCAAATTCGTCAACCATTTCCTTCATCGCTGTTTAGCTGTTTTTCCTATATCTTTGCAAAAAATATTGATTATGAAACTGGCAGTTGTCGGCGCAACCGGGCTTGTTGGAAGAGAGATCCTCAAGGTCCTTGATGAACATCATATTTATCCTGACCCATTCATACCTGTTGCCTCTCCTAAATCTTCAGGACTTCCGCTGACCTTCAACAACCATCGTTATTTTATTCACACGCATGAGCAGGCTATTGCCGAAAAGCCGGATGTCGCTATATTTTCGGCAGGAGGGGCCACTTCAAAGGAATGGGCGCCGCGATATGCTGCCGCAGGTATTACGGTAATAGATAATTCGTCAGCATGGCGCATGGATCCTGAGATTCCGCTGATAGTTCCGGAAATCAATGCATCCATCCTGACCAGGAATCATAAAATTATTGCAAACCCGAACTGTTCGACCATTCAACTGGTCCTGGTCCTGGCTCCCCTTCATGCAAAATATAAAATCAAACGGATTGTGGCAGCCACCTACCAATCGGTGACGGGTACCGGCGCCAGGGCTGTGAAGCAACTTGAAAACGAACGAAAAGGGATTCAGGGCGAGATGGTATACCCGTACCCGATCGATCTGAACCTTTTTCCCCATGGAGGTGATTTTCTCGAAAACGGATATACCTCCGAGGAGATGAAACTGGTCAATGAAACCCATAAAATACTCAATGATTATTCGATCAGGATCACAGCCACCATCGTCAGGGTTCCTGTGATGGGAGGACATTCTGAAGCCATTAATCTGGAGTTTGAACGTGATTTTTCAGTCGACGATATTTTTTCCATTTTTAATAATTCTCCGGGAATTATTTTGCGTGATGATGTTAAACACAATATCTACCCAATGCCGCTGGAGGCTGCCGGCAGGGATGAGGTTTTTGTTGGCAGAATCCGCCGTGATGAATCGCAGCCCAACGCCCTGAACCTTTTTATCGTTGCCGATAATCTGCGCAAGGGGGCTGCCACAAATGCCGTACAGATTGCCGAATACCTTCAGTTAAAAAATCTGCTCGGCAGTTGATATATCTCAAGTTTCCGATTGATAAAAGTGATAGAATAAATTGCTTTATATCAATTTTATGTTATCTTTGTCTGCCTTTTAAAAAAAGGTAAAGGGCAGTCATCATCAATGGTAAACAAAATACAGCATACTTCCAATTGCACAGATTGTAACTGCAAGGCTTCCATTTTTAATAGTTTGAGCCCCTTTGAACTCGAACTGATTAACGGAAGCCGGTTTCAGGTGAATTATAAAGCTGGAGAAATTATTTTCAAACAAGGCACTCCGTCGCCCTATTTCGTTTGTATCACCTCGGGGCTTGCCAAAATTTATATTGAGGGTTACGGGAAAAACCTCATCCTTGCACTGATTAAACCTATTGATTATATCTTCGGCCCGGGAATCTATGTGGATAACCGTCACTATTATTCTGCTGCTGCTGTTGAAGATTGTACAGCCTGCCTTGTTGACGTAGCTGTTTTTAAAAAACTGATTCGCGAAAATCCTGATTTTGCTGAAGAATTCATTAAACGGGTTTCGCTTCAGTCGATCTTTAACTTCGACCAGGTGATCAGCCTCACCCAGAAACAGATGCACGGACGCATTGCTGATGTAATTTTTTACCTTTCCGATAAAATCTATTGTCAGAATCCTTTTGAAATGACCATCTCCCGCCAAGATCTGGCCGATCTCTCGGGCATGTCAAAAGAAAGTGCCATCAGGATCTTAAAAGAATTCAAAGAGGAGGGCATTCTGACAACCTCCGGGAATACCATGGAGATCCTGAATATAAAACAACTTCGCCAGATCAGTGAGACAGGCTGATAAAGAATTCACAGTCGCTTCATTTTTCTTCCTCTTTTCACCTGTTTCAATTCCGGAATTTTCCAATTACATATATATCTATATGATGATTGATATATGTCAACGAAGAATTGAGATATATCAGTTATTATATTAACAAATCTCACCAACTTATTAACAGAGTCCTTGATAATCTTCGATATTTTTGTTTCCGAAACAATTTGCACAAGTTGTCAGCTGCATAAACGTATTTATTAACAAAAACTGTATGAGTATGAAAAATTTACAAAAGTTTATTTTCGCTGCGGGAATGATGATCGCAGCAACCTGTTTCTTGTTTACCTCCTGTACCAAGGAAGGCCCACAAGGCACACAAGGTCTTGCAGGTAAAGATGGAACAAACGGAACAAACGGAACCAATGGGAAAGATGCCAATGAAACCTGCAAAATTTGTCATACCGCTACAATGGTTGACAGGATTGCAGTAGAATTTCAAATGGCAAAGCATTCATGGGGAGCTGCCGCATTCGAAGAATCAGGAAATGCCGGTTGTGCGCCCTGTCATGAGCAAAAAGGCTTTGTTTATGTTTGTCAGAATAACACCTCTTCCGAATTCGCTTTTAGCGGTGGAAAATGGGTAAATAAATATGCTGCTGACGCTGCCAATGCATTTGGTGAAATCGGTTGCTGGACCTGCCACAGCAGCTTGCATACCACTTATGGGGCATCAGATATTGCACTTACCACTACAGCTCCTATTTCCATGACCATGTGGGCAGGGGCCAAAACAATTGATCTGCCCGCCGATAGCGGAAGTGGCAATTTATGCGCTAAATGTCATCAGCCACGCCCTATGACTTGCGGATACGATCCGGCCGGCAGAGTATTGAACTATGACTCCCTGAAAAATTTCCCCTTGGCTATCCAGTATGATTCAACTGCCGGGGTAACAAATCACGGTGTGAAACCTTCTTACAGGACGCACATTCATTATGGCGCCGTGGGTGGAGTATATGCAGGGGTTGGTGCAATTGAATTTCCAGGCACAATGGCTTATGGCAATTCATACCATACTACCCATGCTTCCTGCGTTGATTGCCATATGGCAAATCCGATGACAGGTATTGCCGGGGGTCACTCATTTAATGTCAGGAATGCGAGAGAAGCTGCTTTGGGTAGTGGTACAACATGGAATTTTAATGGCTGTAACGTTACGGATTGCCATGCAGCCGACCCATTAAGTAAAACCCATGCCAAATGGGTTAACACCAGAACTACGGTTCAAACATTGCTGAATCAACTGGCTGACAAGATTAACGCTGCCGGTGGTGGACATGACATTCTGCACAGGGATGCCTCCTCATCAAATTTATGGTGGGGTTTGACCACAAACAATTATGACGGCTACCTTGATATCTATGACGCAGCTTCAAATCCAGGTGGATATTGGAAAATGAGTGGACAATCACAACCTAAATTCCCAAAATTATTGAATGTTCAGATGGGTGCCATTATCAATTTCCAGTTCTGCTTAAGAGAATACAGTCTGGGTATTCACAACACTTCCTATGTAACAGCCCTTATGACCAATTCAATCAAAGCATTGAACGACGCCGGTCTGTAAAAAGGTATATGATCAGAAAAAAGGCTTCAGTAATCCTGAAGCCTTTTTTACGATTAACAAATAATCACCAGTTTTTTGCTTCACAAGAACCAATAATTAGTGAATAATTAATCCTCAACAAAAAAAATTGATTATGCAAATTAGAGCGTTGAAAAAAGTGATCACAATTCTATCTGTGATTTTTATCCTTTCTGCCTGTTCAAAGGATTCCATTGTGCCTGATCCGCCTACACCTCCTCCTCCTCCTCCCGTGCCTGGTCAAATAAGTTATGCGGGTGAAATACAGCCCATTTTTACAGCAGATTGTATTCGTTGTCATGGGGTGGGAATGGTTCCTCCGATTTTAGTAGAAGGTAAATCCTACCTGTCGTTGATGAATACGCCCGATATGGTTATTGTCGCAGCTCCTGGTAATAGCATCCTTTACCGGAAAATGTCCTCTGGAGGTAGCATGGCAGCATATTGCACAAAGGCAAATGCCGATTCAGTTTACAAATGGATCAGTCAGGGAGCTAAAAACAATTAATTGATCATTCACCTTAATACTTAATGGAAATGCATAAATATACTATGGGTAATATGAGACGATTATTTCTCGGTTTCATCTTGATGATGAGTAGTGTTGGCGTGGTTTTTGCACAGGACTCGATTCCGGCTCAACCCACCCGGAAACCTTTGGAAAAGGCTCCTTTTGAAAGCGGTTATTTCATTGCAGACAAAACCGTCTCGCTTCCTCCTGCAAGAACCCTTGAAGCAGTGATCCAACACGACTTTGGAACGATTCAGGAACATTGGTCCGACATTTATGGACTATGGGGGTCTTCCAATATTCGGATTGGGTTAAATTACACGATTACAAAAGATTTGCAGGTTGGGTTCGGAACAACGAAGCTTAAAATGCTCCAGGATTTCAGCATAAAATATATCATTGCCCGCCAACGAAAAGGTGGTTTCCCGCTCACAATCACCTTTTATGGGAATGTTGCACTGAATGCAAGCAATAAATCCACTCTTGGAAATAATAAGTTAGCATCAGATCTCGATTTTAACTCTATTGTAAAAGATACAGCTTTCCAGAGAAGTATCGCAAATCAGGTCATACAGAACGATACAAATTATGGTTTAAACTATATTACCTACAACCAGGCAAGCGGGCTTAACGGGCACAATAATTCAGATCTTGGTTCTTTGTTTGACCAAACTTTTAAAGCATCCTACAGGTTTTCTTATTTTGCCGAATTTATGTTCGCACGCAGGTTTTGCAAAGAGTTTTCAGCCCAGTTGGGAATTTCTTGGGTACATTACAATCTTGTTGATTTTTCCGAGATGAGTAACAATCATGTCAATGGCATGATAAATGACAACATCAACATTTCCGGAATTGGTAAACTCAAAATTAGTCCGCAAACTTCAGTCATGTTGAGCTATTCTCAATCCGTCTTCACCTATCTGAATACCGCTCCCTGGCCTAATATGGGTATTGGCGTGGAAATTTCAACCAGCACCCATGCATTCCAGATCTTCCTGACAGCTGCCAATGGGCTCATCCCCCAGGAAGTATCGATGTATAATCAAAACAATTTTTATAATGGGGCTATTCTTCTTGGATTTAACATAACCCGATTGTGGACCTTTTAAAGTTCATAAAACCAAAAATAAATTGTTTAACTAATTAAACGAATAACTATGAAAACAACACAAAAAATCGCAACGATTATGGTTACTGCACTTATTGCTGTGGTATTCCTCTTTGGCAATGCAGTTCAGGCACAGGCAAAAGCAAAACCATGGCCGGTCCCTGATAAAGACAAAGCATTGAAAGCACCTGCAAAGGCAGATGTAGCTTCCGGCAAAGACCTATGGGCAAAGCATTGCAAATCATGCCACGGAAGTAAAGGATTGGGCGATGGTCCAAAAGCCGCATCCTTGAAGACTTTCCCGGGCGATTTCTCATCAGCTGCCTTCCAGGCTTCTACTGATGGTGAAATTTTTTATCGTACCGATAAAGGCCGCGATGAAATGCCGGCATACGAAAAGAAAATTCCAGAAGCAACCGATCGCTGGGCCTTGGTTGCTTTCATGCGTACACTGAAAAAGTAACTGCATGTTGATGCTCAAATGATTCACCAAATGGGTGTTAGCGGGAAATCCCCTGTTGGCACCCATTTCTTTTTCTATTACAACCCGATTCACACGCCACAAACAATACTATGATTCATAAAGCAAATATCCGGCCTGCATGGGTCGTACTCGTGTTGCTATTGCTTTTTACCCTCGCTTTTACCCTGGTAAAAACATCAGACTCCTCCCCTTCAAAATCAGTCCAGCCTGAACAGGAAAAGCCGACCATTATAGATCTTTCAAAGTTTAAAAATGCAACAGAAAATGAAAATTGCTTAAAATGTCACGGCCAGTCCAAATACACCTATGAAAATCCGGAATCGAAAAAAACCGTAACCAAGCGGATGTATGCTGAACTGGTTCTGGATCGCAACGTCTTTTATGTTTCAAACCATCGTGAGTTCAAATGTACCGATTGTCACTCCGAAGATTATAGCACCTTCCCGCACGCCGGAAACCTGCGTATGGAAGCCAAAGCCAACTGCATAGATTGCCATGGCGGAGATGAAAAATATGCCAAATTCAAATTTGAGCAGATTGAATCGGAATTTCAGGCCAGTGTTCATTCCGAAAAACATAGTCAGGATTTTACCTGCTGGATGTGTCACGATGCACATACGTATAAGATCAACGCCCGTACAAATGAAAACCTTAAAGAGACCATTACCTACGATAATCTGATCTGTCTCAATTGTCACGGGGATGTGAAAAATTATCAGTTGCTTACCAATAAAACAAAACCCAATATCCTGCAGAAACATGAATGGTTGCCAAATCAGGCTTCTCATTTTACCAATGTTCGTTGCATAGAATGCCACGCTAAAAATGAAGATACTTTGGTTGTCGCACATCATGTGGTATCAAAAAGCCAGGCTGTCAGGAAATGTGAATCCTGTCATTCCAAAAACTCTATTTTATATGCCTCCTTATATAAATATAAGGTTAGTGAGAAAATTCAAAAGGAAGGAATTATTGTTGGGCTTCTTACAGGAGATGCAACCAGTATTGGTCCCGATAAAAGCAACACACTGAATATCATCAGCCTGGTAATTTTTGGATTTACAATTCTGGTTATTATAATCCATGCTGTATTTCGCATTAAAAAATTAAACTAACTATGAATCATCACACTGAACCACTCTATTTGTATCCTATATGGATCAGGATCTGGCATATGACAAATGCCCTTCTCTGCCTGATATTGATTATAACCGGTTTAAGTATCCAGTTTTCGAATCCGGAGACAGTCGTTAAATTCAATGCAGCAGTATCTGCACACAATGTCGCCGGAATAATTCTGACGATCAGCTATGCTGTATTTTTCCTCGGCAATCTCTTTACGCCCAACGGAGCCTCTTATGTAATTCCTGTTAAAGGATTCCTGATCCGCCTTAAAAAACAATTTATCTACTATACTGTCGGTATATTTCAAAGGCAAGATCCCCCTTTTCCAGTAACCGAAGAGAGTAAATTCAACCCATTGCAGCAGGTTACCTATGTCGTGCTGATGTATGGATTCGTGCCCTTTGTAATTCTATCAGGCTGGGGTCTTCTATATCCGGAAATCACCGTTAACAGTTTTATCGGATTCAGCGGCCTTGATCTCACCGACCTCCTGCATATCACTGCAGGTTTTACCATCAGCATTGTCATGTGTGTGCATGTCTATTTCTGCACCATTGGGAAAAAACCGCTCAGCAACTTTAAAAGCATGATCAATGGTTATCATGAATCTCACTAAATTTTAATAACGTGGAAGAAGAATTGAATCAAAACCAGAAAAACTCACGTCGTCAGTTTCTTAAAAAAGGTCTTATTGCTGGTGCCGGTGTTGCTGTGGGAAGTGGTCTCATTACAGCATACGTCGATGCTACGGCCAGTGAAACAGGAGAAAAGGTAAAGGTTCTTACTACCGACGGTGAAATCATGGAGGTGGACCGGGGTTTGCTAAAGCTCCCCAGGGTATCACGCCAGGAGTCACACAAAGGAATTCCCGGTCGTAAATTTGTGATGGTAATCGACCTTGGAAAATGCAAAAACGCAAGAAAATGCGTGGAGGCATGTCAAAAAGGACATCATCTTCCCAAGAGCCAGGAATTCATGAAAGTCTACCTTCTTCAGGATTCTGAAAAAACTGCTCCTTACTGGTTTCCTAAACCATGTTTTCATTGTGACAATCCTTTGTGCGTGAGCGTTTGTCCGGTCGGGGCAACATATAAACGAAGTGATGGCATTGTCCTGATCGACAATGAACGCTGCATCGGGTGTAAATTCTGCATGACCGGATGTCCCTATTCAACCAGGGTGTTTGCCTGGAAACATTACCCGGAATTTGATGAAGATAAGGAACCCTACTCACCTGAGGCCAGCAGCCCTGGTAAAGAGGGGACTGTTTCAAAATGTGATTTTTGTCCGGATCTGATTCGTGTCGGAAAAATTCCATATTGCGCCTCTGCATGCCCGATGGGGGTTATCTACTTTGGAGATGTCGACGAGGATACCGTAACAAATGGAACCGAAACATTTCAATTCAGCAAGCTCATCCACGACCGTGCCGGTTATCGCTATCTTGAAACATTGGGAACCCGGCCTTGTGTTTATTACCTTCCTCCCGTTGATCGCCAGTTTGAGGTTGACAGGGGGTTTGGCGACCTGGAAGAATCGGTGAAAGAAAGATATAAAGATACACCATACAGCAAAAAAAATAAACCGTAATCATGGAACTAGAACAAAAAAATCCATTAAGGGAGTTTGCCCCGCAACTCGAGCGGACAAGCATACAGGGATATGTCTGGATCATCTTTCTGCTTATGGTGATCGGGGTTGGCTTTTATGCCTTTCTTCAACAGGTTATTGATGGGCATGAAGTTACCGGGATGCGTGACAATGTAGTCTGGGGTGTCTATATTGTCAACTTTATCTTTTTTATGGGTATCAGTTATGCCGGTGCTTTAATTTCCGGGACACTTCACCTTTTTAAAACCCCATGGCGTAAACCCATTATCCGAATGGCCGAATTTATTACGATAATCGCACTTTTAATCGGACCCTGTTTTATCTTGCTTTGCATCGGCCGTCTCGATAAATTATATTATCTGGTTCTTTTCGGCAGGATCCAATCCCCGATCACCTGGGACGTTATCGCTATTTCAACCGATATTTTCGGGTGCTTTATTTTCCTCTACCTCTCTCTTTTGCGTGACCTGGCAACACTCCGCGATTATGAATTGCTTCAGCTTCCAAAATGGAGAAAAAAATTGTACAAAATGCTGGCACTTGGATATACCGGTACGCCTGAACAACAGCAGCGCTTAAACAGGGCTTCCGACATCATGGCGGCCATGGTCATTGCCATCGCGATCATCGTATACTCTGTGTTGGCCTGGATTTTCAGTGTAACCCTGCAACCTGGCTGGCATAGCACCATTTTTGGCCCCTATTTCGTTATTGCAGCAGTCTATTCAGGAAGTGCTGTGCTGATACTCTGTATGTGGGTTTTCAGAAAAATATACCATCTTGAGGAATATATTACAAAAAAGCATTTCGTGGCCGTTGGTGTGATCATGCTTGTTCTGGCTGCATTTTTTGGCTACTTTACTTTCAGCGATTACCTCACCAAATGGTATGGCTCAGAAAAAAATGATGAATTGCTTATACAATTGCTTTTTAAAGAATTCTATTGGCCCTTTATCATTTCAAATTATATTGGAGTATTGCTGCCTCTTGTCGTGGTTGGCATCGCTAAATTCAGGACAATAACAAATATTACCCTCACGGCCATCGTTGTTGTCATCGCATTGTGGCTGAACCGCTATCTTATTGTTGTTCCAACCCTTGAGTCGCCCTATTTACCCATCCAGGATTCACGTCCCGAATGGCTGAATTATTCCGCAACCTGGGTCGAATGGAGCCTCACTGCAACCGGGGTTGCTGTGTTTTGCCTCCTTTTCACCGTGGCTTCCAAATTCATAACCATTGTACCTGTTTCAGGATTAATAAAGGAAGAGAAAAAGGAAGACGTTTTAATTTAATTTTCACCGGAATTACTCAAACTCCCATTATGAAAAGAGTTTTCACGTTTTCAATATTAATGATTGCCGCAATATTCCTTGTCCTTCAGCCAATGAACTCCTTTGCGGATGAAAAAACCGATACGGTCACTGCACCTCTTGAATCCCGCTTAAAACTCGATTATTTGTGTGTTTCCGATTCGGTGCTCTTAACAGCGAACGTCAGCATTAAAAAAGGAGAATCGACACTTAACCTTGAAAATGCACCGGTAACCTTTGCCGCATCAAACGGGGCAACCTCCAAACAATTGGGAACGGCGAAGACCGACCAGGAGGGAAATGCAGTCTTTAAAATATCCTGTTCCTCATTACCGGCAAATAAAGAGGGCGTGGTTGAATATGCTGCAGCATTTTCAGGAAACAATAAGTATCCTGCGGCCCAGGCCACCGTCAATGCAAAACCCGCTAAAATTCGTCTTTTTTTCAGCATTGAGGACTCTCTTCGGATATTAAAGGTGACCGCAACCCAGAAAAATGAAAAAGGAATTGAGGTGGCCATTCCAAAAGAAACTGTGCTGGTTTATATTCCTAGATTGTTCAGTTTGTTGAAAATAGGTGAAATAACATTAGACGAAAATGGATCTGGAACCTTCGAATTTCCAAAAGAAATTGTTGGAGATACTTTGGGAAATCTGGTTGTAATTGCTAAAATTGAAGAACATGATCTTTTTGGATTTGTTCAGGGTCAGAATATAATCAACTGGGGAGTTCACAAACAATATTACAAGGCGGAAGTGCCTTCCCGTGAGCTGTGGACCCCGATTGCCCCCATGTGGATGATTATTACACTTCTGGTCATGCTCGCTGGTGTATGGGCCCATTATGCCTATGCCGTCTATGAACTGATTATGATCAAACGCCTGAGTAAAAAAAATAAACCACTTTTTTAGTTTGGATTGTTTTTAGCGATAGATTTGTTTTACCATGAGCCTCCCGTTAAATTCACCCAAAGTGCTGGAAGCATTGTCGGCCGGAAATGTCCGTGAAGCCAATGAATTGATGGACGCTGTGTATCTCATCCATGCCCTGGTTGTTCATGGTAATCACCTTGGCAGAACCCTGGGTTATCCTACGGCAAACCTCGAACTCCTGAAGAATAAACCCTTTTTACTGGCCCATGGAGTTTATGCCGTAAAAGCTGAATTCAACCATACTGTTTATAACGGAATGGCCAATGCAGGAGTTCGTCCAACCATCGATGGAAAAACGATGACAATCGAAATAAATCTGTTCGATTTTTCAAGCTCTCTTTATGGGAAAACCCTTATCGTTTATTTTATTGACCGGATCCGTGATGAAAGAAAATTCAATTCCCTCGATGAATTGGTTGCCCAAATTCATTTAGATAAACAACAGGCTTTGAAACTACTTTCCTGATTCACTCATCCTGATTCCGACACCCAGCACACCCTCGGTGAACAACCGGGGGGTTAGGTTTTCAATTTCAATTTTTAATATCCCCTTTTTCGAAAGATACAGTTCCTTTTTTAACAGGATAGATCCTTCACAGGAGTCTTTATAGCATTCAATGAGGAAACTTCCTTCATTGGATTTTACCTTCATCTGGTATTCATGAATCCGCTCCTCTCCTGCTGGGGTATTCATAATCATATTGAAATCAAGGGTGTTATACTGAAAGTCGGGGGTAAACTTGACAAACAGGTAGAAGTTATAAGGCTTCTCAACATTTTTTATAGGTATCTCGAAACTGAGTAAATTAAACCGGGGCCAGCTTTTATCAGGGAATTTGTGGTATATTTCATATACGTCATTCTTTTTACAACCATATCCCCCCATCAGAACCATGATAATAAAACCACAAAGGACCACCTGCTTGAAGAAAAGTTTCATATCGTTAATGCATTTCATTGATTGGAATTTTTATGATAAAGGTTGTTCCGTGCTGTTCGGTGGAGCTGAAAGTAATTTCACCCTGCATCCCCGTAACGATACTTTTTACAATGGCCAGACCCAGTCCCATTCCTCCTGATTTCGTTGTAAAATCGGGCTGAAATATTTTACCGGCCCTGTCTGCTGAAATTCCGGAACCGTTGTCGGAAATGGCAATAACCCATTTTTGCCCTTCCTTAGATAATACAATTGAAATCTTACCCATTGAATCATCCCCGATGGCCTGAACAGCGTTGTTCAGCAGGTTGGTAAAAATCCGGATTAGCAGGGCTCTGTCTGCGAAAATAATTGGATCATCGGTAGTGAATTTGAACTCATATTGGATTTCTGAAGAATCTTTGTACATTGAAAGTACAAACTGAATGAGCTCTTTCAGGTTAATCCACTCGTTGATTGCGGCAGGCATTTTGGCAAAACTGGAAAAATCCGAGGCAATAGCCGACAATGTTTCAATTTGCTCAATCAGGGTTCTTGTAAAGCGTGCCATCCGTTCATCCATATCCGGGGCCTTGTCGTTCCATGCCTTTTGAAGGTACTGGGCGCTGAGTTTCATGGGTGTAAGCGGATTCTTTATTTCATGTGCTACCTGCCTGGCCATTTCACGCCAGGCGCTTTCACGTTCCGACCTTGCCAGAACCTCTGCACTTCGCCCCAATTCATCAATCATCCTGTTGTATTCCTGGACCAACTGGCCGATTTCGTCCCCGTGTTTCCATTCAATTTTGTCATTTACCAACCCCAACCGAAGCCGTGACATTTTATCAGACAACATGGATAACGGGGCAGTGATGTAATTTGAGATCAGGATGGTTATAAAAACACCGAATAATAACAAAAGGATATAAATATTTAAGAAGGTTACCAGGAAGGTGGAAATTTCCTTTTTTAGTTCATCCTGTCTCGAAAAATAGGGAAGATTGATATAACCTAACAGGTGGTTCTGATTATTGTATAGCGGGAGATATGCGGAACTGAACCGCATGTTCCCGATCGACTCATTGTGAATGTATGCCGATCCTTTCTCTATGATGAGCTGTTCAAAAGCCTCTGGATTCATTCTTTTTGAGACCAGACCCTCTTCAAATATCTGACCACGGCTGGATGCCACAAGGATTCCCTTTTTATTATAGAAATTAATATCGCTGAAAAAAACATTGGATAATTTAATCAGGAAATCCTCAAGCTCACTTTTGGAGATGCTTTGTGCTTCGGGGAGATTACTATATCTGTGTTGTATTTCAACCTGAACAGAATAAGCTTTTTCCTTTAAATTGGCTAAATTCTTTTTCGAATTAATATTTATAATATTGATAATCTGAACGATACCAATAACTGCCAGGGTGACAACCAAAATACCAATCAATGAAGCGTGAAGACGGTTTCGAAGGTTCGCTGAAATAATCTGAGGATTGCGCGGATAATATATTATGATGAAGATAAAAAATGAAATGATCGTAAATAAAATTAAAAGGTAAGAGAACGGGGAGATCCTGGTAAGAAAAAACTCATCGTTTTTACTGATTAGCAAGGAATCTGATTCGTTTATGAAGTAATGATAATGAATCATCTGATCCTCCTTGAAAAACAGGTTTTTCTGAGAAAATCCCTTATAGCAGTTTAGCTCTATCCTGTAATTATATGAACCAACACTGTGCACCAATCGCCCATTTTGATATAATCCGTAAGAATAATCCGACAAGTTCGGAAGATCAATCCTGGTGTTGTCCATGAGCAACCCCGGATAACCAGGATCCGGGTAGGTATTCAATAAATTAAATTCAAGGATCAGCGACTGGTGGTCTTTCAGGGGATTCCCCTCCCTGTTTTCGGAAAGAATGGCCAGATAATATTCTTTACCCAATCCGTAGTCCAGGAAAAACAGGTTTGGGAGGGATGTTGGCTCCCCGTAATCCCTGATTATGCCACGAAAATACAAGCCACAGTTTATCAGATATCCCTGTGGCTGAATCCGTAGTTCTTTTAGTGAATCGCAAATGGTGATCTGCAGATCGTATTTTTTCCAGTAATCATTGAAGTAAATATTTTTAAGGTAATCCAGGAAGTTTTCCTGGTTCATTGTATTTCCGGTTGGCTTTGGCTGTAAAAAGGCCTTCACAATGCTATCCTGAAGAAGTTTTCGTTCAACCTGTTCAAAAAGTACTTCTGTTACAGGATTCCTTCGCGTGGCCAATTTTAATGCGAGTAAATTAATCTTTTCCTGCTCCTTTCGGGCATTTGCCCTGTTTAGAATAACCGTTGCAAAAACAGCATAAAAGCATAAAATAAACAATAAATTATGAACCGATAAGGATCGGGCATTTAATTTCAAATACCAGTAAAAACCAAAATAGAAGTAAAAAAACAAAAGATAAATAATATCAATTTTTCCATAAACCGACAAAAAAACAAAGCAATAAAAAACACCGGAAATAATCGCTGAAAGGCTTAGATGTTTTTTTTCACCGGCACTCTTTATAATGTCATTAAACACCCTGGTTGAAATTAACCAGAACGAAAACAGCATCATCGATATTATGAAAAGACCATATATGCTGTCATAGGCCAGGCTTGAAATATCTTGCAAATTCAATGACAGGGATGAGTTGATAATAAGGTCGGAAATAACATCTCCGGCGATTCTAAAGAAACAAAGCAATAAGAAAAGGAGCAGAGAATTTATGAAAAGTTTTTTACCTCGACCATGGGAACTCCGGGATGGATTAATTGCAGCGTCATTATAAATAGCAAGGCAAATGACAAAAAGGAGAATTACGTTGAGGGTGAAGTCGCCCAATGAAGGAAGGAGGGAAGTTGAAGAGTATAAGGCAGGGCTGAATAGTTCAGATTGTGCAAGCTCTTCCGGAAATCTTAACCAGTATTGAAGTCCCCGCAACAGCACAATATCTGCACAAAAGAACAGGACCATCAGGTTCTTCTTCGTCTTAAACCGCGGTAACCTGTTAAATATTCTATAAATGAAATAGAATAAACACAAGGCCCCTACCAGTAAAATCATGAAGAAAAGTGCAACAGGAAAAACTTGTTGCGGGGTGTATTTTGAAAAATTTAAACTGAACAATATTCTTTGATCACCTGAAGTGATGGGAAACTCCCCCTTCTTTGATTCAAGATTGACTGATTCTGGGCAACTGAAAAGAGCAGAAAATTTATTCTTTATAAAGTTATTCTGAAACGGAAATTGGCTTTTTATCAGGTAGAAACCAAGAAATACAAAATGACCAGATTTTCGGACATGGAACCCGTACCAGCCATTTTTTAATTTTACTGCACCGTTGTTCTCCCCGAAATGGCCGCTGACATTTTCGGGTAAAACCATTTTATTATTACTCCAATAACATAGCGAATCATTTTTAAAAACAAATAAATAAATTCCTTTGTCAAAGACGGGAGCCTCCAACCCGTTTTTGATTGCCGGATACCGGCATGATCCGGTATCAAAATGCGTGAATAAAATTTTTAACGATCGATTTGCTTTTTCCTCTGCATTAAAAATTTCCTTTTGAAAAATCCGGGTAATCGTTTCTGGCCTGTTTTGATAGTTGGAATAGATCCTCAGACCAAATATTGAGAGATATAAGAAAATTGCCAATAAGAGGAATGGCAATCCCGGTATTTGGCTATCCTTTAGAACAGATTTCACTAAATTGCTGATTTAGAATGCAATACATTGGGCCATTTAGAAGCCCTCTGCCGGGTCTTCTCTTCAGGGTCGATAAACTTTATTAAAACAGGCTCTGCAATCAATGCAAGGCTTAAAATTAAGAATTTTTAAGAGACAGGATGAAAACCTGACTTGAATGACCCCTGTCTTTCATTCTCGCTCTGAAATTTGACCAGAGACCCAAACACGCGGCATTAAAAAAGTTATTCTTTCCAGATTTATATTTTTCACTTAACATGGAGACATAAAATGCATCCAGTTTCTGTGGATATATTTTCCTTATTTCAAAACCATGTTTTGAAACAAGTTTATCAAAGCTTTTTTCAGTAAAATGATACAAGTGTCTCGGAACATCATAAGCCCCCCAAAATTGCTTATAATGTCCGGCATCCCATGAATTACTGTTTGGCACAGCGACTATAAAAATTCCCCGGGGAGCCAGAAGTTGTTTAACTTGGGTAATCAACTCGTTCAGATTGTGAATATGTTCAAGAACATGCCACATGGTAATACAATTAAACGATCCATTCATTCCTTCTAAAAGCTCAACCTGTTCAAATGTATTGACAGAATTGATGCTTTTTGCAAATCCACGGGCTTTGTCGTTCGGCTCAATCCCTGTCGTATTATATCCCCTTTTCTGGCAATAGGAAAGGAATTCTGCCGTTCCACATCCTATGTCAAGGATCTTTATGCCAGCGGTGTATTTTTCAAGGATTCTGAACTTTCTACGAATGGATACCATTCGGGCAACTTTGTATATCCTGCTTATCAGATCACCTTTGTCAGCTCCATGTGAAATATACTCATCTGATTGATAATACTTGTTTATCTCTGATTTTGCCGGCCGCGGACTGACGAATCTGAATCCACAGGCGTTGCATGACAGTATCGAAAAATCCTCTTTCGATAAAAAATAATCTTTCACAGGAAGAAAAGGAGAAAAGGCAGTATTATCACAAACCGGGCAAATTGAAATAATTTCAGCCATATGAGGTATCTGTTTCACGTGGAACATCAACGTCCAAGATATACAATCAGAACAGAAATATCTGCAGGAGATACCCCGCTGATTCGAGAAGCCTGACCAATCGTTCTTGGTTGAATTTTGTTTAGCTTTTCCCGCGCCTCATTAGACAACGAGGATAATTCAGAATAATTAAATCCCTGGAAAAGGGACAGGTTTTCAAGATTTAGCATTTTATCCGCCACATCCTGTTCCTTTTCAAGATAGCTTTCGTACTTCACCATCAGTTCCACCTCTTCAAGGATATCCTCATCCTGGCATTCTTCAAATTCGGTAAAGTCATTCACTTTTTCAACGGATGCTATCAATCCCTTAATCGTAACTTTTGGTCTTAACAATACGGTGGAAGCCTTTTGCTTTTGCGTTATTTCTCTTTCACCAAGATTCTGAAGCATTTCATTTACCTGCACCGGCAGCAGACTCTCCTTTTTGAGAAATTGGATCATCGCATCAACTTTTTGATATTTCTCCTTCACTCTGATGAGTCTTTCATCAGATGCCAATCCTATGCAGTGTGATAACGCGGTAAGACGTTGATCTGCATTATCCTGACGCAACAACAACCGGTATTCAGCTCTTGAGGTAAACATACGATATGGCTCTTCTGTGCCTTTGGTCACCAGATCATCAAGCAATACCCCAATATATGCTTCCGACCGTTTTAAAACGAATTCCTTTTCCTTATGAATCTTCAAATGTGCATTGATTCCTGCCATCAAACCCTGCGCCGCTGCCTCTTCATATCCTGTCGTTCCGTTAATCTGCCCTGCAAAAAATAAATTTTCAATCAATCTTGTTTCAAGGGTAATTTTTAATTGAAGCGGGGGGAAATAATCATACTCTATGGCATACCCAGGTCTGAAAAATTTTGCTTTTTCAAATCCCTTTACTTTCCTTAATGCTTTAAATTGAATATCCTCCGGTAGCGATGATGAAAATCCGTTTACGTAATATTCCTCAGTTTCCAATCCTTCAGGCTCAATGAAAAGCTGATGCCTCTCCTTGGTTGCAAAACGGTCAATTTTATCCTCTATCGACGGACAATAACGCGGCCCTCTGCCCTGGATTCTTCCGGAATACATCGGAGATTTGTCAAACCCTGTCCGGAGAATATCATGGACTTCGGCACTGGTATAAGTAAGAAAGCAACTTCGCTGTTTCTTTAGAAAAGGAGTTCCGGAAAAAGAAAATTTACCTGGTACCTCATCTCCCGGTTGCTCCTCCATCTTCTTAAAATTAAGAGATCTTCCATCAACACGAACGGGTGTCCCGGTTTTCATTCTGCTCGAATTAAAACCAAGCTTCACCAATCGTTCGGTTAAACTTGTTGCTGCACGCTCTCCTATTCTTCCGCCTGAAAAATGTTTTTCGCCAATGTGTATAATTCCATTTAAAAAGGTTCCATTTGCCAATATAACAGCCTTTCCATGAAAGGTCAATCCCAATCCTGTTTTAACTCCTGCAATTCTGTCGTTCTTTGCTACGATATCTATTACTGTATCCTGCCAGAAATCAACATTATTATTTCTTTCCAACACCTTTCTCCATTCATAGGAAAAAAGGAACCGGTCATTTTGCGCCCGTGGACTCCACATAGCCGGACCTTTTGATTTATTCAGCATCCTGAATTGAATCATGGTCAGATCCGTAATAATGCCTGAACAACCACCCAGTGCGTCAATCTCCCTTACTATCTGCCCCTTTGCAATTCCTCCCATTGACGGGTTACATGACATCTGGGCCATATTCATCATGTTCATGGTAATCAACAGAACTTTGGATCCCATGGAAGCAGCAGATGCAGCGGCTTCACAACCAGCATGACCTGCTCCAACAACAATAATGTCATATTTTAACATGATCCATTTGTTCCACGTGAAACCTGACTCCCGAATATCAGAAATAATTCTAGGAAGAACGCGCTTTGATTTGAAAAAGTCTATCTAAATAATAATCCTCTTTCGAGCTCATTTTTTGTCTCTCTTCAGTTGATATATCCGTATACCCGATTAAATGCAAAACACCATGAATCATTACACGGTGCAATTCATCTATAAACTTTTGATTAAACTTTTTTGCGTTTTCCTTTACTCTTGGTACGCTTATAAAAATATCGCCACTGATTAGACCCTTTTCTTCATTGCTTGGAAAAGTAATAATGTCAGTTAAAGTATTATGCTTTAAATATTTCTGATTTATTCTACCTAAATATTTATCAGAGCAAAAAACAAAACATATCTCTCCTGCTCCCGAATTTTCCGCGCTAGCAGTATCGCTTATCCAAAGTCTGACATTGTTTTTCTCAGGCAGGGTATACCTGATGTCCTCGGTAAAGAAATGAATCCATTTACTCATTTCTTTTGTTTTACATCAACTTTCTTAGTCCAGTATTCCTTTAACTGATTGATTCTCAGTAACGATTTTTCATAATTCATGCTCGATACATAAAAGACCAGTACAATGCTTTTCGCATTAACAGAAATTGTTATCTCGTCAGTCAGTGCTTTAATAATAAAAATATCACGGGCCAATTTATGCTTACGAATTTCAAGTTCTAGAACATCTTCTGTATCGGCTTTAGCATCCTGGGTATTGCCTAACCTAATTTTAAAGATCAATCCCTTGGGGGTTCTGTCGAAGGAAACATAAATTTTCCCATCCGCTTTTGCCTCGTTCAAAGAGAAAAGGATTCCAGCTGCTTCGGTTGTCGCTAAAAGGATATTTCCAAAATACTCATTGTTGATGTTATAGTAGTCGCATATTTCTTCGACAAACCTTTCCAGTTTGTTAATTTCCTTACTGTCGGTAATGACAAGTTCTCTATAATCTTGTTTCATATCAGTATCCTATTTTTAAAATATAACTGCTAATTTTACCTTTATAAAACGAACTAGTGACAGGTAAAGTTAATTGAATATTGTCGACGCCCGCTTTCTTTTTGCTGTTATACTGAAAATATTGATTAGGGTTACCACTATTTGTATTTTTTGCTTCTGTAGATTCTCTTTTTTCTTCCTGGTCTCGCGTTTGTTCCGCTTTGTCTGATTCAAGAAGGCGAGATATGATTTTCTGTTGCCTCAGGATAGTTTCCCGGGTTATTCGTTTATTAACCAAATCTTTCTCAAGTTGCTCCATTTCGTTTCTGGTCTCATTCAAATTTCCCTGTTCTTTTAATCCTTTTGCCCCTGTTTGATTATCGTATTGCTGCATCTGATTCCTGATGGCCTCCTGTTGAGCTGCTAATTTGGCAATTTGCTGATTGACCTCTTTTTCTTGTGACTTGTTTCCTCCCGGTTTCCCGGAATTTGACTCCATCCCCTCTTTCAATTTTTGGAGCTGCTGGCCCAGTTTATCCTGAAGCTCTTTGATTCCCTTTATTGAACTCTTACCTCCCTTTGTTGACGGGTTTGGGCAGGATTTCTTCCCTCCCTTCGATTTCATACTGGAGGCCATCTGCTCATCCATTTTTTCCATAGTCTCATTGAGCAAAAGTGCCAGATTATTTATTGATGTCATAGTGTATTGTTGTTTTGCAACAGCAAGATTAATGTTCCTGCTGTCCAACGCATTCAATGTCATATCTATATTTACTTTTATTGCCGTTATTTCCTTTGAAATATAAGGTTTCAGCGCCATTTGTCTCTTTGCTATCGAATTCAGCGAATCTTCAACGACGGTCAGTTTTTGAATGAATTCCTTTTGGCTTGCAATGATCTCCGTCAATCGCGGATCGCCTCTTGAAATGACTCTGGTTGTTCCAATAAGGTTTTCCTGTTCAAATGACAAACGTATCAGGTTTTCAAGGATCATCCTTATGTTTGAAGCATCCTCAGCCAGCTGATCTTCCTCATTTTCCTGCTGCAAATCATCCAATTGGTCAGAGAGTTCTCTCATTTGCTTTGCAGCATTACGTTGAAATCTTACTGCCTCCCTGGTCTTCTTTTCCTCAATATTTTTCTTTCCTGATTCAAGATTTGCATGGATGCTGTCCTGTTTTTCGTCCGTTTTATCAAGATTTGCAGGAGTTTCCAGAGTTTTGCCCTCAGTTTTAAGTTCACTAAGTTTGCCCGACAGAGAGTCGGTCTGAATGTTAATTCTATTTTGACCTTCTAATAGCTGGTCATTTGTCTTTTTTAATTCGAGTGTTTCTTTCGCAAGAATATCCTGTTTTTCCGCCATTTTTTTTAGCTCCTGGCTTAAAGATTCTAATTTCCTTTCGAATTCAAGTTGTTTCATTAAGGCCAGGTTCCTATCCAATTGCGTTTCCAATTCTTTGTTTGAAATTTTCATTTTTTCCAGAAGTTGATTCAATTTAGCCTTGTCAATCTGTTTTAACATCGCCTGCATCTCTTCTATCATCTTCTTCATTTCGTCCGATAGCAACTGTGCCATCATATCTTCAAGTTGCTTCTGTTTTTGTATGATCCGTTCGCTCGTATTCAAATATTTCTCTTCATTCTCCAGGTTTTCTCTTGAATTCTCAAGTGCACCCTTTATTTTTTGTTCAATCTCAAGGTTCGCTTTTATTAAATCCTCCATTTTCTTTTTTTCCTGCCAGGAGATATTGTTCTGTTCAACCATTTTCCTATTCAACTCATCAACCGTTTTTTCTATCCGGCTGGATTCTTGCATGCTTTGGTTGATTTTATCCTGCATTGATTGTTCGTTCTGCTCGGTACGCTGAGAAAGTTCTTCCAGGGTTGGAGTTGAAATCATTTTAACCTCCGATTTGGTGCATTTTGGATTATGAATGCCGTCATTGTCACATACCTCAAAATAATATCGAAGGCTCATGCCGGTGTTTGGCAGTAGGTTCAGCAGATCTCCCATATAAAAGAATTCCTGATTATTGATCCTTTTATCAATCATTATATTTTCAAAAACGTGGTTTCTTTTTACGGAATCATCCTTACTGCTTATATCCGCGTTAAAAGTTAAGCTTGTAAAACCATAATCATCTTTGATCGTTCCCTTGAAAAAAATTCTTGTATTTAGGAGAGAGTCCTTTGTCTCAGTAACATATATTGTTGGAAATCCATCACTTACCACATTAATATGATATACCAGCGAATCGGGCGCCATTTTAGTTTCATTTAATGGTGATATACAGTAGGATGTTGTCGTGGGACAGGATTCTGCAAAGGTGAAAACATTGCTTTGCTTACGAATCAGTCTGTTCTTCTTGTCTCCAAACCGGAGTTCCAGAACACTAACGTCTTTGGTATAAAAATTCCATTTTAACCCTGTCCCTTCAGGAATTGTTAGATCTCCGATATTTTCAAGCTTTTCAGCTGCTTTGTTTAAATAGAAAGGATAGGTAACTTCAACGTCAAAACTCAATAATGTGGGTTTAGGAAACACCTTGATTTCATAACTTTTAGATGAAAAATCTCCGGCAGTAATGATGAAAGAGGTGTTTTCCTGCAAGGATTTAAAAAGAAAGGTGTAATTAAATCCTCTGCCTTTATTCATTTTAAATAGTCCTGATTTTGTCCTGATATAGATTTCGGACGGAATTTCAATACCCGAAGCAACCACAGCAAGTTCAAAATCCTGCTGTTGAACAACGGATAAATCTTTATTGCGGATTTCTATTTTGAAAGGCAGCTGGGTAGAAAAGGATCTGTTATATTGAATGATCCTGTTTGTCGGATCCGCAATGAAACCTGGTAAAAACAAGGCCAATACTAGGATTATTGCCAATGGAATAAATGCCAGCCGAAGATAACGCAAGTTTTTCCTGAAATCAATCACTTTTGTAAACCGAAACAGTTTCAACGTTTCGGTTTTTTGCCTGATACTGGCTGAAAGCAGATCAGCGTGTTCTCCCGGGTCTTTCCTTTTTCTTATCAATTGCAATGTATTCAGTAACTTGTCCTGAATTTCAGGGAAATGATTCCCGATTATTTCTGCGGCTTTTACATGGGTGATTACCCTTCCAATCTTAATAATCTGCAATAACGGTATGAGAACCAGCCTGGAAAAAAGGAATATGGCTCCGGATAAAAAAGCAAAAAAAAGGACTGTTCTGATGGCTGGGCTAAAATGAAAGTAATATTCACTGATGATAAGGACCAAATAATATGTCGCAAGCAAGGAAAGGGTCCAAAGCAGCCCTTTAATCAACCGGTTTCTATAGTATTTCCGGATGAACTCGTCCAGTTTCCTTATAAGTATGCTTTCTTCTGCCATTCTATGTGCAAAGGGATCATTCGTTTGCAAAAGTACAAATATTAGAGGGGCGCCTGGGCACATAAAGCGCAGAATAGCCTATTTTTGTCTTTCAAAACCCAGCATATGACATCAAATCGTGTTCGTGTAAGATTTGCCCCGAGTCCAACCGGGCCATTGCATATTGGAGGAGTAAGAACTGCACTCTATAATTTTCTTTTTGCCCGAAAGAATGGGGGTACTTTGATTCTACGGGTTGAAGATACGGACCAAAATCGTTTTGTCCCCGGAGCTGAACAATATATTGCAGAATCGCTTGCCTGGTGCGGACTTGAATTTGACGAAAGTCCGGAACGCGGGGGTCCGTATGCGCCTTACCGGCAATCGGAGCGATCTGCCATTTATAAAGAATATATCCAGCGTCTTATAACAAATGGTCATGCCTATTACGCCTTTGACACAGAGGCTGAATTAGAAGCGATGCGGGGCAAGGCAAAATCAGACGGTAATAAAACGTTTCAATATGACCAGCAATCCCGTAAATTCTTAAAAAATTCACTGGTGCTTCCGGAAATTGAAGTCAAAAAAATGATTGACACCGGAACCCCTTATGTTATCAGGATAAAAATTCCCGAAAACCAACAAGTGGCAGTTCAGGACATGATCAGGGGTGAGGTTGTTGTAAATACAGCCAATCTTGATGATAAAGTACTATTCAAATCCGATGGACTGCCAACTTATCATCTCGCTAACGTTGTAGATGACTATTTGATGAAAATCACTCATGTGATCCGGGGTGAAGAGTGGCTTCCCTCTGCTCCCTTACATGTATTGTTGTATCGTTTTTTCGGATGGGAAGATATCATGCCGGAATTTGCCCATCTTCCTCTTATTCTTAAGCCTGATGGAAATGGGAAACTGAGCAAACGGGATGGTGACAGAATGGGCTTCCCGGTTTTTCCAACCGAATGGAAAGATGCTAAAACCAATGAGGTGTATTCGGGTTATCGGGAATCGGGTTATTTACCCGAGGCAGTTGTCAATATCCTGGTTCACCTTGGTTGGAATCCGGGAACCGAACAGGAACTTTTTTCAATGCATGAATTAGTTCAACAGTTTTCGCTTGAACGTGTGGGGAAACATGGTTCAAAATTTGACCCTGAAAAAGCCAAATGGTTCAATCATCAGTATTTGCAAAAAAAATCAATTGAAGAACTTTCTTTGTTACTGAAGCCTTTTCTCGAACAGCATGGGGTACATCCATCAGATGAATACCTGAAAAATGTCCTGAACCTGGTCAGGGAGCGGGCCTTTCTTGTCCCTGATTTGTGGAATACTGCCTGGTTCTTTTTTATCCGGCCTGAAAAATACGATACCCTGGTCTTTCAGAAAATATGGCAGCCGGGAACCACAGGAATGATACAGGACTTTTCAAATGAGATTGAGAAGCTGAATGATTTCAATATCGAAACCCTCCATGCCCTTGTCCAGCAATTTACGGCCAATACCGGGGTTAAAATGGGGCAATTGATGAATCCATTACGCCTGCTTATGGTCGGCTCAAACCAGGGTCCGGGAATGATGGAACTGGCGAGCATTTTAGGGAAAGCTGAATTCCTGGAAAGGATCAGGTTTGGTTTGGAAAAAGTTAATCAGAACCACCTTTTCACAATAAATCCCTAATTATGCTACAGGATGAACAAAACGCTTTTTTGTCTTGGTTTCGCCAAACAGCCTGTTCAACTCATTTAATGGGTTAATAAACATATAAGCTTGAGGACCAAAACCGGGAGAAGGTGGTCAGATGATCTGTTTTTTTCAATTTAACCTCATTTTAAGAATAATACCCTGGTGTCCAAAAGCAAAATAAATTATATTTGTTTAATCGAATTGCCAAACCTCACCATACACGAGAACTTCAATGATAATTAATACCATTCCCCCAATAATGAATCGATTGCGGGGTCTGTTAATTTTCTTTTTTCTTTTTGGATTCTTTAATGCATTCTCTCAGCCAGGTCGGCTATTGCTTGTAGGAGGTGGTGCTGAAAAAGAAGGTGCGGCCAGTTGGAGCACTCCGGCCTACCGTTGGGCAGGGGAAGGTAAAAAAGTTGCAATAGTCGGTATTTCAACCGGAAGTCTTGCCCCTTATTTCATTCAACGTTGCGGGGCCGCTCGGGCAAAGGAATTTGCCATTTCGACTCACGACAGCGCTGACAGCCAGGCCACTTATGATACACTGATCAGTTATGATGTGATCTTTTTCAGGGGTGGCGACCAGTATGACTATTACCGTTTATACCGAAACACAAAACTGCAAGAGGCTGTAAACGATGTTTATATGAGGGGTGGTACCATCTGTGGAACCTCGGCCGGTATGCACATACTTTCTACGGTTGTTTTTACCGCAAAAAATGGCACAGCCTACCCTTATTCCTGTATTGAAAATCCAAATAACACCTCTGTAACGCTTGCAAACGATTTTATGAACTTTTTCCCAGGGTTCATTTTCGATACGCACTTTGCTGAACGTGGGCGGTTCGGACGGCTTGTTGGCTTTCTGGCCAATTACTCTCTGAATATAGGACAGGATATTACCGGGCTCGGAATGGATGACATGACCTGCATGACGGTTGATGAGCAAGGCTTAGGCACTGTATATGGAACGGGATGTGCTAATCTTTATAAATCTGGCAGTAACTATTCACTGAATGGCACCAAATTGCTCGCTGATACTGTTCAAATAATTCAATTGTTGCATGGCAGCACCTTTAATTTCCAAACGGGTCAGATAGTATATGCCGGACTTGATCGTCAGATAAGTACGAACGGACTTGAAGAAACAGGCAATTATACCATTCTGGCCAGTGGAAGTAATCCGGTTTCCGATAATCAAGCCATGCTGAACGACCTGGTAAACAACACAGGATCGCCAAAGGCAGAAATACTTGTTTTAACCGGTGATCAAAACCTGGCAGATGCCTATAAAACAAAACTGCTGGAATTAGGCGTTGAGCAGGTGAATATCTTCATCGTTAACCTTGAATTTGGTAACGATGCCAATCTCGCCAACCAAATAAATCAGGCAACTAAAATACTGTTTCTGAAGAATTGGTATATAATGTTTTCCTCCTTTATGTCGACCCCCAACGGAAAATTGCTTCAAAAACAAATAAAAAAGGACAACATGATCACAGCCTTTGTCGGGGAAGATGCACGACTTGCAGGAAAAACCGTTGTTGATAACTATCTCGCCCCGTATGCTTCCTATTATGCTGAACTCTCTTTCGGTAAAGGCCTTTCACTGCTAAAACACACCGTGCTGATGCCCGACACATATTTGAACTCGGATGTATTTGAGAATACAGCAACGGCTGTTCCTTATGCTATGGCCCGAGATACCCTGAAATATGGAATTTGGCTTACCAACCACAATTACATGAAATATACTCCGGTAGAAGGAAAAGCCACACTCACGGGTTATGGATCCGCACCGGTGATGGTCCTTGCCAATGCCGGAACCCAGGCCGGTTTTTCAAGCCATACTGCATCGGGTAGTACCGGCATGTTGCCCCGTATGGTGGCAGGTTTTGAGCATTTGAACCTTGCATTGATCGATAACACCACTCCCTATGTGATGGGAAATGTTAATTCTTCCGGCATTGATGCCGTTCGTAACAAAAATCCACTGGTGATTTCTCCAAACCCAGTTCAGGACGAATTGACCATAAAATGGAATTCCACCGGATATGAATGGGAAATCATCGACCTGCATGGTCAAATTCTGAAGCGGGGCAAAGCCTGGAACAATCCGGAACGAATTGATGTTTCAATTTTCCGGCCAGGGTTGTATATCGTGATATTTAAAAACGAACAAAAAAACCAGTTAACTGCATTAAAATTCGTAAAAGAATAAATTTTAAATAGATCGCACCCCGTTCTCCTGTATTTCAGCAGATGAAACGACAAATAAAAAACCCAACTAACAAATAATAAGTTAGTTGGGTTTTTCTGTTGTTGTCCGACTAGGGGTCGAACCTAGACTCTAATGATCCAGAATCATTTGTGTTGCCAGTTACACCATCGGACAATCTGCGTGCAAAATTAATACATTTTTTGCAAAATTGTCAAGTTTTATTTAACTTTTTCCACTTTAGACCATGAATCCTTAAGGGGGACAATTCTGTTGAAAACCAGCTTTTGAGCGGTTGAATCATTGTCAACAGAAAAATAGCCGATACGCTCAAACTGGTATTTTTCTAAAACTTGAGCGTTTTTTACAGCAGGCTCAACCATGGCTGTAATAATTTTCAGCGAATCGGGATTCAGATAATTTTTATAGGTTTCTCCCTCTTCCACTTCATCTGGATTTTCTTTGACAAAAAGCCGGTCGTACAGTCTGATCTCGGCCCTAACGGCATATTTTTCGGAAACCCAATGTAACGTTCCCTTCACCTTACGATTGCTTTCCGGCATTCCACTTTTGGTTAGCGGGTCATAGGTGCAATGAATTTCTTCAATTTTGCCCGTTTTCGTGTCTTTAACGACATGATCGCATTTAATGATGTATGCAGCCTTCAAACGGACTTCACGGCCAGGAGCGAGGCGGAAAAACTTATTGGGGGGATCTTCCATGAAATCATCTCGTTCGATCAGGAGTGTTTTAGTAAAAGGAAGTTTGCGTTTTCCTTTTGACTCTTCCTCTGGATTATTTACCGCTTCCATCTCTTCTTCCAGATGATCCGGGAAATTGTCAATGATTACTTTAACCGGATCAAGCACAGCCATAAGCCGGTTGGCACGTCTATTCAGGTCTTCGCGAATGCAAAATTCCAGCAGGCTGACATCAATTATGTTATCACGTTTCGCAACACCAATGGTCTCTGCAAAATTCCGGATTGATTCAGGGGTATATCCCCGTCGCCGTAAACCGCATATCGTCGGCATGCGCGGATCGTCCCATCCGTTCACGTAGCCATCACGGACCAGCTCCAGCAATTTACGCTTACTCATCACGGTGTAGGTCACGTTCAGCCTCGCAAATTCAATCTGTCTTGGGGCATAAATACCAATTTCTCTGATGAACCAGTCATACAGGGGTCTGTGTACTTCGAATTCAAGGGTACAAATGGAGTGTGTGATGCGTTCGATTGAGTCTGATTGACCGTGTGCGAAATCATACATGGGGTAAATGCACCATTGATCTCCTGTTCTGTGATGGTGCGAATGGAGTATCCTGTAAAGTATCGGATCACGCATGTGCATATTCGGTGAAGTCATGTCAATTTTTGCACGCAACACTTTTGAACCATCTGGGAATTCTCCGGCCCGCATGCGGGCAAACAGATTTAGGTTTTCTTCAACCGACCGGGTTCGGAAAGGACTTTCTTTCCCTGGACGAGTCGGAGTACCTCTGGTTTCGCCAATCTCTTCAGCCGTCATATCGCATACATATGCTTTTTCTTTCCTGATCAGGACGATGGCATAGTCATAAAGTTGTTCAAAATAGTCGGATGCGAAGAACAGCCTGTCTTCCCAATCAAAGCCAAGCCATTTAACATCTTCCATAATGGAATCAACATACTCTACATCCTCTTTAACCGGGTTTGTATCGTCGAACCTGAGGTTGGTCTTTCCATTATACTTTTTTCCCAGTCCAAAATTCAGGCAGATTGATTTGGCGTGTCCAATGTGAAGGTAGCCGTTTGGCTCAGGAGGGAATCGGGTATGTACACGGCCATCATTCACTCCGTTTCGTATATCCTCTTCTATAATTTCTTCAATGAAATTCAGTGATCTTATGTTTTTTTCCTCTTCCTTCTTTTCTGATTCTTCCATAAACGCTAATTCAAATGGTTAAAAAAATTTATTGGGCTAGTCCCATTCTATCATTATATCCTAATTCAACTGCAAACTTACTACAATTTAAAAAACAGGAAGTCCGGTTCGCGGGAAATTGATAACTTCACCGTTCAAATGAAAGATAATGGGTACAATTTTACTTGAGGGAATGGAGTTTTTTGCATTTCACGGATGTTTCAGGGAAGAACGGATTATTGGGACAAAATTCATTGTGGATCTTCATGTTGAGTTAGAAACGACACTTGCCGAGGAGTCAGACCACCTAAAAGATACTGTTGATTATTCGGGTCTTTACCGTTGTGTTAAAAAAGAGATGGAAGAAAAATCACATTTATTGGAACACCTGGCCAGGCGTATCATCGTAGCTGTTCAAAATGAATCTCCGGCAATAACATTCATTGAAATTAAACTGGCCAAAATCAATCCTCCCCTGGGAGGTAAAATGCAGCAGGTGAGCTTTAAAACCTACTGGAAGAAATGATTTGGAAATAGTTTCAAAACTTTTAGTAATTTTGCACCGCTAATGCTATGGTTTCGTGGCCGAGTGGCTAGGCAGCGGTCTGCAAAACCGTGTACAGCGGTTCGACTCCGCTCGAAACCTCCAAAACCCGTTTCTTTCGAAGCGGGTTTTTTCATTTTGAACTGGTATTAATGATATATTCACTGATCAGGACAAGCATCAGAGTGAAAAATCCACTTAACAGCACGCGGCTAAAGGTTGCTATTAATTCACTGAAACGAAACACCTCCAGAAAAAAGAGGGCTGTGTGATGAATAAGGATCAGCGTGATTGAATAGTAAAGAAACCATTTTAATCCCTGGCTTCCAAGGGAGGGTGTGTCTCCGAGAAGGGACTCGGGACCGGAAGATATCGCAGAAATTACGAAAGGACGGGCGAATGCCATCAACACGCAGGCAGAGGCATTCAATCCAATGGTGTTGGTAAAGATATCTATGCTGAATCCCAGAACCAGTGACAGCAGCAACAACATCCACCCTGGTGTGGAAAAGGGAAGCAAAAGAATGAAATAAATATAGAAATATGGGTTGATATAACCCCCCAGATTAATGTGATTCAGTATTAAAACCTGTAAGATGATCAGGAAGAAAAAACGTATGATGTTAAAGAAAAACGTCCTGGAGGTCAATGTCTTAAATTTATATTGCTGAATTAGTACTGATGCGTTAAAATTCGAGTGTTAGTAAATTGTATTGTTCTTTGACATTTTGATTGACCTGATTGTCTGTAAGTAGTTCTTTCAGTGGTGTTTTATCAAAAGCTGAGATGCTTAGGATCTGCATTATTTCATAGACTGATAGGTTGCTCTTTAGTTGATATTTGATATACGCAACTGTCAGATAAGTGCAGATAGCGACCCAAATATGGAGGTTTACCGCATTTTCAGAGTGCCCCCATAGTTTTTTAATAATCAGATTCTGCTTGATCCACTTGAAAAACACTTCTATTTGCCATCGATTCTTGTATAAACGAGCGATCTCAAGGGCCGAGACATGGAAATTATTACTTAGAAAGACAAGCAAGATATCTTTCTCAGTATCATAATATTCAACGATCCGAAGAATTTCCGGATATAGTTGTTTTGACTTTGGCCCTTTCAGTTTAATCGTTTTATCACATCTCAGACCAGTTCGTTCATCAATATTATAGTTATACTCGAGGTCCTCATAATCAAGAGTAACCTTGGCTCTGGTGACGAAAAACGATCCGGCTTTATGCATCAAATACAAAGCAGCGAAATCAATATATGCTTTGTCCATCAAGTATATCGCCTCAGGCTCAGGAACGAGAACATCCAGGATATTACTATCATGGTATTTCCCATCCGTGATGTAAATAAAAGTGGGAATGCTTCCTCTTAAATCAAGTAGGGTATGAACCTTTATCGCACCCCTGGAGTATTTTCCCTCAGCCCAGCTAAACAGTTTTATACTTAACGAGATGGTAGTTGAATCCAAGGCGAATATATCGTTGTCAATGTCAACATTTGGAACAGAGCAGTTCGCATACAGTGGTCGCACCGTTTTAATCAGATACTCTCCGAACTCGGCAAAAATCCTCCAATCCCGACTCTCGTTTGCACGCGATAAGGTAGACTGATTGACATTTTGCTTTACTCCCAGATGATACAACTTCTTCTTATGAGCCTTTAGACATACGCAGATGTCCCTTAAAGAGTTCAGCGAAGTGATCTGCCCAAAGAAAAGTTGGACAAACTGATTCCAACAGTTTAGCTCTCGTACCCGGTAATTGCCCCGGTATTGAGTTACAAACTTCTCAAACTCATATCTATTGACAAATTGTAAAACCTGAGCAAAGACATACTTTCCTGAATTCATAGTTCTGCAGTTAGTGCTGCAAAACTACAGGTCAATTCAAATCAAAAAATCAAAGAACGCTTATATTATATTTAATTTCAATAGCTTACAACAAAAAACAAAAAGTTAACGCATCAGCAGTAATCATAAACAATAAATATGAAAAAACTATTTCTGATTTTTGTCTTCACCATAAATCTTTCGGCTTACGCCCAGAAAACCCAGGTGATCGATTATGGATATAACGCCAGGGGTGAGTTGCACATGATCATTCAGGATAATGACACCCTGATCAATTTTTATGATGCATCGGGCAACAGGATCACCGAATCGCAAAACATCTATTCCATTGATGATCTGAAGGATCCAAAGGGAGATCGGTTTTTAAGTTGTTACCCCAATCCCACGGGCGATGAAGTTACCATTGCCTTTGAATTGCCAAAGGAGATGGATTACCAGGTTTCCCTGTATAACCAGCTGGGGCAATTTCAGAAACAGATCGCTTCGGAAAAAAAATCAACCGGCCGAAAGGAGATCAACGTTTCTGTTGCGAACCTGTCACCCGGGGTTTATTATTTCTGGTTCCAGAGCAAAGAAATTTCAAAGGTGAAGAAGGTGATCAGGAGGTAATACGTGGTATTGCTATTCATATTCACGCGGTGATTTCCAAAGTTCCAAAGTCAAAACTTTCATCTGGTTCATTGGCCAATAAGTACCCTGTCCTCCTTGACGATGGCAAAACGGTTATTTATATTGCAGATAAACGCCGGGAGCGGGAGTGGATGTACCGTCTAAATTGACCACCCCCTGCCGAACGGAATAGACAAGTCTAAATATCTTTAAAACAGACAGATACGGCTGCCGGTTTAAATCGGCGCAAGGTGGTCAGATACTCCGGCTTGTATACTATGGTTGATAAAGGACACAAAAAAAGCCAGTCACTAACTGGCTCCGAGTAATTCCAATTCGCTCCGGTTCGGGTTTCGGGTTATTTCGTCACATCAACAAAGGTCTCCTGTGAACCATACATAGCTATTCGTCTTACCTCCTTTCCCGAAAAATTTAGCTTTGTCAGGTCGATTTTGCGGAGGGTTGGATTTTCGTAAGTCTTGAAATAAAACTGCCGGTTCGTCAGGTCGCGAAAGGTAACCCACTGGGTTGATTCGTTGGATACTATGTTCCCATTTGCATCCTTGTCAACAATAATCCCAAAGGGGATGGAAAAGGTGTTGATCACGTGCTGGCAAAGGTTAAGGTTGGAGGCGGCATCGGGCTGGAGGGTGACGAACTTTTCGAACATGGCCAGTCGTACAAACCGGCTGGGTGGGGTATAGTCGCCGGGAATACCCTGCATGCCGTCGCCATGTCCGGTGGGTGTGAATGAAAAACCACCCGCTTTTATCTCGATGGGATTGATATTTTCGAGCCCGACATACTGGCGCAGGTTGGTGTAGTGCCATGGCAGGGAGGGCGAGTTGGTCATGATTCCCAGCGGGTTGTCGTATATGTTGCACTGTCCCTTGTCGTACTCCACCACGATACAGCCGCCGCTGGCGTCGTATACGATGAAATGGACTGTGAGCGCCATCTTCATCTTTGTCGGGTCGGAATAAAAAAATACTTTCACCTTTGAAGTGGCCGACCTGACCTCCTCTACCGTGCTGAAATTGCCCAGCACCCAGTCCGAATACATAGCCTGGGCCAGGGCTTTGCTGCTGTCGGCCGGTGCGACGCTCTGGTACTGCATATCGCTTTCGTACCAGAGCACGCTCACCGAGAGCCCCTTTTCGTTCATCCCGTCGCTCACGCCGAACTCCATCCCCATGTTGGCAACACCCACATATCCGTTTTGCGTTGTCCACTTTATTCCCGATCTGCTCACGGGCGACGGACTTACAAACGCTTTATTCCTGGGAACGACGATCAGGTCATAGCCCAGGTTTACCCCGAACTCCATCGACCGGGCAATGGTGATGTTCCCGTCTTTGGCCTTCATGCGGAAGATGGTGCAGGACCGGGCATTCTGTAGGGCTGCCATATTTAAAATTGAGAACAGAATGATTAAGATTTTGGTTTTCATTGGAATTAAGATTATAGTTTCATTCCTATTTTTTAACTATTTTCTCTGCCATGTTACCTGGATGTCTCACAATTTTTCAGCATCACTTTTCCCACACCCAGTCCTCCATCACATCACTTCGTAATCGGATAGGTGTCTTTATAGACTACCGATCCACTGTAAAAGAAACTCATTTCATGGTTCGATTGAGAAGATGCATTGTCATCACGAAATTGCAGACCGTAGTTTAGATAATACTGTAATAATGGAGTTAGATTTACCGAAGAGAAGCCCGACCGGTCCAATGTACTATTGGCTACGATAGTAACAATATTTTGATTGGAGGCATAAGGCATGTGGATCTGATCTCCATAATTGTCTCCTGCCCATGTGAAGAACTCGCTTCCACTGTCATTGCTGAAATCCGGAGAATCGCTTGCATATGCAGAGAACAGCATACTTCCGGATGCGGAATTATAGGGGATGATTGCATTTGTTGTCATCGAAGTAAAAAGAAACGTAGCTAATTCCCCATCTCCGCCATTGGAAGGGCACATGTTTCCATTATAACCCACCTGGTGGCTGGAAGGATAAGTAAAATACGATAAATACTGAGATGTGTAACTGACATAACTTTGACTTATAAAATCAAAAACCAAAACACCCGGATTATCCAATGGTTTGTTTAAAGGAGCCTCAATCCCGGGGGCCCAAATGCTTGCCCAGCCATTGGGGCTGGCATGCATGGGAAACTGGTATCCCCAGTACCATACAGCCGAAAAGAATGCAAACGGCATGGAATAGGTGCTGTCTTTGGTTGGTGAGGATTTTCCATTCATGGGGTTATAATAGAGCACCTTAACGTTACCCGTTATCTGGCTGTCGTGTGCCCACGGACTACTTTTATCGCCTCCGTCCTGGACCACGACGGCTGGGCTGCCCGATAGGACATTGCCCTGGGTCAGCCTGTAAACATTCCAGTGGTTATCGGGATTGCAGTAATAAGTGGAGGAGTTATAGGTAGTATTCGGGAACTGGCTGTTGAGTCCGTTAGGCGAATTGACGCAGTTAACGGTTGAGGGATTGCTGCCTCCGACGGTTAAGTTAATTGTATTGACAATGGGTTTGATCCCGTCGGTGTAGTTGTGCGGCGTGACTATTTTAACCCCTACGCTTGGATAGGGCAGTGCGAATGCATCCAGGACCACATTGCACAGGAACTGGGCCCTTGCATTGACATCGAGAAACACTTCATCGGGGGCTATCCCCAGCTGGCAGTTCGTAATGGTGGCATCATTGGTATATTGAGTCTGATTCCTGTAATCGTACAGGTTTAAATTCAGGTAATCAACAGTAGTAAGAAATTGCTCCAGTTCGGTTTTGATCATCGATTGGAAACCTGTGAGCTTTGTTTTCCAGGTAGCGTGGGTTGAGTCTATCGCATTATCCACGTTGGCCACGATGGTCATCCCCTGGAGCTGGTAATTCAGGATCTGGCAAAAATACCCTTCCAGCATCAGATAGGCATTCATCACGTTCCCCGGGAGATTGGCCTGGGATTGTACCCCGTCGTTCAGACAGATTTTCTGGGTAAATATCTTCAGGGCGTTCTGGTTCTGGATCTGATCGAAAAGCTGGTTGATGTTGTTTGTGACATTTGGGTTGTTATTTTCCAGAACGTAAGTCAGTTCAAAGGTCTGAAGGGTCTTTAAAGGAATTGCCGTAGGGTCTCCTCTCTTGATCCGGGCTGCCATTGCGGGGAAGTACATCAGCGAATACTGGGATGTTGAATCCTGGAATTTGGTGGCAATATCAACCATGAACGGATGAACCGCCGAATTGGATATCCATGCTTCTATATCCACAACTCCCAATTGAAGTTCCACTGCCAGTTCATTCAACTGGGCCGAGATCTGGGTTAGCTGACTTTGCATGGAAGACAGCTGGTTATCTATTTTCTGGAATTCTGCTTCGGTATGTTTGTAATCATGGATATCCCACATAATATCTCCAATAGCGAAGAAATCGGCCTGCCAGTCAATCTCTGAAAGACTGCTTCCTGCTCCTCCTAAAATATAACCTGGGAGGGTTCTCCCATCCCTGATCTCCTTATAGGTCCTGATTTGAAGAAGCCGGTTCTGAATCGAGGGAACGACGGTTGTGGGAGTTGGGGTTGAAGGGGTGGCGGTGTCGTCTTCCTTCTTTTTGCACGACACGGCAACAAGAACGATCATCGCCATCAGTAATACCACCGAAGCGATTGATTTCCAAAGGGTTTTTGTTTTCATAGGTTTAGAGTTATGGGTTAATGTTAATTATTATTTGGGTTACGCTTCAATTTCCGATTTAATGAGGTACTGTTCAACAATGGTGTCCAGCTCATCCGGGTCAACCGGATTTTGCAGTATCCGCGTGCAACCTACCATGGTAGCCAAACGCAGCGAATCGTGGTTGCTGTAATTTATGAAAAGGATAATCGGAATATCTTTATTAAGCTGCCTGATCATTAAAGTGGTATCGAAACCATTGATGGTCGGCAGATCTGCATTAATCAGTACCAGATCGGTTTCCGGGTGATTGCAGAACTGTTTAATTGTTTCAGGCCCGCTTTCAGCCATCAGAATTTTTATATCATTGCGCTCCAGCAGCAGGGCAATGTCGTTAAGCTCCGCTCCTGCTTTCCGCGAAACTAAAATTGCAGGCATTGTAGATTGATGGGTAGCCACGAGGGTTCTTTTTGATCAGCGCCAAAGGTAGACCGTGTTCATCATCGAAGTCAACCCCCAAACCCATGTAAAATCTTTACATTTTCTTGCAAAATGTTGTATAATTCAGATAATCAGGTATGTAAATTTTGTTATTCGGTAAATTATATCAGAAAACCAGAATTTCTCCAAAAATTAAATAGTAGAAATACAGAGAGTTAATCGCGGATGAAAGAAAACCGAAAGATCGTTTATTACTTGAAAAAGGCAGGTCATGGAGCTTCGAAGTCTCCACCTTTCATCATGTTATCGGCTTTAAACCAGAAGAAAAAAAATCTCGTGTAACTTTTTATATGAAATTTACGCTCCTCACCCGGTCCAAAAGACCGGGATTTTTTTTCCTTACCATCACGTTGTTTTTTGTTTAACTTGGTCCTCGCTAAATCTGGCACGGTAAATCATAAATTGAAGATAAGAGCTTACATGCATAAAACACCATTAGCAGGTACCTTCATCACCAGCGTATTATTCATCCTTGCATTTTTTATCTCACCTCCCTCGTACCCCCAGGCGAATAAAGACAGCCTGCTGATGATTGTAAAAACGTCGTCAGGAGAAGCAAAATTCAAAGCGCTTAAAACCCTTTCAATACTATTACAACAAAGTGATCCTGTACAATCACTGGATTACGCCCGTAAAGAAAATCAACTCGCCGCAGAACTTAAAAACCGTTCACTCGAAGCCGAAGCCATGAACGACATGGGGGTCATTCTTTCAATGATGCAGCAAAGTAAACAGGCAATTGCCCTGCTCATCGAAAGCTCGGGAATTTATGATTCCCTTTCGAATAAACCCGGGTATGCAATGGTGTTGACCAACCTGGGCATAGCCTGGTCACAGAATGGTTCGTTTGAAAAAGCCCTGAAATGTTATCTGGAAGTAATTCCATTCTATCAGCAAAATAAGAATAAAGCAAACCTGGCCCGGGTTTATATGAGCCTCGGCCTTGTTTATGAGCAACTGTATAAATATGATCTCGCACTTTCTGCAGGTTTGCAGGCGAAAGAAATCTTTGCCGGGGAAAAGAACCAGCGAATGCTGGTTGATATTTCCGTTAACCTTGGATTAACCTATACCTCACTGAGGAGGTTCCCCGAAGCTGAGGCCTGTTTTAACGAGGCGATGGACTATTATACATCTTCCGGAAATACATTCGGGATGGCGGTTGTAAGTACAAACATGGCCAAAATGTACAAGGCCAAAGGTGACTTCAGCAAAGCAACCGATTGGTTCAATAAGTCATTGCCTTTTATAAGGTCGATCAAAAATACCTGGGCAGAAGCTTCTTTATTCTATGATCTTGCTGGCATCAATATCACCACGGGTAAATGGCAGGATGCTCTGACCAACCTGGCCTTATCTGCACAGCTTAATTCCCTGGCAGGAGACCAGGATCTGCAGTCTCAGATATGCCAATCTTTCTTCAAGGTCTATGATACACTAAGGCAAGACAGGCTTGCCCTGGAGTATTATAAAAAATACACCATACTGCACGATACCCTGCTATCTCTTCAGAAAGCAAAAATGATAGAAGAACTAACCATCAGCTTCGAAATAACACAAAAAGAAGCTGAAAACCAATTACTTAAAAAAGATATAAAAGCTTCCCGGCTGAGACAGGGAATTCTGGCAGGGACTCTGGCGGCAGGTTTTTTTTTAAGTGTTCTGATTATCATTCTACTGATCCAAAAACGAAAAAACCTTCAATTGAAAAAGGAGCAGGCTGAAAAGGATAAACGGCTGAAAGAAATTGAACTTGAGAAAATCCAGGTGCAGGCCCGATTGAAAGAGGCGAAAGTTGACAAACTTCAAATCGAAGTTCAGAAGAAAGAGCAGGACCTGGTTTATCAAACCTTACAACGGATTGAGCTTTTTCAGCTTAACCAATCTTTTCAGGATAAGATGAACCGGTTTCACAATAAATTACCCAATAAAAAAGACCAAAACGATTACATTCAGGCGTTAAATGATATTTCCCGCGAAGCCGGCCGGGAACCTATGGCTGACTTTGAGGTCATGTTCACACAGTTGCATAAATCATTCAATGACAACCTGCTTACTCGTTGCTCTACCCTCTCCAGGACCGAATTGCAGGTTTGTGCATTGCTCCGTACCAATCTTGCCACTAAAGATATTGCCCGCCTGCTTAATTTGTCTTCATCAAGCGTAGACATGACCCGCCACCGGATCAGGCAAAAGCTGGAACTCGACCAGAAACAAAGCCTGACGTCATTTCTGATCACATTGTAATCATCCCCGGCGAAACGGCTTACCTTTTGTAATGAATTTTCTTCAACTCTTCAACATCAGCCTGGTCTTTGAGTCTGCCCGCAGCGACTTTGTTGATAATCAGATCATCAGACTGAGGGCAGAACAGAGCTCGGTTTCGATGGAACTACGGCTGCTCCGGGCTGACTTATTGCTGCTCAGTTCCTTCACGCTGAAGTATCAGGATTCAATTTATCTGTTTTATTCGGCATATAGTAAAACCGGAAGGAGGGCCATCGGGATTGCAACTTCTTCCGACGGTTACCTCTTCACCAAATTCCAGGGAAATCCTATCCTTGAAGGGGATATTTACTTGTTTAATGAGCGACAGATCTAATCGATAAGCAGGAATAAATGGGCGGTTTGCCGGTTTTGGTTGACCATCTTCTTCAAAACCAGTCTGGAAATCACGTAAGGTCGGTCAGTGTTTGCAAGATTCGAACTTGCGACCTCCTGCTCCAAAAGTAGGATGATAGCTTACTATCTGATAATCTGTATTTTACATTAATTTACATCAGATTTATACCAACATGACAAGGGATTTTGATTTGTTAATACCCGAGGGAAATACACCATTTTTCTTGTATTTTTGAGCTGATTTTAGGGTTTTCTTATTTGATGGCAAATTTCGGCTTATTACATCAAAGCTTAATGCTGACCTGAGAATCTTAAAGAAGTGAAAAATTCTAATTTCATCTGAGTGCTTGAAAAATGCTTGAAAAAACAAAAAAAGCCACCTACATTTTTATCTGCAAGTGGCTGTTTTTCTAGTGACCCCGGAGGGATTCAAACCCCCAACCTTCTGATCCGTAGTCAGATGCTCTATTCAGTTGAGCTACGGGGCCAATATTATTTTCGAATTTCGATTTACGATTTACGATTTCAGTAAGAAAGCCATCGTTTCTCGTTCTTCGTTTCGGGGTGCAAAGATAACATTTTTTTCAAAAAAAATTATACCTTTGCAAATTTGATTTTCGGATTATATGATCCGCACAGGAAAAACAAGCAAAACCATGATAAGCGTAGGAATACAGAAACTTACTCCCGACGATTTCTACAAAATTCTTTTCCTTGAAGAGAAGATTGAACTCGACCCTAAAGCTGTCACTAAGGTAAAGGCAAACTATCAGTTTCTGAAGGATTTTGCCAAAGGGAAGGTGATTTATGGGATCAATACCGGTCTTGGGCCCATGGCTCAGTATAAAATTAAAGCCAACAGTGAACTTCAACTGCAATATAACCTGATCCGCAGTCACAGCGCAGGATGTGGCACATCCCTGCCTGCCATTTACGTCAAGGCCACCATGCTGGCCAGGCTGAATACCTTTATGCAGGCTAAATCGGGCATCCATGTTGAGGTGGTTGAGTTGCTAAAAGAACTGATCAACCGGAACATCAACCCATACATTCCTGAACATGGCGGTGTAGGCGCCAGCGGCGACCTTGTGCAACTGGCACACCTTGCCCTGAACCTGATCGGCGAGGGTGAGATTTGGTACAAAGGCACACTGCAACCCACTAAGGATGTTTTTCTGAAGGAAAAGCTGACCCCCATCAAAATGCATATCCGCGAAGGACTATCCCTTATCAATGGGACCTCCGCCATGACCGGCATCGGGATGATCAACCTGGTGCATGCCAAAAACCTGCTCGACTGGGGAGTGCTGGCCTCTTCCATGATCAATGAGATTGTGGAATCATATGATGATCATTTTTCCGAAGGCCTGAACAAGGTGAAATCACATTACGGGCAGAATCAGGTGGCCAGAATGATGCGTTCGATCCTCCAGGACAGCGACCTCATCAGGGGCCGGGCCGACCATTTATATAACGGGAAAACCGAAGAGATTGAAGTGTTCATCCATAAGGTGCAGGAATACTATTCACTGAGATGTGTTCCCCAGGTGCTCGGACCGATTCTCGACACCATCCTCTATGCAGAAAAGGTGCTTATCAATGAGGTAAATTCGGCCAATGACAATCCCATTATTGACAGTGAGGCCAAAGATGTTTTCCACGGCGGAAATTTCCATGGGGACTATGTGGCGCTCGAGATGGATAAGCTGAAAATTGCCATCACCAAACTTTCGATGCTTGCCGAACGTCAGCTTAATTACCTGATGAATGACAAAATGAACCAGAAACTCCCGCCATTTGTCAACCTTGGAAAACTGGGTTTCAACCTGGGCATGCAGGGCGTTCAATTCACTGCAGTATCAACGGTGGCTGAAAATCAAACCCTTTGCTTTCCCATGTCGATACACAGCATCACCAATAACAACGACAACCAGGATATTGTGAGCATGGGCACCAATGCGGCCATGATGACCAAGCGGGTCATCGACCACACCTATATTGTCATGTCCATTCACATGATCGCGATTCTCCAGGCCATTGATTTTATGAAATTCAAGTCCAGGCTTTCTACCTATTCCCGGAAAAAGTTCGAGGATTTGCGTAAAATTGTCCCAAAATTCACTGAAGATACCACGAAGTATAAAGAGATTCAACAAATAGCGAACTATATACTTGAGAATAAACCAAAGTTCCCACTTGAAGGTTAATCATAATTACGAATTACGAATTATATGAAATATGCACTCGTAACGGGCGGATCGCGGGGTATCGGCAGGGCTGTTTCCTTAAAACTGGCAGGGATGGGTTTTTTCGTCCTGATCAACTACCAATCAAATCAACCTGAAGCTGAAATCACCCTTGAACAGGTTCGTGCCGCGGGCGGAGACGGGGAGATCCTGAAATTCAATGTAGCTTCCCAGGCTGAAATCGAGCTGGTGCTGGGAGCCTGGCAGGCCGCCCATCAGGGAGAATATATCCAGGTACTTGTCAACAACGCCGGCATCCGCAAAGATGCCCTGGTGATGTGGATGAAAAATGAGGAGTGGCACGATGTGATTGACACAAACCTTCACAGTTTTCTCTATGTTACCCGTTTCCTGATCAAAGAGATGCTCATCAATAAATCGGGCCGGATTGTCAATGTGGTTTCGTTGTCGGGACTCAAGGGACTTCCCGGGCAGGCAAACTATTCGGCGGCAAAAGCCGGGGTGATCGGTGCCACCAAGGCGCTGGCCCAGGAAATAGCCAAGAAAAACGTGACTGTCAATGCGGTTGCTCCCGGCTTTATTAAAACAGACATGACCAAGGACCTGGATGAATCTCAGCTGAAAGCCATGATTCCCATGGGCCGCTTTGGCAAACCTGAAGAGGTGGCCGCCATCGTCGGATTCCTGGCCTCTCCGGAAGCTTCTTACATAACAGGCGCCGTCATCAACGTTAACGGGGGACTTTATACCTAAAGTACGAATGACGAATTATGATTGTTTCATTTACAACTTACATAATTTCACCATCTTACTATTTTACCATTTAACATGAGTCGCGTCGTTATCACCGGAATGGGCATTTATTCAGTGATCGGGAAAAATCTCGGTGAGGTGAAGGATTCGTTGTACCAGGGACGCTCAGGGATCATTTTTGATCAGGCCAGGAAAGAGATGGGATTCCGCTCTGCCCTCACCGGAATGGTGGAACGGCCGCAGCTCAAAGGAATACTCGATCGCAGGATGAGGATCGGATTACCACTCCAGGGCGAATATGCCTATATCTCGACCCTTGAAGCGCTGCATCATGCCGGCATTGAACAATCATTCCTGGATGCACACGAGGTGGGCATTCTCTTCGGAAATGACAGCTCGGCCGTGCCGGTGGTTGAATCGGTTGATATCCTCCGGCAGAAAAAAGATACGATGATGATCGGATCGGGATACATCTTCCAATCAATGAATTCGACCGTTTCGATGAACCTTTCTGTCATTTTCCGCCTTAAAGGAGTAAATTTCACCCTCAGCGGTGCCTGTGCAAGCGGCTCACATGCCATCGGCATTGGATACCTGCTGATCAAGCAGGGCCTGCAGGAGATGATCATCTGCGGCGGAGCCCAGGAGATCAACCCGGAGTCGACCGCCAGTTTTGATGCATTAAATGCCTTTTCAACAAGGGAATCGGAACCAACCAGGGCCTCCCGTCCCTTCGACCGCGACCGCGACGGGCTCGTTCCCAGCGGCGGGGCAGCAACGGTCATTATCGAAAGCTATGAATCAGCCATGAAACGCGGCGCCACCATTTATGGGGAGGTGATCGGATATGGATTTTCTTCAAATGGAGACCATATCTCCATGCCGAATGTTGACGGTCCTGTTCGTGCGATGGAGAAAGCCCTCAGGGATGCCCAGGTAAAGCCTTCGGAAATTGGGTATATCAATGCCCATGCAACCTCAACACCGGCTGGCGACAGTAATGAAGCGCGATCGATCGACCGGATCTTCGGAAATTCACGACCGCTGGTCAGCAGCACCAAATCAATGACAGGACATGAAATGTGGATGGGCGGTGCCAGCGAGGTGATCTATTCAACCCTGATGATGAATAACGGATTTGTAGCCCCGAATATCAATTTCGAAAACCCGGATGAAGCAACGGAAAAACTCAACATTGCTTCAAAAACAACCGCCTTCGAATTCAACAAATTCCTCTCCAACTCATTTGGTTTCGGCGGAACCAATTCATCACTAATCATCCGAAAAGTATAATCCTTTCTTTCTTAAATAAAAATCGCTATTTTTGCACCGGTTAAAGAACGACAAAGATGCAAAACGATGAGATTATCAGGAAGATAAACCAGCTCCTGATTGACGAAATTGAAATAGATGAAACACAGATACACCCGGCGGCCGATCTGAAAAAAGACCTTGGGATCGACAGCCTTGATTTTGTTGATTTGTTTGTGATCGTTGAAAACAATTTTGGATTTAAAATGAAGGCTGAAGAGATGACCGACGTTAAATCGTTACAGGATTTCTACAGCTACATCATCAATCGCATCAACCCAAATTAATCGTAAATGTCATCTTGGGAAGGCAAAACCCGGGGAGGGGTTCTGGGATATAAAATCTTTGTCTTGACCCTGAAATATCTGGGACTGCGCTTCTCCTACTTCCTTCTCTCCTTCGTTGTGATCTATTTCCTGGCTACTTCAGGTAAGGCTTTTAAAGCCATTTTTCAATTTTACAACAGGGTGATGAAATACAGCCGGTTCAAAGCATTCTTCAGTATTTATCTTAATTACTACATGTTCGGTCAGATTCTACTGGATAAGATTGCCATGCTCGCGGGGTTTCAGCAAAAGTTTACCTTCGACTTTGAAGGCGAAGAATATCTTCGCCAGATGAACGACGGCGGATTGCTTGTCAGCGCGCATGTTGGGAATTGGGAAATTGCCGGTCAACTGCTGAACCGCCTTGAAAAAAAGATCAACATCCTCCTGTTTGATGCGGAACACCAGCGAATCAAAGGCTATTTGTCGGATGTCCTATCTGCCCGCAATGTCAATTTTATTGTTATCCGCGATGATTTTTCACACCTTTTACAGATCAAACAGGCCCTGGCTAACAAGGAGATCATTGCGATGCATGGTGACCGCTTCATCGAAGGAAACAAGACAGTCATTCTTGATTTTATGGGAAAGCCGGCAGCCTTCCCCATCGGACCTGTAAATATGGCAGCTAAATTCAATATACCTGTCTCCTTTGTCTTTGCCGTGAAAGAGCGGAGTACCCATTACCATTTTTATGCAACCCCGCTGACAAAGGTTGTCTTCACCACGAACCTGAAAAAAAGGGAAGAAAACTTCCGCGAAGCCCTGAGTCTTTACTCCGAGAAATTTGAGGAGATCCTGCGGAAATACCCGCTTCAATGGTTTAATTATTATGATTTCTGGAAACTACCGGAAGTTTTACCACGGTTACCTGAAACGAATCCATGATCATGAAGGTGAAAAAGCTACTTTTTGTTTCAGCAAACCGTTATACCAATCCATACCCGGTATACCCGCTGGGTATTTCGTACCTCTATACCTATCTGACTGAGCGCCTTCCGCATTACCAGATTAAAATATTCGACTTCAACCTGAGTACGCCTGATTTATTTAAAACCCTCCTGGGGGATTTTCAGCCGGACTATATCGGACTCTCCCTGAGAAATGTCGATGATGTGAATTTTTACAGCCAGGAGAGTTTTATCAATGGGTATAAAATGATCGTTGATCTGGTTCGTGAAACTACCGGTGCCCCCTTGATCATTGGCGGATCTGCCTTTTCCATCTACCCGCGGGAACTGTTCTCCTATTTCAGCCCCGACTATGGCATTCACGGAGAGGGTGAAGAAAGCCTTTATAACCTCCTGGTCAGCTTCGATTTGGGCAAACCCGATTTAAGCATTGACGGACTTGTTTACCGAAATGGCGATGAGATTGTAGTCAACAGCCGGAGTCATTTCATCAAGACCCCCGACCTTGAATTTGACAACGGACTGCTCGAGTTCTACTGGGACAAAGCCGGAATGGTGAATGTGCAGACCAAGCGAGGCTGTCCCTATAACTGTATCTATTGCACCTATCCACTCATAGAAGGACACAACGTACGCACGCTCGATCCTGATAAAATCGTGAACACCCTCAGGCATCTGTATGAAAAACACCAGATCGATTATGTGTTTTTCACCGATTCGGTTTTCAACATCAGCAACCAGTTTAATGTTGATTTGGCCAAAAGGATGATTGCGTCGAAACTTCCCATGCGTTGGGGGGCTTACTTTTCACCGCATAATTTATCGCTTGAAAACCTGAAATTATTCGCCGAGGCCGGTCTTACCCATATTGAATTCGGCACAGAGTCCCTGTCGGACACTACCCTGAAAAAATACGGAAAGCATTTTGATGTTGATGAGGTGGTGAAGGTTTCAGATTACTGCAACCAGGCAGGGATCTACTTCTGTCATTTCATGATCATCGGGGGTTATGGCGAAACAGAGGCGACCATCAACGAAAGTTTTGAAAACTCGAAACGCATCGAAAATACTGTCTTTTTCCCCTTTGTCGGCATGAGGATCTACCCTGGCACTCTATTGCATAAAATTGCCCTGGACCAGGGAATTGTTCACCCGGGAGATAACCTCCTGGAGCCGGTCTATTACATTGCACCCGATATCAATTATGAAACGCTTAAGGAGCGGGCGGAACAAACCGGGCGGAGATGGGTTTTTGCCAACGAGGATGTAGCTACGGCGATGAATCGCCTCAGGAAACGGAAACGTAAAGGATCGCTATGGCATCATTTGAAGAAATAAATATACCACAAAAGCCACCGATGGTCATGGTTGACCGGCTGGTTGAGATCGTCGGTAAAATGACGGTAACCTCATTTTTGATTCGTGAGGATAACATATTTTGTGAGCAGGGTTATTTCAGAGAGCCCGGCCTGATTGAAAATATGGCTCAAACCGCTGCTGCCGGCGTAGGTGCAAAACCGGGAATTGCTCCAGGGAAAGCACCGCTGGGATTTATTGGCGGGATCAGGAACCTTAAAATCATTGGGTTTCCTCAGGTTGGACAGGAGATCATCACAAGAATAACGGTGTTGCATGAGGTGTTTGATGCAACCATCGTACAGGGCGAAATATTCCTTGAAAACAGGCTGATCGCCGGATGTGAACTGAAAATTTTCTTAATCAATAACTAGAACATGGGAAATTTAACAGAAGAGGTAAAAGATGGGGTTGCCGGTGAAAATGATTTGATTTATACATACAACCGGGAAGTTTTTTATCATTTTGACAAGGAGAAGGGATTTACCCAGAAAGTCGATTATCAGAACCCCGATAACCAGGTGATCATCAAACAAAGTTGGGATGCTGCCGAACAGCGTCTTGATGAGGTGAAACAATTGGTCATCGCAGGAAAATTAAGTCCTGTCGCCTATTATATGGAGAAACGGCTTATGGAGGTCCCCATGCTGGCTGCCTATATGGAGATGCCTAAATGGCGGGTAAAAAGGCACCTGAAACCTAAAATATTCACAAAACTCAGTCAGGAAAAACTGGCGAAATATGCCGGGATATTCGAAATCACAATAGATCAGCTGACCAATCCGGATTTCTTAAATTAAATAATTATGGTGAAACTTGAATTTGAACACAGGCAGGCCGGGCATTGTGAAAGTGGGGTAACGCGCAACCTGCTTTATTATCACGATTTTTCAATCAGTGAGCCCATGGCGTTCGGAATTGGTGCGGGACTGTTCTTCAGTTATCTTCCCTTTCTTAAAATGCAACACGCCCCCACCACCTCGTTCAGGGTATGGCCGGGGCAGGTCTTCGACAGGGTAACCAGGCAGCTTGGCGTGAAGACGGCGATTCACACCTTCCGCAATCCGAAGGAATCGATGGATAAACTGAATGCCGTTCTGGAACAGGGATACCCGGTCGGGCTCCAGGTGGGAACCTTTCATCTGCCGTTTTTCCCTCCGGAATACCGCATGCATTATAACATGCACAACATGATCGTTTATGGTCACGATAACGGTGTCTATTTCATCAGTGATACCCTGATGGAAAACCTTGTAGAGATTACCTACGATGACCTCATGCGGGTCAGGTTCGCCAAGGGCGCCTTTGCTCCCCAGGGACGAATGTATTATCCCACCTTTGTTCCCAAAGGGATTGACATCAAACCCGCCATTGTCAAGGGCATCAGAAAAACGGCCAACAACATGGTTGGCGTCCCGTTCCCGCTGATTGGTGCGAAAGGGATACGATACCTGGCAGGCCGCATGCGCAAGTGGGAGAAAAATTTAGGTCCCGAGAAGGCCTCCTATTACCTTGGACAGGTATTGCGGATGGAAGAAGAGGTCGGCACGGCCGGAGCCGGGTTCCGTTTTATTTTTGGCGCTTTCCTGGATGAAGCCTCTGCTGTTCTGAAGCAGGATTGGCTAAAAGATGTTTCGATTGAAATGGGTGAAACTGCCAATAAATGGCGGGAATTTTCATACCTTGGTGCACGAAATTGCAAGAAAAGAGGGAAATCTGATCAATCCTATGATTTTCTGGCAGATATGCTTTTGGATATAGCTATGAGGGAAGATAAAATATTTAAAAAATTGTCTACAATCAAATAGCTTTACTATGGAAGAGAACCAAAATCCGGTATATAAAAATAAAGAATACGGTCAATACCGTGAACTTTCCTATTCATATGCCGAAGGGGGTAAATTTGAAAAAACAGTAGGCTTTCATGGAGAAGCTGACCGTCTCATTTTGCAACAGGCCTGGGACTTATTCCAGGAACGCATCGAAGATGCCCGTTTGCGGGTTATTTCAGGCAAAGTGAGCCCAGTCGTGTACTACATGGAAAAAAACCTGCTTGATCCTCTCAATCTTTCAATGATGGCCGGAATGTCGTTGTGGCGTGTCAAATGGCATTTTAAACCTGCTGTATTTAAACGGCTGAATGACCGGATACTTCAGAAATATGCAGCCGCATTTAATATTACCATTGATCAGCTTAAGTGTGTCGAATAACCGAAGCAATAATATGGAATCAACTAAAACGATCATCCCCTATATTCACCGTCAGGCTGGCCATTGCGAAAGTGGTGCTACGTCGAACCTTTTCAAATTCAACGGCCTTGAGATATCTGAACCCATGGCCTTCGGCATTGGAAATGGCCTGTACTTCAGCTATATCCCATTCCTGAAAATTCAGTTTGCCCCCATGATCTCCTTCCGGAACCTGCCGAATACGGTTTTCAAACGGTCAACTGCCTATCTTGGAATAGATTCAACCGTGGTAAAAAAGATCAAAGATCCAAAAGAGGCGATGAACATGCTGGACCAAAACCTTGAAAAGGGAATTCCTACCGGATGCCAGGTTGGTGTGTTTCAGCTAACCTTCTTCCCGCCCGAATACAGGATGCATTATAACATGCACAACCTGGTTGTTTTTGGTAAAGAGGGGAACATGTACCACGTAAGCGATACGGTGATGGAACATCCGCAAGTGATTTCCTATGATGATCTCTTGCGTGTGCGGTATGCCAAAGGAGCCTTTGCCCCGCAGGGGAAGATGTACTGGATAAATCATGCAATTGACAGTCAGGTTGACCTGAAACCCGCCATCATTGCAGGGATCAAAAAGACGGTGTATGAGATGATCGGCATTCCTTTTCCGCTTATCGGCGTAAAGGGTTTGCGATGGATGGGCCGCGACATAAAAAAATGGCCAAAAAAGCACGGGAATGACAAAGCCTCCTTTTACCTGGGACAAATTTTACGCATGGCGGAGGATTTTGGTACCGGTGGCGCCGGATTCCGCTTTATCTACGGCGCCTTCCTGAAAGAAGCCGGTGAACTGTTTGGCAACCATACTGAATTGCTAGAGGCGTCGGATCTGATGGGACGGACGGCCAACAAATGGCGTGAATTCACCTATATGGGGGCCCGAAACTGCAAGAACCGCTCAAAACCTGAAGAAAATTACAGCACCCTCTCCGAAAAACTGCTTGAAATTGCAGCAGATGAGGAAAAGGTTTATCAGAAACTTAAAAAAATCAAATTTTAATGTCACTCCGGCCGATTATTGAAATCAGGGATCTGACGAAAGTTTACAAGGGAGCCGACGAACCTGCCGTTAATGCTATATCCCTTGACATTTTTCCGAATGAGATTTTCGGATTGCTGGGACCCAATGGTGCCGGTAAAACCACAACGATTTCCATTCTTTGCGGGTTATTCCCCGCAACCAATGGCAGCGTGATAATCGATGGCATCGACAGCCACTTCCATCTTAATAAAATAAAGCAAATTATCGGGGTGGTCCCGCAGGATATTGCCCTCTATCCTACCCTTACCGGGCGTGAGAACCTTGCTTTTTTTGGCAATATGTACGGATTATACGGATCTGAACTCCGCGATAAAATTGATCATTACCTGGCCGAATTCGGACTTGAGAAACATGCCGGTAAACTGGTGAGCCGCTATTCCGGGGGAATGAAACGTCGTGTAAATCTTATCGCTGGCCTGTTGCATGATCCGAAAATCATCTTCCTGGATGAACCAACCGTCGGCATCGATGTACAATCGCGGGTCGTCATTCTCGAATATCTCAAGGAGATCAACAAAAAGGGGGTGACCATAATCTATACTTCCCACTATATGGAGGAAGCGGAACACCTTTGTACCCGCGTGGCGATCATCGACCGCGGGAATATCATCGCCCTGGGGCAGCCGAAGGATTTGCTTGAAGGACACCCGGAGTTTAAAAACCTCGAAAACATCTTTATCCATCTAACCGGCAAAGATATGAGGGACTGATTATGAGGAGATATTTGTCTGTCTGCCGAAAAGAGATGCTGCTTCTTCTCCGTGATAAATCAGGACTGGCCATGCTGTTTATCATGCCCATCGTGCTTATCGTCATATCTTCGCTGATGCAGGAATTCGGATGGAGTTCGCTCACAAAAGATCCAACCGTGCAGGTGTTGTTTGTCAACAATGACCAGGACAGCCTTGGGACAAAGATCAAAAACGGGTTTAAAGGATCAGATTCGTTCGAAGTCATCGACAGCTTAAACAATAAACCGTTAACTGCCGAAACAGCAAAAAATGCAGTTAAAAAAGGCGAGTACCTCATTGCCATCGTTGTTCCAAAAGAGGCAACCAGCACCATGAGGGCCAACGTCCGCCTGACAGTTGCAAAAACACTGGCAGGATTTGGTATCGGGAACGCCGACCTGTTAAATGCGATTGTACTCAGGGATTCGGTTAACGTGACCATTTACTTCGATCCCACAGTAAAAAAAACCTTTAAGAATGCGGTCATCAGTTCGGTCAGGGAGAATTATTACAGGATCCAGACCGACTGGGTTTTTAAAACATTCAACCAGGAGATCGCCGCGCAAATGCCTCTGTACAAACCGCCAAAGGAGGCTTTCAATGAAATTCTTCAGTTCAGGGAGGAGTTCCCCTCCTACCGTGAGGTTGAAATTTTACCAAATGCCACGCAGCACAACGTTCCGGCCTGGACCATCTTTGCGATGTTTTTCATCGTAATTCCACTGACGCAAAGCCTGATACAGGAACGTGAAGGAGGAAGCCTGTTCAGGTTACTCACCATGCCGATCTCCTACATGACCCTGGTGATGGGGAAAGTCGGGGTTTACCTTATTGTTTGCCTGGTCCAGACCGTAGCCATGCTTCTGGCAGGCGTTCTCATTCTCCCCCTGTTCGGCCTTCCGACCCTGGTGCTGCAGGGTGAACTTCTTGGCCTTGTCGTCATGACGCTAGTGGTTGCCATGGCCTCCGTTGGATATGGGCTGATGATCGGAACCATTGCCAAAACCCATCAGCAGGCTGCCGCCTTCGGATCGATCTCGATCATTATTCTTGCAGCCATTGGCGGATTGTGGGTTCCCATCTATCTCATGCCTCCCGTGATGCGTGCCATCTCTCACCTGAGCCCGCTGAATTGGGCCATCACCGGCTACTACAGCATCTTCCTGCGTGGTGGAAGTTTAATGCAGATTGCTCCTGAAGCCATCAAACTCTTGATATTTTTCTTCTCAACGGTCGTTATAACCACCGTTTATCACAAGTATAAAAGTCCTTTGAACAACTAACTATGGAACTAACCGACCGGAAAGAAATCATTGTCAGGTTTTCAGAGGTTGATTCAATGCGAATCGTATGGCATGGCAATTATCTTAAATATTTTGAAGACGGGCGGGAATCATTCGGGCTGAAATACAGTCTAGGGTACCTGGATGTTTACAAACACAATGTGATGATCCCGCTTGTGAAGATCAACTGTGACTACAAGCGGCCTCTTGAATACGGGGACAACGCCATTGTTGAAACCAGGTTTGTTCCCACTGATGCCGCAAAAATTGTTTTTGAATACACCATTTACAGGAAAAAAGACCTTGAAATAGCGGCCACGGGTTCCTCCGTCCAGGTTTTTCTTACTCCGCAAGGGGAACTGCTGCTTACTGCCCCCGAATTTTTTACCGGATGGAAAAAGAAATGGGGCGTTTAACAGTGGATGGCATGAAACCGGTCTATATCCTGAATGATAATATCACCACTTCGCTTGGTTTTACAACCTCCGAAAACATTGATGCCATTAAGAAAGATGTGATCGGTATCCGGATGGTGGATGATCCCATTCTTTATCCCAGGCCGATCCTGCTTTCGCGCATTGATACTGATCAGCTCACGTTGAGGTTCGGGAAGGTTTTGCAGCAATTCAGGAAAGATGCACCTGCAGAATCATTTACCCGCCTCGAACAGATGTTCATTGTATCCATTTCGGATGCGCTGCAGGGAAAGACGGATATACCTTTAAGGCAACGGACGCTGTTGGTTATCTCTACTACCAAAGGAAACATTGACCTGCTCGAAAACCGGTACAAAACCCTGTTTAGCCATAAGCGCCTTTATCTATGGGAACTGGGCCGGATCATCCAGCAGTTCTTTGGTTTTTCAAATCCCCCGTTAATTATCTCCAACGCATGTATTTCGGGCGTGGTTGCGATGATGGCAGCAACGCGTTACCTTCAATCGGGGACCTATGATCATGCCGTGGTGACCGGTGGCGACATTGCATCTGAATTTGTCATTTCAGGGTTCCAGTCTTTCCAGGCACTGAGCCCGGCCGTTTGCAAGCCATTTGATCTAAACCGCACCGGATTGTCGCTGGGAGAGGGATGCGGCACCATGATACTTTCAACAAAGGCCTCTTTATCGACTCCTGGTGTTCCTATCCGGGTGGCGGGGGCCGCCACGAGCAATGATGCGAATCACATTTCGGGCCCTTCACGCACGGGAGAAGAGCTGAGCAGTGCAATCAACCAGGCCATGATTCAGGCATCCCTGTCATCTTCTGAAATCGGTTATATTTCGGCGCATGGTACCGCGACCCAGTATAATGATGAGATGGAATCGAAGGCAATTGAACTGAGCGGAATGCAGCATGTTCCGGTTAACAGTCTGAAGGGCTACTGGGGACATACCCTGGGCGCTGCAGGGATGATCGAATCAGTGGCCGCCATTTCTTCGATGAAAAGCAGCACACTCTACCGTTCGGCAGGGTTTGAAACACTGGGAGTCCCTGTTGAACTGAATGTAATTTCAGCACATCATCCTGCAGAGGTTTCAGCGTGTCTCAAAACAGCCTCAGGGTTTGGCGGATGCAATGCTGCCATCATTTATCAGAAACAATAACATGGAACGTATTATAACCTCCTATTGCCATCTCCATGATCATAAGGTCATCGTGAACGACCGGCTTCTGTTTTATCAGGAAAATATTACTAAATTTGCAGAGATTTTAAAGGCAGTTTACAAGCAAGAGAAGATCAATTATCCCAAGTTTTACAAGATGGATGCCATCAGCAAACTTGGATTCATGGCAGCTGAACTGGTTTTGAAAGATAAAACAATTGAAGGGTATCGCCCCGAAACGGTGGGTGTGGTATTGTCAAATTCAAGCTCAAGTCTTGATACCGACATAACCCACAACGAAACCATCAAAGACCGTTCGGCCTATTATCCAAGCCCTTCGGTTTTTGTATATACACTTCCCAACATTGTGATTGGGGAGGTGTGTATCAGGCATAAAATCAAAGGGGAAAATGCCTTTTTGATCTCGGAAGCATTTAACAGCAAAATGCTGTCAAGTTATGCGGAAGAGTTGTTTATCAACAGGCGGGTGGATGCCTGCCTTTGTGGTTGGATTGAGGTGCTGGGTGACAAATTCAACGCCCTGGCAGTTCTGGTTGAAAATGATGACCGGGGCCGCTCTGGTGAAGTTTCAGGCTTCAAACCACTGCTTTTTAATGAGAAGAATCTTAATTTATTAATGACCCACAATTGACCTGATCTTATGGAAGAATTAATCAACAAGCTGAAAAAAGAGGTAATTGAGCAATTAAACCTGGAAGATATTTCCCCTGAAGATATCAATCCTGATTCCCCCCTGTTTGGCGAAGGCCTCGGGCTGGATTCCATCGATGCACTGGAACTGATTGTTTTATTGGAGAAAAACTATGGAATTAAAATAGAAGATCCCAAAGATGGTAAGAAAATCTTCTTCTCCATCCGTTCGATGGCCGAATACATTACCGAGCATAAAAAATAAATCCCGATGCCCAAACGGATTTTCATTACCGGTTATGGCATCATATCCTGCATCGGCAATAATATTGCAGAAAATTTAACCTCCCTTCTTCAGTCAAGGTCAGGGTTAGGTCCTCTTCGTCAAATCGACTCATTGCTTAAGGATGAATTGTTTGTTGGTGAAGTGCCCAAAAACCTGGACGAACTGTTTCAGATGGCCGGGATCACCCCGGCAGAGGGCTACTCAAGAAATTCATTGCTTGGAATCATTGCAGCCCGTGAAGCATTTACCCATGGCCGGCTTGATGACCATCGGGAATTGAAAACCGGGCTGATTTCCGCCACAACCGTCGGGGGTATGGATCGCTGCGAACTCTATTATGCTGATTTTCTTACCAATGATTCGCGCAATTCCTACATCGATTCTTATGATTGTGCCGACAGTACCGAGAAAATAGCCTTTCTTTTAGGAATCAGGGATTTCGTGACGACCATCAGTACGGCCTGTTCCTCTGCAGCCAATTCGATCATGCTGGGCGCCCGTATGATCCGCAGCGGAAGGCTCGACCGCGTCCTGGCGGGTGGATGTGAGTCTCTCACGAAATTTCATCTGAACGGGTTCAACGCCTTGAAAATACTGGATAAAGATCCATGCAAACCCTTTGATGAGAAAAGGGCGGGCATCAACCTTGGCGAAGGAGCGGCTTACCTGGTTCTCGAGTCGGAAGAAAGCATCCTTAAAACAGGGAATCAGCCGCTGTGTGAAGTGGCAGGATGGGGAAATTCATGCGAAGCCTTTCACCAAACCGCATCCTCTCCCGACGGTACCGGGGCCTACCTGGCCATGAAAAAGGCGCTCGATCTGAGTGGCCTGGCTCCCGAAGCCATTGACTATATCAATGCCCACGGTACAGGAACCGATAACAATGACCTTTCGGAAGGCCGTGCCATCGAAAGACTTTTTGGAGACCGGATCCCCATGGTAAGTTCAACAAAGCCATTCACCGGGCATACCACCAGCGCGGCTGGTTCAACCGAGGCCATTCTGTCGATCCTTTGCCTTCAGCACCAGGTTATCTGGCCCAACCTGAATTTCAGCCAGCGCATCAGTGAACTCT
>SESC01000026.1_pt1 | contig 70123 bp, 59 predicted proteins | sample 3171431 | NCBI WGS metagenome assembly SESC01 (sample SAMN06051868, study PRJNA518727) | freshwater metagenome | biome: subpolar coniferous forest; feature: holomictic lake; material: water; isolation source: holomictic Lake 227, 8 m depth | place: Canada: near Kenora, Ontario | collected... | reverse complement strand
TGTCAGCTTTTCTGTTTCTACACTTTTGCCTCCATCGTTGGGATCCTCAACCTTGATACGGATGGGAATACCGGCATTGGGTGAATAAACCCGCATGTTCATCTTGGTGGAACCCACGGCAAAGGGAATGGCCGTTGCAAAACCGGTCGATCCGCCTATGGTCGTACCCGCCCAGAGTTCTGCCGTATTGGATTTGATGACTTTACACACCTTGTTGGTCGGAACCACCGGATCGGCGACAATACTGCTCGCATTGCCCCCAAAATCAACCAGGTTATAGTTCACGTTGGGGTTGTCGAAGGTTACAGGCAAATTCAGCAATTCCGGGATGTTGCATGTGTTACAAGTAGCCCAAGTGTAACAGACCGTTGAATTACTGCTTCCTGTGGTGAGCACCCTGTTGGTGTACTGAGCATTGCCATTGGTACATGGCCACGCCGGATTCAGTACCTCTTTTTCGGGTGTGCCGCCATTTACAAAAAGATATTCATATGTGGTCCCGGAATTTAATGGCAGTGTGACAGCATAATAACCATTCCCGATTGAAGTCATCTGATCTCCGGGCCAGTTCCCCCAGCCGCTCCAGCTACCAAAAACATAAACAGGTGTCAATGCAGGATTTTGAACCTGAAATGTAATATTGACTGTGGCCAACGGCCTGTTTATCTCAGTTTGTCCGACAACAAAGGCTGAGAATAGCATGCTGAAAATTGAAAATAGGATTCGTTTTTTCATACTAATTTTCTTGAAGTGAATATCTTTTTATTGATGATTTCCTGTGGCAGAAACAAAATCATTTAATTCTGCACTACACCTTTAACTGTTAGAACCTGGTTATTGACTTTTACAGAAATAAGATAAAGGCAACCAACGTTTAGGTTTAAAGGTATCAGACTGTTGATATTCATTTTTTTGTTGGAAAAATATACGGTCCTACCCAAAAGATCAGATATACCAATCTGATCAATTTCAACAAACATATTCGAAAAAATCCGGATTCCATCCTTACTAAGACTGACCTTCATATTATCATTTGACAAGGAATTCACAGAAGTAGTGCCACATGAACTGCAGGTGCTCCAGATAAAACAAACGGTAGTGTCAGAACTGCCTAAAGTTAATACCCTGTTTGTATACTGGGCATTGCCATTGGTACATGGCCATGCAGGATTCAAAACCTCTTTCAAAGGTGTGCTGCCATTCACGAAAAGATATTCATAAGTTGAATTCGGGGAAAAGGGAAGGGTAGCAGCATATAATCCAGGTCCGACAAGCATCATCTGATCTCCAGGCCAATTGCCCCAACCGCTCCAATTTCCAAATACATAAACCGGTTCTATATCAGGACTTTGCACCTGAAATGTAACATTAATTCCAGATGGGCCAGATCCGCCAAAGGCAATATCATCGCAATAGTAGGTCTTGGTACCAGCGGCAGCGCCTGTTGTTCCAAAATTGAAAAATACGGAGAGTTTCTTATAAATATAGGAGAAGTTAATGGCCGCTGTTCCGGGAGCCTGGATTGCGAAATTAAAAGTGAGGGTCTCCCATGCATTGGCCACGGTTGTTAAAACCTGTGTCTCAACACTTTTTGTAGGATCGTTGGGGTCTTCCACTTTCATACGGACCGGAGTTCCGGCATCGGGTGAGTAAACTCTCATGGTCATAAAAGTAGCGCCGGGAGCAAACGGCACAACCGTTGCAAAACCAACTGTACCCCCAATGGTAGTTCCAGCCCAGGTTTCGGCAGTATTTGTTTTGATGACCTTACATACCATATTGGTTAACACGACTGGATCGGCCACGATGCTGGAGGCGTTGCCGCCAAAATCGACCAGATCGTAGTTCACTGCGGGATCGTCGAAAGTAACAGGTAGATTTACCGCTGTCAATGGCAGATTTTTCATTGCCTGTCCGAAGCAGAATACTGAAAACAAAATGCTGAGAAATGTAAAAAGTAATTGTTTTTTCATCGTGAATTGTTTTAAAGTTAAATAAACAGGTATTCACTGTCTTGCAGTCTTGAATACGACCGCTAATGTAATGTGGAGAACATAGCACAACAAAATATTATCGTACATCAATAATGCATCAGGAATGACTTTTTTATTACATCATTAATACATCAAGCTAATACATGATTACATATATTAGCTTGATATGGAACTATATAGTAATAATAAAATCAGCTGAAAAACACGTCAGTATCTACACATGACGCAATGAAGGTTAAAACCCGGAATGCAGGTGGGAATTTAAAGATTCATCATAAAATCGGTCAGGTTGGCATTCCGGTCAAGACCTAACTTTTTTCGGATACGATACCTGCTAATTTCAACACCCCGTGTGCTTATGTTCATCAACGTTGCGATCTCCTTGCTGGAAATATTCATGCGCAGGTAAGCGCATAAGCTCAATTCACGGGGAGTCAGCACCGGGTATTGTTTTTTCAGTTTGTTAAACAGATCTTCATGAACCTGCTCGACATGCATATTGAACACCTGCCACTGTTTTTCATTGTCAATTTCTTTCCCGATCCGTTTGATGGTGGCATTCAGGTCGTTTTTCAGTTGATCATCGGCAAGCGCTGTTTTTATCTTGACGAGTTCATTTTTTAATTTGTGCAGGATATCATTCTTTTGAATGATCAGCATGGTGGAGTTGGCAAGTTCCTTTTCTTTGTGGATCATTTCAAGGTTGAGGGTTTCATTCCTCAACCGGATCATCTCTTTTTCGGTAATATGTGCTTCTTCTTTCATCTCCTGCTCACGCTGCCGGAATTTATTTTTTTGCGCTTCTTTTTCTTTCAAATGCGATTTCTCGATGCTCGTCCGGAAGAGCTGATAAACCAGGAACAAAAGACAAACGAAAATCAAAAAATAAACTACCCATGCATAGATGGTCCAGTACCAGGGGGAGAGAATCCGGATTTGATAGTCCAGTACCGGTGTTGATTTACCTTGAATGGTGAGGGCTTTAAGTTTGAAAGTATAATTTCCGGCGGGCAGGTTTGTATATTCTTTGGAGTTTTTAAACGACCAGGCAGACCACTCCTTGTCAAAACCATCCAACTTGTATTGAAATGACACCAGTTGCTCGGAAAACTGGCTGGCGGCAAAAGCGATGGTTATCGTGTTATTCCTGTATCTGAACCTGGGGATGACTTCCTGCCTCAGATAGTTGCTGCTATACCGGTAGGTACCCTCGGAGGGGTCGCCTGATCGTAATTTACTGATATACAATACCGGCGACACATTGTATGATTTAAACTGACCCGAATTATAATGGACAAATCCGTTCTCGATGCCGATGATTACATTGCTTGCATCCAGTGCATTGACATGACCAAAAGCTGGGATCACCATTCCTGAAAGTTCAACGAAAGGAGCCGTAATATTCGTATAGGCGCCATCCTCCTGTAAACGCAGAACCCCAGGCTGCTGCTTGTTATAGTACCAGATATTATTGGCGCTGTCCTGAGTCAGGTAATCAATTTGCTTGATACCGGGGAACAATGAATTTAACGGAAGGTCGGGGTCAAATTTGTCGTTGGTTTCATTATATCTGTAAATCCCATAAGGGGTTCCTGCAACGAGGCCTGATTTCAGTTTAAATATCGTATTGCCCTGGTTTGAAGGCAGTCCTTTGGTATTGTCGTAAAACCTGATCTCTTTCACCTTCCGGAAATCAGCATCAGGTTTTAAACGGAACAATCCTTTATATCCATGGCTGATCCAGATAAATCCCTTGGTATCCTGCTCAAGATAATGGGATGACTGGTCATAGCCTGATAATTCATTTCTGTATGCCCAGAGCGGACCTTCCTTTTTCAACACCGATATGCCTGAGTAACTTCCTGCAAGCAGGAGCGGCTGCTTGCTTTGGGCCTTGATTATATTCCATCCACCGGGAACAGAGGATATCTTCAGAGCAGTTTCATCCAGTATCTGGAAGACCCCCAGATGGTGTCCGCACAAAAGGGTATGGTCAATCATGGTCAGACACCATACCTGGCCTTCAGTGCCTTCGATCAGATGAAAGTCTTTATTTTTCTTAAGCGGATTGATAAAATCCTTCCATCGGATATAAAAAAGACCCTGGTTGGTGCCAAGGTAAAGTTTATCGCCGAATAGAGCCGAAGCATAACCCGATCCGATATTATAATAGTTCTGTATGAACGTGAGGGGTGAATTAAAATGAACAACCGAGATCCCATTGTCGAGACCTAACCAGATATTCCCTTCCAGGTCGTTTCCGGTGCACAGGACCGTGCTGTTAGCCAGTCCGCCCTCCTTGTTTATTTCAGAGATCACCTGGCCTGCGGTATCCGAAACAATCAGTCCGTTCTGAATGGTCCCGAAAGCAAAATATTTTTTATCAATGAGGGACGCCGAAAACAACTTATATTTTTTAAGCACGGCGTTCACCTGTTTATCCCAAACGGTGACTATTTCCCCGTCATACCGGAACAATCCGTTTTTTGCAGTTCCGATAACCACCTGATCATCATTTAATGGGAGGATGGTCCAAACCGGGTTCCCTGCGAAAAATGATCCACCGGCTATCTGCCGAACTTTCCCCTCCCGGTACTGCATTAATCCCTCCTTCTCGTCATAGATCCATAAAATACCGTTTACATAAAAAGAAAAATAAAACTTTGACCTCGGATATACGATGTCAATATTCCCGTGATTATAAATAAATATTGCTCTAAATGACTGGAAAACAATGCCAAAACTGGTTTTATGGATTCGCCAGATTTCATCGAAATCACTGATGCGGTTTTTTAGCAATTCAAGTAAGGAATGATACCGGAGGTTTCCGTTCGCATCATTCTCATAATAGCCAAACTTGTTAAAAGCTCCGACATAGATGCGATTACTGTCGGCACAAATTGAGCGGATGACCTGCCCAAGGTCCGTGTAAACAGTCCAGTGGGCCCCGTCGTACTCGAGAAGTCCGTTGTTGTTTCCAAAGTACATCATTCCATCCGGAGCTTGTGCAAGGGCCCAGTTCTGGGTGCCCCCGCCATATTCCGAGCGGCTGTAATTATGGATCCCGGGCATTCCATAGCGCTGCGCCTGGACAGAGCAGGTCACTAAGATCGCTATTAAAATACCTGACAGTTTATTCATAGAATCAGGTTAAAAAATTCTGATCGATGTAGTTTTGAAATTTACTTTTATACTGATCGCTTACCGGGACATATACTGTTCCATCGAAAACAATCCGGTTCCTTTCGATCACAGAAATCTTGGAAAGGTTGATGATAAATGAGCGGTGAACCCTCATGAACCGGTCTTCCGGCAGTTGATCCTCAATAGATTTCATGCTTAGCTGGGTCATGACCGGCTTTGAATTGACAAGGTGTATCCTGATGTATTCACTCATCGCTTCGATGTATTTTATGTCGTCAAAGTTAATTCTAAGGATCTTATATTCCGACTTTATAAAAAGAAAATCCTTGTTGCTCATGACTTCCGCCGGTTTCTGCTGCATTGCGTCGAACCAGGTTTTAACTTTGTTTGCCGATTTTAAAAAATCACTGTAACTGATCGGTTTTAGCAGGTAATCGATGGCATCGACCCTGAAGCCTTCCAATGCGTATTCGCTGTATGCTGTGACAAAAACAATAAATGGAGGGTTTTCCAGGGTTTTCACGAAATCAATCCCGCTGAGGTCAGGCATGTTCACATCAACAAACATGAGGTCGACCGGGGTTTTCTCCAATAATTCAATTGCCTGCAATGCGCTTTCGCATTGTCCGGCCAGCTCCAGGAATGGGGTTTTTCTTATGTAATCGGCAATCTGCTTTAAAGCCAGGGGCTCGTCATCTATAGCAATGCATCTGATCATAGTGGAATAGACAGGTTCACAGTAAATAACTCTTCATTTTCGATGATTTCAAGATGGTATTCAACGCCATAAAGCAAATCTAAGCGTTTTCGTGTATTTTCAATTCCGATCCCTGAAAATTCTTTGCTCTGGCTGTTGTCGGCCCTGCTGTTCCTGACTGCAAACAGCAGACGGTCTTTGCCCAATATCAGGTCAATTGCAATAAACGATTCATTTTTATAGCTTATTCCATGTTTGAACGCATTTTCAATAAATGAAATGAACAGAAACGGAGGGATCGCTGCATCTGGAATTGCACCCGGTAAATTGAAGATGATTTTGACTTTCGCGCTGAACCTAAGTTTCATCAGGTTAATATAGCTTTCGAGGAACTCCACCTCCTTTTTTAAAGTTGTTTTCTCGGTTTCCGTTTCGTACAGGAGATAGCGCATCATTTTCGAGAGTTTGATAATCGCCTCCTTGGCTTCATCGGTGTTGGTATCGACAAGGGCATGGATATTATTCAGGGTATTCATGAAGAAATGCGGGCTGACCTGGGTCTTGAGAAGTGCCAGCTGGTTCGATACGTTTTCTTTTTCAAGCCTGACCTTTTCATTTTCAACCCCGATCCAGCGCAGTCCTGAACGTAAACCGGTATCAAATCCGACAACCAGAAACGAGAAGATCAAAAAGTTCGCAAAGGGAGGAACAGGCCTGGGCTGACGTTGTTTAGAGGGGCGGTCTCCCGTGGGCGGATTCCGGTCCGGCTGATTTCGCTCGGGAGGATTCCGTTCTGGAGAATCCCGGTTTGGTCTGGAATCTTTCGCCTGTCTCATGGGACGATCAGCCTGTTCCCCCCTTGGTTTTGGTGAATTAACCTTATTCACATCATAAAAATAGGAGCCCAGGGTAAGGAACAGAATCACTCCAAGCAAAGAAAAAATATAAATCTTAATCTTGCCTTTGAATAAAAACCGGGGAACAAGAATAAACCGGTTGATAAAAAACAGGATTGACAGAGGGATAAGGATTTCAAGCTGGTTCGCAACGCTCTTCCACAAAGGATTGTTGTTGTCTTCCCTGAACAAGATTGGCGTGATCAGCAAAACCATCCAAATAAATACAACCAGCGCGATCTCGGTGAATAGGATTGTTTTATTGCGGACGTTCATGCTGATCACCTTTTGTTGAAATAAAATCCCTGCTGCAAAGATATTTTAATTCTTTTTCTCATCCTGTCCGGGAGTCTTTTGCGGTCTGGAAGCCTTTTCAAGCTCCGTATATTTTGCAAATTGGTCTTTCGTTAAAACCTTGCTGATTTTTTCATCTCTCGCTTTTTGTAGAGGTTCAACTTTGGATTTTTCGACAGGTAACTGCGGATTGGCCTGGGTTTTCTTCAGGCTTTCCATCGCTGCAAAAAAGTCAGTATATGCCTTGGCCACAACCTCATTCTGTGTTGTATTCAGCGCCAGTGGCTTGATAATCTTTTCCTGGACCGTTTTCATTCTTTCTTCGGCCGAAGGCGGATTCTTTTTGCCGTTGTTGTCAGGAGATTTGGGAGGGTCAAGTGTCCTCAGCTTTTCAGGATCAAAACCTGCTGCCGTGATGGCGTCCCTGGTCTCAGGACCTGCATGAATGCCGGCCTGCCTGAATTTCTCATGGATCGCCTTTGCATCGGCTGCCGTCAACTTTGAAGCATTGTACCTGGATAAAATGGTTTTGATCGTGGCCGTTTGCTGAGGTGTGAGCGCCTGGGATTTTTCTGAAGATTTTTGTGACGGGTTTGGCTTATCCTGGCAAAAACTTTTTCCCTGAATAAAAAACATCAGCAAGAAGAGAAGTGCGATGCCTGTGATTTTCTGAGATTCAAAACGGGGTTTCATAATCGGATTATTTGAGAGTTGGAATTTGATTACTTGAACATGAAATCGGTATTCAGTATTTCGGGCATAGTAACAGGCTGGGAGTATTGGAAAGCCCCGCCTGGATTAATGTATCCCAGTTCATCGGCCAGACCGGTCAATTTCACTTTCTGCTCGTCCGAAAGAGTACTGTAAACCTGGGAGAATACCGAAGCATAATGGTAGGACAATTCCCCGTCGAGTTCTCCATAGCGTTCCGACAGTGCGATCACAGTGGTTGAATCGGCAATGCCTGAAGCAAGGAATTTACGAAGTTCAGTCGAAACAGCCTCTCTCTTTGCCACAAGTTCAGTAAGGGCACTGCGCTGGAGGTCGACAATCCCTTTCACCTGATCGGCCTGGGTCGCTGTAAGAATCGCCAGGAAGTTCTGTCCGGCGCTGGCAGTCAGGGTTTCATCAATGGTGTAGTTCGGATTTCCCATCGCCGGCCAGTCTTTCAGGTAAAAAGACCCGAAATAGGTGCCATGTCTTTCAGGGCAGAAATACACATCGGATGTAACCGAACCTGCATACCATGCATACATCTCGCTCGCATAAGTCATTACAGCAACATTGACGTCCTGGGGCAGATTCAGTCCTTCGAGCGGGTTGGACAGGCTGCTGTCCCAGTTCCCGACTCCGTTAAGCGCCTTCAGGGCATCCATCTTCGCTTTCTGTTCAGCGCTGAAAGAACCAACCACGGTGCCAAACAGTTTTGCCCTGTCATAGCTGATCTGCCCGTCGATCCTGTACAATTCGGCTGCATAAGCCATTACGGCTTCCTTGCTGAGTCCGCTTGTGCCGCTTGGGATATCCCCCTCCTTTAAACGGCGGAAAGCCTTAAGCAATGGAAAGCGTTTCAGGGCAAAGGCATTGATCTGGTCGATCTGGTTTTGCGCCCTGGAAACATACATATTGATTTGGTCGGTTGTAAGAATATGCAATACATTGAATGCAATGATGGTCACAAAACTTGTATTGTGCCCCAGTTTGGTGGGGTCGTTGTCGCGGAGGCATTGAAACCCGCTGTAGTCAGCCACCTTGCCCGGGGGGAGAAACGACTGTGAACCAAGGTTTCCTGTGAGATAGGCCAGTCCGTCGAATGCAATGGTGTTCCGTTGTGCTTCATCTGACACAGCCTGGGTAATGGTATATTGATCCACCTGATTTGTCGTCGGAGAGACAATATCTTCAGCCGTGTCCTTTTTGCAGCCGGCAAAAATTGATGAAACTGATATGATCAGGATGAACAGTGCCTGAATCTGATTTTTCCGGTAATTTTCTTTTTTCGTTTTCATAATTCCCTGTTTTTTTTTGTTTGTAAACCTGATTGTTTTGATCCTGCAGGGTAGTTATGTTTCATGCTTTTTGGGGTGTTACCTTGAACTGGTGTATGAAGAATTGAAGCAAATGTAAAACCGGATGAACAGTTATACAAGAAAGATCAGCGAACTGGCCGTTTAAGTACCCGGAAAGGGATATTTTATCAGCGAAATACACTGGGTAAATATTACACACAATGATTCTGTTACCCTGATTGCACCACGCATTTCTTGTTGCATTTCGAGATTAATATATAGGGACTGACACTTTTAGTCGTAATTTTGTCCTTTGAACTGAATGTATGATTGGACAAACAAATATTTTGGTGATATACACCGGTGGGACCATCGGGATGGTTCAGGATCCGAAAACATTGACCCTGAAGCCGCTGACCTTTGACATTTTATACAAATTTCTGCCGGTGCTGGAGAATTTTAATTGTAAAATTGATTTCTTCACCTTCGAACCGCTGCTCGATTCTTCGAACATGAGCCCGGAATTCTGGATTCACCTGGCAACCGTTATTGAAGAAAAGTATGAGGATTATGACGGCTTTGTGGTACTGCATGGTTCCGACACCATGGCCTACACTGCTTCGGCCCTGAGTTTCATGCTCGAAAACCTGAACAAACCGGTGATCTTTACCGGATCGCAGCTTCCCATCGGGATGGTTCGTACCGATGGTCGTGAGAACTTTATCAATGCGATTGAAATTGCAGCGGCGAAGGAGATAGATACGCCGGTTGTGCCTGAGGTGGCCATCTGCTTTGAGAACAAATTGTACCGGGGCAACCGGACCAGCAAACTCAACGCGGAGAATTTCAAGGCATTCGTTTCAGGAAATTATCCCCTGCTGGGTGAAGTAGGTGTTCATATCAAATACCACCATAACCTGATTTTAAAGCCCAATTTTAAAAAGCTGCGGGTGCATAAAGTGCTGGATGAAAATATTTCGATCCTGAAACTTTACCCGGGAATTTCACCGAACACCGTGGAGGCCATCCTGAACACCAAAGGATTGAAAGCCGTGATTCTCGAAACATTTGGGGCAGGAAATGCCCCCACCATTTCATGGTTTCTCGATCAACTGCAGGATGCTGTTTCCAGGGGGATCATTGTTTTCAACGTGACCCAGTGCAAAGGTGGTACGGTTGAGATGGGCAAATATGAAACCAGTGCCGGGTTGGGGAAGATCGGCATCATAGGCGGATTCGACATCACCACCGAATCGGCTGTGACCAAACTGATGTATCTTCTTGGCTGCGGTTATTCTGCCGAAAGTGTAAAACAACTGCTACAAACCTCCCTGCGCGGAGAAATGACAATTTGAAATCTCAATATTTTTTCTACCTTTGCACAGTAAAACCGATTTACAATTTACAAGTTACGATTTACAATTTTGATGTGTGTTTTTATTCGTAAATCGTAATTCAAAAATCGTAAATTTCCTGGAGAGGTGTCCGAGTGGTCGAAGGAGCACGCCTGGAAAGTGTGTGTACGCCAAAAGTGTACCCTGGGTTCGAATCCCAGTCTCTCCGCAAAAACTATCAAAGAGGAAACGCTTAAATCAAAAATCGAGTAAAACCAACCCTTCCCGGAGTTGGTTTTTTCATTTTTATCCATCCTTGTGTAAGCTGTAATGTAAGTTTTTCCGGTGCCACTCATATATTGCACATTGGCGTTTTTTAGTAAATTAGCCCTTCAATTCATACCAAACCAATCAACAAGCAGATACTTTCCACCAATCCGAATCCATGCACGAAATATTTCTGACTTTCGATGTCGAAGAGTTTGACCTTCCGTTAGAATACGGCAGTTCCATTTCCTTAATTGAGCAAATAGAAATTTCGAGGCAGGGATTGATTTTGATCAATCAGCTCCTGGACAAACTGTCAATAAGAGCAACGTTTTTTATAACGGGAACTTTTGCACTTCACAATAAAGAACTCGTCCGCCAGGTCTCATTAAAACATGAGATTGCATCCCACGCCATGTTTCACGGCAGTTTTGATTCAAAAAAAGATTTAGCGGACTCAAAAAATATTTTAGAGGAAATAACAGGAAAGCAGGTAACAGGATTCAGGCGACCTTTTTTAAAACCCGTGAATGAACCCGATCTGGTAGAGGCGGGGTACTGGTATAATTCATCATTAAATCCCACCCATATTCCCAGCAGATACAATAATCGTGATAAACCGCTGACGCCTTTCTTTTATGATCAAATTTTAAATATCCCTGTTTCAGTTAGCCCCTACCTGAGGATCCCGTTGTTCTGGTTATCTTTCAAAAATTTTCCGATGCCCTACTTCAAATTTTTGTCAAACCTGACCTTGCGCAAAAATGGCTTTCTGAATCTCTATTTTCATCCATGGGAATTCACCGACATATCATCGATTCACCTTCCCCGCTATATGAAAAGGCATTCGGGGGCATTTTTACTTGATCGTCTTGAAAAATACCTGCAATGGTTAAAGGAGAAGGGGGAATTCATCACCCTGCATGAATATGCCGAAACTATTTGCAGAAAGAAGGGTTCATTGATTCAAAAATAATTGAGGTGAGATACGATTTTCAATTCCTCCTGAAAAAAAGAACTGCGGTGGGTCTTTGGATTTTAGCCGGTCTTTGTGTCGTAATCATTCAATATCTATTGGGGACCAATGGAAAAATCAACAATTTTATCATTTTCAAAACCAGCTTTTCCCACCTGGCAAACCTGAAAGACCTCTATATCGCTTATCCCGGCGAATATTCCGACCTTTACCTGTATGGGCCTTTATTTGCCCTGTTCATGGCCCCATTTGCCCTGTTGCCGGTATTGTTCAGCTATACCCTTTGGATTATTCTTAACGCTACGGTATTGCTATACGCGATTTACCAACTGCCGGTCAGTGATAAAAACAGGGCAATCGTCAGCTGGATTGTATTCAATTGCCTGATCACCTCCCTCCTCAACAGCCAGGTGCATGCCATGACTGCCGCTTTAATTATTCTGAGTTATACCCATATACGGAAAAAGCAATTTTTTTGGGCCGCGTTTTTCCTTGTCATGGGGGTTTTTATAAAGCTGTACGGGATCCTTGGTTTGGCATTTTTCTTTTTTGTCGAGGACAAACCTAAATATCTGCTGTATCTTGTTTTCTGGACAATGGTCCTCTTTATCCTGCCCATGGCCTTTGTGGGAATTGATTATACAATTCAATGTTATGGAGATTGGTACAGGGTCCTGGTACATAAAAACTCGCTGAATGTCATGCTTGAAAACAGCCGGACCGATGTATGCGTGATGGGCATGTTTCGCAGGTTGTTCCACGATTCAACATTATCCAACCTGTATTTTATTATTCCCGGACTGTTGATATTCGCATTATCCTACATCAGGAAATCACAATTCGGAAATGTTGTTTTTCAACTGCGGATACTGGCATCTGCGCTGCTATTTGTCATTCTTGCAAGCACAGGCAGCGAATCCCCGACCATTATCATTGGCTTTGCGGGTGTGGCCATCTGGTTTATCTTAAGTGAAAAAACAAAACTGGATATTGCACTGTTGTTATTTGCCCTGATAATTTCAAGTTTTTCTCCTACCGATGTTTTCCCGGAATATATCAGAGATCGCTATATCAATCAATACGCATTGATTGTATTGCCGTTGCTGCTTGTGTGGCTGAAACTGAATTGGGATATTGCAGGAGGAACTTGTAAAAATGATCCGGAAGGTCCTCTGACCTCAGTCGGTGACCAGGTGCCATCTGTTTTCTGAAAACCCGATCTGATCCGATATTTTCCCCGGATCAAATAACCGTGCCGGAAGCACAAGGTCAGCCATGTTCATGGTTTTTAACTTAACCTCCCTGGTCAACTCCGGAGGACTGTTGATGAAAATCAGCAATCCGGGTTGGATAAGATGGCCCAACGCCCCTGACTCAATGATTACCGGTTCATTTTGCGGATTGCATTCCTTCATGAAGCGTTCAAATGCCTCCGCCAGATGTTCATCATCCGTTTCCATGAAGAAGGAACGAGCGGCGCCGGCTTCGAGAAATTTACCACTGTTTTTCCGGTGCGGTTCCATATCCTGGAAAATCCTGATTCCGGCTGAAGCGGCCACCATGCCCGAATTTCCCAGAGAATCATGAAGGTGGGGAGAGATTTTCAAGGCAAGGAGCGGGAACTTTCCTGAAAATGACCGGATCAGGTTGACAGCCAGGTATGTTTTCCCCACTTTTTTTCCGGATCCGGAGATGATGATAAACTGGGGAAATGATTTTCGGGTCATCAGATAAGCAGGGTCAGGGAATAAGCAGCTTAAAGCAGGCAAACAGCAGCACCATCGCCAGTGAAATTTTAAAATATTTTACCGGGAGAAATTTCATTGCTGTCATGGAACCAATGAGTCCTCCAGCAACCACGACAAGGATCCAGTAAAAAAAATGCGTAGGTAGCTGGAATCCGCTCACCTGCAGCCCGATCAATCCGGCGAGCGAGTTACACAGGATGAACAGGGAGGAATAGACCCCGGTTTCCTTAACATGCGACCATTTCATAAGGATAAAAATGGGGCTGAGGATAATCCCTCCGCCGATGCCGATCATGCCGGAAAGAAGCCCGAGGATGGAGCCAATGACCAGAGATGCAGGGATGCCTGGGGCAGGTTTAATTTCATACTCCCGCGATGGGCGGTACAAGAGTCTCAGCAAGGCAACCAACAACAGGATTCCAAGGATGAATTTATAGGTTGTTGGGTTGATGTGGATCAGGGCACCAAGAAAAGCCATGGGGATGGCCGGGATCAGAAATGGCAAAAAAAGCCGCCACCGGATGGAAAACCCGCTTCTGAAATTGACAAATGCGATCCCGGCAACAAAGAGATTCAGGATCAAAGCGGAACTTCTGAAGTAAACCGTGCTGACTGCGAAAATGGACATCACGGCCAGGTATCCGCTGGCGCCACCATGGCCCACCATGGAGTACATGAATGAAACTACCAGCAGCGAGATAAAAAAAAGCAGTGAGATTTCCATGAGATCCCCGTTATTCCTTGTGGTGAACAACGATACGAAATTAACAAAAAAATCCGTTAAAATGCACCAGAATGTTTTGTCAGAAATATCACAAAGTCATGTGTGATTTGTTGATACCTGACCACGAATTGACGACCTGTTTCTGTCAACTTTGCACAACCTCCCCCTTTTCCTCCCTGCCGTAATTCAACCACGGGGAGTGGTGCAAGTTCATTCATTGAACGCACGGCATAGTACGCCTTGCGATAGGACAATCCCATGGATATGGCTGCTTTTCTTAGAGAACCAAGCATCTCGATCCTTTCAAGGAGCTCAATCCTTCCGGCACCTAAAAAATTTCGTCCCTCAGTTTCAATCCAAATTCTGCCGGCAACCGTCATTTTGTTTTTCATCAGGAAAATTTGAACCGAATATTTTTACAAAACTAACAATTTATTTTTATCACATTTATCGTATACACGAAACTAGATTATTGTATTTGAAGGTTTGAGGCAGCGAAGTTATGAAGATGCGAATTATTAAAAGAAATTAAATGAACCGCAGGAATTTTATCAGGATTTCAACACTCAGCGCAGGGGGTGCCATGTTTGGTACGATCGGGTTAGGCGGAGGAAAAGAGCCCTCATTGCTTGAACGGATTACCGGCAAGATGCACACCGGCGAATCCCGGTTTCTCCGGACCCCAACCTATTGCGAAATATGTTTCTGGAAATGCGCGGGATGGGTTTATAAAAACGATCAGGGAGAGATCTGGAAGATCATCGGCAATGAAAATGACCCCCACTGCAATGGCCGGTTATGTCCCCGGGGAACGGGTGGTGTAGGAATGTACTTTGACCAGGACCGGCTCAAAACGCCGTTGATCCGCACAGGACCAAAAGGCAAGCAGGAATTTAAACGCGTAAGCTGGGACGAAGCGCTTGATTTTGTTGCTAAAAAACTTGACTTCATCGGAAAAAAATACGGTCCTGAAACGGTTGCACTCATTACCCATGGATCGGGGGGGAAACTCCTGACCACCCTGATGAAGGCCTATGGTTCCGACTCCATTGCCGGTCCCTCCTATGCACAATGCAAAGGCCCGCGCGAGGTGGCATTCGGGCTCACTTTTGGAAGCGGTCTCGAATCACCCGAACCTACTGATATCCGCGACACCCGCTGCCTGGTCCTCATCGGAAGTCATCTCGGCGAGAACATGCACAACACCCAGGTGCAGGAGATGGCTGATGCCATCGACCGTGGTGCCGTCCTCATCACGGTTGATCCCCGGTTTTCAACTGTGGCCAGCAAATCAAAATTCTGGCTTCCCATCAAACCCTCAACCGACATTGCCCTTTTATTGGCCTGGACGAATGTAATCATTAACAATGGCTGGTATGACAAGGACTATGTTGAAAAGTACACAACGGGATTTGACAAGCTGAAGGAATACATCCAGCCATTTACCCCCGAATGGGCCTATGGCATCACGACCCTCGACCCAAAAATGATCCATGATACCGCAAAGGAGATGGCCAACGCTGCTCCGGCGGTGATCATTCATCCGGGCCGGCATGTCACCTGGTATGGCGACGATACCCAGCGTTCGAGGGCCATTGCAATCCTGAATGCACTGCTCGGTTCGTGGGGCCGCCGCGGAGGGTTCTACCTTCCTGAATTGAAAGAGATCCCTGAATATCCGCATCCGCCTTTCCCGCCGGTGAATAAATCGTGGCGCGATATTCTTGGCGGGCAGTATCCCTTTGCCGAACTCCCGCTGGCCAATGCCATCGTGGACGGTTCAATTCCCGGATCCATAAAAGATTTTCAATACCGCGGCTGGATTGTCAATGGCAGCAACCTGAACATGACGATGCCCGATTCACGCAAGACACTCGAAGCCATTCAGCAGCTCGAACTGCTTGTTGTCATTGATACCATGCCGATGGAGATTACAGGATGGGCCGATGTGATTCTTCCTGAATGCACCTACCTTGAACGGTATGATGTGCTCAGGAATGATCACAACCGTGAACCGGTAATCGCCCTGCGCATGCCTGCAACTGAACCAAAATACGATACCAAACCCGACTGGTGGATCGCCAAAGAGCTGGCGACAAAAATGGGTTTGGGAAAATATTTTGGGTGGAAGACCTTCGAAGAATTCCTGGATTATAAACTGAAACGCATGGATTCCTCTTTGGAGGAGATGAAAAAAATCGGGGTAAAGAAATATGAGCGGACTTCGGGGGATCTCTATTTCTCGATCGAAAATCCGCCGGCATTTGATACCCCTTCGGGGAAGATTGAACTCTATTCAACCGAACTGGAGCAGGCTGGATTTGATCCCCTTCCAAGGTATACGCCTCACGAAGAACCACCTGAAGGATACTACCGCCTCAATTACGGAAGGACCCAATCCCATACCTTCAGCCGTACCTCCAATAACCCGAATTTGTCGGCCATCATGCCGGAAAACCTGGTGTGGGTCAACCCAAAAGTTGCAGCCAACTGGCAACTGAAGGAGGGACAGGAGGTTTGGCTGAAAAACCAGGATGGCGCAACCACCAACTTCCCTGCAAAGGTCAGGATTACTGAACGGATAAGATGGGACTCGGTTTACATAGTCCATGGTTTCGGTCACACGAATCCGCTGTTAACACGAGCTTACGGGAAAGGGGTGAGCGATGCTGCCCTGATTACCAAGGTGCTGCTGGATCCGGTGATGGGCGGAACCGGGATGAGGGGGAATTTTGTGACATTTTTAACTGAAAATCCGGATAAGGAGGTGAAGGCATGAGATTCGCAATGGCCATTGATACCAAAAAGTGTGTTGGCTGCAGCGATTGTGTCGTTGCCTGCCAAACAGAGAATGCAGTTCCCATCGGATATTGCCGCGACTGGGTCGTGGAGGTGAATGATGGAACTTACCCCCAGCTTGAAATGGAAATCCGGTCCGAACGATGCAACCACTGTTCCAATTCACCCTGCGTTCGGTGCTGCCCGACCGGAGCCAGTCATTACGATTATGGCGGAACCGTACTGGTCACCCAGCATAAATGCATTGGCTGCGGGGCCTGTATTGCCTCCTGCCCCTATGATGCCAGATACACGCATCCCAAAGGTTATGTTGATAAATGTACCTTTTGCGTCCACCGCGTTAAAGAGGGACTACCCCCAGCCTGTGTTGCAGTTTGCCCCACAAAATGTCTTTACTTCGGGGATACCGATGATCCCCGAAGTGAAATATCCATGGTGCTGAAAAAGCGGAAATATAAAAGGCTGATTCCTGAAGCCGGGACCAACCCCAATCTTTATTTTTTAATCTGAACGCCATGAGAGAAGAGCTAATCATCAGCGGTCGCATGAATCCCATGGTGGATCCCACCCTGAACATCTGGCACTGGCAGATTCCATTGTATCTCTTTGTCGGAGGTGTTGCAGCAGGCATCCTGTTTTTTGCATCGCTCTATTATATCCTGGGCCGGGAGAAAAAATATCCGGCCGCAATAAAGTGGGCGCCCATGGTTGCTCCATTTTTACTAATCCTTGGATTGGGAGCCCTGTTTCTTGACCTGAATCATAAAGCATTTTTCTGGCAGCTTTACCTGGTTGTCCGCTTCGAATCACCCATGTCGTGGGGTGCCTGGGCCCTGCTGGTCATTACGCCATTGTCTGTTGTCTGGTCGGCCACCTGGATGAAGGAGGTGTTTCCCGGATGGCACTGGAAATACCCTTTCCTGGAACAATTAGAGACCTTTTTTATCAAATATCGTTTCATCCTTGCCTGGATCATGCTTTTATATGCGGTGATCCTGGGTGTGTACACCGGGATCCTGCTGTCGGCCTTCAACGCAAGGCCGCTCTGGAACACGAGCATCCTCGGACCCCTGTTCTTTGCTTCCAGCCTCTCTACCGGGGCAGCCGTGATCATGCTCATGGCAAAAAGTCACCTTGAACGTAACATTTTCAGCCGGATCGACCTGATGATGATAGCCATCGAGCTGTTCCTGATCGTTCATATGTTCATGGGATTTCAGGCCAGCACCCAGGTTCAGATCGATGCAGCCAATATGTTCCTCGGAGGGCCGTATACAGAGGTATTCTGGATATTCGTGGTCTTCATCGGCCTGTTGCTGCCTGCATTCCTGGAGTCTCTTGAACTCCTGGGCTATAAAATTCCGATCATCATTACCTCAACCCTCGTGCTGACCGGTGGTATTTTTCTGAGATTCATCATCGTATATGCCGGGCAGGCGAGCAGATACCTTTACTAATGACCAAATACCAATTACCAATGACGAATGACGATTTTTGATTTAAACACTTTGATTTTCAAAACAGATACCGGATATGGAAACAAAAGATCAACCTAGGAAGAACAGGTATATGAATCCTTACATTGGCGGGGTTTTGCTTGGGCTTGTATTGCTGGCTGCGAATTTTATTTCGGGGCGTGGACTTGGGGCCAGCGGCGCTATAAAAAGTGTCGTGGTAGCCACCACTCAGTCAATCGCACCAAATTACACCGCGAAAACAAAATACTTCAAAGAGTACCATGAAGAACATTCCGGATCACCCATGAAAAACTGGCTGGTCTTCCAGATGCTTGGCGTTATTGTCGGGGGTTTTGCTTCAGGCGCCTTGGCTGGCAGATTGAAGTTAACGGTTGAACACAGCCCGAAAATCAGCTCACGGCGCAGGTTGATTTTTGCCCTGCTCGGAGGTATATTTTTCGGTGTAGGTTCTCAACTCGGAAGAGGCTGTACGAGCGGATCGGCGCTCAGCGGGATCGCAGTCATTTCATTTGGAGGGATCATCACCATGATGGCCATTTTTGGCGGTGGGTATGCCCTGGCTTACTTTTTCCGGAAAAACTGGATATAAAAAAATCGTAAATCTAAAATCGTAAATCAAAATTGACATGGGACCATTAGCAGTAAACGATATTATCTCCTCCAATACCAATTTTTTCCTGGCCTTCATCATTGGGATCGGCTTCGGGTTTGTGCTGGAACAATCGGGATTTTCATCCAGCCGGAAACTGGCCGGACTTTTTTATGGTTACGACATGGTCGTTCTGAAGGTTTTTTTCACCGGTGGGGTGACCGCCATGCTCGGGCTGTTATTTTTCAGCCTGTTTGGCTGGGTTGACCTCAATCTGGTCTATGTAAATCCAACCTTTTTGACTTCAGCCATCGTAGGTGGACTGATCATGGGCGCCGGATTTATCATGGGCGGTTTTTGCCCGGGAACGAGCTTTTGCGGTGCTGCCATCGGAAAGCTTGATGCCATGATATTTATTCTTGGTCTTCTTATCGGGGTCTATTTCTTTGCATTTGCCTACCCGGTATTTGAGCCTCTTTACAAATCAGCTCCGATGGGATCCCCAAAAATGTCGACCATGCTCGACCTGAGCGATGGAGTTTTAGCCCTCATCCTTGTACTGGTAGCGCTGGGGATGTTTTGGGTTTCGGGATGGATCGAGAAAAAATTTCCGCAGGAGGAATATTAGAAATAAAAATCCTTTTCCTTCGAAAAAGGGAACCGGGTTTATTAAAATAGAATTTAAAAAAGAGAATCATGAAACCCTTACATTATCTAACGCTCGTACTGATAATCCTGGCTTTGGTCATTGCCCTTGTTCCGCAAAATACAACCAGGCCCTATAAACTGACTGCCGGACAGTTACTCTCAGAGATACGAACCGGCACACAATTCATCAGTCCCGATGAGGTGGCAGATAAAATTGTTCAGAAAGACCCCTCCATCCAACTGATCGATGTGCGGAATCCCAGGGAATTTGACATGTTCAGCCTTCCGGGCGCCATCAATGTGCCATTGCAGGATATTCTTTCGGAGAACAATTATGATCTCCTCAACCAGGGGACCAAAATGAATATCTTTTATTCAAACGGATCCACGGAAGCCAATGAAGCATGGCTGCTGACTCGGCAGCTCGGCTATCAGAACAACTACGTTTTGCAGGGCGGACTGAATTACTGGATGGAGACCATCCTGAATCCGCTGAAACCGGGGACCCTTGTTTCGAACGATGAAATTGCAAGGTATGATTTCCGTAAAGCTGCCTCCATGGCGTTGGGAGGAGGTGAGGGAACATCACTGACCGCTGTTTCGGCCCCGGCAGCTACTTCGCCCAAACCCGGGGTGGTTCCCATGAAGAAGAAGAAAAAAGCTTCGGGGGGCTGTTAAATCCTGCGGCGGTTCATGGCAACAGGTCCTTGCGCTCATTTACATTTTTAAAGAGATGGCTGATCTCCCCGGATGGGATGTCAGAAAAGTCGACCATTTTATGTGGAACTATTCCCGGTAAATCAAGCAGGCTCATCTTTCCGGACAGAACATTGTTTTCAATTACCGGTATCAGCTCCCTGTGGTAAAATCCGCACAGGGGTTCAATAAAATCAGCATGCCTGGGAACAACCATCCGAAGATCATGATCCGCCGCAGATATCAGCCTGTCAATTACCATTATTGAAACATTTGGCATATCACAGGTAAGCACAAGGGTCCACGCTGTTCGACTGTTCAGAAGACCGGAATGGATCCCTGCAATGGGCGCACTCACCTTTAATACGTCTTTCACCATCGGAAATCCCAGGGGGGCAAGATCGTGGTTGCCGGCGCTGATGAGAATGCTCTGTGTAAACTGTTTGGCTAAATCAAGGGAGTATTGTATCAGGGGCTTTCCCAGGTATGGAATGAGGGCTTTATTTGATCCCATGCGTGAACTTCGTCCGCCGGCAAGAATAACAACTGTAATCTTCATCTTTGTAAAAGTACGGAAGATTCACGGCCCCGGGAATGAAAATAGAATTTGATTTTTTATCTTTATAGCGAAATTCAACCATTCATCCTATGACGACACCTTTCATCCAAAGGTTTTACAATTTCATTTTCATGTTATTGCTCGTCATTTGTATCAGCAGTTGTAAAAGCTTTAAAAAGGACAGCAGTGAAGTGGTTACTACCCTGCTTAGTCCGACTCCCGCCCTGGTTGAAGACAAGGACGGCAATGTTTACCATACTGTGATCATTGGGACCCAGGAATGGATGCTTGAGAATCTGAGAACCACCCGATACCAGAACGGGGAGGCTATTCCAATGGTGACTGATGGTCCCCAATGGAATAAACTCACTACCGGCGCCTTTTGCAATTATGAACATGATGCAAGTTATGGATTAACGTATGGCCACCTGTATAACTGGTACGCCATTGTCGATACCCGCGATATCTGCCCTGATGGCTGGCATGTCCCGAGCGATGAAGACTGGGATATCCTGAGTTCCTTTCTTGGCGGGGACCTCGTTGCCGCAGGAAAAATGAAAGAGACAAAAGCCGGTTCCTGGAACGCACCCAATGTAGGAGCGACCAATGTCAGTGGCTTTACGGCCCTGCCTGGCGGGTACAGGAGCGTGCGGGGTGAGTTTCACAGCCTGGGAAGCTATACTTTTTTGTGGTCTTCAACCCCCTATGCTCCTGAAACGGCCTGGTGCCGTTACTTTCAGAACGGCAGTGACCGAATGGACCGGATCGACAACTACAAAGCCTTTGGATTTTCGATCAGGTGCATTAAAGACAAGTGAAATTCGCATGGCCAGGTTCCAGCCTCACACTTGATGAACTTCGCCGCAGGCAGCCGTGAATGCACCCGCGGGGGTTCATGCGAGGTTTGAAATAAACTTTTGCAAAATCCCCGTCACCTCTGTAGCCATTTCTCCCAGGGCCGGATTCTCGATCGCCATCATGGAGGCCATTGGATTTACCGCTGAAACTTCAGTTTTTCCGTTTTCCAGGTCGATCACCAGGACATTACAGGGGAGCATGGTCCCGATCTTTTCTTCAGCCTGAAGCGCTTTGTAGGCAAAACCCGGATTACACATTCCCAGGATTTTATACTTTTTCATCTCGACACCCAGCTTTTCCTTTAGTTTCTGACGCATGTCGATTTCGGTGATCAGACCGAACCCTTGCTCCTTCAGGGTGCTGATCACTTTTGATTCAGCTTCCTCGAAACTGCAATCCAGGATGGTGCTAAAGTAATATTCCATGACTATGTGTATTTGGGTATTTTTTATTTATTGACAAGGATCTCATAGGTCACCTCCATGGCTTTTTTATAGACAAAGGATACACCACAATAACGGTTCTGTGACAGGTCCACTGCTTTTTTCAACTGTTCCATGGGAAGATCAGTTCCGGTAAATTCGTAAATGACATGCATCCGGTCATAATGCTTTGGATGTTCCTGGGTCACATTCGCTTCAATGCGGATATCCAGCGCGCTAAATTCAACCCGCATTTTCTTCAGGATGGAAACCACGTCCATTCCTGTACATCCAGCCAGGGCTGCAAGCATCATCTCCTTGGGCCGTGATCCTTTATTCTCACCGCCATTATCAACGGTGGCATCCATCATCACACTATGCCCGCTCACATTGGCATCGAATAACATATTTCCTTTCCAGGAGGTATTAACTACATGTGTCATGGTTCCTTGTTTAGAATTGTGGTGATTGCAAATATAGTTTATTCAATAACCAGTTTACGGACCATTGATTCGCCGGATGTCCGGATTTTCACCAGGTAAAGACCTTTGGGACTTCCCGACAAATCGAATTGCTCCTGTTGACTTAATGAACCGTTCAACGCGCGATGTGCAATGGTCCTGCCGGCGATATCCGAAATCGTGATGGTCAGGTCATTGTTGTCAATCCCACTAATCCGAAGGGTAAACAGGCCGTGTGAAGGGTTGGGGGAAATGACCATCCTGACCTGTGTCCCAGGATTTTCGGCTATGCCAATCGGGCCGTTGATATGAATGACCCGTGAGTCGGATGCCGGGGTGGTGCAGGGGGACAAGGCTGATGCAGTCAGGGCAAGGGTAACGGATCCCATATTTTTATCGTCGGTGCTTGGATAATAATATCCTGATAGTGCATTGGCGTCGCTAAAAGTTCCGCTGCCCGAAGTGGTCCACACGTGATTGGAAAAATTGGAAGCGGTGCCATACAAAGGAACCTGTGTAACAATGTAATCACAGGTGGTATCGTTACCGGCGTTGTCTGCTGCTGCCTGGTTCACATTCACATCAGTGGAAGCGTCGGTAACAAGTGTACCATCAGAAACCTGAACCATATAATGGGTGGTTACAGAGGGCGCAACTACCGGGTTTTGGAGGGTAGAGGTGTATCCCGGAGGGATGGAGGTCCATGAAAAGGTATAGGTTCCGCTTCCCCCGGCCGGGGAAACATTGAGCTGCGAGCTTTGCCCTGCGCAAATAAGCGTGGGCACAGCCGAGGCTGTAGCCGTAAGCGGGGCTGCAACATATTCATTGGCAACCAGTGTACATAATTTAATATTCGGTTTCGCGACTACCATTGCACCATAAAAGGTAACCGTTCCTGTTCCAGCAGCAGGCGCCGTCCAGGTGAAATTCCATACTTTGGTTGCTGATGAGCTCCCTGCAGAAGAATGGGTTACATATTTCGTTCCTCCGACCAGTTTGTTTCCGGATCCGGCTGCCAATATTCCTAATTGAAGCCCGGTAGCGTCCTGTGGAGAAACTTCAAATCCTTTTTTTCCTGTCCCGGTCACCGTGACCGTAATGTTGTATACCGTGCCAGCCGTATACCCCTGGGATGGAATGTCGGAGGTAATCCAGCCTGTAACCGTTGTGGCGGACCCACCATGGCAGCTGACACAATGGTGTCCATCGCCGGGAGATCCTGTATATCCGGCCGGTGCTCCGGTAGGATAGGCCATTGCGGATGAACTTACTGTTAAAATAAATAATACCGAACCAATCAAAGCGGCCAGGAAAAAGAGTGCTTGTTTCATCATCGATAATTTCATTTAGGTATATGAATACTATTTTACGATTACTACTGTGACGCAAAAATATTCATAAGTTGCCTGACGTTATTATGTTATCTGTTTCACAACAAACACGCGGGTTTAACATATGTTTGTCATAGCATACCAATAGCCGGCGGGCGAAACTATTCAGATTTATTCTAAATTTTAAATGCTTCGTAATTCTGCTTGGTTTACTCCATTAAACCTTTCATTCGCTTTAACTCCGTGACATCATGGCTGTAGACTGCCATACGGTTGACCAGACCATCATCACCTAAAATTGGGTGGAGGTAGGTGACCATCCAATGTCCAGTTCTTTCATATTCAAACCTCACAAGATGGCCATTCATGATGGCCTCTTTGTATTTACCCAGCACCCGGGTCAGGGTAGGTTCAACAATAAACTCATTCACCATTTTTCCTATCACCTGTGATTGGTTCAGCCCGATGATTTTACAGAATGCCTGGTTGGCTTCTGTAAAACGATACCTCTCATCATTTTCGACAGACAATTGGAAAACGCTGTCGCTGATGGAATTGAAAATGCCGAGTATTGCTGCTCATGATTATTTCATTTAATCTGTTAAACTTAATAAAAAAATTGTGAATGGAAGTTTATTACTAACATTCAGGGTTACAGTCTTGCTGTAATGAGAATGAATTGGTAATTTTGAAGGATATAAACAATTAATCAATCATGGACACTATACAAGTAAAGAAAATGAAGAAAGGTCTGATCCTTGTTTTTTGTCTCCTGTGCCTTGGAATTCCTGTACAAATGGCCGGCCAGGTTCTGAACCTGAATGTACCCTGGAAATTTATTCAAGGCGATCAGCCCGGATATGCGTCACCCTCCTTTGATGATGCGTTGTGGAAAACCATTGCGGTGGATAAAATATGGGAAGCCTCTGGGTATGACCCCTACGATGGATACGCCTGGTACCGGATCAGGGTTGTGATCCCCTCTTCCCTGAAAAAGATGGCTCCCCTGAAGGACAGCCTGCGCCTTTACCTTGGCAAGATCAACAATTTCGACCACACTTTTCTTAACGGAAAACTCATTGGGATCAATGGCGAGAATGCCCTGCCGGAGAGGGTTACCGATACAAACTTCATTCATGCGCCGATAAACTACTGGGATAAAAAGCGATCCTATACGCTGGCACTCAATGATTCGCGGATCAGGTGGGACGAGGAAAACCTGATCGCCGTGCGGGTTTACGACCAGGGTGGCCAGGGTGGACTGTATACCGGCGACCAGGCCATTTCAATGACCAGGCTTTCGGATTACATGGCCATTGAAAACAACATCAGTCCCTATACCTTTGAGAAGAAAAACCTGGGTAAATCGATCACCCTTCGAAACCTCTCCGGTGTTTATACCATGGAAGGGGATTTTACCATCACGGCGATCAACAAACTTACAGGTGAAAAAATTTACCTGCAAAACAACAGGCAACTCCTTCTGAACCCGGGTCAGTCATTGCCATTCGATCTGAAAATCAAGGCTCCGGATCAGTCTGCACTCATCACCTATCGCTTTGATTTTTCAAAATCGGGCGACAGTGCAATGGTTGCGGATGAAACACCTTACATCACCACTCCTGAAACCCCTGCTCAACCGCGTATCAACGGACCAACCATCGCTGCTTCCCGGCCGGGGAGACCCTTTCTTTTTGCCATTCCGGCATCCGGTGAAAGACCCATGCGTTTTGAGGTCGATCCTCTTCCGAAGGGGCTGCATCTTGATAAACAGACCGGGATCATTACCGGAAAGGTTGATGCAAAAGGTGAATACAAAATCCAGGTTAAGGCAAAAAACGCCCGGGGGACAACTTCGCGGGAGCTGATCATCTCTGTCGGAAACCGCATCTGCCTTACCCCGCCCATGGGATGGAACAGCTGGAACTGCTGGGGGCTGGCGGTCGATGAGCCAAAGGTGGTGGCCAGCGCCCGCACATTCCGCGATAAAGGTCTGATGAACCATGGCTGGAACTATGTGAACCTCGATGATGGGTGGGAAATCAACCGCGACAGGGAACCCAAGCGTGATCCGCAGGGGAATATCCTGACCAATGAAAAATTTCCAAACATGAAGCGGGTGGGTGACAGCATCCATGCACTGGGACTTAAATTCGGGATTTACAGCTCTCCCGGTCCGCTCACCTGCGGAGGCTATACAGCCAGTTATCAGCATGAAGCGCAGGATGCCCGGTCATTTGCCTCCTGGGGTGTTGACTACCTGAAATATGACTGGTGTTCTTATGATGGCATCGCAAGGGATACCTCCCTGAATGAGCGTAAAAAACCCTATTTTGTGATGCGCGACGCCCTGGACAAGATTGACCGTGATATAGTCTACAGCCTTTGCCAGTATGGTATGAGCAAGGTATGGGAATGGGGTGATGAAGTTGGGGGGAACCTCTGGCGCACCACCGGAGATATTACCGATTCGTGGGAAAGCCTCCGTGAAATCGGTTTCAGCCAGGTTGCCAACCAACCCTTTGCCAAACCCGGCAACTGGAACGATCCCGATATGCTCATCGTGGGCTGGGTGGGCTGGGGTCCCAGCCTCCATCCAACCAGGCTCACGCCCGACGAACAATACACCCATATTTCCTTGTGGTGCCTGCTCTCTTCTCCGCTGCTGATCGGGTGCGACCTTGAACGGCTTGATCCATTCACGCTCAACCTCCTCACCAACGATGAGGTGATTGCCATCGACCAGGATCCGCTTGGGAGCCAGGCCAGGCAAGTCCTGGTGGAGGGTGACATCCAGGTATGGGTGAAAAACCTTGCCGACGGCACCAAGGCCATCGGGGTTTTTAATCTTGGCCAAAAAACACAAAATTACAAATTGAACCTTCAAAAAGCCGGATTGAAATCCGGCAGTGAACTCCGTGACCTGTGGCGGCAAAAGTCGCTGGGAAAAGCCGGGGAGGTTCATGAAATGCAGATCCCATCTCATGGAGTACTTCTCCTCAAAATCAATTAATACTACCATGGCTGACGAAATTTCGAACCAGGAACTTGTCCTTCAATATACCTTCGATGTAACCACGGCCGACTGCGACATGAATGCCCGGTTGAGACCAGGCGGACTCATCAACTTCCTTGTACTTGCTGCCATCAACTCGGCCGATTCGCTGGGCTTCGGATATGCCGGGCTTCGGGGACAGCAGCTTTTCTGGGTACTCAGCCGCATGACGATCGAAATTTACAAGCCCCTGAAATGGTACGACAAAGCGGTGGTTGAAACATGGCCAAAAGATGTCAACGGGTTGCTTTATCTCAGGGATTTCGTGGTAAAAAACCAGAAGGAGGAAATCGTGGCAAAATGTACTTCGGGCTGGCTGGCCATCGATATCCAGTCAAAGCGCCCCAGGAAGGTTGAGGAGAAATTCAGTTATATCTTCGACAGGATGAAGGAGCTGCACGCGCTGGAGCAACTTCCTGAAAAGATTGGTGCGATTGCAGCGGGCGATGCCTTTGAACTGAAAACCACCTGGTTCGATCTCGATGTGAACAAGCATGTCACCTCCAGCCGGTATATGGACTGGATGGTTGATACCCTGCCAGTTGATTTTCTGATCAGCCATTATCCTTCAAAACTTTCCATCAACTACCTCAAAGAGACAATGTGCGGGGAGGCCATCAGTTTGATTCAATCCACAACCCATGAAAATCAATTTTTGTTCGAGGGGGTTAACCGGGCCAGTGATTCGATAAAGTTCCGGGGCAAGATGGATTTTTAACTACTTTTGGTTATGCAAATGTTACCATGACCCTCAAAGAAACTTCCTTCCGACAAATTCAATCCCTGGTTACCAGGTTTGAAGAACAACATGACTCTTACCGAGCTGCTGACTACAATGAAACCCTGACGCGCCGCGATTTCATTGATCCTTTCTTTAAAGCACTCGGATGGGACATCGATAATTCGCAGGGCTATGCCGAGGCCTACCGCGAGGTGATCCACGAGGATAAGCTGAATGTGGGCGGAGCTACCAAAACGCCCGATTATTCATTTAAACTGCCCGGCGGAAAACGTTTGTTTTTCGTGGAGGCCAAAAAGCCGAGTGTTGATATCAAAAACAACATTCAGCCTGCCTACCAGATCAGGCGATACGGCTGGAGTGCCAGGTTGCCTGTTTCAATCATCACCGATTTTGAGGAGTTCGCAGTGTACGACTGCACGCGAAAGCCCTCCCCCAACGACAGCGCATCGGTATCACGGGTGCGCTACCTGACCTGGAAGGATTATCTCACCGAATTTGATTTCCTGTGGGATACATTCAGCAAGGAGCGGGTGCTGAAAGGCAGTTTCGACAGGTTTGTACAGAGCGATACCGCCAAAAAAGGTACGGCCACGGTCGACAGGGAGTTTCTGCTTTCCCTCGATGAATGGCGGAAAACCCTGGCAGTGGCCATCTGTAAATCGAATGCAAACCTTGGAGATGAGGAGATCAACTTTGCCGTTCAGGCTACAATTAACCGGTTAATCTTTCTGAGAATAGCTGAAGACCGCGGCATCGAATCCTACGGAAACCTGAAATCGGTGATCGATAAAACCGACACCTACGGGAAGTTGCTTGAACTTTTTTTCCGTGCCGACGAAAAGTACAATTCCGGGATATTCAACCTTCAGAAGGATAATATCACCCCTTTCATGAAGGTTGATTCAAAGACCATCGGCGGGATCCTTTCCGAGCTTTATTACCCGGTGTGTCCCTATGAATTTTCTGTATTGTCGGTGGAGATTTTAGGATCGGCTTACGAACAGTTTTTAGGCAAGGTGATCCGGGTAACGGAGGGTCATCACGTGAAAATAGAGGAGAAACCCGAAGTGCGCAAAGCCGGCGGGGTCTATTACACACCGCAATACATTGTCGATTACATTGTGCAGCAAACCGTGGGAAAGAAGACCAAAGGGAAATCTCCGGCCGAAATGGCCTCCCTGCGCATCGTCGACCCGGCCTGCGGGAGCGGCAGCTTTTTGTTAGGCGCCTATGAGTATCTGCTTGATCATCACCGCTCATGGTATGCATCCCATCCCCAACCGGCGCGCGGCCGGAAGGAGCAACCCCTCACCCCCGATGGTTTCCTGACCACAGCGGAGAAAAAGCGGATCCTCATTAACCACATCTTCGGGGTGGACATCGATACCAACGCAGTGGAGGTGACCAAGCTGAGTCTCCTGCTGAAATGCCTGGAGGGCGAAACCCACGCCTCCATCCAGCAACAGTTTGCCCTTTGGAACGAACGGGTGCTACCCAGCCTCGACCACAATATCCGCAGCGGGAACAGTCTGATCGACCTCGATTTTTATGATCTGGAATTGGATTTCGGCGAACCGAAAAAAATCAAACCCTTCAGCTGGGAAAAGAGCTTCCCCCTGGTATTCGCCCAGGGCGGCTTTGACGTGGTGATCGGGAATCCGCCCTATGTCCGGCAGGAGCTGCTGGGCGATCAGAAAAATTATTTCCGACAGAAGTACAAGGTGTATCATGGCACAGCCGACCTCTATACCTATTTCTTTGAACGCATGATGGGATTGCTCGGCGAACAAGGGCTTTTCGGCATCATCGTCGCCAACAAATGGATGCGTGCCGCTTACGGCCAACCCCTTCGGAGGTGGCTGAAATCGCAAAACATTAAACAAATCATCGACTTCGGCGATCTTCAGGTATTCCAGGGCGCCACCACCTATCCCTGCATCTTCATCAGCGGGAAAGGAGCGGTTGAAAGTGCCATCGAAGTTACGGCGATGAAAACACTGACTTTTGATTCGTTGTCGGGCTATGTTGTTGAACATCATGTAAACATTGATCAGTCTTCGCTCGAAGATGCCGGCTGGAGCCTCGGATCGGAAAACGAACAGCAGTTGCTGGCAAAGATCAGATCGGCCGGAATTCCATTGGGCGATTATGTAAAGGGGAAAATCTACCGTGGTGTGTTAACCGGTCTCAACGAAGCCTTTGTGATCGATGCCGCCACCCGCAACCGGCTCATCGCCGAAGATCCCCGCAGCGCCGAGGTGATCAAACCCTTTCTGGCCGGGCGGGATATAAAGCGCTATAGGGAGCCGAGGAGTGATAAATTTCTGATCTTTTTTCCAAAGGGATTTACAGATCAACTGAGCAACGGAAAAGGTTATCCGTGGAGATGGATGCAGGTAAATTTTACCGCAGTTGCAAATTATCTCGAACCTTTTGAAGGCGCTGCCAAAAAGAGATGCGACAAAGGGGATTATTGGTGGGAGTTGAGAGCCTGTGATTATTACGAGGAATTTGAGAAGCCGAAAATCATTTATCAGGTTTTCCAGGTATCACCTTGTTTCATCTGGGATACAAACGGGCATTATTGCAACAATGCTATCTGGATCATTTCCACTGAAGATCAAATGCTTTTCGCTGTTTTAAATTCAAAAATGGGCTGGTATTTAATTGGGAAGAATTGTACACAAATTCAGAATGGATACCAGCTCATTTTCAAATATCTTGAAAAAGTCCCCATTAAAAACATTGATCAAACCAACCCTTCCGAAACCTCCCTCCGCTCCGCCATCATCACCAATGTCGACCTGATGCTTCAGTTGAACAAAGATCTGGAGGCGGCCACCCTGCCCGATCAGAAGGAGCAGATCAAGGCTCGGATCGGTCATACCGACGACAAGATCAACCGGATGGTTTACCAGTTGTATGGGTTGACGGAGGAGGAGAAAAAGATCGTTGAAAACTTCCGGTGAAAGTTGTATCACCTTTTGGCATCCAAGGCGATTAAGCAGGAAAATGAAGTTATGAACAGCATTAAATTATTTGAAAGCAAAAAGATCAGGTCGGTTTGGAATGAGACTGAGCAACAATGGCATTTTTCCATCATTGACGTTATTGAAATACTGAGTGAAAGCCAGCGACCAAGAAAGTATTGGAACGATCTGAAGAAAAGGTTGCTTAAAGAAGGTTTCCTGGAGTTGTCCGCAAAAATCGGACAGCTGAAACTTCTTTCCCCGGATGGAAAAAAATATAAAACAGATGTTGCTGATACAAAGACACTTCTTCGTATTGTTCAATCAATTCCATCTCCTAAGGCAGAGCCTTTTAAAAGATGGTTAGCCCAGGTTGGTTATGAGCGTATTGAAGAGATTGAAAATCCGGAGATCGCCACACAAAGAGCCAGAGAGTTGTATAAGGCCAAAGGCTATCCCGACGACTGGATCGAAAAGCGGATGCGAAACATTGCGATCCGGGAGGAACTTACCGGAGAGTGGAGTAACCATGGCATCCGGCAGCAGATCGAATATGCCATTCTCACCTCAGAAATATCCAAGGCTACTTTCGGGCTAACCCCAAATGAGTATAAAAACCTTAAGAGATTGAAACGCGAAAACCTGCGCGATCACATGAATGACCTGGAATTAATCTTTTCAATGTTGGGCGAGGCCTCAACCATTGAGATTGTCAAAACCCAACATCCGGAAGGTTTTATCGAGAACCGGGAAGTCGCACATGAAGGCGGGAAGATTGCCGGAGATGCCCGGAAAGCTTTGGAAAAGAAGACCGGAAAAAAGATCGTCACCAATCAAAATTACCTCCCGCAAAAGACCATGACACAGGAGTGATGGTCCACCTGCATCAACAGACCCTTGAGAATTGGAAGTCACAAATTGTGATATCCAAAAATGAGGCATGAAAAATTGTTCGTCAAAGTCCAATACTCTCCTCAGAGATCAGCACAGGAATGAAACCCGGATTCGGGTTTCCGCTGCCACTGTCGAGGTTATACTGATACAACGATACCACATCCAGATCTGACCCGGTCCAGGCGGCAGGTTTTATGACCAGGAACGTTCTTACCTGCTTGCTGCTTAACTCTGCGTTAACCCAGGAGCCAGTGTTAGCATAAATACCGGTGTAATTTTTTCCCGCGGGATAAACCTTCAGCATGGGATTGTGGGTGTGTCCGAAGGCAACTATTTTGTACTTTTTTGGCGCCGCTGACTGCATATATTCATAGGAGGCGGCCAATGAAAGATCAATGCTCCCATCCAGGATGGCCATCAGGACCGGCATGGTTACGGCGACCCCATTCCCCGTTTCAGTTGCTGGCCATTTATCTTCAATGTTGGCGGCATACATATCGCGCACCCCATCAAAACTGAGCGATGATGTGTAACCATCAATGCCTGTCATCCTTATGTTAGAAGAATCTGCAACAACCTTTAACGAATAATGAATTTGCAGATAGGTAATGGATGCAGCCCATGCAGTTAAAAATTCAACCTGGCCGGTCCCGGCAACAGTCTCCTTTAGTTTCGAACTCCCATGTTCCATAAGCCCTTCCGCATCCAGTCGTGAAACAAAATATCCCGGTGGCAGCATGTGACCCGGGTTCGAAAGTGGTTGGGGACAATTAAAGAAATCATAGCGGTGACCATGTTCCATAATGATTTCATCCGTCGGTGAATAATGGCCGAGTCCGGGTGAATCTCCCTGCCAGATAACTCCCGGGATGATCTCCTGAAGGATCGCCTGCGTTAACAGCATGTCATGGTTTCCGGGAACATAGACCAGCTGAACGATGCCACCAGCCGCAATGGCTTTGAGTTTACTGACGATATCACGGTTGACATCTGCGTTGGCAATAGACAGAAAGTAATCCCTTGAATCGTGAATCCCCGCCTGGGAATCAAACGGTGATATACGATACGGAACCACCCATTCGTCGAACAGATCGCCCAGAATGACCAGTTGTCTAACCTGGGGACTGGTCATCACCATATCGAGCAGACTGTCGAGCGCCGTTGCATTTTTAGTAAACCAGCAATATTTTAATGCTGCAGCGCGTTGGTCACCCATGTGGATATCACTGATACATACCATGGCGTTGCGTTGGGTGGAGCCATTCCCGAGAAGCAGATGCACTGCCGTTGTGCGCACTTCAATCACGGTGTTTGACTGCAGGGTCAGTCCGGATGTCGATTTCAGTCCTGTTTTAAGGGTAACCATGTATTTCCATCCTTCATTCAGCTGAAACCCGGGCAGAAATGCAAGGAAGATCTTCCTCCCCGAGGAAATTATCTGATACATTGCATCGAGGGGGCCATTCCTGTCTGAAAAAGAGATATTTCCCCTGATGGTCGAGGAATCAACCGGCTGGCTGAAATCCAGCTCAATGGATCGTTCCTGCCAATTCAGAACGTAGTATAATTCATTCTGAAGGTTCAATTTTGGCAAATTCACCGTCAGGTATACCGGTTCGACAGGGGACTCCGTCTTTTTGCAGGATTGCTGGAATAAGAGCAGGGCACCAAAAGCCGTACCCCATGCAAATAAAAAAAGGCACTTGAGTTTCATTGGTCAATTTATTTATTTCTTCCGGGTCGATGTATCAATTCTTCCTTCATCATCTTCTTTACTGCCATAGAACCGCCAGCGGATCACGACGCTGAAAAGCTGATTTAACCAGTGAAACCTGCCCGGGTAAAAATCCAGGGAATACTGCAGCCAATAAAGGTTCCTATCAGTATTCCCGCCAGGATATCACTTGGATAATGCACCCCAAGCGCCATCCGCGAATAACCCACTGCAAAAGCCCAGATGTAGACCGGGATCACGATTCTTTTTTTTCGGAACAGTACCGACAACAATGCAGCCATGGCAAAGGCTTCGAGGGTATGGCCTGAAGGGAAGGAGGAATCACCTCCGGTAGAGAGTTTTTCGATATAGGGATAGGTGACAAATGGCCGTTCACGGTCGATCACCAGTTTCAGTCCCTGGCTGATCAGGGGAACTGTAATTAACACAACGGCAATCATAAAGAACCTGATGCGCATGGGTTTCGACCTCCTCACGACCGAAATAATAAGGACGATCAAACCCAATGAAATACTGGTAAAGGTGGTGTAGTTGGAGATAAATTGCCACAGCGGGGTTGACCCCTGAAAAGCATGGTCGTGTACCCAGGTTAACAGTGCGATGTCGAGAGATGAAAAATTCAAGTTCGCGATTTTATTGTCCAATGATACTCATTTATAACCTGATCTGAAAGATAAATCTTTGAAATGTTTCAATCGCCGGAGTGTAAAAACATCCCACCCGTTTTCCTTTACCATCTGCATGGCCGGTTGTTTCTGCATGATGGCACCTCCCCAATAGTTGTGATCATATACATGCGGGTTCTCAAACCATTGTTCGATTTGCATGGCAATGTCAAACCGCACCTGTTCATTGTCAGCCATGCTAAATGAGGAGCCGGGCAAACTCACTGTAAAACAATTCTGGACGAATGCATAGATCGAATCAACATCATAGCCGCTTCCTTTATAAAGCTGCCCGATTCCCAGGTGGAAATTGAACGGCATGAGCAGGCCGCCGGGATCCCTCCATTTCCCATTCATCATCATATAATGGTAACCGCCTCCAAGAACAGCAGGCCAGCCCATGATCGCCTCAGGCGGATTCACGAACATGTTGGATTTGTTTTTTGCTTCGGAAATTCCGAAAATAAAGGTGATCGAATCGTAGGTCCCGGCCGGTATCTTATCAGGGAACAAAATTGTTTTTGTTCCTGTCAGGTTTTCATCAACATAGAATATATCCTTTACCTCCCCGATGACCTTGCGGGTTCCGTCATGGTTGTAGAAGGTAATGTCGGAGATAAAATACATCAGGTCGGTGACCAGGTATTCATTTCCGGCAGCATTGGTATAAATCAGCTCATTTCGTTTCAATGGCTCACCTTTTACCAGGTGGTCAATGTAAAAGACAACAGTGCCGCCTGGTGTTTCCGGGACAGGATCCGAGTTTTTTTTACAGCCTGTCAGAAAAATAAGCAGGAGTAAAAAAACAAAAAAGGTATTTGCCGGTGAAATCGAAGCGCTTTTAAACATGCTTTGTCATTCAGTATTTGAGATTTTTCCTTTAATAACGGGACCCGCCTGCTTCCTGGTAAAGGTCGCCAGCAGGAGATCAAAGTTACAAATTTAGGAGAATCCCTCTTTATAAAACATTTATGCCTTCCCGGTTGATCCTTATGAAATCCTTATAGATTCCGATGCAAATTTGCAGCCTGGGAAACCGAATCATTCAGTCTAATTAAAATTCAAAGATTTCGAGGCCGGATGCAACCAAATTTTGATCTTTTAAACTTCTGAGATGAGTTCCACAGCAGCACATATAATCGGGGCGGTTTTAACGCTCTTCATCCTGGGATACCTGGTGTATTCACTTATTAAACCTGAAAAATTTTAATGCGATGACCATCCAGGATATTATTCAGGTGATTTTATTCTTTGCCCTGCTGATCGGGATTACCCCTTTCCTTGGAAATTATATGGGCAGGGTCTTCACCGGGAACCGGCATTTTATGCTGCCTGTTTTCGGATGGCTTGAAAAACTGACCTATAAATTCTCGGGCATCACTTCAGATGAAGAGACGAATTGGAAATCATATACATTCAGTCTGCTTCTGTTCAATCTAACCGGATTTGTTTTTGTGTTTCTAATTCAGCTGTTTCAATCCTATCTGCCGCTGAATCCTGCGCATCTTCCCAATGTTTCCTGGCATCTCTCTTTCAATATTGCAGTTAGTTTTATGACAAATACCAACTGGCAATCCTATGCCGGGGAAACGACATTGAGTTACTTTGTTCAACTAATCGGGCTTAATATACAGAATTTTGTTAGCGCTGCTACCGGGATTGCTGTATTGCTGGCGCTGATCCGCGGGATATCCAGGAAAACCACCGATAAACTGGGCAATTTCTGGACTGACCTGACCCGGTCGACACTTTATGTTCTCCTGCCACTTTCAATATTGTTTGCCATCATCCTGGTTGGGCAAGGCGTTGTGCAGAATTTCAAATCCTACGAAACGGTCCGGACCTTACAGGGTCCGATGCAGGTGATCCCGATGGGGCCCGCGGCTTCACAGATCGCCATCAAACAACTGGGAACCAACGGAGGCGGCTTTTTCAATGCCAACAGCGCACATCCTTTTGAAAATCCAACCCCACTGAGTAACTTTCTTCAGATGCTGGCCATTTTACTGATCCCGTCATCCCTGACATATACCTATGGTAAAATGGTGGGATCTATCCGCCAGGGCCGGGCTATTTTTTCAGCGATGCTTATTTTATTGGTTGTGGGATTGGGTTTCTCATTGTACGCTGAATACTCGTCCAACCCGATTTTCGGCCAACTTGCGCTGATGGAGGGAAAGGAGACCCGGTTCGGGATCACCAACAGCGTGCTCTGGTCAACCATCACCACCGCAGCATCCAACGGCTCGGTCAACGCACTGCACGATTCCCTTTCACCAATTACAGGCATGATCGCAATGATCAACCTGATGTTAGGCGAGATCGTGTTCGGCGGCGTGGGCGCAGGATTATACGGCATGATCGTGTTTATCATCCTCACCGTCTTCATCGCCGGGCTGATGGTTGGCCGTACGCCGGAATACCTGGGTAAGAAAATCGAAGCATTCGAGGTAAAAATGGCCATCATTGCCGTGCTTGCCCCGAATTTTGTTATCCTCCTTTTCTCAGCGTGGGCCTCGGTAAGTAATGAGGGATTATCAGGACTGAACAATGCAGGGCCTCATGGCCTTTCAGAAATCCTCTATGCCTTTAGTTCAGCAGCAGGCAATAACGGCAGCGCATTTGCAGGACTCAATGCCAATACCCTGTTTTACAATCTGACATTGGGAATCGGCATGCTGATTGGTCGCTTTGGAGTGATCATCCCGGTGCTGGCCATTGCCGGCAATATGGCAGAAAAAAAAATCACACCGCTTTCGGCCGGCACGTTCCGAACCGACAATGGATTGTTTATTGCGTTGCTGATTGCCGTGATCCTGATTGTTGGCGGGTTAACCCATTTTCCCGCTTTGTCTCTCGGCCCTATTGTCGACCATTTACTGATGACCAGGGGCATTACCTTTTAATTTTCTGTAAAATGAGTGAAAAACAACATACCGGTCTCTTCAATAAAAAAATCATTCTCAAAGCTGCTTCCGACAGCATTGTGAAATTAAACCCGGCCTCTCTCATCCGAAACCCGGTCATTTTTATCGTAGCCATTGGTTCGGTCTTTACAACCATCATCGTTATTGCAGGACTTTTCCAGCATAACTTTTCGTCCTTCAACCTTCAGATTGCTGTCTGGTTGTGGTTCACCGTGTTGTTTGCCAATTTCTCCGAAGCGATTGCCGAAGGCCGGGGCAAAGCGCAGGCCGAAAGTCTCCGGAAGAACCGGACACAGGCCAAAGCCCGCAAGATGTCGGGGAAACAGGAAGTTTCGGTCCTTGCCACCGATCTTAAAAAAAACGACCTGGTCATTTGCGAAGCGGGGGATGTAATCCCTTCGGATGGCGAGGTGGTTGAAGGGATCGCCAGTGTGGATGAATCGGCCATCACCGGCGAATCAGCGCCGGTAATAAGGGAAAGTGGCGGGGACCGTTCAGCCGTTACGGGGGGCACCAAGGTGATCAGCGACCGGATTATCGTAAGGATTACATCTGAACCCGGTAACACCTTTATCGACCGGATCATTGCGCTGGTTGAAGGGGCCAAACGCCAGAAAACCCCAAATGAAATAGCCCTGTCTATCCTCCTTTCGGGATTAACCATCATTTTTTTACTGGCCGTCGCAACACTTCCGGCATTCTTCGGATACAGCCTTTCCGCATCGGGTATGCCTTCATCTCAAAACCTGACACTTCCGGTGTTGATCGCACTGCTGGTATGCCTGATCCCGACAACCATCGGGGGCTTATTGAGCGCCATCGGAATCAGCGGCATGGACCGGTTAATTCAGCGCAACGTGATCGCCACGAGCGGTCGGGCCATTGAAGCAGCCGGTGATGTGGATGTGCTGCTGCTCGACAAAACCGGGACCATCACCCTCGGTAACCGGATGGCAACCAATTTCATTCCCGCGGATGGGGTTTCGGTTGAAGAACTTGCTGATGCGGCCCAGCTTTCTTCTTTGTCGGATGAGACTCCCGAAGGCCGGTCCATTGTAATTCTTGCCAAGGAAAAATTCGGAATCCGGGGCCGTGAAGTTCACCAGATGAATGCCACGTTTATCCCATTCACTGCGCAATCGAGGATGAGCGGCGTTGATTTTAAAACCGAAGATGATGTCTTTCACAACATTCGTAAAGGATCATCGGAGGCCATCCGGACCTTTATTCAAAACAACAACGGATTTTATCCGCAAAAAATCCAGGATGTCGTTTCAGATCTGGCGCGCCAGGGTGCAACACCATTGGTTGTGGCTGAAGGGAACCGGGTAATCGGGGTTATCCACCTCAAGGATATTGTCAAAGGCGGGATTAAGCAACGGTTCAGTGAACTTCGTAAAATGGGAATCAGGACCGTGATGATTACCGGGGATAATCCGCTTACGGCAGCAGCCATTGCAGCCGAAGCAGGAGTGGACGATTTCATGGCTGAGGCAAAACCAGAAGACAAGTTGCACCGTATCCGGGAAGAACAGGCAAAGGGACACCTGGTCGGAATGATCGGAGATGGGACCAATGATGCACCCGCTCTGGCCCAGGCGGATATCGGTATAGCCATGAATTCTGGTACGCAGGCGGCACGGGAGGCAGGGAATATGGTCGACCTTGACAGCAATCCAACCAAACTGATTGAGGTGGTTGAGGTAGGCAAGCAACTGCTAATGACCCGGGGCTCTCTCACCACATTCAGCATTGCCAACGATGTGGCTAAATACTTTGCCATTATACCGGCCATCGCCGTTGCACTCTATTCAGGGAAATCAGGAGTTGGCCCCCTTTCAGCATTAAACGTCATGCACCTCGGATCGCCGCAAAGTGCTATCCTGAGTGCGGTGATTTTCAATGCGTTCATTATAATACTGTTGGTTCCACTTGCTTTAAAAGGAGTCCGCTACCGACCTGTATCGGCCAATGCCGCCCTGACGCGTAACCTGCTCATTTTTGGCCTCGGGGGACTTATTGCGCCTTTTATTGGGATAAAGCTGATAGATCTGTTGATTAACTTAGGGTAACAGAAATAAGAGTGACAAGGTAACAGGGTGACAGGGTAACAGGGTACAGGGTATAAAAATGTTTAAATAATGAAAACGCTGATAATTTCTTTGAAAATATTCCTCTTTTTAACTGTCTTAACAGGAATCATTTATCCGTTGGTTGTAACAGGGATTGCCCAGGCCCTGTATCCTGGAAAAGCGAATGGAAGTTTAATTGTAAAGGATCATCAGAAGATCGGGAGTGAACTGATCGGCCAGCAATTTGATTCCGACAGATATTTCACCTCAAGGCCATCGGCTGTATCATATAACCCATTGCCTTCGGGTGGATCAAATTACGGGCTGACCAATGCCAGACTAAAAAACCTGGTCTCTGATCGCAGACAGCAATTTCGGGTGTTTAATCATTTGGATACCTGTACCGCCATACCGGCCGAAATGCTGTTTGCCTCTGCCAGCGGGCTTGATCCGCACATTTCGCTGCGGGCCGCATTGCTGCAGGTCGACCGAATTGCCGGATCACGCAAATTCAATATGCTTCAAAAACAAAAATTGATACAATATGTTCAGAATATCTCCGAATCTCCCCAGTTTTTATGTCTTGGTGAAGAACGGATCAATGTATTATTGCTAAATTTGAGGTTGGATGACATCAAATGAAAAGAGGATGAGCAGTGTTAAAGATGACAGGCCTAATCCCGATGAACTTCTCGCTTCCCTTGCAAACGAAGAAGAAAAAAGCAAACGGGGCAAACTGAACATCTTTTTCGGGATGTGTGCGGGAGTTGGTAAAACTTACACCATGCTGCAGACTACCCATGCTGAAAAACTGAAGGGCAGGGACATTATCATCGGATACCTTGAAACACATAACCGCAGGGAGACTGCTTTGCTGGCCGAAGGTTTTGAATTGGTTCCGCGCAGGACTTTTCCGTACAAATCAACGACTATTGAGGAGATGGACCTTGATGCCATTATAGCCCGGAAACCTGAGATTGTGCTGGTTGATGAACTTGCTCACACCAATGCGCCTGGCAGCCGTCATATAAAGAGGTACCACGATGTCCTTGAAATTCTTGAAAACGGTATCCATGTCTTTACGACCCTCAATGTGCAGCACCTTGAAAGCCGTTCCGACACGGTTGCCCAGATAACTGGGGCTATCGTTAGGGAAACTGTGCCGGATGAAATATTTGAGAACGCTGATGAAGTAGAACTCGTAGATCTCACGCCCGATGAACTGTTGCAACGATTATCAGAGGGAAAGGTCTATACACCCGAACGTTCCAGGGAAGCCGTTGAGAATTTTTTCCGAAAAGGGAATATAACGGCCTTGCGTGAAATGGCGCTGCGCATTGTTGCCGACCGGGTCGACCGGCAACTTCATGATTATATGCAGTACAAGCGTATCAGGGGACCCTGGAAATCGGGGTTGCATCTCCTGGTGGCCATTGGCCCAAGCCCCTATTCAGGTAAATTGTTAAGATGGGCAAAAACCCTTGCCTATTCTATGGGGGCGAACATCCAGGCGCTTTATGTCGAAACACTGCATAAACAAACTTCCAGGGAGCGGGAACAACTCGATAAAAACATCAATCTCGCAAAACAACTCGGCATTAAAACCCGGATTGTTACCAGCAATGATATCGTAAAGGCCATAGTCGATTTCGCACAAAAAGAAAACGTGACCCATATCATCGTTGGGAAACCCAGGGTGCGCAATCTGTTTTCGTTACTCCGCCTGGGTAATTTCGTAAACAGGTTAATCAGATTTAGCGGCAACATCGATGTCTATATTCTCGGGTCCGACGCTATGGCTAGAGATAAATTCAGGGAAAGAGTTTCAGTCCCTGCATTTACTTCAAACTTTCCTCAATATGTAGTCACCTCCCTGTTTGTGGTCCTGTTATCCGTTTTCTGTTATTTAATTAAAGATTTCATTGGGTATCAGGTCATCTCCTTTTTTTTATTGTTCCTGGTCTCAATCCTCGCCCTATTCTATGGCAGGGGACCAATCCTGCTGGCAGCAACATTGAGTGCACTCATTTGGGATTATTTTTTCATTCCACCACAATTTGCCCTGCATGTCGAACGGCCTGAGGATTTACTCATGCTCGTTATGTTTTTTATCATTGCACTGCTGAATGGGACCTTAACTGCAAGAGTCAGGAACCAGGAGAAAAAAACCAGGATCCGGGAAGAACGAACACATGCCCTTTACCAGCTTACAAAGGACCTTACCGTGGTATCAGGAATTGATGAAGTCCAAAATATCGCTACCCGGTATATTCGCAAATATTTCAACCTCGATTGTGCCATCATTCTGAAAAACAATTTGAACCAGCTTGACAAACAGGTGCGGCATGAAACAAAAATTGGTCTCTCGGAGAACGATATGAGCGTTGTTTACTGGGTTTTCAAACACTCATCCAAGGCGGGCAGACATACCAATACCTTACCCTCAGGGAAACTTACTTTTTATCCCCTGACGGGAAATAACGATAATATGGGGGTGATCGCCGTTGAACAACTCAACGTGTTTACTCAGGGTGAAGAACAATTCTGGGACGCTTTCCTCTCCCAGATCTCCGGGAAATTTGAGCGTGAGTTTTTACGCGATGCAGCTAAAAATGCCTATGTGCTGAACGAATCTGATAAACTATATAAAACCCTGTTTAATTCCATATCCCACGAATTGAGAATCCCGGTGGCAACCATCATGGGAGCCTCCGATACGCTTCTGTTTCAGCAATATCCGGATGAAACCAGGTTTAAACTGTACACTGAAATCAATACAGCCTCGGTCAGGCTCAACCAGCTGATCGAAAACCTGTTGAATATGTCGCGTCTTGAATCGGGCCGTATCACGCCACATCCCAACTGGTGCGATGTTCATGATCTTGCAAATAAAGTATCAGACAACCTTAAACAGGAGTTACTTCCATTTAAATTGTCAATCGTGATCCCGTCAAATATGCCGCTTGTGTACATTGATTTCGGCCTGATGGAACAGGTACTGCACAACCTGATCCTGAATGCAACACAGCACGCCTCCGCAGGGACCAATATCAGGCTCAAGTTTTTTTATGATCATGGGGCGCTGACCATACAATTGATGGACAGGGGAAGCGGATTCTCTCCGTCGGAATTACTATCGGTCTTCAATAAGTTTTATCGCGGACCCGATTCAAAAGCAGGTGGAACAGGATTAGGACTGTCGATCGTCAAGGGATTTGTGGAAGCCCATCAGGGCACCGTTACTGCTGACAACCGGAGGAACGGCGGAGCGATCTTCTCAATTAACATCCCCGTTAAAATTTCAGAAATGGATCAATTCAGCAAACAGGATACCTAAATGGCAAACCAGGGACATATTCTGATCATTGACGATGAAATTCAGATTCTTCGCCTGCTCGAAATCACCCTTTCGGCAAACGGATTCAAAATTTCAGAAGCAACCACCGGCAAAGAGGGTCTGGCCCTGGCAGCAACCGGGCAGCCTGTTTTAATCATCCTCGACCTTGGTTTACCTGATATCGACGGTCTTGACCTGTTAAAAAAACTCCGTGAATGGTACTTCAAGCCTGTAATAATCCTTTCGGTCCGTAATTCGGAAGAGGACATCATCAAAGCCCTTGATAACGGGGCAAATGATTACCTCGTCAAGCCATTCCGAACGGGTGAACTGCTTGCACGTATCCGGGCAGCCATACGGTTAAGCCAGGGCATAACAGACCAACCAAACCTGGAATTTGGCCTGCTCACAATTGACCTGGCAAACCACATTGTAAAAAAGGACGGCGAACTCATCAAACTCACTTCGACCGAATTTTCCCTGCTTGCATTGCTGGCAAAAAATGAAGGGAGGGTGCTCACTCATCAATATATTCTGAAAGAAATTTGGGGAATGGGATATATCCAGCAAACCCAATACCTTCGCGTTTTTATTGCCCAACTGCGAAAAAAGATTGAAGATGACCCCGGCAGACCCCGGTTACTCAACACCGAATCGGGAATAGGTTATCGCTTCGGAAGCTGATCATTTGAGGATTTGTAAATGAAAACACCAATCATAATCATCATACTTCTCCTGGCTTACAGCCTGCAGGGCCAGATCACCTTTAATCCCGGTGATCTTGACGCCATTGTCCAGTCAGAAAAGAAGATACATGCGGGAAAACTTGATCCCAGGGCTCAAAGCGTTTCACTGGGTTATGATGTGACCTATTACCGTTGTCAGTGGGAGGTTGATCCGGCAGTGAAATATATCGCGGGAAAAATTACCACCCTTTTCAAACCAACCATTTCATCCTTTGATTCCCTGAAGTTCGATCTGAGCAGTGTCATGACCGTTGATTCTGTGATTTATCACAACACACCGCTCCCATTCAATCATCTTGCTGACTACCTTACCATTGTATTCCCATCAATCATCGGACCCGGCATCCCCGATTCGGTCTCTGTATTTTATCATGGAGTCCCTCCCGACGCCGGCTTTGGCTACTTTGAACAAAGTACCCACAATGACGTGCCTATAATATGGACCCTGTCGGAGCCCTACGGAGCGCGTGACTGGTGGCCGTGCAAGGACGGGCTGACCGACAAAGCCGATTCACTGGATGTCTATATCACGACTCCCCTGGCATACAAGGCGGCCAGCAACGGATTACTTATTTCATTAATACAAGACGGAATTCATCACACATTTCACTGGAGTCACCGGTATCCCATCGCAACCTATCTCGTTTGCCTGGCCGTTACCAACTATGTGGAGTATTCGCACAAGGTGCCCTTTAACGGGGACACCCTCAACGTGTTGAATTACGTGTACCCTGAAGATTCATTGACGATCTCTTCGCAAACAGGCGTGATTGTCCCATTGATCCAGTTGTTTGATACGCTTTTCGGGGTATATCCCTTCCAGAAGGAGAAATATGGTCATGTCCAGTTTGGATGGGGAGGCGGCATGGAACACCAGACCTTTACCTTTGTGGGATCTTTCGGTTATGAGTTGCTGGCACATGAACTCGCACACAGTTGGTTCGGTGACAAGGTAACCTGCGCAAGCTGGTCTGAAATCTGGCTGAATGAAGGGCCGGCCACCTATCTTTCGGGACTCTCCTACGAACATCTGCTACCCCAGTGGTGGATCCAGTTCAAAAAAGTCAGGATCAGCAGCATTATTTCCAAACCTGACGGATCAGTGTGGTGTGATGACACGCTGAACATCGACAGGGTCTTTGATGGCAGGCTTTCCTATGCCAAAGGAGCCATGATCCTCAACCAGCTAAGGTGGATTATCGGTGATCCTGCATTTTTTTCCGCGATGAACAATTACCTTGATAATGCGCAGTGTTCATATGGGTTTGCCCACACCAGCGATTTAAAATCACAATTTGAAGCATCGTACGGCCAGGATCTCACATGGTATTTTGATGACTGGTACACCGGACAAGGTTATCCATCGTATGATGTCAACTGGCGGCAAACAGGAAGCGAGGTAAACCTAACCATCCATCAAACCCAATCGCACGGGTCGGTCTCCTTTTTTGAATTACCAGTTCCGCTGTTGTTTAAGAACCAGTCGCAGGATACGCTGATCAGGTTTTCCAATACATTTTCAGGTCAGACTTTTACAGCCTCCATTCCCTTTGCGGTGGATACCGTCCTGATTGATCCAGATTACTGGCTGATCTCAGGAAACAACGTAACAAGCGCCGTGCATGAACTTGAATTCCTGGATGAAACACGGATCTATCCCAACCCTGCTGTTGATTTCATCACCGTCGCCCTGAATGACCCCAAGTACAGTCTGCCTTATGTAATGTATGCAACTGATGGCAAATCAGTGAAACAGGGGGTGATCACCCAGGCACAAAACAGGATCGATATCAGGTCGCTTCCGAATGGTCTTTACTCCCTGCTGATTACAGGCAAGGACCGATCACGGATGTGTACTTTCCTGAAAAATTAGGTCTATTAAATCAGCACCTAAGAAAATTTTACTGATCAGGCAACCTTTTAATTAAAGTTGTATCTACTCTCATAATAAGTCCCATTAAGTTTGCCCTCCAAATGATGTAATTTTACCTCCTATTCTTTAATGGATCCTTAAAGATCGGGACGCGATGCCGAAATGCGTGAATCCAGGTACAACTCAAAACCACTTTAACATGAAAAGAATCCTGTTTATGATGCTGGTCGTAACCGCAGCATTCACATCCTGTAAAAAGGATAACACAACAGACCCTGCAACAGATCAATCTACCGGGACTACTCTACCCCTGAAAGCGGTGACTTATGTTTCCAACAACTATCCGGATGCAACCATCGATTACTATTTTACCGTAACGAATGGACTTGCTGACTACCTTGTCACACTGAATACAACAGAAGAACTGGCTTTTAATAGATCGGGCGATTTCCTTGGAAAAGGTGAAAACTTTCATGGTGGAGCACATGGCGATTCGATCCCCTGTGATTCCATACATGGCGGTGGACATCATGGCGGTGGGATCCCGTTTGATTCTCTGCCTGCAATTCTGAAGGATTATGTCACCGCCAATTTTGTCGGTTACACCATTCGACACGCTGAATTCGACAGCTTGTGCTTCAACGGCACTGTGATTGAGGTGATGCTTTTCCAGGCCGGATCAGTCCCTGTAAAACTATACTTTGAAACAGGCGGGAATTTTCTGATGCGGGCTGAACGCATATTATATGCCGACCTTCCTCAGGCAGTAACGGATTTTATTACAGCCAACTATACAGGCTTTGTCGCTATGGATAAAGCCGAAAAACTCACCCTTGCCGATAACAGCATCCAGTATGTAGCTTACATCCACCAGGGTCCAACCAGGAAGAGCGTGCGGATCGATGCAACTGGTTCATTCATTTGTGAGCAGGCTGGTTTTGATCATGGCGGACATGGCGGTCCCGGTCCAGGCCCAGGCCCGGGCCCGGGCCCTCACCCCGGCGGGATACCCGTTGATTCGCTGCCACCTGCCATCCTGACCTATGTAACGGCGAACTTTACCGGATACAACATCCGTCGTGCTGACTATGACAGCCTGTGCGTGAATGGGTTGGTATTTGCAGTAAAAATTGACAAGGTTGGATTTCCTCCTCCCATCGAACTCTTTTTCGACATGTCGGGAACCTTCCTGATGCGTGCAGATCTTATCCCCTACTTTGAAATTCCACTGGTGGTAAAGGATTATATCCATACCAACTTTGCAGGATACTTCGTTTGTGAGATCCCGCAAAAACTGACACTGGCCGATGGCACTGTGCAGTACCTGATTAATCTGAACAAACCACACCTTAGAAAAAGCATCCGGATTGATGAGAACGGAGTTCTTATCTGCGAGCGTTAACTTTTTCATCTTACAAAAAAAGCCGGCCCATCCCAGGCCGGCTTTTTTTATGTATCCGATGATTGATCCAGGTTTTAACCCGGATTAGGGCAGTTCCACCCCGGTTGATGCATTGTAAATCCTGTACCACTGTTCCAGGCTCATGTCAATGGTGAGGGCTTCAACGGCATACCTGATGCGTTCAATTTTACCACTGCCCACAACCGGGATAATGGAAACAGGATGTTTAAGCAACCAGGAATAGATGATTTTATCGACCGGCCCGACATTTAATTCTTCTGCCACTTGCAACAGGGCCTGCTTAATCCGGCTCCCCTTTTCATCAGCGGGATTGACAAGTTTTCCGCCAGCTATCGGCGACCATGCCATCGGCCGAATCTTTTCCTTTAAAAAGTGATCGATGTTCCCGTTTTCAAAATGTTCAAGGCAGTATGGAGAAATCTCAACCTGGTTGGTTACGAGCTTTTCATCGGTATAAACTTTCAGCATATCAAACTGACCGGGGGTGAAATTGGAAACGCCAAAATGCAGCACTTTCCCTGAATTTTTAAGGTAAGAGAAGGCCCTGGCAGACTCTTCAGGATTAAAAAAAGGCGCAGGACGATGCAATAAAAGCAAATCGATATGATCGGTCCTGATGTTTTTCAGAGAGTTGTCGACGGAAGTAACAATGTGATCATAACTGTAATCGTAATGTTTGATTTTCCGGCCTGGAAATTTATCCGCTATCAGATTGATCCCACATTTCGTAATGATCTCCAGTTTGTCCCGAAGTCCTTTTTTCTGACTCAGGACATCGCCCAATATTGCTTCGACCGTGTACCGTCCATAGATATCGGCATGATCAAAAGAGGTTATACCCAATTCAATAACTTGTTCTATCAGTTTTAATAATTCCTGATTGGACAAATTCCACTCGGCCATTCTCATCTGGCCATGCACGATGCGCGATAATCCGAAATCCCCGGAAAGTTTTACCCTATCCATAATACAAATGATTAGAAAACTAAAGCAAATTTAAAGGATAATCTGGTGACATCTGACTAAATCGTAACGCATGACGCGTAACGAAAATTAATACTGGTGGAAGGAATCTGAGATGAACTCCAGCACGACAGGGAGAGATTGCCTCCAATAGGTCCAGGTATGACTTCCATCCCTGATCCTGAATTCATGCGGGATATCCTTTTTTCGCATGGCGATATGAATCAGGCTGTTCCCCTCATAGAGAAAATCATTGTCGCCACAATCAATGAACCAGCGAACTGACCCAACCTCCTTGGCCGGCTTCTGTTCAATCAATAAAAGTGCATTGTGTTGTATATAATAGGCTTGTATGACTGAATCCGGATAATTTTTATTCTCACGTAAAAAATTATCCTTGCATTCTTTCAGTGAAAGCGGACCGATGTAAGCACTTAGAGGACAGGCCGAAGAGAACATTTCGGAATGGTGCAAGGCGTAAATAAAGGAACCACCTCCCCCCATTGAAAGTCCGGCAATGGCCCGGTACCTCTTTTCACCCTTTATCCGGTAGAGCTTTTCCACGTAGGGTATCAGTTCATTAAAAAAGAAATCTTCATAACGCCACGTTCCGTCGATATCATTAAAATAACCCCGGTGACCTGTATTGGCATCGGGCATAATGATGATCATCGGAGTAGCTTTTCCCTCCAGGATGGATTTATCGGCGATCTGCAGTACTTCACCAAACTGAACCCAGCCGGTTTGATCATCACCGGAGCCATGCAGGAGGTAAAGTACAGGATAACTCCTTTTTGAGGTTTCATAATCAGGGGGCAGGTAGACTGAAAATTTCCGTTCACTCTTAAGAATGGTACTGGTCATGGAAACATTGTCTTCAACCCTTCCAGTTTGACCAAAGATTGAAAAGGAGGCAAGGAGTTGAAGGGCGATAAGCAAGAGGATGTTTTTCATAGGTTCTCCCGTTTATTTTTGCTTTATGAATTTCACTGCAATGGGTCCGTTGTTTGTTTTCAGCACCAGGCAATACAAACCGGAAGGCAGGTTGTCAACGGAAATATTCATCTTTCCCGATCCGTCGAACCGTTCTTCAGCCATGAAAACGTTTTTTCCATACACATCGGTGATTGTTACCAACTGTGGAGTCAGTCCACCTTGATAATGAAGGGTGATCATCTCCCCGGCCGGATTGGGATAGACCGACAGAACCGGAACCTCTGCTACCGTGTTTGAGATTCCGACCGGGAACTTTCTGTAATCAACCCCGACAACATCGGAACTGATGCCGGTGGAAAAGGAGGTGATGGAATCTCCGGCAAGGTTCGACACCAGGCAGTATCCCGGGGTAGCGAAATCGCCGATGTTCGCATAGATCAGGTTATTCAGCGTGTCGATCGCTGACGAAAGGATGTAGGTAAACATGGCGGAACCCGGATCCATGACAAGGGTGGTATCGGCAATTTTCATAGAGTTCAGCCGGAATGACCCTATTCCTTCATTCATTATGAAATATAAGGTGGAATCCTTTATCCCGGTACCGTTGCTCACCTTCACGCTGATCATCTGATTGACGTGTGACCCTGTTGCGGGATTGTAGACCGACACGCTTCCAACAGCCGGCATTCCATAAGGCGTTTTATTCACGGAATAGATCCTTCCGTTATATTTATAGAGATTAAATATTCCAATGGCGTCGGCGCCGAGGTTGATCTCGCGTGACAAGGTCCATGCAGCCGGATCAATCACTGCGATTTTACCTTCGGTGCCCATCCAGCCGCCGTTGACTGCCACATACACTGTATCTCCCACGGAAACAACACCGCCACAATCTCCCGAAATATGATCAACCATGGCAATCAGCGACAGGTTTGCAGTATCCAGCACCTCCACAAAATATTTGGACAGGGGATACTGTTTCGACACGATCAACCTGTTTTGGAACATACCCATTTTAGAAAGGCCTGAGTCAGGAATGGCAGCCATCCGCTGAAAAGTATTCAGGTTATATTTTATGATGGAATCCTGGGCGTTGAAAAACGCCACATTCCCTACAATGAGAATATCCTGACCCGACTGGGAGAATATCGTGTTGAATTGATTGACGGCCTTTACAACAGGATCATAGGTCTGAACCGTTACAAAATCGTTGTATGGAGGAGAATATTCAAACCTTCCGCTGTTACCGGTGATAATCTGTTTGGTCCAGTCCATGGTTTGTGAAGAAACCGTGAATGAGCCAACCAGCAGGAAACTCAAAGTAATCAATGCAGGTAATTTCATCATGCTATTAGTCAAAAGGATAGATCCTTGCCTTTAACCCGAAAGCTGGAAAAAATTTGAATGGCAGGTCTTCTGGCTTGCTCAGTCTTCCGGGTCTTCCCATCCCGTGAAAGCGGGAAAGTGACAAAAAGAGGTCGAAAGACATTTTTAAGAGCTTACAGCTGCGGGAACAGTTCCGGATTTTCACCGGATTCCCTTTTCACTTTTTTCTGAAGAAAATCACAAAAAAGAACCAATCATATGTCACCGGCAAACTTACTAAAATTAGCTTTACAACTTGCCGATGGCACTGTTAATTTCAGCTTTCATCCTGGAAATAAATTTTCCCGGATTATTCTCGGCACAGGAAAAAGCAAATTCTGTGAGGTCGTTCTTTACCTCTTTCCCATTGACGAATGTAACCAGGTAAAGGGCCTGTGCGTTTATTTCAAATTTTCCTGAAATGGGTGCATTCGATTTATCATCCGTATTAAACACCCTGAACTTTATTGTCCCCGCCTTGACCTCACCCGCATACTCCGATTGCATCAGTTTCCGGGTATGATCTTCAATGGATTGATCAATCGGGCATCGTTCGCTGGTATGGAAATAATAGATCTCCAGCTTCGGGCTCACTTTGGCGGGCGTTGATTTTTGTGCACTTACACCCATGCCCTGCAGGATCAGGATCAATCCAAGGAACAATTTCAAATTTCTTTTCATGTGATAATTTTAATTTTTTGGGGCCACAAGGAATACCCATAATTAACATTCACGGTTTGCATGAACATTGTTCTTATGGGTATTTCATACTGTTTCAGGTATTTGGGTCAGGGTGATTCAGCATGCGCAGGGCCGGTTGACCAGGAAATATCCGAAGAACCCTCCGAAGGCGATACTGGCATAGGGGTTACTCGTGATCGCACAAGTTCCTGACGCACATCCGACAAAATGATAATATAAAAATCCGGCGGCTCCGCCTACGGCTATCGCTATGATGCTTTTCCGGAAATCGCCTGATTTCAGGTATTCCTTTACCGAACGGGGTTTGCTCTTACCTTCACACGAATTTGCCATGTTTTTTTGAATTTGAAATGCAAAGGTAAGCTTTTTTTTCAAATAAATCGCTTAAATATCACTATTTTGTTTTGTTTTCAGTAAAAATTTAAACCTGGGTGAAGGACTATCAATGCCATCAATAAAAAAACCGGCATTAAAAGGTTGCCGGTTTTTATGCCTTAAAATCAAATTTGCTGAGTCTACGCTTTTTTCAGTTTAAACCCCGTGAACAAAAGGTAGATCATCGACAGGAGCAGCAGAGCCAATCCTCCAGCCTGGCCCAAATGATCGGAAAGAAGGCCCATCAACGGGGGAATAACTGCACCGCCGGCCACACCCATGATCATGAGCCCCGAAATTTCGTTGGCCCGTTCAGGCTTTCTCTGCAAGGCCGCTGAGAAAATGATGGAAAAAACGTTGGCCACTGCAAACCCAAGGACGAATACGAGCACCAGGATTGCCCACAGGTTGCTCATCATCAGCATCAGAAGCATGCCGGCAATCGCCACAACCATGCTGATGATCAGGAACTTTCTTCCTGAAAATTTCATCAGGAGGATGGCGCCGACAAAGGTTCCCGTTGTACGGGCGATAAAATAGAGACTGGTTCCAAGTCCGGCCTGATCAAGGGGGATCCGACATCTTTCCATCAGGAATTTAGGAACGGTAATATTCAATCCCACATCAATCCCCACCACGAAAAGAATGCCCAGGAAGAACATCAGGATGGTGGTGTCTTTAAGCAGGCCAAAACAGGCCGAAAAGGAGGATGTCTTTCCTTCAACCGGTGTTTCTTCTATCCGGGTAAAGAACAACCATGCGGTCGAAAGCAATGTTATGGCAGCAAATACGGGAAACAGCATTTTCCAGTTTCCCAGGCTGGCGGCTGCAAAACCGGCAATGATCGGTCCGAGGAAGGATGCAATGGCCTTGATGAATTGCCCCCAGGTCAGGCTGCTGGTGAGGCGGTCGCCCCTGACAACGTTTGACAATAACGGGTTCAAGGATACCTGAAGAATGGTGTTGCCAATTCCCAGGAGGGCAAAGGCCACCAGCACCACTTCGAAGCGATAGGCGATCAGCGGCACCAGCATCGCCACGAAGGTAACGGCCATGCTGAGCACAACGGTCTTTTTCCGACCGATCGAATTCATGAGGAGTCCGGTTGGCACCGAAAACACGGCGAACCATAAAAACACCATCATCGGCAAAAGGTTGGCCAGGCTGTCGCTCAGGGCAAAATCCTGTTTTACATAGTTGGTCGAAATGCCAACAACATCAACAAATCCCATGATAAAAAACCCGAAAAGAACGGGCATGACCTTAGAAAAGGAGTTTTCGTTTTTCATCGTATACATTTAAGTGTCAGTGACGACAAAAATAACGAATTAAGATTGACGAATTGATCTCCGGAAATTTAAAACCTAACATAGTTTGCCCACTGATTCTCTCCGGATCAAAAATTAACTATTTAAATTCGCTATAAATTATAACGTATTTATACGCTATAATAATTTATAACGTATATTTGCGCCATAAAAATCCATCCATAAAATGGCCTACGCAAAAACCGATCTTTTCGACCCCAAACTGAATTCATGCGCTGTCCTGTTCAAGGCCCTGGCTCATCCCGCGCGACTTTCAATTTTGAAGTATCTTGCCGAAATTAAGGTATGTATAACCGGAGATATTTCGGATGAGCTGCCGTTAAGCAGGACCACTATAAACCAGCACCTGAAGGAGCTGAAAAATGCAGGCTTGATTCAGGGGCATGTGGATGGGGTAAAGGTGAATTACTGTCTGAACCCGGAGAAAATTAAAGAATTCAGTGAACTTGCAACCTCCTTTTTCGAAGAGATTTCCCGGCACACAAACATCGAATGCAAATAAAAACCGTATCATCTTCAAATCCTCAAATCCTCAAATTTTAATCCATGCGAATTCTCATTTTATGTACCGGTAACTCATGCCGAAGCCAGATGGCTGAGGGCTTTTTAAAATCGTTCGATGCACGGCTTGAGGTTTTTTCGGCCGGCACTCATCCGGCGTCCATCGCCAATCCCAATGCAGTGACTGTAATGGCAGAAATGGGAATTGATATTTCGAAAAATAAACCCACAAATGTCGATCGGTATGTGGCCGATCCTTTTGATTATGTGATCACCGTTTGTGACAACGCAAGGGAGGTTTGCCCCTATTTCACCGGCAATGTGTCCCACAGGCTGCATATGGGGTTCGACGATCCGGCTGAAGCAACAGGAACACCAGATGAGGTGATGGTTGTATACCACCGGGTGCGGGATGAGATCCGGGAGCAGTTCTATACGTTTTACAACGAAAAGTTGAAACCCGAAATGGCTGAAAAAATTATGAGTCTGCCGACAGGCGAGCAACATGACGAAAAGAAAGACTGTGGTTGCGAAGGAAACTGCTGCCCTCCGAAAAAGAAAAACCCGCTGAGAATGATCTTGTTTGCTGTCATCATCCTGGCAGCCTTGGGCATTGTCGGGTTCAAGCTGTTCCACCACCAGGCGCCCGCAGCTGCAAAGGGGGCATGCTGTCCGCCGGGATCATCCGTATCCTGCGATACAACCAAAAAGGTTTCCTGCGACACCACCAAGAGTTCATCCTTTTGCCCTAAAAAACAGTAAAATGGAGACATGGATTAACCAGGTGATAGGCAGTGAACATGCGACCATCACGGTATTGATCGCCGTGTTTCTGATGGGAATGATCAGCGTAGTGACCTGTGGCTGCAATTTTGCCGTGATCGGGGCTGTGGCGGGATACTCCGGCGTAACCTCGGGCGGGAACAGAACCAAACCGGTCTTCATCAGGGGATTTGCTTTCCTGGTTGGCGGAGTGATTTCAATGGCCCTGATTGGAACCCTGTTCGGATATGCCGGTCACTGGATCAGTAATTCATTCGGCAACTACTGGAAAATTGCGGCCGGTTTGATTTTTATTTTTTTCGGACTCTATTCGATGGATCTCCTCCCTTTCAAAATGCCAGGTATCAAGATAAACACTGCCCAGTCTGAAAAGAACATTTTTTCGGCCATCCTGTTCGGCCTGGCCATCGGAGGTTTATCCAGCGCTTTGAATTCATGCTGCAATCCGTTATTCCCGGTAATCCTGGCTGCTTCATTTGTGAAAGGCAGCTCAGTATGGGGATTGATGATGCTTACTGTTTTTGCACTTGGATACGGCTTGCCGCTGGCTGCCATGATGGTCGGACTGGGCCTTGGCCTGGGAAAGGTATCCAAAACCCTCAGCATCGTTGGGACCGTCGTCAAATATGCCGGGGGAATTGCATTGATCATCCTTGGATTTTATTTTCTTTTAACCCTGTAGATCAAAATGAATTCGTCCTATATCACCGGATCGGCTGCAACCAAGGCGGGACCTGTACCCAGGATCTCAACAACCTGGAGCACCCGGGATGTCTGGAGTACGATAAAGGTCAGGTGGGCAATCGGGCGGATGAAATACAAAGTCAATCCCGGCATTTATGCAATCGGGAATCCGGACGAAAGCGCCCATGTTTTCGCTACCTGCAATTTCAAACTGACCTTTGATCTTGTCCGTCGTTCGTTAAATGGAATGAATGCCTGGCTGCTTGTTTTAGATACCAGGGGGATCAATGTATGGTGTGCCGCCGGCAAAGGGACATTCTCCACCTCCGAGCTGGTCCGCCAGATCAACAGTGTTTCGCTCGGGAAGATGGTCAATCATCATAAAATCATTGTCCCGCAACTGGGAGCCGTCGGGATATCGGCCCATGAGGTAAAGCAACAAACCGGCTTTTCGGTAATTTACGGGCCTGTAAGGGCGGATGATATCCAGAAATTTATTCAAACCGGGCTGAAAGCAACCCCGGAGATGCGCCTCGTCGAATTCCCGCTTTGGGAGCGCATGAAACTGATCCCTGTAGAACTTTCCTACGGAGGTTATTATTTGCTCATTGTTCCGGCATTATTCTTTATTCTGGCGGGACTTAACCCATCGGGCTACTCCATCATCGTGGCATTCAATGACGGAATGAGGGCATTGATCAACCTTGTAACCGCATACCTTACCGGGTTGGTCATTGTTCCTGTCTTGTTGCCGTGGATCCCGTTCCGGCGGTTTTCTTTCAAAGGATTGGCCATCGGATGGGTTGCCGCGATGATCCTGTCCTATTTTCGCCTGCTTGGTCAGAATTTTATTGAAATTGGATCCTGGTTCCTCATGATTGGCGGGCTTTCGTCATTCCTGGCCATGAATTTTACAGGCAGTTCTACCTTCACCTCACTTTCAGGGGTACAAAAGGAGATGAAGACGGCCCTGCCGATCCAGATCGGGATGGCAGGATCGGGAATTATCCTTTGGATTGCATCAAGATTTTTCACGCTTTGAACAAATATTTATCACCATGAATGGATTGTTGTACCTCAGCAATGTAGTCACGCTGGAACTGGACCCGGCAAAGTGCAATGGGTGCCGGATGTGCATGGTTGTGTGCCCGCACAATGTGTTTTCAGTCGACAATAGGAAAGCAGCCATCATCCATAAGGACCTTTGCATGGAATGCGGTGCCTGTGAAAAAAACTGCCCTGAACATGCCATCTCCGTGAGATCGGGCGTAGGTTGTGCGGCTGGAATTATCAATGGGATTTTACGCGGAACCGAACCAACATGTGATTGCGGGTCGACCGGAAATTGTTGCTAATCCTCAAATTCTTTAATATGAAAACAAAATTAAAATTTCTTGACCGTTACCTGACTCTTTGGATTTTTCTTGCCATGGCCATTGGTGTTTTCTGGGGATGGCTTTACCCGGGTATTGCCGGATTCTGGAATTCAATGTCATCAGGAACCACCAACATCCCGATTGCCATTGGTCTGATTGTGATGATGTACCCGCCCCTGGCCAAGGTAAAATACGAAGAACTGGGCGACGTTTTTAAAAACACCAAAATTCTGGGATTGTCGCTTGTTCAGAACTGGCTGATCGGCCCGGTTTTGATGTTCCTTCTGGCCATCATCTTCCTGCAATTCAACATCGACTATATGTATGGGCTGATCCTGATCGGACTGGCACGCTGTATTGCCATGGTGATCGTGTGGAATGAACTTGCCAAAGGCGATACAGAGTATTGCGCCGGCCTGGTGGCCTTTAATTCCATCTTCCAGGTTCTCCTTTTTTCCGTTTACGCCTACCTCTTTATCGCCGTATTTCCTGCCTGGTTCGGCTTACCGACCAACAGCGCCGTTGCAGCGATAACCATCAAACAAATCGCCGAAAGTGTATTCATCTACCTCGGCATTCCCTTCCTTGCCGGATTTCTTACCCGGTTCATCCTGATCCGCGTAAAAAACAAAGAGTGGTATCACACGAAATTTGTTCCCAGGATCAGCCCGCTGACCCTGATCGCACTTCTTTTTACAATCCTGGTGATGTTTTCGCTGAAAGGAGAGTACATCGTGAAGATCCCGCTGGATGTGATCCGGATCGCCATTCCGCTGACCATCTATTTTATCATCATGTTCCTGCTCTCCTTTTTCATGAGTAAACGGGCAGGTGCTACCTATGAACAGTCGGCCACCCTTTCGTTCACTGCTGCGAGTAATAACTTTGAACTGGCCATCGCAGTCGCCATTGCCGTTTTCGGAATTAACTCGGGAGAAGCCTTTGCCGCCGTGATCGGGCCACTGGTCGAGGTCCCGGTCCTTATCGGGCTGGTGAATGTGGCACTATGGATCAAGCGGAAATATTTTGACCCCGCTCCCGCAATATGATTTACCGGGGTTATCCGGGATTTTTCAGGGTTGAACAACCAGGATTTTTTTGATAATCACCTGGACATTGGTTGAAACCCGGATAAAATAGAAACCCCTTGCCAATCCTGTCACATCCATGGTGATCCTGGTCTGATTTTCCGGTTTTTCCTTCACCAGTAAGGTCTTTCCCTGTATAGAGATCAATTCGACAGTTGCATTTGTCACCTGCCCCGGTGAAAAAACAACCGAAACCTGGCTGATGGCAGGATTGGGATAGATGTTAAACGGGAATGGCTCGTTAACGGTCTTGTCGCTGATCCCTGCAAACAGATCCCCATTCGGCAGTGTATTGGTGGCAAATGATTTGTTGATTTCATCTGAAACCAGCCGCAATTTTCCAATGGAGCCCTGTGTAGATTTTCCGCCATAATCCCTTGCCCAGGCAAAGGCGATATCCAGTTCCTGGGAATCCCCCGGTTTAAATGTAAATGGACCTGTAGAACCAATGCCCCGTCTGTCCTGCGGATTATTCAGGGCGGTAGAGTCAGTCCAGTATACTGGTCCATTCGGAGGAGTGCAACCCACACCCCAATTCAACGTGTCCGACATCCCCGGAAACATAAAATCACATTCCGGGCCATAACCTCCGGCACTGGCATGACCATTGCCCCCGTAAATCATGTGGGAACCATCCTTCCAGATTCCCTGGAGGGTATGATAATAATCCGGGGCATAAACCGGATCGGTCATATAATTGGGAACACCTGCATTGGAATTGTTGATATATACAAACTTGCGCATGCCATACCGTTCATTATCCACGATGTTATCTCCAAAATGAATTCCATTCACACTGACATCACACAACTGGTGGCCATCATTATCAAATCGGGGATTATCAATGCCGTCGGCATCCATCAACGGACCCGCGAGCAAAATAACTGACTGAACCGGTGGATTTTCGCCGTAGGCATAGGATTGACCTGTCCCGTCGACCGGTGTCCCGTTATACCCGAAATACATGTTGCGTTCCACATCGCACCCAATGTAATCATCATTTGGATATCCGAGATCAATATCCGTGAAAACCCCAAGGAAAACATTGTTATACGTTCTCGGGGAACGGTTGAAAAGTTTATAGGATAAAAAGACTGTGTTTTTAAATGCTGAATCATTGGGAAGATCCCAGGCGTATGCCATACCGTGTATCTCGACCCGGAGCTTTTCACCCGCCGATTCCTGATGCACGTCGCGGTCATCATTAAAGATGAAAAAGAGGCATTGATCTCCCCTGATTTCAGGATAATCACCATCGTACGGCTCATAAATGCCATTTCCATTCCGGTCGGAGAATGGGGCCAGTTTCTCAGCCTGACCCAGGGCAACGTTTCCGTTTCCGGGCCAGGTCAGAATATCATGGATCGGCACATAGTCCTTTTCCCAGTAATGTGCACGATGAAAATCGATTTCACTTTTCTTCAGGTTCCAGATATAATTCCAAACCGTGTCCTGGTAAATGGAATAACTCGCCGGATCCATCACCGGCCCGGCATAGAAATCAGGATGCATCCCGGCAGGACCATTGGCCGGCCCCTGCCTGTAACGCTCGCCGGCAAAGTGAAGCGAGTCGAGTTCATCAAGTCCTCCGATCCACAAACTGTTAGAAAAGATGGAAGTCTTGCCGCTTCCCTTTGGAACTTCAAAATCCGCATTTTCATAGAAAAAATGGTTCCCGGATGCACTAAACCTGGCCCTGACATTGTTGATGTCGAGATAACCGAAACTTTTATCATGAATCCTGAAAAGGATCCTGGCATTACTGGTATCCATGGACATGGTCATTAACATATATGTCCCCAGAACATCTCCGTTAAACCCCCAAGTTGGGACCTTGAAAGTAAAGACCCATGTTGATCCATGAATTATCTGACATTGCACATGAGCCGCTCCTCCTCCAATAACCCTTCGCAAGGTGTCATTTGCCGGAATGGTATCGTTGGCCAGAATATTGTAAACCACAGGAACCCCCGGATACAAATCGATCGTATCATTCATGGCCTTCAGATGGCCGGTCTGTGAAAAAGATTGCAAACCCAGGAATATCAGCAGGGAAATTCCTAAGAATTTTGTAATTATTAATCCGGTATTTTTCATGGTATGCCCTCCTTGAATGATTAAGAAAACAGGACCCTAAGTTAAATGGAAATATAAAATTACGTTAAAACAGCTGAATGTCAAGTAAAAAGCAAGAAAAATATTTCAATTTATGGAGGAATATGTTATTTCTTTTTAGAAAAACGACATCCCTGCTCAGTACAATTTTAATATATTTGTTGAAACCAACCCCGGACTGCAGGGTCAGGTTTAAATGCCAGTGTTTCTCAAATGAATCAAGTAAATTCAGGATAATCCATTAAAACCATCAAGTCATGACAAAATCATTAAAAGGTACACAAACTGAAAAAAATCTGCTGAAATCATTTGCAGGCGAATCGCAGGCCCGCAACCGCTATGAATTTTTTGCCAGTGTGGCTAAAAAAGAGGGCTTTGAACAAATTGCCGCAATCTTCATGGAGACTTCAAACCAGGAGAAGGAACATGCCAAGCGGTTTTTTAAATTCCTCGAAGGAGGGATGACTGAGATCACCGCTACCTATCCTGCCGGAATTATCGGAACGACCAGGGAAAATCTGAAGGCTGCTGCTGAAGGCGAACATGAAGAGTGGACCGAATTGTATCCAAAGTTTGCAGAGGTGGCCCAGCAGGAGGGCTTTACGGATGTTGCCACTGCCTTTAAAATGATATCGAAGGTGGAGGCTGAACATGAAAGGCGCTACCTGAAACTGTTACAGAACGTTTCAGAAGACAAGGTGTTTATGAAGGAGGGTAAAGTCTGGTGGAAATGCCTTAACTGCGGGTATGTATACGAATCGGCCAAAGCAATGGAAAACTGTCCGGCCTGTTTGCACCCGAAAGCCTACATGCAGATGCGGGAAGATAATTACTGACCTGGCCTGAATTATTCCTCCCCGGTTTTGCCAAAGTACAGCATGATTCGGAGGTACAAACCGAATGATGGCTTGAAATCGGGATAACCCGTGAGGTTGACCGGGTAATAATGTGCGAAAAACCCGGGTTCAATTCCAAACCTGTCGGTGAGCGGAATGCCTGCACCCACGCCAAAATAACCACCAAAGCCAAACGCATTCTGGTTGATATTGAACTGCTGGCTGTTGCTGTTGGGTATATATCCCTGGCTGCTATAAACATTGACCAGGTTATACTCCGTCCCTTCAACGACCATAACCGATTTGAGCACCTGGGTATATACCATGGTAGATCCAACCTGGATGAAGAGGTTGATTTTTGATTTCAATGGAAACGACAACTGGTATCCCAGGTCGATCATCACGCGCCCCTCTTTCCCGATTATTGGCACCATCCTGAGGTCGGGAAAAGAGAGGTAGGTGTTATAAGGATCCACATGAAGGGTCACCACATCGGCCGCCCTAAGTTGGGTATAGTTTGCCTGCAGGAAAATGCTGTTCCAACGGTTAAAATTAACCCGGACAAACAGGCCGCCGCTGAACGCCACATTGTAATGCATATTGGTGGGATATCCATCCACAAGGACCGTGTCGGTTGCTCCCAGTGCCAGTTTGATATCCCTGTACCAATAAGTGTTCGACATGACATAGTTCACATTGTTGACATTTCCCGGGGTTCCGTTATAAAAATCTGCGGAATATTTATTGGGGAAATAGGCGCCGAAATTGAGCCCGAATTCCACGCGGTGAACCACTGTATCCTTTTCCTCTTCATCCCAGCCCTTCTGTCCCTGTTTTTGGGTTGTTTTTTGTCCCTTGTGTTTGGAATTTGAGGCATTCTCCTGCCCGGCCGATGAGAGTGACAAGATTATGAATGTTGTAAAAAGGATCAGAAAAGTTCGCAAAGGCTTGATAATTTAAGGGTTGAACAGTTTTGTTGCAAAAGTAGCAACATTCCTGAAAAAAAAATTGGCAGTGAAACCATTTTGATGGTAATTTTGCATTTTAATCATTTTAAACACATACAGTCGGAATCAATGAAAGGGAAGATCACTTTTTGGTTGAACTTGACCATCATTTTACTATTCGTTTTTTCTTTACAATCCTGCTTTAAACAAAATATAGCGCCCAGCGGGTCAGAGTCCTCTCTTCTGAATATCCTGGCCAATGATGAACTGAGCGTTGATGCTGCAGATGACGAAATGTGGGATGATATGAATGGATTTTTAGATGCAGGGGGATTTAAATCTTCCGTGTCGGCCCCATGCAATGTAACTGACAGTGTGAAAACGATCGGGGACACTATTTTCCACAAACTTCGATACAGCGGGGTAAACTGCATTGGAACCCGCTTTCGCTCAGGGGAGGTGATCCTTAAACATGTCAAAACCCAAAAATGGAACGAACAGGGAGCAAAAGTGTTCGTGACCATGAAGAATTTTAAACTGACCCGGATGGCAGCGGGCAAATCGATCACCCTTAACGGGCATAAAACCTATGAGAATATCAGTGGCGGAAGGCTCAGTGACATCAACATTTCGGGAAACATGCTTGTACAAAGAGGAACCGGATCATATTCCGTTTCTTTCGACAGCGTTACAACCCAAACCTGGGAGATGGCCCGCCAGCGGATTTTCAGCGGAGCCGTGGGAAACCGTTTGGTGGTTTCCACCGGGTTCGGTACGCTCACCGGATATAACTATTTGGTCTATTGGGGTGCAGATCGTGAGGGAACACCATTTTTCAGCCAGATCATCAGTGATATTACCTACCGTGAAAACTGCAGCAATCTGGCCTGCGTTGGAAAAAAGATGCTGATGCTGGGCGGTGCAAAAAACAATGTCATCAATTACGGGTTCAATGAAAATGACAAACAAGTTACTGGGACAGAGTGTCCTTCCAAATTAAAACTTGAATGGCACTCGGTGACTCTTACCGGTATCATTTATATAAAACTATAGCTCTTTTCCATTCATTTTATTGAAAACTGACCCCTTTACAAATCGGTTGAATCTGCATGGATTGCATCGACTTGCCTGAGCAGCAGCTTTGCCCGACCTTTCAATTCAACATCGGGGATGAGTTTTTCAGCATCTGCCGGAGTGATCCATCCTTTGTTCAGCATTTTTTCAGACACCAGCCGGTAGAATCCTTCATTCGACTCACGAAGGTGCCCGTTTTCATTGAACGAATATTTGAACCATTTTGGCCGGGGGATGATCGATGACATAAAGATGGCTTCCGCCAGGGTGAGCCTCGATGCCTCCTTATTGAAATAATAATGCGATGCTTCATTGGCACCATAGATCATCGGTCCCCATTCGATGATGTTGAGATATACCTCGAACATACGGTCCTTGGTGCACAATCCCTGGTTTTCAATGAGCCAAACAATCAGGGCCTCTTCCAGCTTTCGGCCAACAGTCTTATTACGGCTGAGAAAAACATTTTTGACCAGCTGCATGCTGATGGTGCTGCCTCCCCTGACAAAACGCCCCTCTTTGATGTTAGCGATGATCGATTCCCGGAAAGCATCAGCCAGGAAACCGCGGTGCTGGTAAAAGCCTCCGTCTTCGGAAGTCAGCACTGCGGACTGAAGGTAGGGAGAGATATGTTCAAGTGTCCTGAAATCAGGATTTTCGGGACCTACCATAAAGGTTCGCACCGGAACATCATGTTCATATGCCGTATACAGAAAGGAGCCGTTGATTTTAGTCAAATCCGCGTTGCCATATGACTGTACGCTGAATTGGTACCGGTCAAGGGAGGTCTCGAACTGCAGAGAATCTGGATTATCAAGATCAACAAAAAAATTGAGATACCACGACAAGTTGCCCTTCACACGCAGGCCATCCAGATTGGAAAAAAGGCCCTCGGGAAAGGATGAGAACAGTTCCTGTGCAGGAAACTGCGGCTTATGAATGGTGAGGGTAACCTGTTTTGATGGTTTCGGGCGGTAACGGAAATAGGGATGAAAATCAATCTTATTGAAGGTGACCCGCGATATACTGTCAAGTTCGGCATAATCCGGTCCGATATTCAACAGGTAATCGATCGACAACTTCTCAAACATCACCGGACGGGTGGCTATCCTGTTGTGATCGACCCGCAAACCGGTAACAGATGCAAACCCGCTTATTTGGGTCAGATCGGTGCCGCCTTCCTGCTCGCTAAGACTGAACGCCAGGGTATCAAAGTCAACCCGCGCATTCCATTTATAATCAATAAAGGGGATCGTTACTTTGGCGGTATCAGCCGAATAGATCCTGAATTCGGCCATCCTGTTGTGATTGTCCATCTTCCCTGCAATGGTCCAAAAGGCATGCATGCTGTCTTCCTTTACCTCCAGGGTCGATCTGAAATAATGATTTTCAAGGTTTAACTTTTCAAGATGAACACCCACATGATGTTCATCAGTATTGATGGCCAGGCCGAAATTCCGGATATCCAGTGATAGTGGGATCTTGTCAAAGGCAAATGCCATCATCCGGTCCATGGCAGAAGCGAAATCAACAGGCCCTGCCGCGGAATCTGCGTTCTGTTTGCGCCTGTGAAGGAAAAAACCATAATTGGACAGCGTGTCGTGACTCTCCAACAGAAGGGAGGTATTGATCAGCCTGACATTGTGCAAAGCCAGGCGGCCGGCAAATAATTTCAGGATACTGATGGAGGCAAAGGCTGAATCGACCTTCAGAAGGGTGTCTCCGTGGTTGGGCTTCAGACTGATGCCCGTCACAAGGATGGAGGCCAACCCATGGATCCTTACACCGGAAATTCTCAGTTTGGCCTGGTTGGCCGAATTAAATTTCCCGATGCGGTGGTGGAGATACCAGGCTGCCACCGGGGTGCGAAAAACGAAGGTCAGGAGAATAAATACAACAGCCCCCAGCACCAGGGACCTTATTACCCGGTTGAACTTTCCGGAAGGATTCAAAAAAAATCTAAAAGTGGGCAGCAAAATATTTTCGGCAAAATTACAAAGAAAAACAGCGGCCTAAAAAATATTCCCGATTCCGATGTACAAACCGCTGGTTCCATCCTGCCTGCTCATGGCCACACCATAATCCACAGCTATGATGAAATTATCGTTGATGGCAATCCGCAATCCCAGTCCCGTAGACAGATGCAGATGATCGGCCGATTCTTTGAAGTAAAAGGATTGCTGATCATCAGGAATGGTGTTTTTATAGATTTTATGATCCTGGACAACCATTCCTCCATCCAGAAAAGCCGTGAGACCAAGATACAGGTTCTGTTTAAACAAGACTGTTTTGAGGAATTTCCAGCGAAGTTCCACATTGCCAAAGGCTACACCATCACCGACAATCCTGTTTCGCAACACTCCGCGAATGGTCCTTGCGCCTCCGAGACCATCGGGTTTGGTGGTCAGTGAATATGAACTGTACATGTAGGGAAGGATATAAAAGGGTGTGGTTCCCCCGATGGTACCCTGGTAACTTAACTGGTATGCGGCAATCAGTTTTTTCTTCACCAGGGGAATATACTGACGCTGGGTAATGGCCAGTTTTACAAAGGCGTAAGGATTGTTCCCCAGAAAAGTCGGGGCGCTCAGCAGCATGATCTCAGACCAAAATCCCTTGTCCGGCGCTGCTTCATTGTCGCGGGTATCGAAAACCAGTCCGGTTTTAAGGTAAATGGTTGTTCCCCCATCTTTTTCTTCGGGCCGGATCAGTCCGTAACCGACATATTTATCGTACAGCAAGGCTGTATCAGGTAATTTATTTTCCTCCTTTTTCCCTTTGTTGATGCGCGCAATATCCACCGTCCCGGTGTTCATATCAAGGATGTTTATCCCGGCAAGCCACCTCAGTTTCTGACCAACAATCGGACCCTGAAAATCAGCCATGATCCTCAGCATCTTTCGTTCCTGCTTGTAAAAAACCCGCGAGAGATAATCTTCTGATCCTGTCTGGGTGAGTGAAGAAATATAATTTGCCTCGGCCCCATTGAAGCCATAGAAATCAAGGGCCCGCTCGGTGAGGTAATCCAGGTCGGCCGTGACCCTGATTTTCCCTGGGATCAGGTATTTTGAGTCATAAAACAGCTGGTAAACAGCACTCCCCTTGGTAAACCAGGAGCATTCGGCGTAAATGGTATGTTTATATTCAGGGTAGGTACTGCCATCGCCATAATAAAAAACCTGGCCAAGAACGCCCAACTGCAGACCCTGGTCAGCATCATAGGCAACCACAGGCAATCCGGCCCAGGTCCATCCCTTTTTCTTTTTCTCTTTTACAGGAAGCATCGCTGAATCAGCCTGGGAGAACAGATCCAGGTGGACAAAAAGAATCAGCAGGGCCAGAAGGAATATTACTTTTCGCATGGTTAATTCGCTTGTTTTTTCCTGAATACCTGAAAAAGGATCAGAAAAATGGTGGATATAACTATGGAAAGAATGGCCAGATCGGCCTTGTTCTTGAAAAATTCAAACGGATCGGGTTGAAACAAGGCGATCCCCAACAAAATAAATACATAGGCCGAACCGCTGATAAAGCTGGCCATGGCAGCCCGGCTCGTTATTTTCCAGTGAAATGAGGCCACAGCCGCGGGAATGATGGTGAATCCCACGCCGGTGATAAAGATGATCACTGCCACCAGGTCACGGAGGAACCAGGCCCCCAGGAAACTGAGGCCTGTGAAACCAACGATCCCCAGCCGGGTGATCTGCATACGTCGTTTGCTGTCCGATTTTTTTCCTGAAAGTTTGTCCACCCAGTCGACGGCCACCGACGAGGCCAGGACAAAAATCTGGGTATCAGCCGAACTCATGATCGCCGCAAAGATCAGGATCAGAGCGGCACCCAGAAATTTATCGGGCATCAGCAGGGTAAGTCCTTCGGCGAAGGCATCTTTCGCCTCAATGCCCTGAAGATGTACATGTGCAGATAATCCGACCATGGTAATGGCAATCCCTGTCAGTACAGTAAATATGGCCGACCCGATCAGCCCCGATTTTACCACACGATCCGACTTGGCTCCATACACACGCTGCCAGTATTCGGCCGACTGAAAAATGATCAGTACCCCAAAGGCCGTAAAAGCGATGGTCATACCGGGATCCATGCGTGTAAAATCGACCAGTTCAATGGCAAATGAACGTTTATCCCCCATCATCACAATGCCCAGCAGGATCATCATCACAAAGATCACCATGTACTGAAATATATCGGTACGGATAACACTCCTGAAACCACCTGCCAGCAGGTAGCTGGCGATGATACTGCTTGAAATCAGCAACCCTGTTTCGTACGACCATCCGCTGATGTTCGCGAGGATGCTGCTTCCGGCGATGAACTGGTTAAGCAACATCCCCGAATAAACAAGCATCAGAATAACGGCAGAGGTAAGTCCGACCGTTTTTCCCAATTTGAAATTGAACCAGTCGCTCAGGGTATAAAATTCCCTTTCTCCGCTGAATTTACGAAGTTTAAGCGCATACGGAATAAATACGATAAATCCGATGGCCGTACCCACAAAGACGGCAATCGCCGAGATGCCGAACCGGTATACATAGGCAGTATAAGCCACGAGGGCGGCACCTCCGATGTAACTCGCAACCACCGAAGTGACGAATCCGATGATGCCGATCTTCCGGCCCGCAATCATAAAATCGGAATGGGTCTTCCGGCGTGAGGCATATAAACCGATCCCCAGACAGGTAAGGGCATACATTACCAACAATATGATGTCGAAGGGGCAGAGTTTGCTGCCGGGCAAGTCATGGAATAAGAAATCCATTGAAAAAATTATATTGCAAATATACTTTAGCTTTCCCCAAATTGCTTCTGTTTCCAGCGATAAATCAGATATAATAACGCCGCCACAGAAATTCCGCTCAGGAGGATCACGTAAAAATGGTCACTGGTCCCGAAATTTTCATAATCACCGCCAACCAGCCCCCTTTGTCCCATATAGGTTACTGTGACAACCAGCCCGTTTTGAATAAAATGAGCAAAAATCGGGATCCAAAGCGATCCTGTCCAGTAGAACATATACCCGAACATGATTCCAAGCACCATCCTGGGGAAGAAACCATAAAACTGCATGTGCATGGCTGAAAACAACAGAGCCGAAACAAAGATCGCCAGATGAATATTCCCCAGCCAGTCTTTCAGCAGCCGCTGGAGCAATCCCCTGAACATGAACTCCTCCCCGATGGCAGGAAGTACTGCGATCATCAGCATGTTAAACAGGAAACCACCCAAAGTGGGCATCCGCATGAAGGCTTCCGTGAGTTTGCTTGCCTCCTCCTCTGTGCTCTTCATCCATTCCTCAAGTCCATGAAGAAACTCAGGCAGTTTCATCAGGTCATTTACCGAGACCATCCAGTTGATGAACGGCAGGGAGCAAAACATCAGGAGAAGGGTGAACAGGTATAGAGGCCAGCGGGAGGGATTGTTGATCCTGAGATACCCGGTGCTGCTGCGTTCAAAGAAATAACCTGCCAGCATCGGGGGAATGATGAAGAGCCCAAACGATTGAATTACCTGGAAATACTGAAGGAGTTTAAGTGAGGTCGGGTTTTCATAGTCCGACAGGGATGAGAGGATTTCTTTAAAACCAACACCGAAAAATGGCTTCGCCAGCAATATACCGATAAAAAAAATCAGTGAAAAACAGGAGATGACAAGAAGGATCGAAAACAGGATCCGGGTGAAGGGAGTCAGGCTGTCAAGGATCGGCTGTTTCGGGATGTCCACGTAATTGTGCTATTTTTGTGGCAAAATTAGCACAATTTGGTAAAGATCGGAAATATCGACCTGGGAGACTTCCCGCTGTTTCTTGCACCCATGGAGGATGTAACCGATTCCCCCTTTCGTGTCATCTGCAAACATTACGGCGCAGATGTACTGGTTACCGAATTCATTGCCGCTGAAGGACTGATCAGGGATGCCGTAAAAAGCAACAACAAGATGCGGTTTGAACCGGCTGAACGTCCCCTGGGCATACAGATTTTCGGTGAGAATGTGGAATCCATGATGAAAGCTGCAGCGGTTGCAGAGGCAGCTGATCCCGATTTCATCGACCTTAACTTCGGATGTCCCGTACGAAAAATCGTGATGAAAGGCGGAGGGGCTGCACTTTTGCAGGATATCCCGAAGATGATCCGCATGTCGGAAGCAGTGGTCAGGTCAACCCGGCTTCCGGTGACTGTGAAAACCCGTCTGGGATGGGATGAATCACATAAGGATATCGTGGAAATCGCCGAACGTTTGCAGGATGTCGGTATAGCCGGCATAGCCATCCACGGACGGACCAGGGCCCAGCTTTACGGCGGGGAAGCCGATTGGACGCTCATCGGCGAGGTGAAAAACAACCCGGTAATGCATATTCCCGTTTTCGGCAACGGAGATGTCGATTCGGGGCCAAAAGCGGAGGAGTTGAAAAACAGGTATGGCGTCGATGGGATCCTGATCGGCCGGGCCGCAACCGGAAATCCTTGGATATTCAGGGAGATCAAGTCGTGGTTAAAGGATCATTCCATACCTCCGGTGCCATCCATCGCCGAAAGAGTTTCAGTTGTCCGTCAGCACCTTGAAGCATCCATTCCTTACAAGGGCGATCGCGCCACCCTGTTCGAAATACGCAAACTTTACAGCGGTTATTTCCGGGGCATTCCCAACTTCAAATCCTGGAGGATGAAACTGGTCACAGCCGGATCTACAGAAGATTTGTTCAGAATTCTTTCAGAGATTGAAATTATTCGCGAAACCCCGACCCACAATGGCTAATCCCTTATGGCTGTCTTATTTCGGCTGTTCCGGTTCATCCTCCGCCTCGTCACTCTTGGCATTCTTAATGCGGTCGAGCATTTCCTGTGGCAATTTATCAGTGTAGGCCGAGTCAGGAATATTCTCTGAGTCTTTTCCCCTGCCATATTTTATCTTGAGATTGTCCATCGGTCCGGTAACTTTCATGGGAATGCCTATAATTCCCAGCGGCCCCAGGCCAAGCCTGATCCTCAGATTCAGCTTACTGCCGAAGGTGGTGGTTCCTGAAATTCTCACCCGGATGCCCTTCACCTTGAATTTGAACTGTTCCAGCGTAACCGTGTTATTTTTGATCGTGGAGTTGATATCAACCTTCGACAGATCTGGATTGTTCAACCCCTCTTTCTGCGTGCCTTTGCTGATATCATTAAACAGTTTAAGTCCATAAATCTTTACCTTTTTAATGGAAAAGACTCCGCCTCCTTCAAGGGATGGCAGCACCGGGAACATGCGGGCATCAAGCATGCCCTTCACACTGTAATCAAGCGACACGACGCCTTCCGCCTTTCCCGCTGACGGGACCATTTCACGGATCATGGCAACCTCATTGTAAGCCCGTTTGATATCAAAGTCAACGGCCTTGATATGAAAATCAAAGAAACCCTTCACCGGGGTTACACTTCCGTAAGTGGCATCCATGGCCACCCTGCAGCCGATGATGTCAAATCCTGTTTCCTTTATCACCAAAATTCCTTCCTCCAGGTCGATCTCTCCCTTGAGATCATTGATCTCAAGACCCAGTAGGGTCGCCTTTTTCACCTCAGCCTTGAAGTTTATATCGAGATCCCGGGGAATGATCACCACCCCTGTTTCGACTTTGGCTATTTCCTTTGCTGAGCCCTGTACCGGCGCCAATGCCATGAATTCGTCGACCGTTATCAGGTCGGAATTCAGCTGGAAACTCCCCTTCAGGGTTCCTCCCTGCGAAAGAACATAGCTGATGGTGTTCTGCATGAAACCCTTCAGCCTGAAATCCGAGGCACCATAATTTGCCAGGAAATTGTCAAACCAGATCTTGTCCTGATCAAACCTGAAATCACCTGTTTTTATAATAAAAGGCTTCGGATAATCTTCAGAGGATAATGCAATATTCCGAAGTTTCAGTAACCCGGAATTGTGAAGTTTTTCATACCGGCCTGCATTGGCATCGCTTTGTTTTCCCTTGAGTGAAAAATTCGTTTCGAGATGCCCATCCAGTTCAAGTCCTTTTCTTGAGAATACCTTGTAAATTCTTCCCAGGTCGATCACCCCGTGCGACTGCACTTCGTAGCACAGGTCATCAAAATCCTCAAGGACGGCCTGAATGGTAAATGTCTTTCCTTCAAACCGAAAGGTCAGGGGCCGGATTTTAACTGCCAGCCCTTTCATGGTACCGGCAGGATCGGTAGCCTGTGCAGTGATCTCAATTTTTTCAACCGGATGGGGATAATATTTCGTAAGTACCGACCCGTTTTTCAGGTTGATCTGTGCCGAAGTAACCGGGAACTTCTTCTTTTCCGGGAGATAACTGCCCTTCACATTCACATCAAAATCCAATATTCCTGAAAAATCGATGCTGTCCATTGGGAATACCTGTTTCAACTCAGCCAGGTTGCAACCTGCGCTCAGGTGTGCATCAATCGTCCTGTCCCTGAAATTGGTCAACCTGAAAAATCCAACAACCTGGTTTTTCAAAAAATCGGCCTGCAGGTTTTCGAGCCGGACCACAATATTATTATAGTTGTTGTCGGGACAGGAGGCATCCAGGGAAAAGTTGATTTTGCTTAGCGCCTGGGGCAGATTCCCGTATTTCAAATAACCACCGGTGAGTTTGGTCATCAGGTTGAATTTCGGGATGCTCAAAACAACCGTGTCTGTTTCATTCCGGATTCCTTTCTT